>Ga0209254_10001964_pt1 | contig 18609 bp, 18 predicted proteins | sample FrelakmetDIP11DI_FD_187148 | JGI IMG/M metagenome (GOLD analysis project Ga0209254, IMG submission 187148) | Freshwater lake sediment microbial communities from the University of Notre Dame, USA, for methane emissions studies - DIP11 DI (SPAdes)... | ecosystem: Environmental > Aquatic >...
CGGCAGGATCTTCGACACGACCGGCTCCTACGACCTCGCCTGGTGGCTGATGATCCTCGCCGGCGTGTGGGCCGCGCTCATCCACCTGCCGATCCGCGAAGCGCCGATCGCAGCGCCTGCCCTCGCTCGTTCGCAGCCGGCGCGGGCGTAGGACGCCGTTCGCGACCGCGCGAGCAGCGGGCCATCTGCGCCGAGACTTCTTCCTCTACTGCTTCCCCGGCTCGCCCGGTGGACGAATCAGACACGCCGCCGCGGCAACAGCACGGCGGCGACGATTGCCGTCAAGCGCACCTCGAAGGGCGCCACGCCCAGCATCCGGCCGAGCCAGTTGCCGCGAGCCCTTTCGGGCGTGAGCCGTGCGACCGTTCTCCCGCCGCACGTGACCCTGCACCGCGGCGTCGCAATCGGCACGATCCGTTCGATGCGGCGCATCCAGGCGGCGCGCTCGCCCGGCGGCGGCAAGGACTTCAGCGTGCGCAGACCGAGGGCGGCACGCGGGATCTCGATCGTGCAGTGACCGTTGCGAACGCGCAGGCTCATCGACCGGCCCCAGGGATCCTCGATCTCCAGGTCGGCGTCGATCTCCGGCGCGTTCGGGTGCTTCACGAGGCGTCAGTGCGCAGTGGTCGCGCTATCCCGCGTGCGGATCCGGAGCGTGCCGTTCAGCTTCCACCGCGCCTGCTGCGCGTTCTCGGCGACGTGGGACGGCACGAAGATCTCCATGTTCTCGAACTGGTACGTGATCTCGGCGCCGCGACCGGTGAGCTTGTCGTAGAGGCTGGCGGCGAGGTCGGGCCAGGTCAGGGTCGCGTCGGACATCGTTTTCTCCTTGGGGTGGTGGTGGTCAGGCGGCAGTGGAGCAAGACGACCGCTCAGGGCTTCGGCTCGTCGCGACCGTCGTCGGGAAGGGGATAGGCGTCGGCGACGTAGGCCGGGCCCTTGGCGACGACCACGATGAAGCACGCGATCGCGACCGTCAGCACCACGGTCCAGTGGAGCGAGATGACGCTCACTACGGCGATGTGCAGGCCGGTAGTGAACTTCACGTCCGCCGCGTCTCTGGCCAGCAGGTAGGCGAGAAAGGCCGCCACCACCGGCAAGGCAGTGCCCGCGATCGCGAGCGCGGGCAGGCGTTTGAGAAGCCACCACTCCATGCCGGGCGGCGCGCGGCGATGACCGGGCAGCTTGGTGAACAGGTTCATCGGCTCGCAGCTTCCTTGCGCCACAGGGGCCGCATCTTGAGGAAAGCGCGGTAGCCGGTTTCGAGCACTGTTAAGGCCGGCGGCCATGCCGCAAGGCGCCCGAGGCGGGCATACGTCGGCAGACTCTGCCAGAGCGTCGCGAACGCCGCCGCACCGGACACGAGGCGGCCATCGTCCGTGCGGACATGGAAGCGCGCCAGGGCACGCTCGCCGTCCAGATCCGGCCCGAGTGCGTGTGCTTCGGCAGTGCTCGCGTCCACCCAGCGAATCCCGTTTGCGCCCGGCCCCGACCGATAGTGCGCGATCTCGCGCCGGCACACCGGGCAGCCGCCGTCGAAGTAAACGGTGCAGGAAGGCGTTTCGCTCACGGTCATGTTTGTCCAACTCCTGTCGTGGACAGCTTCACTATGATTGCACAGGAGCCGGTTGGTTCGATATCCGCGCTCGTTTTCGTCCAAGTCGCTGACGGGACCGGGGGGCGAGGACTCCTGCGCCCTTCGCGCGCGTTGGCCAGTCCTCGGGACCGCAAGAGCGGCACAGCCGCGCTCGCCGCGCAAGCCGCCGTCCCCCGGCCGCCGAGCCGCTAAGGACGTCGGCGGTGAGCCGATCGCGATGGGGGCAGACGGGCGTGCTCCGGCCGCGCGCGAGGTCGCGACGTTCGTGGAGGATGCGAGAGCATCCCGACTGTTCCGACGGCGACCGGCAGGCGGGCTCCGAGGCGTCGGGTCCCGCGGCAAGATCGAGGCCGAGACGGCGGCCAAGCCGCTGCCTCACGCCGACCGTTCTCCCCGGTCCTTCGCGTTCGTCGCCTTGATCGCCTCGCGCGCACGCTGCCACGCCGCATCGTCCCAGTCGCGCAGGTCGTAGAACGTCCCGGTGCCCGCGAGGTGCGACGCGCCGTCGAGCGCGATCGTCTGGCCGGTGAGCCAGTCGCATCCGTCTGCCATGAGGAAGGTGGCGAGGTTGCGCAGCTCCTGCATCCGCCCGATCCGTCGCATGGGATTCTTCGCCGCCGAGCGTTCCTCGGCGGTCTGCCCGGGCGAGAGGCGCGCGCTCATGCCTTCGGTGGGGAAGGGGCCGGGCGCGATGGCGTTGAGGCGGATGCCGAACTTGCCCCATTCGACCGCAAGCGACTCGGTCATGACGGCGAGGCCGGCCTTCGACATCGCGGAGGGTACGACGTAAGGCGATCCGGTCCAGATCCACGTGACGAGGATCGAGACGACGCTGCCCTTGCGGCGGTCCGCGATCCAGCGCTTGCCGACGGCCTGCGTCACATAGAACGTGCCGTGGAGGACGATGTTCGCGACGGCGTCGAAGCCGCGCGGCGAAAGGTCCTCCGTGCGGCTGATGAAGTTGCCCGCGGCGTTGTTGACGAGGCCGTCGAGCGGACCGCCGTCGTCCCAGATCGCCTGCACCATCCCGTCCACCGCCGCGGCGTCGCGGATGTCGACCGCGCGCGTGCGCATGCTGCCGCCATGCCGCTTCACCAGCTCGTCCGCGGTCGCGTCCAGCACCGGCTTGCGCCGCCCACAGATGAAGACCTCGGCGCCGAGCTGCAGGTACTGCTCGGCGATCTCGCGGCCGAGCCCGGTGCCGCCGCCGGTGACGAGGATGCGCCTGCCGCGCAGGAGATCGGGCTGGAACATCGCGAGTCCTTTCCGTGAACGAGCGGCGAACGATACGGGCAAGCCAACGCCCCTTCAACAGAGCGCGCTCCGCACAGCGGCGGGATAATCGCGCATGCCTCCGAACCCGCCTGCCCGCGTCGGCGACGCGCTCGACGCCGTGGACACCCCTGCGCTCGTGCTCGACCTCGACGCGTTCGAGCGCAACCTCGGGCGCATGGCCGACGCCGTGCGCGGAACGCACGTGCGCCTGCGGCCGCACGGCAAGGCGCACAAGTGCGCCGAGATCGCCGCGCGACAGATCGCGCTCGGCGCGGTCGGCATCTGCGCGCAGAAGGTGAGCGAGGCGGAGGCGTTCGTCGACGCCGGCATCCGCGACGTGCTCGTCGCCAACGAGGTGGTCGGCGAGCGCAAGATCGAACGGCTCGCGCAGCTTGCGCGCCGCGGGCGCATCGGCGTGTGCGTGGACGACGCGACCGTCGTGCGTGCGCTCGGCGCCGCGGTCGGCTGGGCGAACACCTCGCTCGACGTGTTCGTCGAGGTCGACGTCGGGCAGCGACGCTGCGGCGTCGCGCCCGGGGAGCCGGCCCTTGCGCTCGTGCGCGAAGTGGTCGCGCAGCACGGCCTGCGATTCGCCGGGCTGCAGGCGTACCTCGGCAGCGCACAGCACCTGCGCTCGGTGGCCGAGCGGCGGCGGGCGATCGAGACTGCGGCGACGCTCGCTCGCGACACCCGCGAGCGCATCGTGTCCGTCGGCATCCCGTGCGACATCGTGACCGGCGGCGGCACGGGCACCTTCCCGTTCGAGATCGCGAGCGGCGCGTACGACGAGATCCAGCCCGGCTCGTATGTCTTCATGGATGCGGACTACACTCGCAACGAGTGGCGGACGGCGGAGGGCGAGGTCATGCCGCAGTTCGGGCAGAGCTTGTTCCTGCTCGCCACCGTCATGAGCCGGCCGGTGCCGGAGCGGGCGGTGGTGGACGCCGGGCTGAAGGCGACGAGCGTCGAGTCCGGCCTGCCGCGCGTCGTGGGCTGGCACGGCGTCGAGTACGTGCAGCCCTCGGACGAGCACGGCGTGCTCGCGGTGGCGTCCGGCGCCGAGGGGCCGCGCCTCGGCGAGAAGCTGCGACTCGTGCCGGGTCACTGCGACCCGACCGTGAACCTCCACGACTGGATCGTCGGAGTGCGCGCGGAGCGCGTCGAATGCGTGTGGCCGGTGACGGCGCGGGGCATGACCGCCTGACTGCGGTTCGCGGTGCGACCTTCCGCAGCAACGTCGCAACCACCTGGCTTCGCGGCTGGTGGTTCGCTGCGAGGGGCGGTCCCTCTCTTTCACACACCGATGTGGGGAAGAACCGCCCACGGCCGCGGTCTTCTCTACAACCTGCGGCGTTGTCGACCTCGGTCGGGCGCGCCTGATGCGAACGCACCGCGCGTGCCGGGCGTGCTCGCCCTCTGCTCGCGAGTCCTCGGAAGGTCCGCGAGGTGTCGGCAGCAGGCGCGGGAGCGCACGACGCGTACCCATGTGCGACACTCGTTCCGGAAGACCAGTCCGACCGCAGCCATGAAGCCCGTCCCGCGCGTCACCGCCGTGCTGCTCAACCTCGGGCACGCGGTCGACCACATGTTCCTGCTGATCTTCGCAACCGCGGTGGCGGCGATCGCGGCCGACTTCGGATTGGCGCGCTGGGAGGACCTGATGCCCTTCAGCGCCGGCGCCTTCGTGCTCTTCGGGCTCGGCTCGGTGCCCGCCGGCCGCCTCGGCGACCTGTGGGGGCGGCGCCAGATGATGCTCGTCTTCTACTTCGGCATGGCGGCCTCGGCGCTGCTTGCCGCGATCGCGCAGGGACCGTGGTCCATGGCGCTCGCGCTGACGCTGCTCGGCGCCTTCGCGTCGATCTACCACCCGGTCGGCATCCCCATGCTCGTGCAGAACGCACCGCGTCCGGGCGCGACGATCGGCATCAGTGGGCTTTCGGGCAACCTCGGCGTCGCGCTTGCGGCGCTCGTGACTGGCGCACTGGTGAAGTTCGCGGGGTGGCGCGCCGCGTTCGTCGTGCCTGGCGTGTTCGCGCTGGCGCTCGGCATCGCGTTCGCCCGCATGGCGCCGCGCGAGACCGAACCGCCGTCGCAGCGCACGGCGAAGGCGGCGGTGCCGCTGCCGCGGCCGCTGATGATGCGCGCGCTGCTCGTCATGACCGGCGCGGCGGCCACCGGGGCGCTGCTCTTCAACTTCACGACGAACGGCAACGGGCAACTGCTCGCCGAGCGCTTCGCCGGCATCGTCGACGACCCCGCGAAGCTCGGCGCGATGCTCGCCGCGGTGTACGCCGTGGCGGCAGTCGCGCAGGTCGTCGTGGGGCGGCTCATCGACCGCGTGTCGATCAAGCCGCTCTACATCGGCATCGTGCTCGCGCAGGCGCCGCTCCTCGCCCTCGCCATCCACGCGCAAGGGTGGGCGCTGCTCGCCCTGATGGTCGCGTTCATGGTCACGATCTTCGGCGCCATCCCTTTCACGGACGCGATGGTGGTCCGCTACATCGATGACCGCCTGCGCTCGCGCGTCGCCGGCATCCGTCTCGCGGTGGCGTTCGGCATCAGCTCCGCCGCGGTGTACGCCCTCGGCCCGATCGTGAAGACGGGCGGATTCACGACGCTGCTCACGATCATGGCCGGCGTTTCGCTCGTGACCGCGCTCGTCGTGTTCTGGCTGCCCGCGGACCGCGAGGCAGCGCGGTGGCGGCGGGCCGGGCAGGAGGCAAATGGCGGCGAGTCCTTGCCGCTCGTCCCGCGAGGCTGATGCTCCGCAGGAGCGGCCGCCGCGTCCGTCGATCAGAGGCCGCCGAACTTCTCGATGATCTTGCGGTAATAGGCGGACTGGCGCGAGAGCGACTGCGAGCGGCTCGCGCCGAGCTTGAAGCGCATCAGCGAGAGCTTCGCCAGCGCACGGGCGCGCCGCTCGCCCTCGGGCAGGCGCGCGATCTCCGCTTCGAGGTCGGCGATCGCGCGGCGCTCGAGGATCTCGAGCGGCACGAGTCCCGCGTTCTTGAGGATGCGGTTGGCGACGCGCAGCTCCGGCGGGACGAGCAGGTCGTCGTCGAGCTCGAGCGGCTTGCCGGCGCCGGGCAGGCCGTCGAAGTCGCCGCGCCGGATCGCCTCCTGGATGCGCTCCTCGGCGATCGCGTCGAGGTTGAGGCCGGAAAAGAGACTGGACATGCGTGCGGCGCCAGGGTCGGTGGCAGTATAGCAACGCGCAAGGGGCGTTTCCTGGACGGGTGGACGCGCGTCGGCACGCTCTCGGTCGGGCCCGGCGAACCTGCGGGACGGACGGCGCGCGACGATCCACCGAGGTTCGGAGGGAAGACGGGCACTCCGCTTGTCCGAGGGAGCAAGTTCCCTGCATCCCGGTTCGGACCGCGATACGCGCCAACGAGCGCCACACCAGCGCCGCTTGCGCGATGCTCGACCGGCACCATCGCCGCTTCCCCCTCGCGGTGAACCCCGCCGCCGCCGCGCTGTCTCCATCGCATCACCTCGGAGGTTGTCCATGCGCCGTCGTCAGCTCCTTGTTGCCGCCACCTCGGGTCTCGGCCTGGTCGCACTGGGTCGGCCGCTCCGCGCCGATGACGTGCGCGTCCCCACGCCGCCGCAGAGCCGGGGCCCGTTCTATCCGACGACCCCGCCTGCCGAACGCGACGTCGACCTCGCCACCGTTGCCGGGGGCAGCGGCGTTGCCAGGGGCGAGCTCGCGATCGTGTCCGGCCGCGTGCTCGACGTGCGCGGGCGTCCGGTGGGCGGCGTGCGCGTGGAGGTCTGGCAGTGCAACGCGTACGGGCGCTATCACCACCCGAGCGATCGCAGCGAGGCGCCGCTCGATCCCAACTTCCAGGGCTACGGCGAGATGCTCGCGGCGGAGGACGGGAGCTACCGCTTCCGCGCCATCAAGCCGGTGCCCTATCCCGGCCGAGCGCCGCACATCCACTTCCGCGTGAGCGGCCGCGACTTCTCGCCGCTCGCGACGCAGCTCTACGTCGCCGGTCAGCCGCTCAACGACAACGACTTCCTGCTGTCGAGCATCGTCGACCCGAAGGCCCGCGCGAGCCTCATCGTGCCCTTCGAGCGCGTGCTGGGGCAGAGCGAGCTCGCCGCGAAGTTCGAGATCGTGCTCGCATCGAACGGAACATTGCGGCCGGCGTGAGCCCCGTTTCCGCGATGGGGGCGTAGCTCGGGCCGCAGTGGCCGCAGCTGCGGTGTCGCGCGGGGCACGAACGTTCGTTCGGCCGTGGCGCCCGCGCATTCGCGATCTGCTCGCGGTCATTCGCCAGACCCAAGGCGTCATGCCGTGGCCACGCTTGGCGTGCCGCCCTTTCCTGTGCCGCCGCATTGCCGGTCCGGACGCGCTTGTCATGCACCGCATGCGCGCACGATGCGCCGCCGCGGTGCGGTTTTCCGCGTCCGCTCGCCGATGCCAACCGCATCGCTTGGCTCCGGGCCCCATACAGCGTCCAATGAGCGGGACGCCCCCGTATCCGCAGCAGCGCTGGCATACGAGTTGCGAGGTCCCCGCACGTGTCCGAACAAACCGAAGTCCGCTCGACGTGCTGCTACTGCGGCATCGGGTGCGGCGTTCTGATCCAGAGCGAGGACGGCCACATCACCGGCGTGCGCGGCGACCCCGACCATCCCGCCAACTTTGGTCGGCTGTGCGCGAAAGGTGCGGCGCTGCACCTCTCCGTCGGCGCCGACGGCCGGGTGCTCCACCCCGAGCTTCGGCTCGACCCGACCCGGCCGCGCCGCCGCGCTACATGGGAAGAAGCGCTCGACTTCGCCGCGGACCGCTTCGCCGCTATCGTCCGTGACCACGGACCGGATGCGGTCGCGTTCTACGTCTCGGGGCAGCTCACGACCGAGGACTGCTACGTCTTCAACAAGCTCGCGAAGGGCGTCGTCGGCACGAACAACATCGACGGCAGCCTGCGGCTCGGCACGTCCTCCGCGGCGACGGGCTGCAAGCTCGCGCTCGGCGCGGACGCGCCGCCCTGCTGCTACGAGGACGTCGAGCATGCCGACGTCATCCTGCTCGCGGGGGCGAACGCCGCGTGGTCGCATCCGGTCCTCTTCCGGCGCATGGAAGAGTCGCGTCGACGCAATCCGCGGCAGAAGTGGATCGTGGTCGATCCGCGCCGCAGCGACACGGCCGCGGAGGCGGACCTGCACCTGCCGATCCGACCCGGCACCGATCTCGCGCTCTTCAACGCCATGCTTGCATGGATCGCGGTCGAGGGCCTGCTGGACCGGCGCTTCGTCGAGGCGCACACGTACGACGTCGACGAAGCCCTGGCGGTCGCGCACCAATGGACACCGGAACGCGCCGCGCAGGTGTGCGGCGTGCCGGCGGAGGACATCGTCACGGCCGCACTCTGGTTCGCCCGGGCGGGCGCCAGCCTGTCGCTCTACGGGCAGGGCCTGAACCAGAGCGCGCACGGGACCGCCAACAGCGGGGCGCTGGTGAACCTGCACCTCGCCACCGGGCATATCGGCCGCCCGGGCGCCGGGCCGTTCGCACTCGCGGGGCAACCGAATGCGATGGGCGGTTACGCGGTGGGCGCCATGGCCGACGCACTGTCGGCGCATCGCGATCTCGCGAACCCTCGGCACCGCGAAGAGGTGGCGCGGCTCTGGGGGGTCGAGAGCGTGCCGGCGACGCCTGGGCTCACCGCGGTAGAGCTCTTCGATGCCTTGGCCGAGGGCCGGGTGAAGGCGGTGTGGATCGCGGGCGCGAACCCGGCGCGCTCGCTGCCCGACGCGGCGCGCGTGCACGCAGGGCTCGCGCGCGCCGAGCTCGTCGTGCTGCAGGAGGCGTTCATCGGTGCGGACACCGTCGCCTTCGCCGACGTGCTCCTGCCCGCCGCGACCTGGGGCGAGAAGTGCGGCACGGTCACCAACGCCGAACGGCGCGTGGCGCGCGTTCGAGCGGCCGTTCCGCCGCCGGGCGAAGCGCGCGAGGACTGGGCGGTCGCCGCGGACTTCGGACGTCGGCTCGCAATCCGTCTCGGTCGCGATGCGGCGCGCCTGCTGCCCTTCGAGCGTGCCGAGGACGTGTTCGCCGAGCACCGGGAGTCCACGCGGGGGCGCGACCTCGACATCACGGGCCTGTCGTACGCCCTGCTCGAGTGCGCGGGGCCGCAACAGTGGCCGTTTCCCGAGGGCGCGTCGGCGGGCCCCCCGCGGCTCTATGCCGACGGCATTTTCCCTACGCCGGGCCGGCGGGCGCGTTTCGTCGCCACGCCTTACGCCGGACCGGCGGACACGGTGAGCGAGGCGTACCCCGTGGCGCTCGTCACGGGGCGCCTGCGCGACCAGTGGCTCGGCATGACGCGCACCGGCCGCGTGCCGCGCCTGTTCGCACACGCCCCCGAGCCCAGCGTGGAGCTGTGCCCCGCCGACATGGCGGCCGGGGACATCGAGGCCGGCGATGTCGTGCGGCTCACGGGAAGGCGCGGAGCCCTGCTCGTTCGCGCCGAGCCCAGCGAACAGCTCGCGCCCGGCATGGCCTTCCTGCCGATGCACTGGGCGGCGCCGTTCGTCGCCGGTGCCGGTGTCAATCTCCTCACGACGCGCGCGAACGATCCGCTATCGCGGCAACCCGAGCTCAAGCGTCTCGCCGTACGCATCGAGCGGGTCGAGCTGCCGCACGAGGTCGTGGCGCTCGCGCCGCTCGAGCGCGTCGGCGGCCATGCCGGGCTCGCGCAGGCGCAACCGCTCCTGCGGCGCTTCGATTACGCGACGCTCGCCCTCTTCGGGCGCGGCGCGGCTTTCGTGCGCTTCCGCGCTCGCAGCCGCCGCGCCTTCGACCCGGAGATCCTGGCGCAGATCGATGCCTGGCTCGGTCTCGGTTCCGCGCGGGCGGACGCCTACAGCGACGCAGCGCGTGGCATCGACAAGCGCGCGCTGTTCGAATCGGGTCGTCTCGTCGCGGTGCGCCTCTCGGGCGACACCGCGTCTGCGGAATGGCTGCGCGACGCCATGGTGCGCGGCCTGGCGGGAAGCATGCGCGCCATCGTGCTCGCCCCGCTCGACGCGCCGCTCGATGCCGCACCCGGCTGTGGCAGAACGGTGTGCGCCTGCCTCGACGTCGGCGAGCGGGCGATCGTCGCGCTGGCCCAGGAAGGCGCAAGCGCGGAGTCGATCCGCGCGCGCCTGAAGTGCGGCACGCAATGCGGCTCGTGCATGCCGGAGGTGAAGCGGTTGGTGATGGAGACCCGCGTGCACGCGGCGGCTTGAGCTTTCCGCGTAGCGACCGTGGCCCCAAGCGCCCCACAAGCGCAGCGCGATGCAGAGATGGTTCGGAAGGGTGTGGCCGCCGCGCGTGCGCGCCCCGTCCCGCTCGTCGCAAGCGCCGTGTTTCGTCTGCCCGTTGCCGTGTTGCTCCTGTGTTGCAGGCAGTGCGGTGGGGCAGTGCGCACGTCCGACTGACCGGCGTTTCTCTGCGACCCTCTGCGTGCGCCGCCTTCTCCGCGGTGGTGGCCTCCCCCGTTCGTTTCGCTAGACTCCGCCAATGTCTCCCGATGCGGTCATCGTCTTCGCTCACGGCGCGCGGGATCCGGAGTGGGCGCAGCCGATCGAGCGGCTCGCGGCGTTGATCGCAGAGCGCCTGCCCGGCACGCGCGTGCGCTGTGCCTACCTCGAGCTCATGCAGCCGGACCTGGCGACGGCGGTCGGGGTCCTCGTGGGCGAGGGCGCGCGTCGCATCCGTATCGTGCCGGCGTTCCTCGCCGCAGGCGGGCACGTGAAGCGAGACCTGCCGCTGGCCGTCGAGGGGCTGCGGCGAGCGCACGAGGGGGTGGAGCTCGAATTGCGGCCGCCGATCGGCCAGTCCGACGCGGCGCTCGCCGCGATCGCCGCCGTGTTCGCGGAATAGCCGGGTTGCTACGATGCGAAGGGGCAGACCCCCTCGCTCACCCCGAGCTCGGTAAAACCGCTGCCGGCCGCGGTTTCTCTGCAGCTGCCCAGCACGTCCGGGGCGTGGTTGCCCGCGTGCTAGCATCGCCGCACTGCCCGACCTGACAGGGCAGACGCCCCGGATCCCCATGATCGATCAGTTCATCGGCACCATGCCGATCGCCGAGCGGCATCGCTTCGACCTGGCGACGCTCGCGGCCTACCTCCACGAACGCATCGATGGTTTCTCCGGTCCGCTGCACGCGGAGCAGTTCAAGGGCGGGCAGTCGAACCCGACCTACCTGCTCACTGGCGGCGGCACGCGCTACGTGATGCGCGCGAAGCCCGGGCCGGCGGCGAAGCTCCTGCCTTCCGCGCATGCGGTCGATCGCGAGTACCGCGTCATCTCCGCGCTCGGACGCGCCGGCATTCCCGTGCCGCGCACGTACTGCCTCTGCGAAGACGAGGGCGTGATCGGGCGCGCGTTCTACGTCATGGAGCACGTCGACGGGCGCGTGCTGTGGGACCAGTCGCTTCCGGGTATGGCGCGCGCGGAGCGCGCCGCGATCTACGACGAGATGAACCGCGTCGTCGCCGCGCTGCACTTGGTCGACTACGCTGCGATCGGTCTCGCGGACTACGGCAAGCCGGGCAACTACTTCGAGCGGCAGATCGGGCGCTGGAGCAAGCAGTACCGCGCCTCGGAGACCGAGCGCATCGAGGCGATGGACCGGCTCATCGAATGGTTGCCGGCGAACATCCCGGCGGGCGACGAGACCGCGATCGTCCACGGCGACTACCGGCTCGACAACCTGATCTTCCATCCCACGGAGCCGCGGATCCTCGCGATCCTCGACTGGGAGCTCTCGACGCTCGGCCATCCGTTCGCGGACTTCTCCTACCACTGCATGGCCTGGCACATCCCGCACTCGATGTTCCGCGGCATCGCCGGGCTCGACTTCGCCGCGCTCGGCATCCCGACCGAGGCCGAGTACATCGCGACGTACTGCCGCCGCACCGGCCGTGCCTCGATCCCGCACTGGGACTTCTACATCGCGTACAACCTGTTTCGCATTGCCGCCATCCTGCAAGGGATCGCGAAGCGGGCGCTCGAGGGCACGGCGTCGAGTGCGCTTGCAGTCGAGCAGGGCAAGCGCGCCCGGCCCCTCGCCGAGCTGGGGTGGCAGGTGGTGCAGGAAAGGATCCTGCAGCGATGAGCCGGCCGATGACCATGAAGGCCGTACGTATCCACGCCTACGGCGGGCCGGAAGTGCTGCGCTACGAGGACGCGCCTCTGCCGGCAGTCGGTGCCGACGACCTGCTGGTCGAGGTGCGGTGCGCGGCGGTGAATCCGGTGGACTGGAAGATCCGCGAGGGCTGGCTCCAGGAGAAGCTCGCCTACGCGCTGCCGCTCGTGCTCGGCTGGGACGTGTCCGGCGTCGTCGTGGAGGCAGGCTCCGGCGTCACGCAGTTCAGGTCCGGCGACGCCGTCTACGCGCGGCCCGACATCATGCGCAACGGCTGCTACGCCGAGTATGTCGCCATCAACGCGCACGAGGCGGCGCGCAAGCCCGAGAAGATGAGCCATGCGGCGGCGGCGGGCGTGCCGCTCGCGGCGCTCACCGCCTGGAAGGCGCTGTTCGACGAAGCCGGGCTGCGAAGCGGCCAGACCGTGCTCGTGCACGCCGCTTCGGGCGGCGTCGGAAGCTTCGCCGTGCAGCTCGCGAAGGCCTTCGGCGCGATCGTCGTCGCCACCACCTCGACGCCGAACGTCGAAGCGGTGCGGGCGCTCGGCGCCGACCGCGTGGTCGATTACCGGATCGACAACTTCGCCACGCGCGTGCGCGACGTCGACGTGGTGCTCGACACGCTGGGCGGCGAGGTGCAGGAGCGCTCCTGGCGCTGCCTGCGCGCGGGGGGCACGCTGGTATCCATCGTCTCGCCGCCCGACGCAGCGGCGGCAAGGGTGCACGAGGCGCACGCCAAGTACGCGTGGGTGGTGCCGGACGGGGCGCGGCTGGCGATGCTCGCCGACATGATCGATGCCGGGAAGATCCGCACCGTGATCGACTCGCTGCTGCCGCTCGCGCAGGCGGCGGCGGCCCACGAACGCAGCCGGTCCGGCCACGCGCGCGGCAAGATCGTGCTCGCGGTACGCAACGACTGACGCCGACTCGCGGGCCGTCGTACCCGCGACCGCGCACTCATCTGCCCCACGCGCATTCCGCGTCGCGGACCGCATCGAGCCCAAGAGGAGAGAGGAGCCATGGACTTCGAGCATTCCGACAAGGTCAAGGCGCTGCAGGCGAAGCTGCTGCGCTTCATGGACGAGCACATCTATCCGAACGAGCACCGCTTCCACGAGGAGGTGGCAGCGAATCGCGCGAAGGGCAACGCCTGGATACCGACCACCGTCATCGAGGCGCTGAAGCCCAAGGCGCGCGAGCAGGGACTGTGGAACCTGTGGTGGCCGAAGACCCACGGCGGCGAGCTCACCAACCTCGAGTACGCGCCGCTCTGCGAGATCATGGGCCGTGTCCACTGGGCGCCGGAGGTCTTCAACTGCTCCGCGCCCGACACCGGCAACATGGAGGTGCTGATCCGCTATGCGTCGCCCGAGCTGCAGGAGAAGTGGCTGAAGCCGCTCGCCGAAGGGAAGATCCGCTCCTGTTTCGCGATGACCGAGCCCGCGGTCGCGTCCTCGGATGCCACCAACATCCAGGCCTCGATCAGGCGCGACGGCGACACCTACGTGCTGAACGGCCGCAAGTGGTGGAGCTCGGGCGCGCCCGACCCGCGCTGCAAGGTCTACATCTTCATGGGGAAGACCGACCCGGAAGCGCAGAAGCACGTGCAGCAGTCGATGATCGTCGTGCCCGCCGACGCGCCGGGCGTGACCATGCTCCGGCCGCTCAACGTCTTCGGCTACGACGACGCGCCGCACGGACACGGCGAGGTGCTGTTCGAGAACGTGCGCGTGGCGGCGTCGAACATTTTGCTCGGCGAGGGGCGCGGGTTCGAGATCGCGCAGGGGCGGCTCGGGCCGGGCCGCATCCACCACTGCATGCGGCTCATCGGGCAGGCCGAGCGCGCGCTCGAGCTGATGTGCAAGCGGCTCGCGAGCCGCGTCGCCTTCGGCCGCGCGGTGGCGGAGCAAAGCGTGTGGCAGGAGCGCATCGCCGAGAGCCGCATCATGATCGACACGGCGCGCCTGCTCACGCTCAAGGCGGCGTTCATGATGGACACCGTCGGCAACAAGACCGCGCGGACCGAGATCGCGATGATCAAGGTGCTCGCGCCGAACGTCGCGCAGCAGGTGATCGACTGGGCCATCCAGGCGCACGGCGGCGGCGGCGTGTGCGATGACTTTCCGCTCGCCAGCATGTACGCGCAGAACCGCACGCTCCGGCTCGCCGACGGTCCCGACGAGGTCCACCGGCAAGCGATCGCCAAGTGGGAGATCGGCAGGCACGTGCCGATCCCGCGCAGGCATTAGGAAAGCCGAGTACCCTCGCGCGCCTGTTGGGACCGAGGGAACCGCCGGCGCCCAAGCGACTCCGTATTGGAGGGGCGCCCTTTGTTCGGAACGCCGTCCCGAGGAAGCAACAACACCAGCGTCGCGTAAACTAACTAGCGGACGACTCCAGGCGCGGCACGGGAATAGAGCGTGCGGCGCCAGACTGGGGCGAGCGCACTTAACACAACCAAGAGGTCCTCATGGCCAACCTGTCCCACAGGCTTCGCAAGCCTGTGCTCGCCGCCAGCCTCGCGGTCGCTTCGACCGCTGCCGACGCGCAGATGCCGGTGCCGATCGCTCCCGGCGCGACGGGCGTCACGCCGTTCGTTTCGGTCACCCCGCTCTGGCAGGGGCGGGCGGACCTCGACGGCGGTGGAAACTTCAGTGCGTGGGGTGCGTATCTCCGCGCCGGCGCGGTCACGACCTTCGGCGACCGCAACATCGGCGGAGTGTTCCTCAGCTACGACTACACTGACTACAGCTTCTCGGGCAGCAACGCCTTTGGCGGGGCGCCATGGAACATCGTGCAGCACTACGGCGCGAGCTTCCCGCTGGTGTTCCGCGGCGGCGACGGCTGGGCGTTCGGCGTGACGCCCTCCGTCGACTGGTTCCGGGAGAATGGCGCCAACTGGGGTGACTCGCTCACCTACGGCGGCATCGTCAGCGCCACCAAGTCCTTCGCACCCGACAAGCGCATCGGCCTCGGCGTCGCCGGGTTCTATCGGCTCGAGAAGACGACGTTCTTCCCGCTGCTGATCGTGGACTGGCGCTTCGGCGAGCGCTGGCGGCTGCTGAATCCGCTCCCGGCGGGGCCGACCGGGCCCGCCGGCCTTGAGCTCGACTACAAGCTCACCGACGCATGGTCGCTCGGGTTCGGTGCCGCTTGGCGCAGCGTGCGCTTCCGCCTGAGCGAGAGCGGCCCAACGCCGAACGGCGTGGGTGAGGAGCGCGGGGTGCCGCTCTTCCTGCGTGCCTCGCGCACCTTCGGTCCGCAGTCGTCCCTCTACCTCTATGCCGGCGCCATCGTCGGCGGCAAGCTGCGCGTCGAGGACGCGAGCGGCAACGAGCTTCGCGAGGTCTCGTTCGATCCGCAGCCGCTGCTCGGCGCGACGTTCTCCTATCGCTTCTAGGCCGTTGCCCCGAGCGAGTGTCCGGCCCCGTGTGATCGCCACCCGCGCACGTCCCAGGGATCAGTCTTCCTCAAGCCTCGCTTCCAGCCGCGGACCCGGTTTGTACCCCGTCGCCCCGCTGTCCCTATACTCGACCCGGGCCATGAACGAGCGCGACTTCCGCGAAAGCTACGTGGACGGCGCTTTCGCGCTGCAGGGGATGGCTGCGCGCGAAGGGGTGGCCGACCGCGTCGCCATCGCGCTCGCGGCGCAGATGGCGATCGTGGCGCCGGTCTATGCGACGCTCGCGTTCGAGGACGAGCCGGCGGGCTTCCTGCGCGTCCGCGACGCGCTGGCGTGGTGAGCGACGAGCTCGTGCGGCTGTCGCTCGCGGAAGCGGGCGCGGGCCTTGCAGCGAAGCGCTTCGCGGCCGTGGAGTTGCTTGAAGCAGTGATCCAACGCGCCGGCGCGGTGCAGCCGGTGCTGAACGCCTTCCTGCGCATCGACGCCGAGCGCGCGCGCGACGCTGCCCGGGCCGTGGACGCCGACCGCAGCCGAGGCACGCGACTCGGGCGCCTCGCAGGCGTACCGATGGCGCACAAGGACATGTTCTATCGCGCCGGCGTGCCTTCGTCATGCGGGTCGCGCATTAAGGGACGCGCGCCGGAAAGCACGACGGCCACCGTGCTGGAGCGTCTCGACGCCGCGGGCGCCATCCAGTTCGGCGTGCTCAACATGAACGAGTTCGCCTACGGACCCAGCGGCCACAACTGGCACCACGGACACTGCCGCAATCCCTGGAATGCCTCGTGCATCCCCGGCGGCTCGTCGAGCGGATCGGCGGCGTCGGTCGCCGCGCGCGCGAACTTCGCCGCGCTCGGCTCCGACACGGGGGCCTCGATCCGCCTGCCGGCGGCGCTGTGCGGCGTCACCGGACTCAAGGTGACCTATGGCCGCGTGAGCCGCGCCGGCGTCATGCCGCTCTCCTTCTCGATGGACACGATCGGGCCCATCGCGCGCACCGCCGAGGACTGCGCGCTCGTGCTCGCGGCAATCGCGGGCGACGACGCACGCGACCCGACCGCCGCCGGCGCCGCGGTAGACGACTACGTCGGCGCGCTTTCGCAGTCCGTCGCGGGCCTGCGCGTCGGCGTGGCGACGAACGCCTTTGCCGACGAGCTCTCGTCCGCAGGCGCCGAAGCAATGGAGTCCACGCAGAGGACGCTGGCATCGCTCGGCTGCCCGGTGGTGCCGGTCACGTTGCCCGATCTCTCCGCGTGGGACGCGGCGGGGGCACAGATCACCGCGGCGGAGGGTGCGACGGTCCACGCCCAATGGCTGCGCACGCGCGCCGGGGACTACTCCGCGCAGGTGCGGGCGCGACTCGAACGCGGTCTCGCCGTTCCCGCCCCCGTGTACATCGACGCGCTGCGGTTGCGGGGACCCGCGCTTGCGGCTTTCGCCGACGCAGTGTTCACCCGTGCGGACGTGCTGCTCGCGCCGTGCCTGCCGATCGCGACACCGACCATCGCGGAGACCGACGTCGGCGCCGGCGGGGAGATGGACCGCACGCTCGCGGCGCTGACGCGCTACCTGCGCCCGTTCAACTATCTGGGGCTGCCGTCGCTCGCGCTGCCGGCGGGATTCGCACCGGACCGCCTGCCGCTTGGCGTGCAGATCGTCGGGCGGCCGTTCGCCGAGTCATTGCTCCTTCGCCTCGGGCACCGGTTCCAGCAGGCGACGGACTGGCATCGGCGCGAACCCCCGGTCGGGCCGCTCCGGTCGTGATCGACGGCAAGGGCGCGGCAGGCGAATCCGCAGCGCGGAGCGCGAAGGAGGCGAACATGGAACGTGACCGCGTCGCACTCGTGATCGGCGCCGGCGACGCCACGGGCGGCGCGATCGCGCGCCGCTTCGCCCGCGAGGGCTTCGTCGCCTGCGCCGTGCGCCGCAACGCCGACAAGCTCGCGCCGCTCGTCGCACGCATCCACGGGGACGGCGGCCGCGCCCGCGCGATCGGCTGCGACGCGCGCAAGGAGGAGGAGGTCGTCGCGCTCGTCGAGAAGATCGAGCGCGACATCGGCACGATCGAGGTGCTGGCGTTCAACGTCGGCGCCAACGTGGCGGCGGGCATTCTCGAGGAGACGGCGCGCAAGTACTTCAAGATCTGGGAGATGGCGTGCTTCGCAGGCTTCCTGTGCGGACGCGAGGTCGCGCGACGGATGGTGACCCGCGAGCGGGGCACCATCCTCTTCACCGGCGCCACCGCGAGCTTGCGCGGCGCCGCCCGCTTCGCCGCGTTCGCCGGCGCCAAGCACGCGCTGCGCGCGCTCGCACAGAGCATGGCGCGCGAGCTCGGCCCGCGGAACATCCACGTCGCGCACGCGGTCATCGACGGCGCCATCGACACCGAGCTCATCCGTGAGAACTTCCCCGAGCGCTACGCGCTGAAGGACCGCGACGGCATCCTCGACCCGGAGCACATCGCGGCGGCCTACTGGTACCTGCACACCCAGCCGCGCGACGCCTGGACGTTCGAGCTCGACCTGCGGCCCTGGATCGAGCGATGGTGAGCGGCCCTCGAATCTCTTGAAGGAGAAACGCACATGAAGCGCGTCGAGTTCCTCTTCGATTTCGGCAGCCCCAATGCCTACCTCGCGCACAAGGTGATCCCGGCGATCGAGGCGCGCACCGGCGCAACGTTCGTGTACGTCCCGATCCTGCTCGGCGGCGTCTTCAAGCTGACGCACAACCGCTCGCCCATGGAGCAGTTCAAGGACATCCCGAGCAAGCTCCGCTACCAGCAGGTCGAGATCGACCGCTTCGTGCGCAAACACCGGATCGACGCCTTCAAGTGGAACCCGCACTTCCCGGTGAACACCGTGCAGGTCATGCGCGGTGCAATCGCCGCGGACATGGACGGCTTGCTGAAACCGTACGCCGACGCGGTCTTCCACTACATGTGGGAGGCACCGAAGAAGATGGACGAGGCGGAGACGATTCGCACCGCGCTGCGCGAGTCCGGGCTCGACGCCGACCGCATCCTCGCGCGCATCCAGGATCAGGACGTGAAGGACGCGCTCCTCCGCAACACGGAGGCGGCCGTCGCACGCGGCGTCTTCGGCAGCCCGACGTTCTTCGTCGGCGACGAGATGTTCTTCGGCAAGGACCGGCTGCGCGAAGTCGAGGAGGAGATCCTCGCAGGCGCG
>Ga0209254_10001965_pt1 | contig 18609 bp, 16 predicted proteins | sample FrelakmetDIP11DI_FD_187148 | JGI IMG/M metagenome (GOLD analysis project Ga0209254, IMG submission 187148) | Freshwater lake sediment microbial communities from the University of Notre Dame, USA, for methane emissions studies - DIP11 DI (SPAdes)... | ecosystem: Environmental > Aquatic >...
CGCCGGCTTTACGAGAGGCGAGCCGCACGGCTCGCGCGTGAGGATGCCCGCTAAACGTCGCGCGGCGCGCAAGCCGCGGCGGCTCGATCCCGCCGCGGTGCGCCTGCTGTACGAGCGGTTACGCGCGGCGATCCCGGCGCCGCGCACCGAGCTCACCTACCGCTCGCCCTACCAGCTCCTGGTGGCGGTGATCCTCTCGGCCCAGGCCACCGACAAGAGCGTGAACCTGGCGACCGCGCGCCTGTTCCCGGTGGCGGGCACGCCGGGCGCCATCGTCGCGCTTGGCGAGCGGCGGCTCGCCGGCCACATCCGCACGATCGGCTTGTGGCGCATGAAGGCGAAAAATGTCATCGCCGCCTCGAAAATGATCCTTTGCCTCCACGATGGCGAGGTCCCGCGCGCGCGCGCGGCACTCGAGGCGCTGCCCGGTGTCGGCCGCAAGACGGCGAACGTCGTGATGAACACGGCGTTCGGCGAGCCGACGATCGCGGTGGACACGCACATCTTCCGGGTCGCGAACCGCACCGGTCTCGCGCCGGGACGCAACGTACGGGTGGTCGAAGACGGCCTGGTCGCGGTCACGCCAGCGGAGTTCGCACGAGACGCGCACCACTGGCTGATCCTGCACGGGCGCTACACCTGTACGGCGCGCAAGCCCCGCTGCCTGCAGTGCCCGGTCGCGGACATCTGCCTGTGGCCGGAGAAAATGAAAGCGGGCGTCACTTCCTCGGGATGAAGAGGTCGGTCAGCGTGCCTTCGAAGGCTTCCGCCGCAAAGGCCACCGTCTCGGAAAGCGTCGGGTGCGGATGCACGGTGAGCCCGATGTCCGCTGCCGTCGCGCCCATCTCGATCGCGAGCGCAACCTCGGAGATCAGGTCGCCCGCGCTGGTGCCGACGATACCGCCACCGATGACGCGATGCGTGTCCGGGTCGAACAGCAACTTGGTGAAACCCTCGTCGCGATTGAGCGCCAGTGAACGCCCGCTCGCCATCCACGGGAACATGCCTTTCTCGAACTTGCGCCCGGACGCCTTCGCCTCGGTCTCCGTCACGCCGACCCAGGCGACCTCCGGGTCCGTGTAGGCGACCGAGGGAATCACGCGCGCGTCAAAAGCACTCTTCTGGCCGGCGGCGACCTCGGCCGCGACCTTTCCCTCGTGCGTCGCCTTGTGGGCGAGCATCGGCTGGCCGACGATGTCGCCGATCGCGAAGATGTGCGGGATGTTGGTGCGCATCTGGCGGTCGACCGCGATGTAGCCGCGCCCGTCCACCGCTACACCTGCCGCCTCGGCGCGAACAGTCTTCCCGTTCGGGACCCGGCCGACGGCGCACAGCACGCGATCGAAGCCCTGGGGCGCCGGCGCTCCTTTGCCCTCGAACGTCACCGTGAGGCCGCCCGGGCCCGCCGCGACCCCGGTCACCTTCGTGCCGGTCAGGATCGCGGCATATCGCGCGCGCAGCCTCTTCTCGAGCGGGCGCACGAGGTCGCGGTCGCAGCCGGGCATGAGCATGTCGGTCAGCTCGACGACGCTCACTTCTGAACCAAGCGCGTCGTAGACGCAGGCCATCTCCAGGCCGATGATGCCGCCGCCGATCACCAGCAGGCGCTTCGGGATATCAACGAGATCCAGCGCACCGGTGGAATCGATCACGCGCGGGTCGTCCGGCAGGCCCGGGATGCGCGCGGGCTCGGAGCCGGCGGCGATGATGCATTGCTCGAAGCCGATGGCCTGCTTCTTGCCGTCGGAGCCCCGTATTTCGACGCGCTGCGGCGAGACGAATCGCGCCTGGCCGCGAATCACCGTCACCTTGCGCTGCTTGGCGAGGATCGTGAGGCCCGCGGTCAGCTTGCCGACGATGCGGTTCTTCCACTGCTTGAGCGCGGCGGCGTCGATTTCCGGCGCCTGGAACCTGATGCCGTGCCCCGACATCGACTCGGCTTCCTCGATCACGCGGGCCGCATGCAGAAGCGCCTTGGAAGGAATGCAGCCGACGTTGAGGCAGACGCCGCCGAGCTGGGGCCAGCGGTCCACCAGCGTGACCGAAAGGCCGAGATCGGCTGCGCGGAAGGCGGCCGTGTAGCCTCCCGGGCCGGCGCCTATCACGAGCAGCTGCGTCGAGACGTCTGCGTCCTCAGGCTTCGCCAGCACGACGGTCTCCCTGAGCGAAGGGATCTGCACCGTGTCGCCGCCGTCCGCGCTCACGAGGGCGATCAGCGAGTCCTTCGAGACCCGGTCACCCTTCCGGACCTTGAGCTCGTGGATGACGCCTGCGGCGGTGGACGGCACGTCCATCGTCGCCTTGTCGGTCTCGAGCGTGATGAGCGGTGTCTCGGGTTCGACGCGGTCGCCCGGCTTGACCAGCACCTCGATGACTTCGACGTCCTTGAACTCGCCGAGATCCGGGACCCGCTGCTCGACGATCCGGCTCAAGGCACCGCCTCGGTCAATGACTGAGGCGCGGCCAGCGCCTCCGCCAGCGCAACAACGAAACGCACGGCTTCGGCACCGTCGATGACGCGGTGGTCGTAGGAGAGCGAGAGTGGCAGCATCAGGCGCGGCTCGAACTTTCCGCCCAGCCAGACAGGCCGCTGCTGCGAGCGCGACACGCCGAGGATGGCGACCTCCGGCGCGTTGATGATCGGCGTGAAGGCCGTGCCGCCAATGCCGCCGAGGCTCGAAATCGTGAAGCAGCCGCCCTGCATCTCGGCGGCGGCCAGCTTTCCGGCGCGGGCCTTGCCGGCGAGCTCGCCGAGGTCGCGCGCGAGCTCGTAGACGTCCTTGCGGCCGGCGTCGCGGATCACGGGTACGACCAGGCCGTTCGGGGTCTCTGCCGCGAAGCCGAGGTGCAGGTACTTCTTGAACACCAGGTTCTGGCCGCTCGCATCGAGCGAGGCGCTGAAGTTCGGGAACTGGGCGATGACCTTCGCGCAGGCGCGCGCGATGAACGCGAGCGGCGTCAGCTTGATGCCGCGGCTCGCCGCGCGCTCCTTGAGCGACGCCCGGAGCTTCTCGAGCTCCGTGATGTCCGCCTCGTCGTGCTGCGTGACGTGCGGGATGTTGACCCAGGCGGCCTGCAGGCGTGCGCCCGAGATCTTCTGGATGCGTCCGAGCGGCTTCACCTCGACGGGACCGAAGGCCGCGAAGTCGACCTCGTGCACCTTCGGCAGCGCGGCGCCGCCGGCCGCGGCCGGCGGCGCTGCCAGGGTCTTCTTCACGAAGGCCTTGACGTCGTCCTCGCTGATGCGACCCTTGAAGCCCGATCCCGGGACGCGCAGGAGATCGACGCCGAGCTCGCGTGCAAATCGCCGTACGCCCGGGCTCGCATGCGCGGTACCGAGGTCAGGTAGCGGCCCACCAGGTGCAGCAGGCGCTGCAGGCGCGGGTGCCGCGGTCATGCGGACCGTTGACTCCGGGCTCGGGCCTGGCGCCGTGGCGGGCGCTGCAGGCGGCTGTGGCGCTTTGACGGCTGCGACCTTCACCGCTGGGCCTTCCGTCGCCGTACCCGAGCCTTCGACGACGACGATGGCGGAGCCCCTGGAAACGCGATCACCCTTGCCGACCTTGACCTCGGCGACGCGACCGGCGGCGGTGGACGGCACGTCCATGGTCGCCTTGTCGGTCTCGAGCGTGATGAGCGGCGTTTCCAGGGCGACCGTGTCGCCCGCCTTCACCAGCACCTCGATGACCTCGACGTCGGCGAAATCGCCGATGTCCGGCACGAGGACCGTGGTGCTGGTTGCCACGCTCAGCTCTCCAGCGGCTCGGGCTTGGCGGGGTCTATGCCGTACTTCTTCATCGCCAGCGTGACGCTCGAGCGGTCGATGCGACCGTCGTCCGCGAGCGCCTTGAGGGCGGCCACGACGATCCAGCGCCGATCAACCTCGAAGTGGCCGCGCAGCGCCTCGCGCGAGTCGCTGCGCCCGAAGCCGTCGGTGCCGAGTGCGACATAGCGCCCGGGCACCCACTGGCGGATCTGGTCCGCGACGATCTTCATGTAGTCGGTTGCCGCGACGAACGGTCCCTGGCGGCCCGCCAGGCATTCGCGCACCCAGGGATCGCGCGGCTTGTCGGTGGGCTTCAGCATGGCTTCGCGCTCCAGCGAGAGCGCGTCGCGCCGCAGCTCCGAGAAGCTCGTGACGCTGAAGACGTCGGCCGGGATGCCGAATTCCGACTCGAGCATCTCCGCCGCCGCGAGCGCCTCGCGCAGTATGGTGCCGGAGCCGAGCAGGGTCGCACGCACGGCGCCGCGGCCGCCGATGTGCAGCAGGTACATGCCGCGCAGGATCCCCTGCTCGACGCCCTTCGGCATCGGGGGATGCGCGTAGTTCTCGTTCATGACGGTGACGTAGTAGAAGACGCTCTGCTGTTCCGCGTACATGCGGCGCAGGCCGTCCTGCATGATCACGGCGAGCTCGTAGGCGAAGCACGGGTCATAGGCGATGCAGTTCGGGATCGTCGAGGCGAGCAGCAGGCTGTGGCCGTCCTGGTGCTGCAGGCCCTCGCCCGCCAGTGTCGTGCGTCCCGCGGTCGCGCCGAGCAGGAACCCGCGCGCCTGCATGTCGCCGGCCGCCCAGGCGAAGTCGCCGATGCGCTGGAAGCCGAACATCGAGTAGAAGATGTACATCGGAATCATGTTGATTCCGTGGTTCGCGTAGGCGGTTCCCGCGGCCATCCACGAGCAGAAGGCGCCCGCCTCGTTGATGCCCTCCTCGAGGATCTGGCCCTTGCGGTCCTCGCGGTAGTACATGAGCTGGTCGGCGTCCTGCGGCGTGTAGAGCTGCCCCACCGAGGAGTAGATGCCGACCTGGCGGAACAGGCCCTCCATGCCGAAAGTGCGCGCCTCGTCGGGCACGATCGGCACGACGTGGGCGCCGATGTTCTTGTCCTTCAGCAGCTGCGTGAGGATCCGGACGAAGGCCATGGTCGTCGATATCTCGCGGCCCTCGCTGCCGTCGAGCAGGCTCTTGAAGGCCGCGAGCGGCGGCACGGCCAGGGCGGGCGCCTGGTTGCGCCGCACAGGCAGCGAACCGCCGAGCGATTTGCGCCGCGCCTTCAGGTACTGCATCTCCGCGCTGTCCTCTGCCGGCCGGAAGAACGGCAGATGCGCGATCTCCTCGTCCGTGAGCGGGATGTTGAAGCGGTCGCGGAACGCCTTGAGCGCCTCGTCGTCCATCTTCTTCTGCTGGTGCGTGACGTTCAGGGCCTCGCCGGCCTTGCCCATGCCGTAGCCCTTGACGGTCTTCGCGAGGATCACGGTCGGCCGGCCCTTGTGCGTGACGGCGGCCGCGTAGGCGTTCCAGACCTTGAGCGAGTCGTGGCCGCCGCGGTTCAGCAGCGCGATCTCGTCGTCCGACATGTTGGCGACGAGCTCGAGGCACTCCGGGTATTTGCCGAAGAAGTGCTCGCGCGTGTACGCGCCGCCCTTGGCCTTGAAGTTCTGGTACTCGCCGTCCACCGCCTCTTCCATGCGGCGGCGCAGCAGCCCCGACGAATCGCGCGCGAGCAGCTGTTCCCAGCGATAGCCCCAGATCACCTTGATCACGTTCCAGCCGGCGCCGAGGAAGGCGGCCTCGAGTTCCTGGATGATCTTGCCGTTGCCGCGCACCGGCCCGTCGAGGCGCTGCAGGTTGCAGTTGATCACGAACACCAGGTTGTCGAGCTTCTCGCGAACCGGCATCGTCAGCGCGCCCATGGACTCCGGTTCGTCCATCTCGCCGTCGCCGAGGAAGCACCAGACCTTCTGGTCCGAGGGCTTGACCAGCTCGCGGTGCTCGAGGTAGCGCACGAAGCGCGCCTGCATGATCGCCTGCAGCGGCCCGAGTCCCATCGACACGGTGGGGAACTGCCAGAAATCCGGCATCAGCCAGGGGTGCGGGTAGGACGACAGCCCCTTGCCGCCGACCTCCTGGCGGAAGTGCCGCAACTGCTCCTCGGTCAGCCGACCTTCAAGGTACGCGCGTCCGTAGATGCCAGGGCTCGAGTGCCCCTGCATGAAGACCATGTCACCGCGGTGGTGTTCCGAGGGCGCGCGCCAGAAGTGGTTGAAGCCGACCTCGTAGAGCGTGGCCGAGGACGCGTAGGTCGCGATGTGCCCGCCGTACTCCGTGCTCACGCGGTTCGCGTGCACGACCATCGCGACCGCGTTCCAGCGGATCAGCGCCTCGATGCGCCGCTCGATCGCCCGGTCGCCCGGGTAGGGCTTCTCGCGCGAGACGTGGATCGTGTTGAGGTAGGCGGTGTTCGCCTTGAACGGCAGCCAGGTGCCGGAGCGGCGCGCGTGGTCGATCAGGCGGTCGAGCAGGAAATGAGCGCGAGCCGGGCCGTGCACCTTAAGCACCGCGTCGATGGACTCGAGCCACTCCCGGGTCTCGAGAGGATCTGCATCGTCGGTGGGGCCGTCAGCCATCTAGTGTCGTGTCCTCAATCCTCGGATTCATTCACTTGCCGGCGGCAGGCCCGATATGATCCGGTCTGCGCCGCCCGCGGGTCAAGATTGTATTCCTCCTTGTCGAGCACGACTCCCACACTGACGATCGCCAGGCCCGACGACTGGCACCTGCACCTGCGGGACGGCCCCGAACTCGCTTCGGCGCTGCCGCACACCGTGCGCGCCTTCAGGCGCGCGGTGGTGATGCCGAACTTGAGGCCACCCGTCGCGACCGTGACCGACGCCGCCCGCTACCGCGACCGCATCCGCGCCGCACTGCCACCCGGCAGCGATTTCGAGCCGCTCATGACGCTCTACCTGACCGATGCGACCGACCCCAGCGAGATCGACCGCGCCGCGGACTCCAGTTTCGTCGTCGGCGTCAAGTACTACCCTGCCGGGGCGACCACGCATTCCGATGCCGGCGTCACTTCGCTTCGCCGCTGCGATGCCGTCATCGCCCGCATGGAGGAACGAGACGTCGTGCTGCAGTTGCACGGTGAGGCGACCGGCGACGACGTCGATCCCTACGACCGCGAAAGCGTCTTCATCGAACGCGAACTCGCCCCGCTGGTGGCCCGCCATCCCCGGCTTCGCATCGTGCTCGAGCACGTCACGACCCGCGCCGGAGTCGAGTTCGTGCGCGGCGCAGACCACCGGGTGGCGGCGACGATCACGCCCCAGCACCTGCTCTACAACCGCGGCGCGATGTTCCGCGGCGGCCTGCGCCCGCACCTCTACTGCCTGCCGCTCCTGAAGCGCGAACGCGACCGCGAATCGCTGCTCGAGGCGGCCACCTCGGACCACGCGCGGTTCTTCCTCGGTACGGACAGCGCCCCGCATGCGAAGGACGCGAAGGAGTCGTCCTGCGGCTGCGCGGGTGTCTTCTCCGCGCCGGCCGCGATCGAGTTGTATGCGCGCGCATTCGAGCAGGCGGGGCGCCTCGGGGCGATCGAGGCGTTCGCGGGATTCCGCGGCGCAGATTTCTACCGCCTGCCGCGCAACCGCGACACGATCACGCTCGAGCGCCGGCCCTGGACCGTGCCGGCGAGCCTGCCCTTCGGGGCGGGCGCGATCGTGCCGATGTGCGCCGGTGAGACCCTGGAGTGGAAGTTGCGCGAACCGCCCGTGGCAGCATGAGCGACGACATTCCCGAGATGCGCGACCGCTTCCGCGGCTTCCTGCCGGTCGTGGTGGACGTGGAGACCGGCGGATTCGTTGCGGCCACGGATGCGCTGCTCGAGATCGCCGCGGTGATGATCGAGATCGACGCCGCGGGCCGGCTGGTCCGGGGGGCGACGCATCGCCAGCACGTGCGGCCTTTCGAGGGCGGCCGGCTCGACCCCGCCTCGCTCGCCGTCAACGGGATCGATCCCTGGCATCCGCTGCGCATTGCCGCGACCGAGAGCGACGCCCTCGGCGCGATCTTCGGCGAAGTGCGCCGTGCGGTGCGCGAGCAGCAGTGCACTCGAGCGATCCTGGTCGGCCACAACGCCTCCTTCGACCTCGGGTTCGTGAACGCCGCGGTCGCGCGCGCGGGCATCCGGCGCAACCCCTTCCACCAGTTCTCCTGCTTTGACACCGCGACGCTCGCCGGCGTGGCCTTCGGGCAGACGGTGCTGTCGCGGGCGTCGCTGGCGGCCGGGCTCGGCTGGGACGCGGAAGAAGCGCATTCGGCGGTCTACGACGCGGAGCGGACGGCCGACCTCTTCTGCGTGGTCTGCAACCAGTTCCAGGCGCTCTACCAGGCGGCGACCGAGAGGCTCGCCGCGGCGCCGACGCCTGTCACGGAGCCGCCGAACCCGCTGCTGGAACCGGAACCCGAGTAGTGGGAAAAATGAAGGGGACGCACCCCTTCAGGTTCGAATATGAAGGGGTGCGTCCCCTTCAGTCTTTCCTATTGCGCCGGCTTCCTGCAGCAGCGACTTCAGCTCACCCGAGCGGTACATCTCGACCACGATGTCACAGCCACCGACCAATTCGCCCTTCACATAGAGCTGCGGGTAAGTCGGCCAGTTCGACCAGGCCTTGAGCGCTTCGCGCAGCTCCGGCTCCTCGAAGATGTTGACATGGCGATAGTCCACCTTCAGCGCGCGCAGCGCGCCCGCGGTTTGCGCGGAGAAGCCGCACTGCGGGAAGTCCGGCGTGCCTTTCATGAACAACACGACCGGGGCTGCATCGAGGTGCTCCCGGATCTTCAGGGTCGTCGCTTCGTCGATCATCGGTTTCCATGCTCCTTTTCGTCGTCGAGGCGCCTTGCCTCCGCCTTCGACACCGTCGCCCAGCGATCGGCGGTCGTCATTCGCGTCCAGTCGGCGATCTCCGCCAGCGTCCGGAAGCAGCCGCGGCAGACGCCCCGCTCGTCCAGCGTACAGATGTTGAGACAGGGAGAACCCGGGCCGCGTTCAACCATGGCAGGGCAACGCTAACACATTGAATTATGTGGTGCCGTGGCCTATTCTTCAATGAATCCAGGGGAGACGTACCATGAATCCGCTCTTGAGCGTCAAGGGTTCACTCATCACCGGTTTTGTCATCGCGATCCTGTTCGCGGTATTCGCGGTCGACGGCGGCTGGAACGAGCTCGGCCTCGCGCGCTGGCTGCACATCATCGCCGGCATCACCTGGATCGGCCTGCTCTACTACTTCAATGCCGTGCAGGTGCCGGCGCTCGCGGAGGCGGCATCCGACAAGGGCGGGCCGGGCGGCGCTGGCATCACCAGGTACGTCGCGCCGCGCGCGCTGTTGTGGTTCCGCTGGGCGGCGGTCGTGACCTGGTTCACCGGCGCCTGGTACCTGCTGCGCGCCGGCACTTTCGGCGCGGCGTTTACGCTCGGGCTCGGCAGCGAGGACTTCAACACCTACGGTTTCGTGATCGGCACCGGCATGTGGCTCGGCACGATCATGCTGTTCAATGTCTGGGTGCTGATCTGGCCGAACCAGAAGAAGATCCTGGGCATCGTCCCGGCGACCGACGAGCAGAAGGCCGCGGCGCGCAAGACCGCGCTGTACGCCTCGCGCATCAACTTCATCCTCTCGATCCCGATGCTGCTGTGCATGGGCGGTGCGACGCATGGATTGCCCTTCTAGAAGGGCGCACCGCGCGCTTAATGAGTGACCAGCCGCTCCGGGCGACCGGACACTGCCTGTGCGGCGGCGTCCGTTTTGACGTCCATGGTCCTTTGCGTGCCGTGATCCTGTGCCATTGCGGCCAGTGCCGGCACACCCACGGGCATTTCGCGGCCTACACCTCGGCCTCGCTCGGCCACGTGGTGTTTCAAGCCGATTCCACGCTGCGATGGTACGAATCCTCCGCCTCGGCACGGCGTGGCTTCTGTTCGAAGTGCGGCGCCAGCCTGTTCTGGGAGCCGAGGGGCGAAAACCGCCTCGCCATTGCGGCGGGCTGTCTCGATAGCCCGACCGGCCTCAGCTCGGAGCGCCACATCTTCGTCGACGACGCGGCCGACTACTACAGGATCAATGATGACCTGCCCCGCGACGGCGGCCATCCAGGCCGCGCCTGAATCGATGGCGGAAGGCCTGCATCGCCGAAAGCCCGACGAGCATTCCTGAGGCGCCTCTAGCCCATCGGGAAGTGGCAGTTGAACACCCGCGCTGCGGCGTCCCGCGTGAGTTCCGGAAATGTCTTCGTGCACGGCTCCCGGGCCTGCGGGCAGCGGGTATGGAATTCGCATCCCCGCGGCCTGTGCAACAGGCTGGGAACTTCGCCAAGCAGTTCGATCCGGCCACGCTTCGCTTCCGGATCGAAGCTGGGATTGGCGGACAGCAAGGCCGCCGTGTAGGGATGGCGTGGGTCGCTGAAGATCTGCCGCGAATCGCCCTGCTCGACGAAACGCCCGAGGTACATGATCGCCATGTCATCAGCGAAGTGGCGCACGATGTTCAGGTTGTGGGTGATGATCAGCACGCCCAGGCCAGTTTCCTGTTGCACGCGGGCCAGCAGGTTGAGCACCTCACCCTGGATCGAGACGTCGAGACCGGCCGTCGGTTCGTCGGCAATCAGGAGATCCGGACCGAGCGCCAGAGCCCGCGCGAGACTCACCCGTCGCGCCTGGCCACCGCTCAACTGGTGTGGATACCGGTCGGCGAAATCTTCGCCGAGTCCCACGATCGACAGCAGGCGCAACGCCTCGTGCTCCGCATCTACCGTTGCGACCCGGTGAATGCGATAGGGCTCCGCCAGGAGCCTGCGCACGGGCATTCTCGGGCTAAGCGATCCTGACGCGTCCTGGAACATCAGGGCCAGTCGCTTGCGGTCGGGCATGAGCTGGCGACTGCGGTCCTGCGCCAGCGTTTCGCCATCAAACCGGACCTCGCCTGCCGACACCGGCGCGAGTCCGCACAGCGCCATGGCCAGCGTGGTCTTTCCTGAACCGCTTTCGCCCACGATGGCCACGGTTTCGCCGCGCCGGACATCGAGCGAAACGCCGTGCACGACGTCCACGAAGCCGCCGCGCAGCGGGTAGCGCACCCGAAGGTCGCGCACTTCCAGCAACGCGGTCACGCGACCGCTTCCGGCAGGTGGCAGGCGACCCGGTGACTGCCACCTGACAGGCTCGGCCGTTGCGCGGCGCAGCGTGCGAATCTCTGCAGGCAGCGCTCCCGGAAGATGCAGCCGCCCGGAAGACTTCCGAGATCCGGCAGGCTCCCCGCGATCACCGGCAGGACCCGCGTGCGTTCCGCGATCCGCGCCGGATCGCACTCCAGCAGCCGGCGCGTGTAAGGGTGGCGCGGGTGGCGCAGGACATCGTGCGTGGCGCCGCTTTCGACCACTTCGCCGGCATACATGACGACAACCGCATCACACAGTTCGGCGATCACGCCGAGGTGGTGCGACACGAACAGGATCGAGCAACCGACATCGCGCTGCAGGGCCTGCAAGAGACGAATGATCTGAACCTCCAGTGTGGCATCCAGCGCCGTGGTGGGTTCGTCCGCGATCAGCAGGGAGGGCTCGGCCATCAGCGCCATGGCGATCGCCACCCGCTGAAGCATGCCGCCGGACAGCTGATGCGGGTACCGGCCGAGCTGCGCATCCGTGTCCGGAATTCCGACCCGTTCGAGCATCCGTTGCGAACGGGCATTCCTGGCGCTTCTGCTGATGTCATTGCGATGCTGCACGTCGGCCATCTGCCGGCCGATGGTCAGGACCGGGCTCAGGCTGGTCATCGGGTCCTGGAAGACGGTCGAGATCTCGTCGCCGCGCAGCGATCGCATCCGCTCCGGCGCCAGGCCAAGCAGGTCGTCCCCCTTGAAGCGGATCGACCCGCCGTCGATGCGGGCATTGGGGGACAGCAGACGGATGACCGCGGAGATCAGCGTGGACTTTCCGCAACCGCTCTCGCCGACGATGCCGACGATTTCCCCTTCCGGGACTACGAGGCTGATGTCGCGCAAGGCAGGCAAACGGCCTTGCTCCGTCTGGTAGCTCACCGTCAGGTCCCGGATCTCCAGCACGGGGCTGCTCATGCGTCCTTCCTGCGCAACCTGGGATCGAAGATGTCCCGCAACGCCTCGCCGAAGAACGTGAAGCCCAGGGTCACCGCGATCAGCGGCAGCCCGCCGGCAATGATTGGCCAGGGAGAGTTGCGCAGGTACGAGTACCCGTCATTGAGGATGCTCCCCCAGCTCGGCGTCGGCGGGCTGACGCCGAGGCCCAGGAAACTGAGGCCCGCTTCCATGCCGATGACAGCCGGCACATCCATGGACGCCAGGATGAACAGGGGCGGCGCGATGTTGGGGAACACATGATCGCGCAGGATGCGGAATGTCGACGCGCCCATGGCGCGTTCCGCCAGGATGAAATCGCGCTCGCGCAGTGCCTGGGTCTGGGTGCGCACGACCCGTGCGTAAACCGGAATCGAGGTGACGATGATGACGCCGATCACCGTGTTGAGGGACGGCCCGATCAACGCAACGATGGCGAGCGCGAACATGATGGTCGGAAACGAGCGCACGGTGTCGAACGACACGAGCAGGGCCCGGTCCAGCCAGCGCGGGCCGAAGCCCGCGATCATGCCCAGTGCGATCCCGATGGCCATGGACGTGGAAATGGCAATCAGGGAAACCTTGAGCGCGACCTGGCCGCCGAACAATACGCGTGACAGCATGTCCCGGCCCAGTTGATCCGTGCCCAGCCAGTGCTGCGCGGACGGGCCGCTCAACCGGTTGGTCACGTCCACCTCCAGGGGATCGTGCGGCGCCAGCCAGGGGGCGCACACCGTGGCCAACAGGATCAAGCCAACCAGCACGAAACCGGCCATGCCAAGCGGGTCGCGCTTCAATGCCGCAGTGACGCGCAGGACTGTGCCGGGGGGCGGCGACACGCTCAACGCCCCCGCTCCGTGCGCAGGCGCGGATCCAGCGACGCGTTGACGACGTCCGAGGCCAGCGTGCTGAGCACGAAGAAGCCCGTGGTCACCAGCACCGCTCCCATGACGATCGGGTAGTTACGGTTGAGGACCGCCTCGTACAGCAGCTTGCCGATGCCGGGCCGCGAGAACACGATTTCCGCGAACAACGCGCCGGTCAGCATGCTGCCGACCCCCAGGCCGAGAATCGTGACTGTCGGCAACAGGGCAATGCGCAGCGCGTAGTTCACGATGATCGTGCGCTCGGGCAGGCCGAATGCCCGCGCGGTCCGGATGTGGTTCTCCTCCAGCACTTCCAGCATCGATGCCCGTACCAGCCGGGCGATGTAGCCGACCCATCCCAGGCCCAGGGAAATCGCGGGCAGTACCAGGTGATAGGCCTGGTCAGCCATGTTGCCGGTCTCGCCGGCACCGATCGCCGGGAACCAGCGCCATTTCACGCCCAGCCACAGGAGCAGGTACAAGGCCACGACGAAGGATGGAATGGCGATGAACGCCACCGACAGGACCGCCGTCAGGCGATCCAGCCAGGAGCCCCGTCGTATCGCCGCGAAGCAGCCGAGCGGGATTCCCAGGAGGCTTGCCCCGCCGATTGCGGCGAGCACCAGTACCAGCGTGTACGGAAACTGCTCGAGCACGATGTCGGACACCTTGCGGCCGGAAAACGGATCGACGCCGAGGTCGCCGCGAGCGGCTCCGGCGACAAACCGCCCGAGCTGCACCGCCAGTGGCTGGTCCAGTCCCATGCGCTGCGCGAGCTCGGCCTTGAGCGCCGGCGTCGCGCGCGGCCCCAGCATCACGCTCGCCGGATCGCCTGGAACCAGGTGAATCATGCCGAACAGCAGGCTTACCGCCAGGCACAGGATCAGCAGCGAGATCAGCGCGCGGCGAAGGACGAACTTCGCCATGGCCTTCAGGCGATCCCGGTCGACGGGCGGAAATCCCGCAGCAGCGGGTAGCCGTCCGGCTGGAATGCCGGCCGGATGGTGTTGCGGTAAATCTGCGGCATGACCCCGTTGGTCAGGAAGCGATAGCAGCCGGAGGCCTCCATCAGGTCCTGCATGCGCTCGTAGGCGCGGCCACGCTGCGAGTCGTCGGTGGTGGCGAGGGCGAGCGCTTCCAGGCGGTCGAACTCGGCGTCGCTGAATCGTTCCCAGTTCCAGAGTCCCTTCTGGCTGGTAGTGAACCAGGTCATCGAATAGTAAGGGTCGCCTCCCCCGACGAAGTCCTGCAGGAATAGCTGCATGTCACGCCATCGGTCATTGAGGTCTTGCCGCCCGAGCGTCAAAAAGATGCTCAGATCGTGCGCCCGGATCTCGGTCTCGATGCCGACTTTCTTCAGCGACCACTGGATGACCTGCGCGGTGGTGAGATCCCTCGCCCTGGCGGGGACATCCAGCGTCAGGCGCAGCGGCAATCTGGCTCCAGCCTCCGCGAGAAGGACCTTCGCCAGATCGAGATTGCCCTGCGGCGGGATCAGCGACCTGTCACGGTGGCCGGTCATGCCATCGGGAATGGGGCCGGTAGAAACGTGCGCCAGGCCGAACCAGGCGGCCTGCAGCACGGCCTCCACATCGACAGCGTGCTGGATCGCGCGCCGGATCCGAATGTCGGCGAGCGCGGGATTCTCCTGATTCATACCGAGCCAGAAATTGCGCCCGGAAGGCAACACCCGCAAGGAACTGTCCGGCGGCATGTCCCGTTCGAACGGATCGACCGACTCGACCGATATCAGGCTGCAGTCCAGCTGGCCCGCTTCGAATGCGAGCTCACCGGCCTTGTCGTCGATCATTGCATAGACGTGGATCTCCGCGAATGCGGCAGGCTCGCCCGTCCATGCCGGGTTCCTTTCGAGGACCGTCTTGCGCTGCGCCTGCCAGGACTTGAAGGCATAGGGACCCGAGCAGCAGGGCGGCTGCGTCGTGAAGCGTCCACCGGCGGCCATGACCGCCTTGCGCGATACGATGACGCCGGACGGCCCGGCAATCGCAACCGGAATGAAGGCCGCGTAGGGTGTGCGCAGGACGAATGCCCCCGAGTAGCGGTCATGAACGGCCACGTAGTCCAGCGGGCCCATGTCAGGCGCGTTCAGGGAATTCATCGCCGGATCGACCACGCGCTCGAAGGAAAACTTCACGTCGTCGGCGGTCATCTCGCCGAAGCCGTTGTTGAACATCCGGCCGGGCTTCAGGCGAAAATCGTAGTGGGTCGTATCCCGCTGCTCGAAGCGCACGGCGGCATCGAGTTGGGGTTCCCAGCCGCCATCGGACCTGAACCGCAGGAGGCCTGAATGCATTGCTCTATTGATAATGCCCTCGCTCAGGGAGATCGTGCTCAATGGGTCGAGCGAGGAGACATCCGTGTAATTGCGGATGTGCAGGATGGCCCCCCGGCTGGACCAACCGACACGTGCGCTGCCGCCGCCCGCCAGCCCCGCGAGTGCCAGCGCCGAACTTCGCAGGAACGACCGGCGGCTCTCATCGGGCTGCTGCTGCGATAATCTCCGCTTCACTGGCAGCGCCGGACGCAGGTCGAATCGGAGCATCGAATGCAGCGAATCAAGATTGATTTCCCCCATGCGATCCGCGAAATCGAGAACGCCTGGATTCCGCTGGCGGACGGCACGCGGCTCGCCGCCCGGATCTGGCTGCCCGTCGAGTCGGACCGACAGCCCTTCCCCGCGCTGCTCGAATATATCCCGTATCGCAAGAATGACGGTACCGCGATCCGCGACGCGATCCGTCACCCTTACCTCGCCGGGCATGGATACGCCTGCGTGCGTGTCGATATGCGCGGCAGCGGCGAGTCCGACGGCATCCTGTGCGACGAATACCTGCTGCAGGAACAGGATGACTGCCTTGAGGTGATGGCCTGGATCGCGGCGCAGCCCTGGTGCGACGGAAAGATCGGCATGTTCGGCAAGTCCTGGGGCGGTTTCAACGCGCTGCAGGTCGCCGCACGGCGCCCGCCGCAATTGAAAGCCCTCATCACCATCGGCTTCACGGACGATCGCTACCACGACGACGTGCACTACATGGGCGGCTGCGTGCTGGCCTCGTACATGATGCCCTGGGCGACGGTCATGCTCGGCTGCAACGCCCGGCCGCCGGATCCCCGATGGGTCGGTGAGCGCTGGCGCGCGATGTGGCACGAGCGAATGGAGAAAACGCCGCCATTCGTCGAGGCCTGGCTTTCGCATCAACGTCGCGACGCATACTGGAAGCACGGCTCGGTTCGCGAGGACCATGCCGCGATCCAGGTGCCGGTCTACGCCGTCGGCGGCTGGGGCGACGGCTACAACAATTCCATCCCACGCCTGCTGGCGGGACTTTCCGTGCCACGCAAGGGCCTGATCGGTGCGTGGTCGCACAATTACCCGGACGAAGGCGTGCCGGGACCTGCGATGGGCTTCAACCAGGAGAGCCTTCGCTGGTGGGATCATTGGCTCAAGGACAAGGACACGGGCGTGATGTCCGAGCCCATGCTGCGCTCCTGGATCCTCGAGAGCGAGCCGCCCGCGACGCACTATGCCGAGCGCAAGGGCCACTGGGTCGCCGATCCGGCCTGGCCGTCGCCGCATGTCCGCGAGCAGGTGCTTCATTTGAACAGCGACGGTGCCACCAACTCGATGGCGGAGGCTCCCGCCACCCCGGACGTGCTCGAGCTATCCAGCCTGTTGCGCCATGGCATCGACAGCGGCGAATGGGCCAACTTCGGCTCGGACGGCGAGTTCCCGCCCGACCAGCGCAGCGCCGACGGCGAGTGCATCGCCTTCACGTCGACACCGGTTCAGGAGCCGATGGCGATACTGGGAAACCCTGAACTCGACCTGGATCTCGCGGTGGACCGGCCACAGGCACTCGTCGCGGTGCGCCTGTGCGATGTCGCGCCGGACGGCGCATCGACTCTCGTGTCCTGGGGCCTGCTCAACCTGACCCATCGGGAAAGTCATGAACACCCGAGCCCGGTCCCGCTCGGGCAGCGATTACGCGCAACCGTCCAGCTGCGCATGATGGGTTACGAACTGGCGTCCGGGCACCGCTGGCGGGTCGGCATTTCGCCGACCTTCGCGCGCCATGCGTGGCCCTCGCCGCAGACCGTGCGGCTGCGGCTCTTTACCGGCGCCGGCTGCCGGCTGCGGTTGCCTGTCAGGTCGCCGCAGGCGGCCGACCGCAGCCTGCCGGCGTTCGCGCCCGTCGAACATTCGCCACCCCTGCCCGTCGCCACGCTGCGCCCATCTCGCCGCGAGCACACAGTGACGCACGACCACGTTACGGGCTGGACCACGCTGAGGGTGTTCGATGATTCAGGGCGCATGCGCTTCAGCGACAACGGACTCGAAACGGAGCACATCAGCACCGAGACATTTGCCGCGCGCGAGGGCGACCCGCTATCGGTCCGGCAGCAGATCCGCAGTTCTCATGAGTTCCAGCGGGCAGAATGGCGCGTTCGCATCGAGACCGACAGCATCATGACGGCGGACGCGACTCGATTTCACGTGGCCAATGAGTTGATTGCGTATGAGGGAGACACGCGGGTGTTCTCGAAGTCATGGGTCTCGGCCATCCCGCGCGACAACGTCTAGCGTCCGGCGCGAAGCGCCAAATGCCCTATCGACGCTTCGAGAAGTATGAATGAAGGAGCAACGACGCCAGCATCCCGGCGGCCAGCAGCGCGACCGAAAGCTTGCCGCGATGCGGGGTCTCGCTGGTCCAGATTCCGCGGGAATCGAGCCAGTAGAACAGGTACATCGAAATCAGCCACGGCGCGAGGGTCAGGGCGGTCTCGATAACGAAGCGGGCTTTCACCTTCAACCAGGTCGGCATGCGCGAATGTTAGCATCGGTGGTCGATCTGATCGCTGGACGCGGATGACTGAATTGCATGAGCAGTAGCCTGGCGACGGCGCTGAAGCACAAGACCATCAACAAGTGGGGGTTGTTCCTCCTGCTCAGCCTTCCCTTGTCCCTCGTCATGGTCGTCGAAATGCTGCGGACCGATCTGTCAGCCGCGAACGGCGTGACACACATGATCGCGTTCTCCGTGCGCTGGGCCGTGCCCCTGATTTACCTGGTCGTTGCGGCATCTGCGCTGCACACGCTGTTTCCGGGGCCGCTGTCGCTGTGGCTGTTGCGCAACCGCAAGTACATCGGACTCGGTTTCGCGGTGGCCATGGCGTGGCAGGGCCTGTTCATATTCCTGATCTCCGCCTTTTTCCGTGACTACTATTTCGACGAGATTTTTCTCCTTCGGGACGAACTCGAAGGCAGCACGGGCTACATCTTTCTCGCTGCCATGGTCGCGACGTCCTTCGACTTTGGCCGCAGGCACCTGAGCGCCAGGCAGTGGAAGCTGCTGCACAGGAGCGGTGTGTATTTCCTGTGGGCTTATCCATTCAGCGTCTACTGGTGGGATCTCTTCTACTACCCGGACCCGCAACCGATCGATTACGCATTCTACTGGGGCGGTTTTCTTGCCTTCGCTCTCAGAATTGCGGCTTGGGGCAAGAAGCGAGAGCAATCTGCCGCTATGGCATCGTCAACGGGCGGCACGCCGCTCGCGAACAAGGTGCTGGGCGGCGCGATTGTCTGCTGCGGTCTGCTGGCGGCCGGCACCGGATTGCGGTGGCGGGAACCCGTCACTGCGTTCCTCACGGCGCCGCAATGGTCCGAGAACCTCATCCTGTGGCTGCCGTTCTGGCCGTTCGAGCCGTTCCTGCCGCTCGTCCTGATCGGCCTCGGTACCCTGCTCGCGACTGCCCGTTATCGCGTTTTCACCGCCGGCAGGAT
>Ga0209254_10001966_pt1 | contig 18606 bp, 17 predicted proteins | sample FrelakmetDIP11DI_FD_187148 | JGI IMG/M metagenome (GOLD analysis project Ga0209254, IMG submission 187148) | Freshwater lake sediment microbial communities from the University of Notre Dame, USA, for methane emissions studies - DIP11 DI (SPAdes)... | ecosystem: Environmental > Aquatic >...
GGCCACCGCAGTGGCACAACTGCGGGCGAAGAACCCGAACCACATCTTCGTCGCGGCCGGTGACCTGATCGGTGCCAGCCCGCTGCTGTCGGCGCTGTTCCGTGACGAGCCGACGATCGACTCGCTCGGCATGATGGGCCTGGAAGTCACCGCTGTCGGCAACCATGAATTCGACCGCGGCAGTGTCGAACTGCTGCGCATGCAAAAGGGCGGCTGCCACCCTGGCGACGGCTGCAAGGGCCCGTCACCGTTCAAGGGAGCGAGCTTCAAGTACCTTGCTGCCAGCACCGTCGATATCGCCAGCGGGCAGACGATTCTGCCGGCCTACCACGTCAAGCGATTCGAGGGCATTCCGGTGGCGTTCATCGGTCTGACGCTGAAAGACACGCCCAACATCGTCGTGCCCTCTGGCGTGGCCGGACTGCGCTTCGAAGACGAGGCCGCCACCGTCAACAAGCTGGTGCCGGAACTCAAGCGCCAGGGCATCGAGGCCATCGTGCTGTTGATCCACGAAGGCGGCTTCCCGACCGGTGACTACAACCAGTGCCCGGGCATCTCGGGTCCGATCGTCGAGATCGTGAAGAAGCTCGACAAGGCGGTCGATCTGGTCGTCAGTGGCCACACCCACCGCGCCTACAACTGCATGATCGACGGCCGCCTGGTCACCAGCGCCGACAAGTACGGCACGATCGTCAGCGAGATCGATCTGGTGCTCGACCCGAAGAGCGGTGACGTGACCAGCGCGCGCGCCGACAACCTGATCGTGCGCACCGACCGCTTCGCCAAGGATCCGGCGCAGACGAAGTTGATCGAGGTCTATGAGCAGCTGGCTGCACCGCTGGCCAAGCGCGTCGTCGGCAAGATTTCCGCGCCGCTGACGCGCGACGAGAGTCCGGCCGGCGAGATGGCCGTCGGCCAGATCGTGGCCGATGCGCAACTCGCCGCCACCCGCGGCGCCGCCGATGGCGGTGCCGTGATCGCCCTGATGAACCCCGGCGGCCTGCGCGCCAACCTGACCGCTGCCGCCGACGGCTCGGTGCGCTATGAAGATCTGTTTGCGGTGCAACCCTTCTACAACAACCTCGTCACGCTCACGCTGACCGGCGCGCAGATCGTGCAGGTGCTGGAGCAGCAATGGTTGAACCAGCCGCGGCCGCGCATCCTGCAAGTGTCCAAGGGCTTCACTTACAGCTGGGACAACGCCAGGCCGGTCGGCCAACGCGTGGTGCCGGGCAGCGTGATGCTCGACGGCAAGGCGCTGGATCCAACGGCTGCCTACCGCGTCACGGTCAACAGTTTCCTGGCCGATGGGGGTGACAACTTCGGCGCGTTCAAGCAGGGCAGCGCGGCGAAAACCGGTGCAATGGACGTCGACGCCTTCGAGGCGCACATCGCCAAGCGTGCCTTGGGCGAAGCGGTGGCGCTGGACCGCATCAAGCGACTGAACTGACCGTGGCCCCGGCCGACGTCATCCGCACCAAGCGCGACGGCGGTGCGCTCGGCGCGGCGCAGATCGACGCCTTCGTGCAGGGCCTGATCGGCCGCGGCGCCGCGCGCTGGAGCGAAGGCCAGGTGGCGGCGCTGGCGATGGCGGTGCTGCTCGAGGGCATGACGCGCGACGAGTGCGTCCGCCTGACGCGGGCAATGACGCATTCAGGCGATGTGCTCGACTGGTCGCGTGCCGACTTCGCCGGGCCCATCGTCGACAAACACTCCACCGGCGGTGTCGGCGACAAGGTCAGCCTGATGCTGGCGCCCATCGTTGCCGCCTGCGGTGGCATCGTGCCGATGGTCAGCGGACGCGGCCTGGGCCACACCGGCGGCACGCTCGACAAGATGCAAAGCCTGGCCGGCTACACCGTGGCGCCCGGCCGCAGCCAACTCACGCGCGTGCTGCGCGAAGCCGGCTGCGCCATCGTCGGTGCCAGCGCGCGGGTGGCGCCGGCTGATCGGCGTCTGTATGCGATCCGCGATGTCACGGCCACCGTCGAGTCGGTGCCGCTGATCACGGCCAGCATCCTTTCGAAGAAGCTCGCGGCGGGCCTGGAGGCGCTCGTGATGGATGTCAAGGTCGGCAATGGCGCGTTCTGCACGACACTGGACCAGGCGCATGCGCTGGCCGACAGTCTGGTGCAGGTGGCGGCCGGCGCGGGCTTGCCGACCCGTGCCTTGATCACCGACATGAACCAGGTCCTCGGCCACTGCGCCGGCAACGCGCTCGAGGTGCACGAGGCGATCGATTTCCTGACTGGCCGCGAGCAGGAGCCGCGGCTGCGCGAGGTGACGCTGGCGTTGGCCGCGCAGATGCTCGCGTTGGCGGGCCTGGCGCCGAACCTGGCCGACGCCGAGCGCCGCGCGACGGCCGCACTTGACAGCGGTCAGGCGGCCGAGCGCTTTGCGCGCATGGTCGTTGGCTTGGGCGGGCCCAAGCAGGTGCTCGGCGCCCGCTTTGCCGTGCAGGGCCGCGCGCCGGTGCAGCTCGATGTGTTGGCACCGGCCAGCGGATTCGTTGCCGCGATGGACACCCGCGCGATCGGTCTGACCGTGGTGGCGCTGGGCGGCGGGCGGCTGCACGCCAGCGATGCTGTCGATCCCCGCGTGGGCCTGTCGTCGGTGCTGGCCATCGGCGCGCCCGTGCAGGCCGGCACGGCGTTGGCGCGCGTGCATGCACGCAACCACGCCGACGCGGCGGCAGCGCGAGATCGCCTGCTTGGCGCGATCACGTTGCGCGGCAAGAGGCCGCTTGTGGCGCCCGCGGTGCTGTGGTCGTCCGCGCCCGGGTAAACCCCGCAGGGGCTCGCAAACGGCGGGCTCCTAGAATGACTGTCAGCCTTTGTCGATGGAGCCACCGCCGCCATGTCCAGTGCCCGCCGCAGCCGCAGTGCGCCACCCCCCGAGGCAGAACCTGTCGCGAAGGCCGCCACGCTGCGCGTGCTCAAGAAGTACCCCAATCGGCGGCTCTACGACACGCAGACCAGCAGCTACATCACGCTCGCCGACGTCAAGCAGATGGTGCTCGACGGCGAGGCCTTCGAGGTGCGCGATGCCAAGAGCGGCGACGACCTGACGCGCAGCATCTTGCTGCAGATCATTCTGGAAGAGGAGAGCACCGGCGCACCGATGTTCTCGACGGAGTCACTGGCCCAGATCATCCGCTTCTACGGTCACGCGATGCAGGGCGTGATGGGCAGCTATCTCGAGCAGAACGTGCAGACCTTCACCGACCTGCAATCGCGCTTCGCTGACCAGTCCAAGGGCCTGTATGACCCGAAGAACTTCACGCCCGAGATGTGGACCCAGTTCATCAGCGGCCAGGCGCCGATGATGCAAGGCCTGATGGGCAGCTACCTCGAGCAGTCGAAGAAGCTGTTTGCACAGATGCAAGAGCAGATGGGCAAGCAGTCGGGTGGGCTGTTTCCGATTCCGGGTTTCGGGGTACCGAAGAAGTAGGCCCGGCGGGCATGCGGGACAATCCCGCCCATGACGCAAGATGTGATCGCCGCACCGCCCAAGGTCGGCTTTGTCTCCCTTGGCTGCCCGAAAGCCCTGACCGATTCCGAGCTGATCCTGACGCAACTCAGCGCCGAGGGGTACGCCACGAGCAAGAGTTTTGCCGGCGCCGACCTGGTGATCGTCAACACCTGCGGCTTCATCGATGACGCGGTGAAAGAGAGCCTGGACACGATCGGCGAGGCCCTGGCCGCGAACGGTCGTGTCATCGTCACCGGCTGCCTGGGCGCGAAGGCTGCTGACGATGGCAGTGGCGCGAACCTGGTGCGCCAGGCGCACCCGAAGGTCCTTGCCGTGACCGGGCCGCATGCGACGCAGGAGGTGATGGACGCTGTGCACCTGCACTTGCCCAAGCCGCACGATCCGTTCGTCGACCTGGTGCCACCCCAGGGGATCAAGCTGACGCCGCGCCACTACGCGTACTTGAAGATCAGCGAAGGCTGCAACCACCGCTGCACCTTCTGCATCATTCCGTCGATGCGCGGCGACCTGGTGTCGCGCCCGATCGGCGACGTGCTCGGTGAGGCGCAGCGCCTGTTCGAGTCGGGCGTGAAGGAGTTGCTGGTGGTCAGCCAGGACACCAGCGCCTATGGTGTCGATGTCAAGTACCGCACCGGTTTCTGGGATGGCCAACCGGTGAAGACACGCATGTTCGAGCTGTGCGAGAAGCTCGGTGATCTGGCTGACGCGCATGGGGCGTGGGTGCGACTGCACTACGTCTATCCCTACCCGCATGTCGACGACGTGTTGGCGCTGATGGCGACGGGCCGCGTGTTGCCCTACCTCGACGTGCCCTTTCAGCATTCGCACCCCGACATGCTGCGGCGCATGAAGCGGCCGGCGAGCGGCGAGAAGAATCTGGAGCGCCTGGCACGCTGGCGCGAGCTGTGCCCCGAGCTGGTCGTGCGCAGCACCTTCATCGCCGGCTTCCCGGGCGAGACCGAGGCCGAGTTCGAGCACCTTTTGGAGTTCGTCGAAGAGGCAGGCATCGACCGTGCCGGCTGCTTTGCCTATTCGCCGGTGAAGGGCGCAGCCGCGAATGAATTGCCGGGAGCCTTGGCCAAGGAAGTGCGTGAGGAGCGCCGCGCGCGCTTCATGGCCGTGGCCGAGCGGGTTTCGGCGGCGCGCTTGCAGCGGCGCATCGGTGCCACGATGCAGGTGCTGGTCGACAGCGCCCCCGCGCTCGGCCGCAAGGGCGGCGTCGGCCGCAGCTACGCCGACGCGCCGGAGATCGACGGCAGCGTGCGCCTGTTGCCGCCCGAGAAGGCGAGCAGGACGCTCAAGGTCGGCGAGTTCACCGCTGCCCGCATCGTCGCCGCCGATGGCCACGACCTGATTGCCTTGCCGGTGTGACGATGAACGACCAAGACCCCAGCACCATCCTGATCCACCACACGTACCAGGCGCCGGCCGGGTTCGAGGCGCCGCAGCCGCCGGTGTACAAGGCCTCGACGGTGTACTTCCCAAGCGCGGCGGCGATGCGCGCGCGCGACTGGAAGTCCAGGGCCGGCTACACCTACGGACTGCACGGCACGCCGACCACGTTCCTGCTGGAGGAGCGCATGGCCACGCTCGAGGGCGGCTTGCAGACGCTGCTCGTGCCGAGCGGCCTGGCGGCGATCACGCTGGTCGACATGGCGCTACTGAAATCCGGCGACGAGGTGCTGATCCCCGACAACGTGTATGGGCCGAGCAAGGCGCTGGCCGCCGGTGAGCTGGCCGGCTGGGGCATCACGCACCGCCTGTACGACCCGATGGACCCCGACAGCCTCGCGCAGGCGATCAGCCCCGCAACGAAGCTTGTCTGGCTGGAAGTGCCTGGCTCGATCACGATGGAGTTCCCCGACCTGCGCGCGCTGCTGACCCTGGCCAAGGCCCGCGGCGTCCTGACCGCACTGGACAACACCTGGGGTGCCGGCGTGGCCTTCAATGGCTTCGATCTCGGCGGCGGCATCGGCGCCGACATCGTGGTCCAGGCGCTGACCAAGTACCCGTCGGGTGGCGGCGACGTGCTGATGGGCTCGGTGACGACGCGCAACGAGACCTTGCACCTGCAATTGAAGTACACCCACATGCGCATGGGTTGGGGCGTCGGCGCGAATGACGTCGAGCTGGTGCTGCGGTCGCTGCCGACGATCCATGTGCGTTACCAGGCGCAGGACCGCGCAGCGCGGGCGCTGGCGCAGTGGTGGGCAGGGCAGCCGGAAATCGTACAGGTGCTGCACCCGGCGCTGCCGGGCTCGCCGGGCCACGCGCACTGGCAAGCCACCTGCAGTGTTGCTGCGGGCTTGTTCTCGGTGGTCTTCGATGAGCGCTTCGCCACGCCGCAGGTCGATGCCTTCGTCGACGCACTGCGGCTGTTTCGCATCGGCAGCTCGTGGGCCGGGCCGGTGAGCCTGGTCGTGCCCTACGACCTGGCGCCGATGCGCGTCCGGCCGGCCTGGCGCGGCACGGTGGTGCGTTTCTCGATCGGCTTCGAGGCCGTGGGCGACCTGATTGCCGATTGCACGCAGGCGCTGGCGGCGCTGGGCGCTTGAGGCTCAGGCCTTGGTGCTGACCTTGTGCCGCATCAAGCGGCCCTTCTCCCGGTCCCAATCGCGCTGCTTCTCGGTGTTGCGCTTGTCGTGCTCGGCCTTGCCCTTGGCCAGCGCAATCGTGGCCTTCACGAGGCCGCCCTTGTAGTGCAGGTCCAGCGGCACCAGGGTCAGGCCCTTTTGCTCGACCTTGCCGATCAGGCGGCGGATCTCTTCCTTGTGCATCAACAGCTTCTTGGTCCGGTCGGGCTCCGGGTGCACGTGGGTCGAGGCTGAGCGCAGCGCATTGATGCGGCAGCCGATCAAGTGCAACTCGCCATCGCGGATGACGACATAGCCGTCGGTCAGTTGCACCTGACCTGCGCGGATGGCCTTGATTTCCCAGCCGCTAAGCACGATGCCGGCCTCATAGGTCTCTTCGATGTGGTAGTCGAATCGGGCGCGGCGGTTCTCGGCAATGGACATGAAGGGGCGCTTCTAGAATCGGCTGATTGTATGAAGCACGTGAAGAAGTCCGTCCTGCTGTGGTACTCGCCGCGCGAGATGTACACGCTGGTCACCGCCGTCGAGGACTATCCGAGCTTCCTGCCCTGGTGCGAGCGCGCCGAAGTCCTGGCGCAAAGCGATGACGGCATGACAGCGCGCCTGACGCTGGCCAAAGGCGGCGTGCGTCACGCGTTCACGACCCGCAATCTGCATCAGCCCAACGCCGAGGTGCAGGTGCAACTGGTCGATGGGCCGTTCTCCTTGCTCGACGGCACCTGGCGCTTTCTGCCGCTGCCCCGTGCCGGTGCGGCTCCAGATGACGAGCCGCAGGCCTGCCGCATTGAATTCGAGTTGCGCTATGCCTTTGCCAGCGCGGCGCTCGAAGCCGTTGTGAGCCCGGTGTTCGACCGCATTGCCAACACCTTCGTCGACTCCTTCGTGCAGCGCGCCGAGCAGGTCCATGGCCCCCGCTGACGCTGCTGGTGGCGTGGCGACCTTGCGCATCGAAGTCGCCTACAGCCCGGCGCCGCGGCAGGTGCGGGTGGTGACGCTCGATCTGGCCGCCGGTTGCAGCGTCGCCGATGCGCTGCGCGCGAGCGGGCTGCTGGAGCGGCATGCGCTGACCCTCGAGGGCTTGCGCTGTGGCGTGTGGGGCCGCGTGCAGCCGCTGGACGCGTTGTTGCGAGATGGCGACCGGGTCGAACTCTACCGACCGCTCAGCGTGGACCCGAAGGAAGCCCGGCGCCTGCGCTACAAGCGCCAGCGCCGCGCCTGAGGCCGCGCAATTCGGCGGCCGCGAGGGCGGGGCGCGGGTCAGGTGCGTGAACTAGAATTTCCGCCTCCCGACCCGTTGCCCTTACCCGGAGCCCGCGCCCACCATGTACCAGCACATCAAAGTCCCGCAAGGCGGCAAGAAGATCACCGTCAACAAGGACTACTCGATCAACGTGCCCGATGAGCCGATCATTCCGTTCATCGAGGGCGACGGTACCGGACTGGACATCACGCCGGTGATGATCAAGGTCGTCGATGCGGCGGTGGCCAAGAGCTACGGCGGCAAGAAGAAGATTCACTGGATGGAGGTCTATGCCGGCGAGAAGTCGACCAAGATCTATGGGCCCGACGTCTGGTTGCCCGAAGAGACCTTGCACGCGGTGCGCGACTACGTGGTGTCGATCAAGGGCCCGCTGACCACGCCGGTGGGCGGCGGCATTCGCAGCCTGAACGTGGCGCTGCGCCAGGAACTCGACCTCTACGTCTGCCTGCGCCCGATCCAGTACTTCAAGGGTGTGCCGAGCCCGGTGAAGGCGCCGGAGAAGACGTCGATGGTGATTTTCCGCGAGAACTCGGAAGACATCTACGCCGGCATCGAATTCGAGGCCGAGAGCGACAAGGCCAAGAAGCTGATCAAGTTCCTGCAGGACGAGATGGGCGTCAAGAAGATCCGCTTCCCCAACACCTCGGGCATCGGCATCAAGCCCGTGTCACGCGAGGGCACCGAGCGCCTGGTGCGCAAGGCGATCCAGTACGCCATCGACAACGACAAGCCCAGCGTGACCATCGTGCACAAGGGCAACATCATGAAGTTCACCGAAGGGGGCTTCCGCGATTGGTCCTACGCACTGGCGCAACGTGAATTCGGCGCCACGCCGATCGACGGCGGCCCGTGGTGCAAGTTCAAGAACCCCAAGACCGGCCGCGACATCATCGTCAAGGACTCGATCGCCGACGCTTTTCTGCAGCAGATCCTGCTGCGCCCGGCCGAGTACTCGGTGATCGCCACGCTCAACCTGAATGGCGACTATGTCAGCGATGCGCTGGCAGCACAGGTCGGCGGTATCGGCATCGCTCCGGGTGCCAATCTGTCGGACTCGATCGCGATGTTCGAGGCCACCCATGGCACGGCGCCCAAGTACGCCGGCAAGGACTACGTCAACCCCGGCTCCGAGATCCTCTCGGCCGAGATGATGCTGCGCCACATGGGCTGGACGGCTGCTGCCGACCTGATCATTGCCTCGATGGAGCGCTCCATCGCCAGCAAGAAGGTGACCTACGACTTCGCGCGCCTGATGGAAGGCGCGACGCAAGTGTCGTGCTCGGGCTTCGGGCAGGTGATGATCGACCACATGTGATCGCAGTCCGGCCGTCGCATGACAGTGCTCGGAAGGCTCCGCTGCGTTGATTTCAGCGGGGGCCGTCTTGTTTGCGTCGTCCGGCACCACCGGGAGCATGCCCTCAGGCGCTGATGCGGTGCTTTTCTTGAGGACCTTCATCTTGGCGTCGTAGTCGGCCTTGGTTTCTGCCTTGACCTTCGACTCGGCGCTGACCGGTCTGGCTACCAGACTTTGCTGTCCCAGCACCTGAAGATGGCAACGCAGCGTGAGGTGGAGGCGCGCGGCATGCGCCTGGTCGCCAGCGCGCCGCAACTGTTGGTCAACTTCAGCGCCAACCTCAGCGGCATGTAGACACTCGACAACGTGCAGGTGGCGATCGACGCGGCCGTGGCGGCTGCCTTCGCGAAGTACCCCGTGCCGGGCGCGACCAAGGCCAAGTGAGCGCAAGGGTCGCGGGCACCCATCGGCCCCATGTCCGGCCGCTTGCAATTGCGCAAGCGGCGCTCCGTATCGCCTGCGTGCTGCTGCGTTGATGTGCGTCAACAACGCCCATGACAACGATCAAGTAAACACGACCTGAATTTCCGTAGCCGTGCAGCGCGACGATACTGTCAATGGTGCCCTGCAGCACCCAAGTTGAAGGAGCAATCGCAATGTCCAAGCCTCTGAGCAAAACGACGGGCGGCATGCCCACCAATCCGATGCCGAATGCACTGTTTGGCTGGCCCGGGATGGGCGCCCTCGGCAGCATGAACATGGGCCTGCAAGGCGCGGGGCCGGTCGGCGAGTACATGACCGATGCGATGCAACGCACCATTCTCTTCTGGGACGTGCTGCGGCAGCGCAGTGACCAGTACTACGCGCAGAGGGCCAAGGACGTGCCGCACGTGCTGAGCTTCGACGCCGAACTGGTGCTGGACGCGCGCACCTTCGCCAAGCCGGTCAATTACCTGCTGGTGCGTGTCAAGCCGCCACAAGGGGTGGTCATCGATCCGGTGAAACGCCCGTTCGTGGTGGTCGATCCGCGAGCCGGCCACGGGCCGGGCATCGGCGGCTTCAAGGCCGACAGCGAAATCGGCGTCGCCATGCACGCCGGCCATCCGTGTTACTTCGTCGGCTTCACGCCCGATCCGATGCCGGGCCAGACGATCGAGGACATCATGTACGCCGAGGTGGCTTTCCTGGAGAAAGTCATTGCGCTGCACCCCAAGGCCGAGGGCAAGCCCTGCGTCATCGGCAATTGCCAGGCCGGCTGGGCGGTGATGATGGTGGCCGCGATACGGCCTGACCTGTTCGGCCCGATCATCATTCCCGGCTCACCGCTCTCGTACTGGGCCGGGGTGGAAGGCCAGAACCCCATGCGTTACACCGGTGGCCTGGCTGGTGGCAGCTGGATGACCGCCCTGGCCAGCGACCTGGGCAACGGCAAGTTCGACGGCGGCTACCTGGTCGAGAACTTCGAGAAGCAGAATCCCGCCAACACCTTGTGGAGCAAGAACTACGATCTATGGTCGAAGGTGGATACCGAGGGCAAGCGCTTCATCGAATTCGAGAAGTGGTGGGGCGGCCATGTCGACCTCAACGGCGAGGAAATCCAGTGGATCGTCGATCAACTGTTCGTCGGCAACCGACTCGCCACGGCCGAAATCGTCACCAGCGCCGGAGACCGGATCGATCTGCGCAATATCCGCTCGCCGATCGTCTGCTTCTGCTCCAAGGGCGACAACATCACCCCGCCGCAACAGGCGTTGGGCTGGATCGTCGATCTCTACGGCAAGGACGAGGATGTCAAGGCCTGCGGTCAGACCATCATCTATGCCGTTCACGAAAGCGTGGGCCATCTCGGCATCTTCGTCTCGGGTGGCGTCGCCAAGAAGGAGCACCAGGAGTTCGCCTCCAACATCGACTTGATCGATGTGTTGCCGCCCGGCCTGTACGAGGCCGTCATCACGCCCAAGACTGCCGAGGCGGTCAATCCGGACGGGATCACCGGCGACTGGATCGTTCGCTTCGAGCCGCGCGCGCTGAACGATGTCAGGGCCATCGTCCAGCCCGACCCCGAGAGTGAACGCCGCTTTGCCGCCGCACGGCGGGTGTCGGAGATCAACCTCGGTCTGTATCGCACGATGGTCCAGCCCTTCGTGAAGGCCTCGATCAACGAACACAGCGCCGAGTGGCTGAAGAAGCTCAACGCCGCCGAATTGCCCTACGAGATCTTCTCGGACCGCAACCCGCTGATGCAGCAAGTGGCCACGCTTGCCAAGCAGGTGCGCGAGCAGCGCCAACCCGTTTCAGCCGACAACCCGCTTGTGCAATGGCAAGCCATGCTCTCGGACCAGATCGTTGCCGCGTTGAATGGCTGGCGCGACTTGCAGGAAAGCAGCGCGGAAAAGACCTTCCTGGCGATCTATGGCTCGCCGGTATTGCAGGCCATGCTCGGCGTAGGCGCCTCCGACGAGCCGCCGCGCCGCGGGCCCGGGATCGAACCCGAGCGCATGGCATTCATCCAGAAGCGCATCGCTGAACTCAAGGCGGGTCTGGCCAAGGGCGGCGCTCGCGAGGCCGCCATCCGCGCGCTGGTCTACATCGGCCTGGGCGGGGAGGGCGTGGACGAGCGTGCGTTCAACGAGCTGCGCCAGATTCGCGACGAGAACCATGGCATGACGCTGGCGCAATTCAAGCAGACCCTGCGCGAGCAGTACTTCAGCCTGATGCTCGACCGCGAAGCGGCTCTCGCCGCCATCCCGAAGATGTTGCCAGCCGACCGCGCCGTCCGCGCGCGAGTGCTGGAGGGGATACGTCGCACCGTGCAGGCCACCGGCAAGGCCAGTGGCGACAGGGCGGAGCGCCTGGCGCAGGTGGAGAAGCTGTTCGGCACCGGCCTGGGCACGGTCGCAGCCAAGAAGCGCTCGCGCAGCATGGCATGATCGGCGCGGCCGCCGTCGTGCCCGTCATGGTCGATCGGATCGACCATGGCGAGTCGCCAGCGTGCCTGCCCTGAAACGCGTATCTGGAGCACACATGAAGAACAAGATTCAACGTCTCGGGGCGCATGAGCGGCGCGGCCGCTCCCTCTGGCTTGCGCTGCTGGCCGGCATCGTCTCATTCAACTTCGCGATGAACGCCACCGCGCAGGCCCCGACGGCCCCGACGGCCGCGGCGGCACCGGCCCCGGCCGAGGCCCTCGACCCGCTCGTCGGCCCGATCGCGCTCTATCCGGACGATCTGATTGCGATCATCCTGCCGGCCTCGACGAACCCGCTTCAACTCGTGCAGGCGGATCGCTTTCTCGACAAGCGCAAGGCCAATCCCAAGCTGCCCATCGACGACAAGTGGGACGACGCGGTCAAGTCGCTGCTGAACTACCCCGATGTGGTGAAGAAGATGAGTGCCGATCTCGACTGGACGAGCGCGCTCGGTGAAGCGGTCGTCGCCGATCAGGGCGCCGTGCTCGACGGAATCCAGAGCTTTCGCCGCAGGGCGCAGGCCGCGGGCAACCTCAAGTCCGACGGCAAGCAGGTGGTGAAGGCCGAGAAGGAAATCATCATCATCGAGCCGGCCGATCCGCAGGTGATCTACGTGCCGCAATACAACCCGACTACCGTGGTCGTCTACGGCGTGGCGCCGGTCTACGGCTACTACCCGACGCCCTATCCGTCGTACTACTACCCGTACGCGCCGGGCGCCGCGATGGCCGCGGGCGTGATCTGGGGCGCTGCCATCGGTGCCGCCTGGAGCGGCAACCACTATGGCTACGGTGGCGGCAACAACACCATCAACATCAACCGCGACACCGACATCAACAGGAGCAACACCAACGTCAATCGCGGCTCCGGCAGCGGCACCGCGTGGAAGTCGAGCAAGCAGCCGGGACAGGTGAGCAGTTCGGTCGGCAAGACGGCCCAGAGCGGACGTGTCGGGGACTCGCGGGCCGGTGCGGGTGGTGGTGCAGGTGGCGCTGGCGCGGCGGCGGGCGGAGCACGGGCATCCAACCAGCCCGCGGGCGGGGGCGGCGTCGGTTCGTCCTCGGGCGGTGGGGCGCGTGCGTCGACGCAGCCCTCGGGGGCTGGCGCCAGTCGCGACGGTGCCTCGGCCGGCAGCCGCGCCGGTGCTTCGGGCGGCAGCGCCTTCGCCAACTCCGGCGCCTCGGGGCGACAGACGCAGGCGGACAGTTCCCGCGGCGCCGCTAGCCGCAGTTCCGCGTCGAGCACGGCCGCTCGTTCAGCGCCCAGCGGCGGTGGCGCGCGCGGGGGTGGCGGTGGCGGGCGCGGCGGCGGTGGCGGCGGGCGGCGGTGACGCGAGGAGCCCTGCCATGCACACAACCCCAACCATCGAACACGAGGCCTTCGCCATGAAAATCACCCGCCTCCGGGCCTTGCTGCACCGCGTGATGCTGGCGTTCACGCTGGCCCTGCCGCTCGCTGCGGCGGCTGCGCCACAAGAAACCTTCTCGACGCCTGACGCGGCGGTCGACGCGCTGATGTCCGCGCTCAAGGCCGACAGCGACGCGGCCATGATTGCGATCTTCGGCGAGGAGCACAAGGACTTGGTGGTCAATTCCGATCGCGCGGCGGCAAGCGCGACCCGGGCCAAAATCCTCGCCGGCATGCAGACGCTGCATGTCCTGCGTGAGCAGGGCCCGGACCGCCGCCTGCTGCTGATCGGCGACCAGGCGTGGCCGGTGCCCATTCCCATCGTGCGCGCGGGCGCTCGCTGGCGCTTCGCCACCGAGCTCGGCGAGGACGAGCTGATCAATCGCCGCATCGGCGCCAACGAGTACAACGCCATCCATGTGCTGCGCGAGTTCGTGACTGCGCAACGCGCGTTCGCGGCCGTCGATCGCGACGGCGACGGCGTGCTGCAGTACGCGCAGAAGCTGGCCAGCTCGCCGGGCAAGCGCGACGGTTTGTACTGGACCGCCGACGCAACGAAGGGCGAAGAGCTGAGCCCGTTCGGGCCGCTGATCGCCGAAAGCTCCGCCTACCTCAAGGGCCACTCGGCAGGCGACGCGTACCGCGGCTATCACTTCAGGATCCTGACCCGCCAGGGAGCCAAGGCCGCAGGTGGCGCCCACAACTACATCATCAACGGCCGCATGGTTGCCGGCTTCGCGATGGTGGCCTACCCCGCCCAGTGGGACAAGACCGGTGTGATGACGTTCATCGTCAACCACAACGGCAAGGTATTCCAACGTGACCTTGGCAAGGATTCGCCCGCGATCGGCGCGAAGATGAGCAGCTTCGACCCCGGGCCCGGGTGGAAGGAAGTGGCGCCTTGACCGGCACGGGCTCTGTTGGATGAGCGACGAAGCCATTGACACCCCGGTTGGTGCAGACGAGGCGCTCGCCCGGCTGATGGAGGGCAATGCGCGCCTGCTGCGCGGTGAGCAGCGCCATTCCCATGTCTCCGAGGAACTGCTGGCCGGTCTTGCGGGCGGCCAACGGCCCTACGCGACGATCCTGGGATGCAGCGACTCGCGCGTTCCCCCCGAGCTCATTTTCGATGCGGGATTCGGTGAGCTGTTCATCATTCGCGTGGCGGGAAACGTCATGTCGCCCGAGGTCGCGGGCAGCATGCAGTACGCGGGCGCGCATCTCAAGACACAATTGTTCATGGTGCTCGGACACGAAGGCTGCGGTGCTGTGCAAGCGGCACTGGCCGCCAAGTTCCACGGCGCGCAGGAACGCTCGCGCATCGCGTTGCTGCTGCAGAGCATCCAGCCAGGCATTGCCGAGATCGACCCGCTGCTGGCGCCGCCGCAGCAACTGGAATGTGCGGTCGAGGCCAACGTGCGCTGGTCCGTGCGCCAGATCCTCGAGTCACCCGAGGCCCGCGCGCGAATGCCCGAGGGCCGACTCAAGGTGGTCGGCGCGGTGTACGAGATCGCGACCGGGCGCGTGCGGCTGCTGGCGTAGCGGCCGGCAAAGGGCTGCTGCAGAACCGCACCGTCGGGACTGCAGGTGCCGGTTCAGGCGAGCCGACTTGCTACGCGGCCGGCCGGCCCAGACGGTCGCCGTAGCGCGTGCGCAGACGTTGGACGATCTCGTCCATCATCAGCATCGTCTCCTTCTCGCCGAGTGCGACCACCGCCTTGTCCCGCACCGAGTAGTGCATCATCAGCAGCGACCGCAGTTTCTCGAAGGCACGAGGGTTCTGCGTGCCGCAAACCAGCGTGTCCTTCTGCAGCACGCGCTCGATCACGCCGGGGTCGAGTATCTGAATCTGGCAGACGGCCGAAAGCTTCGCGATCTCGCGGTCGATCTCGTCAAAGTGCTTCAACCACCGCGCTAGTCGATAGTCGGGTTTTTCGTCGGGGGTGGCTTCGTCGGTCATGACAGGTTCTCCTCAGGTGAAGTCGAGTGGTTCCGGTGCGGCTGGGACGACAGGCCAGGTGTTCCAGCGCGCCCGGCTGGCGGAATCAAGTCAGGGCGTTGATATCGGTCGGTGATGCATGCCGTGCTTCGCGTCGATCCGATTATCGCGGCTGAGTGAGCGACCGGGAGCATCCCGTGGTGCCGGCTTCACCTGAACCCAACGGCATCTGGCCCCGCTTCGCCGTACATCGGGTCGGCACGGTGCCGCCCCAGCCAGGGGCCCGAAGCGCTGGCAGCCGCTGCGCTCAGGCAGTTGATCGGACAACACAAGCGAGGCCTGTCGGTCCTCATGCGTTGGGTCATTTCCGACAGCAGACGGTCGTCAGCGTCGCGACACACGCCACCACAGTGGCGCCGTGCCCTTCCAACGATGGAAGGCGCGATCGAAAGCGCTTGGGTTGGCGTAGCGCAGGCGGTGAAGTGCATGTCGTCGATTTGCACCGACGCTTCGCTAAGGAAGGCTGGCCTGGTTCGCCAACACTTGCTGGTGCAAGACGCACCCGTATCATTCGACAACATGTCCACGATCGATGAGACGCGGCCCGCTGCTGAGAGCCTTCAGCAACAGCTCGACTTCGAGACACTGATCTCAGACCTCTCCTCCAGGTTCATCAACCTGTCGTCTGGCGAGGTGGACGGCGAGATCGAAGGCGCGCTGCGCCGTGTCTGCGAGGCCCTTGGCGTCGATCTTGCGATTCTTTGGCAATGGTCGCGTTCGGCCCCTGATGTCATCGAGCCCACCCATGCCTACCATGGCGACGAAGTTCCGCGACCCTCCGAGCCGATGCGCCAGGATCAATACCCGTGGACTCGACGGGAGCTGTTGGCGGGGCGCGTGGTTGTCGTCTCGTCGCTGGAGGAATTGCCAGCGGAGGCCGCCGTGGACCGGGAGACCTGCCGTCTGTTTGGCATCAAGTCGGCCGTCGGTCTGCCGCTGTCGGTGGGGGGGGAGCCGCCCATTGGCGCCCTGGGCCTGAATGCGCTGCGAGCGGGGCGCGACTGGCCGGACGCGCTGGTAAAGCAGCTGCAACTGGTCGCGCAAATCTTCGCCAATGCGCTCGCCCGGCGGCGCCGAGACCAGAAGCTGCTGGAAAGTGAGGCGCGCCTGGCGGCCAGTGTGGACCTGGCCGACCTGGCGTTCTACGAGGTGGACTTCGAAGACGGCGTCGCCCACGTCGACAACCGCTTTCGAGACCTCTGCGGTGTTCCCGCTGAGCGGGAACAGGGCCTTCAGGTCCTGGAGTTCTGGATGGAGCAACTGCATGCCGGCGACCGCGAGCGCGTGCTGGGTCTGCGCCGGCAACTGCACGACGGGAGGTTGGAACGCGTCGTCATTGAGTACCGCTTCCTGCATCCGGCCCTTGGCGAGCGGTGGATCCATCACGTGGCGCGCGTCGCCCGGCGTGATGCCAGCGGACGCACGCTCCAGTCCTTCGGTGTGATGCGCGACATCACGCAGACCAAGCAGGCCGAGCAGGCGTTGCGCGACCTGAGCCGGCGCCTGATCCGGGCCCACGAGGACGAACGCGCACTGCTCGCGCGCGAGCTGCACGACGACGTGACGCAGCGCCTGGCCGTGCTGGCGATCGACGTGGGCCGCGCCGAGCTCGCCGCGCCGAATGTCGCGCAGGCTGAACTGATGCACACGGTGCACGCGCAACTCGTCCGCATCAGCGAGGACATCCACTCGCTGGCGTACCAGCTGCACCCGTCGGTCCTGGAGGAGCTGGGCCTGGTCGAGGCGCTGCGGGCTGAAAGCGAACGGCGGGGTCGCCAGGGCCGGCTGACTGTGGCCATGGACCTTGAACCCGTGCCTGCGCTGGCCGCGAAGGAAGCGGAGTTGTGCCTGTTCCGCGTGGCGCAGGAGGCGCTGACCAATGTGGCGCGCCACGCCGGTACGGGTGCCGCGAGCGTGACGCTGCGACAGTCGGACGGCGGCCTGCTGCTGGCCGTCCGCGACGAAGGCGTCGGTTTCGATCCGGCGAATCCGAGGCATGGCCCCAGCCTCGGCTTGGCGAGCATGCGCGAACGTGTGCGCCTGGTGAACGGCACACTCGACATCGAGTCGGCGCCCGGCCAGGGCACGACGCTCGTCGCCTGGGTGCCAGCGCTTGGCTGTGAAGGACGCTCGCCATGATGGCCCCGCAGCGACCGCGCGTGCTGCTCGCCGACGACCACCTGCTGGTGGCCGAGGCGCTGAAGAGCCTGCTCGCCCCCGAGTTCGACCTGGTTGGCGTGGTGGAAGACGGGCGCGCCTTGGTCGAGGCGGCCGGCACGCTGCGGCCCGACGTCATCGTCGCCGACATCACCATGCCCCACCTCAACGGCATCGACGCCCTGGTCCAGCTGCGGCAACGCGGCGACCATGTGCCCGTCGTGTTCCTCACCATGCACCGGGACGCCAGCTTCGCGCGCCGCGCCCTCGATGCCGGTGCCTCGGGCTTCGTGCTCAAGCACTCGGCGCCGGCCGAGCTGGTGTCTGCCATCCGCGCCGCGCTCGAGGGCAAGACCTACCTGACGCCACAGCTGGCGGCCGAGGTCTTCGCGTCGATGAAACAGGGGCCACAGCTGGATGGCGGCTCGCTCGGCGCCCTCACACCAAGGCAGCGCGAGGTGCTGCAACTCGCGGCCGAAGGACAGTCAGCGAAGCAGATCGCCTCGACGCTCGGGATCTCGCCGCGCACGGTGGAGTTCCACAAGTACCAGATGATGGAGGCGCTGGGCCTTCACACCAACGCCGACTTGATCCACTTCGCCATCAAGCACGGCCTCGTCGAGCGCTGACGCTCCGGCCCGCCGCCACCAGCCCTGCAGCCCGGTAGTTTCCGGGCGAAGCACCACGTAGTCTTTCGAGGTCACAGCCCTCCGCACCCTGACTAAGCTGCGTTCGAAGTCGGGTGCCGACAGGCATCGCGGCCAACGCGGTGACGGGAACGGAAGTGCCTTCGTGCCGAAGTCTTTGAGTTGTGTGTTGCTGGCGGACCGCCACCACGGTCTCACCGAAGGCGTTCGCGGGCTGCTCGCAACAGAGTTCGACTCGGTCGTCATGGTGGCCGACGAGAGGTCCCTGATCGAGGGCGCCGCCCGCCTGCAGCCCGATGTGGCGATCGTTGATCTCTCGCTCGCCCGGGACAGCAATCTGACCTGGTTGCAGGCGCTTCGACAAGGCTGCCCTGAGCTCAAGGTGATCGTCCTCAGCGTCCACGACGAACAGAACGTGCGCCAAGCGGCGCTGAGTGCGGGCGCCGACGCGTTCGTGCTCAAGCGCGCGATCGCGACCGACCTGCTGGGCGCCGTCGATGCCGTGCGCCGCGGCCCGGGCGTCGAAGCTTTCAAACCCGCGGACCGAATTCGATCCGACCAACAGAGGTGACTGACATGCCCACCCGCCGCAAGACTCCAGCGCCGCAGGCTGCCCATGCGGCTACCGACTTCCGCGCGCATGAGCACCGCATCCTGCTGCTTCAAGGCGGGGGCGCACTGGGGGCCTACCACGGGGGCGTGTACGAAGGTATCGCTGCCGTCGGGTTTGCGCCCGACTGGGTGGTCGGCATCTCGATCGGTGCGATCAACGCCGCGCTGATCGTG
>Ga0209254_10001967_pt1 | contig 18599 bp, 14 predicted proteins | sample FrelakmetDIP11DI_FD_187148 | JGI IMG/M metagenome (GOLD analysis project Ga0209254, IMG submission 187148) | Freshwater lake sediment microbial communities from the University of Notre Dame, USA, for methane emissions studies - DIP11 DI (SPAdes)... | ecosystem: Environmental > Aquatic >...
AGGAACACGCCTGGAAGGCAGTGCGCGTGCTGAAGGGGCAGGGCGGCGGCTCGCTGTTCGTCAAGTCGCACCCGCATTCGAACAACCTGTACGTCGACACGCCGCTGAATCCGGATCCGAAAATCAGCCAGAGCGTCGCCGTGTTCGATGTGCGGAACCCGGACGCAGGCTTCGAAGTGCTGCCGATCGCGGAGTGGGCGGACGTCGGCGAGGGACCGAAGCGCGTGGTGCAGCCGGAGTTCAACAAGGCTGGCGACGAAGTCTGGTTCTCGGTCTGGAACGGCATGAACCAGCAGTCCGCGCTGGTGGTCGTCGACGACCGCACGCGCAAGCTGAAGGCCGTGATCAAGGACCCGCGCCTCGTGACGCCCACGGGCAAGTTCAACGTGTACAACACGACCCACGACATCTACTGATCGTGGCCGCCGCCCTGCTGGTTTGCCTGGCGGCCGTGGCCGGCCAGGCGGCCGCGGCACTGCCCGCGGAACTCGAGACCGTGACTGTCGTCGGCAAGCGCCCGGAGCCGCTCCAGAACGCGGCCGCCGCAGTTTCCGTCCTGACGGCCGGCCAGATCGAGGCCCTCGTCGCCCTGGACCTGGCCGACCTGCTGCGGCGGGAGCCCGGGGTCTCGATGCCGCGCGATCCCCAGCGCTTTGGCACGACCGGCGTCACCGTGCGCGGCATCGGCGGCAACCGCGTGCACATCGAGACCGACGGCGTGCCGGGCGCGAAGGGCTTCAAGATCGGCAGTTTCGCGAACACCGGCCGTCAGTACGCCGACCTCGAGCTCGTGGAGCGGATCGAGCTGCTGCGCGGTCCGGCCTCGGCGCTCTACGGCAGCGACGCGATCGCCGGCGTACTGGCGACCACCACGCTCGACCCGTCGGATCTCCTGGCCGCCGGCGAAGATGCCGTGCTGCGCGCGCGCGTCGGCTACGCGGATGACGACGGCTCGGCGCTCGCCGGGCTGACCGGCGCAATGCGCGCCGGGGTGTTCGAGGGCCTGCTCGGCTTCGCGCACCGGGAGGCGGGCGAAATCGAGCACGCGGGCGGCCCGCCGCCGCCGAATCCGCGCGACTACGAGTCCGATGCGATCCTCGCCCGCGCCGTCCTCGCGACCGGCGACCACCCACTGCGGCTCACCGCGCAGTGGAACCGGGAGCGTATCCGGACCGACGTGGATGCCCTCGAGCTCTCCGGCGGCCGTTTCGCCAACACCGTGCTGCTGGAAGGCGACGACCGCGCGGAGAGTTCCGGCCTCCTGATCGACCAGGACTTCAGCGGCGCTGCCGGCCTCGACTTCGCGGTCTGGCGCGCTTACTGGAACGAGACTGACATCCTGCAGCGCACCCACGAGGAGCGGCGCGCGGTGCCGCCGGCGCTGCCGCCGCTCGCGATCGAGCGTGAGTTCAGCTACGACGAGCGCGTGACGGGCGGCGAGTTGACGCTTGGCCGCGAGCTCGCCGCGGGCGCCGGGGCGCACCGCCTGCTCGGCGGCATCGAGTTCCACGAGCTGCGCGTCACCCAGCACCGCGACGGTCTGCAGACCAACTTAACAACCGGGGAATCGACCAGCACGATCCTCGGTGAGTCGCTGCCGGTGCGCGATTTCCCGGTCTCGCAGGTCCGCGAGCTCGGCGTCTACTTCCAGGACGAGTGGCGGCCGGGCGACGGTGAATGGTCGCTCATTCCGGCGCTGCGCGGCGACTGGTACCGCCTCAGTCCGCAGGTCGACGGGCTGTACGCCGAGGACAACCCGAGCGAGCCTCCCGTGTCGATCGAGGAGACCTCGGTGTCGCCCAAGCTCGGCGTCGCCCGGCGGATCGGTGATGGCGCGACGGCGTACCTGCAGTACGCGCACGGCTTCCGTGCGCCCCCCTTCGACGACGTCAACATCGGCTTCGACCTGCCCCAGTTCAACTATCGCGCGATCCCGAACCCGGACCTCCAGTCGGAGCGCAGCGACAGCATCGAGCTGGGACTGCGGTTCGCGGGTGACGCCGTACGCGGCAGCGCCGCGGTCTTCGCCGGCCGCTACCGCGACTTCATCGAGTCGCGTGTGAACATCGGCGTGGATCCCGAGACGGGGACGACATTGTTCCAGTCGCAAAACCTCGCGAGCGCGGAAATCTCCGGCCTCGAAGCCGCGTTCCAGTTCGCGCTTGGCGCCTGGCACCCGGCGCTCGAGCGTTTCACGGGCAGCCTGATCGCGAGCTGGGCAGACGGCGAGGACACCTCGGCCGGGGAGCCGATCAACAGCGTGGACCCGCCGCGTGGCATGCTTGGCCTGCGCTACGACTCCCCGGGCAGCGCGTTCGGCGCCAGCCTCGAACTGACGGTCGTCGGCGCCAAGCACGACGTCGACGAAACGTCGGGACCGCTGTTCCGCACCGACGGCCACGAGGTGCTGGATCTGCGCCTGCAGTGGCGGCCGAGGCCTCGCATCACGGCGAGCCTGGGCCTGTTCAATCTGGGCAACGCCGCCTACCACGAGTGGTCGTCCGTGCGCGGGCTCGCGCCGACCGATCCCCTGCTGCCCCTTTACCGCGAGCCGGGTCGCAACTTCGCCGTCACGGTGACCGCCACGCTCGACTGACGACCAGCACCGGTTCGCGGTTCCGCGGGCGCCGGCAAAACGCTAACATGCGCCTCCGCGAGCCGCGCCGGAGGCCACGTGCAGATCGCCAGGAACAAGGTCGTATCCATCCATTACATGCTGCGCGACGAGCAGGGAACGGTCATCGATTCCTCGAGCGGCCGCGGCCCGCTCGTCTACCTGCACGGCAAGGGCAACATCATCCCGGGCCTCGAGCAGGCCCTGGACGGCAAGGGCGCCGGCGACAAGCTCGAAGTCGCCGTGCAGCCCGAGAACGGCTACGGGGTGCGGGACGAACGCCTGGTGCAGATCCTGCCGCGCAGCGGTTTCCCCGCCGGCACTGAACTCAGTTCCGGCACGCGGCTGCGGACGAACGGTCCGCAGGGACCGCGGATCGTGACCATCACGAAGGCCGAAAGGGATTTCGTGACCGTGGATGGCAATCATCCGCTCGCGGGTCGCACCCTGCATTTCTCGGTCGAGGTCGTCGAAGTGCGCAAGGCGACGCACGAGGAAGTCGCACACGGGCACGTGCACGGGCCGGGCGGCCATCATCACTGATCCGCGCCCGCGGGGCACCGCGTGATTCACCGGCATAACCTGCAATTTCCCGAGAAGGACACGGCACTCCGCGAGGACGTGCACGCCCTCGGCGGGCTGGTCGGCGAGGTGTTGCGCGACCAGGGCGGCGAGCGGCTGTTCGACGCGGTCGAGGGCGACCGGCTGGCCGCAATCGGGCGTCGCGAGGGCAAGCCGGACAGCGCGGCCCTGCTCGTCGCGCGCACCGGAGGCCGGGAAGCGAGAGAGGCGCGCGACCTGATCCGCGCCTTCAGCGCGTGGTTCGAGGTCGTCAACCTCGCCGAGCGTGTGCATCGCGTCCGCCGCCGGCGCGAATACCTGCTGCGCAACGACCGGCCGCAGCCGGGCGGCATCGGCGACTGCATGTACAAGCTGAAGCGTGCCGGCTACGACGCTCAGCAGGTACTGGACCTGCTCTCCGGCGTCACGATCTATCCGGTCTTCACCGCGCACCCGACCGAATCCATGCGGCGCACGATCCTGCGCAAGCACCAGCAGATCGCCGACATGATGATCGAGCGGCTGGACCCGACGCTGACGCCCTTCGAGCGGCGCTCGCTGTGGGAGCGCATCCGGATGGAGGTCACGTCGGGCTGGCAGACCGAGGCCCATCCGCGCGAGCGCCTCACGGTCGCGGACGAGCGCGAGCACGCGCTCTTCTACCTCGCGGAGGTCGTCTACCGCGTGGTTCCGGCACTCTACGAGGAGATAGCGCTCTGGATGCAGACCGTGTTCGGACTGCCGCCGGAGCTCTCGCGCATGCCCCTTGTCCTGCGCTTCGGCAGTTGGGTGGGCGGCGACATGGACGGCAATTCCGCGGTGCACGCGAAAGCGATCCGCGAGACGCTCGTGCGCCAGCAGCAGCGCGTGATCTCGGCCTACTTCCAGGAGTGCCGGTCGCTCGCCGACAAGCTCCCGCAGAGCGCCGGCCGGGTGGCGGCGAGCAGCGAGCTGGAGGCGCGCATCGCCGAATACGACATCCTGCTGCCGAAGGCGCGCGAAGCCGCCTCGACGCGCCACGATCGCATGCCGTACCGCATCTTCCTCGCGCAGGTGGCCGAGCGGCTCCGGACCACCTACGAAGGCCGGCCCAACCACTACGAGTCCGCGGACCAGTTCGTGCACGACCTCCAGCTCGTCGCGGCGAGCCTCAAGGCCAATCATGGCCGGCACGCGGGCCTGTTCCCCGTCGAGCGACTGCAGTGCCGGGCGCTCACCTTCGGGTTCCACCTGGCGACGCTGGACGTTCGCCAGCATGCCGAAGTACACCGCGAGGTCGTCGCACAGGGGCTCGGCCGGGCGGACTGGACGAACCTGACGGCCGCCGAGCGCAGCCGCGCGCTGTGCGAATCCATCGCGCGTGACCGCGGACCCACCGCCGGATTCGATGCCGCAGGCCGGCGCACGCTCGCGGTATTCGAGGCCATGATCCAGGGCCGCAACAAGTTCGGCGAGCGTGCGGTCGGCGACTACGTCGTCAGCGGCACGGAGTCGGCCGACGACGTGCAGTCCGTGCTGCTGCTGGCGCGCTGGGCCAATATCACTGACCGCGAAAGCGGCGAGGTGCCGCTCGACGTCGTGCCCGCGCTCGAGTCGATGCAGTCCCTCGAGGGAGCCGGCGCGGTGCTGAAATCGCTGCTGGCCGAACCGAGTTACCGCCGGCACCTCGCTGCGCGCGGGGGTCGGCAGGGCGTGCTGCTCGGCTATTCCGAGAGCAACCAGGCGGTCGGCATCGCCGCCTCGCGACACGCGATCTACCAGGCGCAGGTCGATCTCGTTTCAGCCGCTTCGGAGGCGGGCATCGACCTCGCGCTTTTTTATGGCCGTGGCGGGCCGTCGAGCCGCGGCGGCGGCCCGATCGAACGGCTGGCCGAGGACGCGCCCAACGGGGCAACGCGCGGGCGGCTGCGCGCGACCGAGCAGGGCGAAGGCATCAGCAACAGCTACGGCCTCAGGCGCATCGCGCTGCGCAGCTTCGAGAAGGCGGTGTTCGCGGTGGCGATGGACCGCATCGAACAGCCGCGGCCGGCGGAACGCGAGCGTGAACTGCGTGCGCTCATGGGCAGCATCGCCGCGGCGAGCGCGGCCCGCTACCGCGCGCTGGTGCACGAACGGCCCGGGTTCGCGCAGTTCTTCCGCGAGGTGACCCCGATCGACGTGATTGAGCGCATGCAGATCGGCGGGCGCATGGCCGGCCGGGCGGGCGAGGGCGTGGCCGCCTTCCGGCCGGTGCCCTGGGTCTATGCCTGGATGCAGAGCCGGCACGTGCTGCCCGGGTGGTACGGTATCGGCACCGGGCTCGAGGCCGCCGCGCGCGATCACGGTGCCGACGCGCTCAAGGCTGCGCTGACGGACTGGACCTTCCTCGGGCACCTCCTGGACGACGTCGAGCTCGACCTGGTGCGCGCGGACCTCGACCTCGCGGCGCAATACGAGCAGCTCGCAACCGGCGACATTGCCGGCATCGCCGCCGAGATCCGCAGCGAGCACGCGCTCGCGAAGCGCTGGGTCACGGAAATCAAGGGAGAGGCCGACCTGCTCGACAGCCGCCCGGCGCTGCAGCGCGCGACCGTGCTGCGCTCGCCCTACGGCGACCCCATGCACCTGATGCAGGTCGACCTGTTGCGCCGCTGGCGCGCGGGCGGTCGCGCCGACGCGGCGCTCTTCGACGCGCTGCTGGCGAGCGTCTCGGGGATCGCGCTCGCGCTGCAGGCGACCGGCTGATGACGGTGCCGCAGCGCAGCGTCTGCGTCTACTGCGCGTCCAGCCAGGCCTGCGACGGCGGCTACCACGACGTTGCGCGCAGGCTCGGGAGCCTGCTCGCCGTCGCGGGCTGCACCGTGGTCTACGGCGGCGGCCGCGCGGGTTCGATGGGTGCGCTGGCCGAGGGCGCGCTCGCGGCGGGCGGGCGCATCGTCGGCGTGATCCCGAAGTTCATGGTGGACCTCGAGTGGGGGCACGACGACCTCACCGAGCTGCACGTGGTCGAGGACATGCGCACGCGCAAGCACGAGATGCTGACGCGCGCCTCCGCCGTGGTCGCGCTGGCGGGCGGCCCGGGCACGTTCGAGGAACTGTTCGAGGCGATCACGCTGAAGCGGCTTGGCCTCTACCTCGGCCCGATCGTCATCGTGAACACGCAGGGCTACTACGACGCGCTGCTCGCGCAGCTCGAGGCGGCAATCGCCGGACGATTCATGGACACGCGCCACGCGACCATGTGGACGGTCGTTGCCGGGCCCGAAGACGTGCTGCCCGCGATCGAGTCCGCGGTGCCCTGGGGCGCCGACAGCCGCGATTTCGCCGTCGTGCGCTGATTCGGATAAAATCCTCCGCATGAGCAACGAACGACCCCTGGAAGCGCAGATGAGCGCGGATGCGCTCTACCGCGAGGAAACCTTCACCGACCAGCGTGTCGGCACCGTGCGGCGCATGTCGCCGGTGAAGCCGGACGGCAGCGACGACCCGTCGCGCCCGTTCATTTTCGTCGGGCAGGCAACGGTCATGACGCCGATGGGCTCACTGCCGCTGTCCTTCGAGTTGCCCGCGAAGTCTCTGGCCGAGGCCGTTTCGCTGTTCGGCCCGGCTGCGCAGCAGGCGATCGAGGAAGCGGCCCGCGAGTTGCAGGAACTGCGCCGCCAGGCATCCTCTTCGATCGTCATCCCCGATGCCGGCGCCGCCTCGCTCAAGGGGATGGGCGGGAAAGGGGGAATACAACTGCCGTAACGGGGAGGGGTCTGTCCCCTTCAGCGAACGGTTTTCCCAGCATCGGCGACTGCGTGGTGCTGAAGGGGACAGACCCCTTCGTGGCTTCGCTCAGCGGTAGTGCTTGCTCAACCAGTCGGCGACTTCCTTGTAGAAGTAGCGGCTGTTCTCGCCTTTCAGGATCCAGTGGTTCTCGTCCGGGAACAGGACTAGCCGGCTTTCGACCTGCTGGCGCTGCAGGACGGTCCAGAACTCGAGGCCGTTGTTGTAGGGCACGCGGAAGTCGCGCTCGCCGAAGGTCACGAGGATCGGCGTCTTCAACTTCTTCGACTGCCAGAAGGGACTCTGGTCGCGCCACGCGCTCTGCCCGTCCCAGGGCGGGCCGCCGAGACTTCGCTCGCGCGAATAGGCGATATCGCTCGTGGTCCACTGCGTCTTGAGGTCATAGAGCCCCGCGTGACTCACGAGCGAGCGATAGCGGTCGGTCGAGACCGCGAGCCAGTTCGTGAGGTGGCCGCCGTAGCTCGCACCGCCCGCGGCCTGACGGCTCGCGTCGATGTACGGGAAGCGCCGGATCGCTTCGTCCGCCGCCTGGTTGATCTCCTCCGCGGGACCCTTGAGCGGGTCGCCCTGGATCGCCTGCGCGAAGGATTCGCCGAAGCCGGTCGAGCCGGTGTAGTTCGTCATCAGCACGACGTAGCCCGGCGCGGCAAGCAGGTGGTAGTTCCAGCGGATGAAGAACTCGTCCTTGTACATCAGGTGCGGGCCGCCATGGATCAGCACGAACAGAGGGTACTTCTTCGCGGGGTCGAAGCCGGGCGGCAGCGCGATCATGTTGTGAATCCGCGCACCGCGCTTCGACGTGAACCAGAACTCCTCGATCGGCCGCCAGTCAATGGCGGCGGCGCGCTCGGCGTTGAATGCCGACAGCGCACGGCGGGCGCCGCCCGCGGCCTCGATGCGCATCACTTCGGGCGGGCTCACGGCAGCGCCCCAGTTGGCCACGATCACGGGCGCATCCTCAGCGCCGCCGACCTGCAGCCCCGAAAGGTTCCCCGACTCGAGGCGACCGACCTCGCGCACGTCCCCGCCCGCCGCGGAGACGGCGAACAGGCGCTCGCGGCCGTCGTGCTCGGCAAGCAGGTAGACCTTCTCGCCGTCCGGGCTCAGGCGGAAGCTGCCGACGGAGCGTTCAAATCCGGGCGCCACGGGCCGCGGCACCGGGTTCGCCCAGTCGAATCGCACCAGGCGGTCGTCGTTGTAGACGAATTTCGTCGCAGGCGTCGCGCGCGCGTAGAGCGCGGAGCCGTCCGGTGCGAACTGCGGCTGTGAGTAGCTCGCCTCGTCACCCGTGATGCGCCTCGGCTCGCCGCCGCCCGCCGGCATCGCGTAGAGCGACTGCTGCACGAGCGCGCGCGTCGACTGGTCGCGCGTCGTGGTCGCGGCGAAGACGATGGTGCCGCCGTCGGGCGACCAGGTCGCGTCGATGATGTCGCCGTCGGTGTCGAGATCGCCGCCGAATCCAGGCGCGCCGCGCAGTTGCGTGCCGGCGAGCAGGTCGCGCGCCGCGGACCCGTCTCCGAGCGACTGGATCATCAGCGTCGGCCGGCGCTCGTCGAGCCAGCGGTCCCAGTGGCGGATGGGGAACTGCTCGTATACGCGGGCGTTGTATTTGCGTGCCTTCTTCTTCTCAATCTGCGCGCGGTTGTCCGCGTCCGTCATCGCGCCCGGAAACGTCATGCTGGTGAACAGGATCGCCTGGCCATCGGGCCGCCACTCCGGGCGGCCGGCGCCGGTCGTGACCCCGGTGGCGCGCTCGGCCTCGCCGCCTGCGAGATCGAGCACGTAGATCTGCGCCTCGTCCTGGCCTTCGCGCTGCGCCGAGAAGGCAATGCGGCGCGAGTCGGGGCTCCAGGCGGCGCCGGACTCCGCGCCGGTCGAGAACGTCAGCCTGCGTGGCGGTGCGCTGCCGTCCGCCGGGATGAGCCAGAGGTCGCTCGACTTGGCGGCATCGTCATAGGCGGGCTCGGCGACCGCGACGACGACCAGCCGGCCGTCCGGGGACAGCACCGGTGCGCCGACCCGCTTCATGAGCCAGACGTCCTCGTGGGTGATCGTCCGCCTGGGAGGGCCATCCTGGGCGAAGGCCGCAGAGGCAGTGAGGCAGAGGGCGAACAGCAGTCCTTGCGATTTCATGCGTGCCCTCGGGTCAGGAATGCCACTGGCGCGCGCAGACGTTCTGCAGCAGCCAGGGCTGGTCGGGAATCAGGTCCTCGCTGAACAGTTCGCCGCGGCCCTGCAGCGGCGTCCAGTCCGTGTAGGCGCCGACGAGCGACCCAAGGTAGGGTCGCGCAATCTCGAGCACCGCGCGGAAATCCATCTGGTCCGCCTCGCGCAGGCCTTCCGCCGGGTTGCGGATCGCCCAGATCAAGGCGCCCAGTGCGCCGGCCGCGACCTGCAGGCAGGTGGCGTTGGTGTATGGCACGTGGCGGCGCGCCTCGGCGATCGAGAGCTGCGAGCCGAACCAGTAGGCATTCTTCGCGTGACCGGCGACCAGGACGCCAAGCTCGTCCATGCCGGTGACGATTTCGGCGCGGATGATGCGCCGTGTCGGCTGCACCGACCATCCCCGGCCTTCGAGTTCCAGCGTCGAGAGCATCGCGTCATCGCAGGGGTGGTAGACGAACATCACGGTCGGGCGGTAATCGAACCGGGTTCCCTGCCGCAGCGAGAGGTAATCGGCAATCGAGAACACCTCGTCGTGCGTCATAAGGAGGCCCTGGAAGCCGCCGGATGAAGGCAGCCAGCTGCGCGCGTAGGTCGCGCCGCCGGGCCGGTGCATGTAGACCGAGCCGCAGCGCGGCCGGTGCCAGTGCGAGCCCGATGGTTTTTTGGACTCCGCGGTGCCGAGCGAGAGCTCGCAGGGCTGCATCAGTTCGTCCACGAAGCCGTCGATCGACCAGGTGTTCACGAATTCGTTCGGACGTTTCGGCCGGTCGGTCGCCTGGGTGTCGCGCTCGGAGACCTGGATCAGCGAGACGCCAAGGTCGCGAGCGAGCGTCGCCCAGCCAGTCTGGTCGCCCGGCAACTCCGAGCTCCTGCCGAGGCCGCTCGCGAGGTCGAGCAGCGCCTGCTTGACGAAATGCGAGACGAGGCCGGGATTCGCGCCGTGGTCCACCACGGCCGTAGGCGCGCCGGGCTTGAGTCGCCGGCCGAGCTTCAGCATCTCCTCGCGCGTGCGGTAGTTGGTGCGCTCGCGCATCGTCAGCATCGGGTTGTCGAACACGCCGGGCCAGGGCTCGATCGAGGTGTCGACGTAGAGCACGCCGTGCGAGGTGCACCACTCGACGAGGTCGTGGCTCGAGACGTCCACCGACAGGTTGAGCAGGAGGTCGCCGGCCTTGAGCCGCCTGCGCAGCTCGCGCTGGTAGGTCGACGGCTTCAGGTGGCAGTGCACGAACCTCGCCTGGTTCGCGGCGGCGAGCGCGCGGCCCTGTTCGCTCGCCTCAAGTACCGTGAGGCCGTCCTCGGGCAGCGTCAGGTGGCGACGCAGCAACGGCAGCATGGCCTGGCCGATGCTGCCGCAGCCCAACATCAGCACGCGGCCGGAAAACTCGGCAGTTTCGATACGCTGGTCCCCCACAGCGTGACCCTAGCAAAGTGCCGGCCTGCGCGCACGTTGGTGCATAATCGGGCGCATGCACACGAAACTTTTCGCACTCATCTTTGCGCTGTCGGCCTGCGGCGCACTCGGCGCCGCGACCGCGGCGGACCTGCCGCGCAGCCCGGCGCCGAAGGGTGTCGAGCTTTACTTCATCTCGCCGCAAGATGGCGAGACGATAACGAGCCCGGTGACCGTGCGCTTTGGCCTGCGCGGGATGGGCATCGCGCCTGCGGGACTCGCGATGGAGAACACGGGTCACCATCACCTGCTGATCGACACGGCACCGCCGCCTTTCAACATGCCGGTCCCCGCGGACGCGAATCACGTGCACTTCGGCAAGGGCCAGACCGAGGCCCAGGTGACGCTCGCGCCGGGCAAGCACACGCTGCAGCTCCTGCTCGCCGATCACCTGCACATCCCGCACGACCCGCCCGTGATGTCGAAGCTGATCACCGTCATCGTCAAATAGTCGCCGGAGCCCTTCGCCATGAAACGCCTGTGCGTGACGCTGCTCCTCGTCCTGCCGATCGTCGCCGCCTGTGAGCGCGAGCCTGACTACGAGCTGCTGGTGCGCGGCGGCACGGTCTACGACGGCACCGGAAGCCCCGGCTTCACGGGCGACGTCGCAATCCAGGGCGACCGCATCGCCTACGTCGGCCCGAAGGCGCCAGGCTCGGCGCGTCGCGAGATCGACGCTGCAGGCAAAGCCGTAGCGCCGGGCTTCATCAACATGCTCTCCTGGTCGACCGAGTCGCTGCTGGTCGACGGGCGCGGCCAGGGTGACCTGCGCCAGGGCGTGACGCTGCAGGTGATGGGCGAGGGCTTTTCCATGGGCCCGCTCACGCCGAAGATGAAGGAGGAACTCATCGCCCGGCAGGGCGACCTCCAGTACCCGGTCGAGTGGACGACGCTCGGCGAGTACCTGGCGCTGCTGGAGAAGAAGGGCGTGTCGATGAACGTCGCCTCGCTCGTCGGCGCGGTGAACCCGCGCATCATGGAGCTCGGCGAGAACGACGTGGACCCGACGCCCGAGCAGCTCGCGGCGATGCAGGAGGTCGTCCGGCAGGCGATGGAAGAGGGCGCTCTCGGCGTCGGCACCTCGCTCATCTACGTGCCGGCCACGTTCGCCGAGACCGACGAACTGGTCGCGCTCACCTCGACCGCGGCGCGCTGCGGCGGCATCCACATGACCCACATGCGCAGCGAAGGGGCGGGCCTGCTCGAGGCCGTCGACGAGACCATCGACATCTCGCGCCGCTCCGGTGCGCCGACCGAGATCTATCACCTGAAGGCGGGCGGCCGCGAGTACTGGCCGAAGATGGATGGGGCGCTCGAGCGGATCGAGGCGGCGCGCAAGGCGGGCCTCCGCATCACGACGGACATGTACGCCTACCCGGCGGGCGCCACCGGGCTCGACGCCGCCATGCCGCCCTGGGTGCAGGCCGGCGGCAACGAGGCCTGGTTCGCGCGCCTGCGTGATCCCGCGGTCCGCAAGCGCGTCGCCGCGGAGATGCGCGGCGAGCCGGTCGGCTGGGAAAACCTGATGCGCGCGGCGGGCGGCGCGGAGAACGTCCTGATCGTCGAGCTGCGCAATCCCGAGCTCAAGGCGAAGTACATGGGCAAGACCCTGGCCGAGGTCTCGAGGCTACGCGGCACGAGCCCCGAGGAAACGGCGATGGATCTCGTCGCCGAGGACGAGACACGGGTCGGCACCGTGTACTTCCTGATGTCCGAGGACGAAGTGCGGCGCAAAGTCGCGCTGCCGTACATGAACTTCGGCTCCGACGCCGCCGCCCAGTCGGCGGAGGGCGTGTTCCTGAAGAGCGGCGCGCACCCGCGCGCCTACGGCAACTTCGCCCGCGTGCTCGGCCACTACGTGCGCGACGAGAAGCTGACGACCCTCGAGGACGCGATCCGCCGCCTGACCTCGCATCCCGCGTCGGTCCTCAACCTGCAGGAGCGCGGCAGCCTCCGGGAAGGCTACTTCGCCGACGTCGTGGTGTTCGATCCCGCGACGATCCAGGACCACGCGACCTTCGCGGAGCCGCACCAGTACTCGACCGGCGTCTCGCACGTGATCGTGAACGGCGGCCTCGCGCTCGAGAACGGCGAGCCGACGGATGCGCGGCCCGGCCGATTCGTGCGCGGTCGTGCCTGGACGGGCGCGGAAGGGGGCGGCTGCCGCGCGACGGCCGCGGACTGGGACTGGCCGAGGGTCAACTGATTGCCGCCGGTCGAGTTCCTGATCTTCGGCGTCACGCTGGCGGGCGTCGCGCTGTTCCATCGGCGGGCACTGCCGATCGCGGTCGCAGGGCTCGCCGCGGTCATCGCCTGCGAGTGGCTCGTCACGTCGTTTCCACCCGGTCCCGGCGCCGCTGGTCTCGCTACGCACTTCGCGCACGAATGGGTGATCCTGGTCAACCTCCTGCTGCTGCTGGTCGGCTTCGCGCTGCTGGCCGCTCATTTCGAGGCGAGCGGCCTGCCGCAGGTGCTGCCGGCCTGGCTACCTGACGACTGGACCGGTGCCTTCGCGCTCCTCGCGATCGTCTTCGTCCTGTCCAGCTTCCTCGACAACATCGCCGCGGCCCTGATCGGCGGGGCGATGGCCCACACGCTGTTCCGCGGCCGCGTGCGCGTCGGCTATCTGGCTGCGATCGTCGCGGCGTCAAACGCAGGTGGCTCCGGCAGCGTGATCGGCGATACCACGACCACGATGATGTGGATCAGCGGCGTAGCGCCGATCGAGGTGCTGCACGCTTACGTTGCGGCCGGTGTCGCACTGTTCATCTTCGGCGTGCCGGCGGCGCGCGCGCAGCAACGCCATGCGCCGATCCTCAAGAGACCGCCGCGCCAGCTGCACATCGACTGGCCGCGCGTTGCGATCGTCGCCTTCATCCTCGCGTGCGCGATCGCAGCGAACGTCGGCGTCAATGCCGCGGCGCCCGGGCTGTCCGGGCGCTTTCCGGTGATCGGCGCAGCCGTGGCGTTCGCGATTGTCGTCACCGCGTCCTGGCGCCGTCCCGACTGGAGCGTCCTGCCCGGCGCGGTCAAGGGCTCGATCTTCCTGCTCTGCCTGGTCGCGTCAGCCTCGCTGATGCCGGTCGAATCGCTGCCCGCACCGTCCCTGCAGAGTGCCTTCGCGCTCGGGTTCGTGTCGGCCTTCTTCGACAACATCCCGCTCACGGCGCTCGCCCTCAAGCAGGGCGGCTATGACTGGGGCGTGCTCGCATACGCGGTCGGCTTCGGCGGCTCGATGCTCTGGTTCGGGTCTTCGGCCGGGGTCGCGATTTCCAACATGTTTCCGGAGGCGCGTTCGACGGGACGCTGGCTGCGGGAGGGCTGGCCGGTTGCCGTCGCGTACGTCGCGGGATTTGCCGCGCTCATCCTCGTGCTTGGCTGGAATCCGCACGCTTGAGCAGCAACGCATAGCGGTGCCCCGAGCCGATGCGTGAGAGCGGTGCGGTGGCGATGAGCCGCGCGCCATTCGCGCGCGCGAGTGCGGCGACTTCGGAAGTCGTCAGCACCGGCTTTGGCGACTTGCCGCTGAAGGGGTGGCGCAGGCGCCAGGTCAGGTGCTTGAGCGAATGCCGGTCGAAATAGGTGACGATCGCGAAGCGGCTCGAGACGCGCAGCAGCTCCGAGAACAGGCGCTCGCGCTCGGCCTCAGTCGGCAGGTGGTGCGAGAGCCGCACGCAGACCACGCCATCCACGCTGCCATCGCGCAGGGGAATGTGGAAGGCTGACGCGGTCATCCAGACCCGCGGCACGTCGAGCTTCGACGCCTGCCGGCCGTAGTGTACCTGCCCGACGGCGATGTCGGCCTCGATGACCAGGTCCGTCGCGTCGGCGAATGCGTGCGTCAGGCGGCCGCCGCCGCAGGGAATCTCGAGGATGGCTTGCGAGCGTCCGACGCGGCGCATGAAGCGCTGGATGAGCCGGCTTTCGCGCGGCGTCACGCCGAGCTTCAGCGGTCGCCGGCGGAACTGCAGGTTGTACGCGGCCGCCCGCTCGAGGTCCTGGAACTCGTCCTGATAGTCGGTGCCCTGGCCGGTCGCCTGCGGCGCACCCCAGGTCTCCGATCCGCCCCGCAGCGCGAGCAGGGCGACGCCGTCCTCGATCGCGTAGCGCGCGTCGCAGCCTTCGCAGCGGATCCAGTCCGGGCCGACGGAAAGCGGATCGCGGCAGGCGGGGCAGGCGAGCAGGCGTTCGATGATGGCGAAGCCGGTACTGTCCTGGGTCACGTCCCCATTATCCCCCGGCTGCCGGTCAGAAGCTGCGTTTCGTCTTCACCAGGAACTGCACCTGGTCGAGGTTCCGCGGCCCGTCAAGCGGGAAGGCCACGTCGATGTGCAGGACGTTGCCAAGCGCTGAACTCGTGCTGCCGAGCCGGAGCCCGAAGCCCACGTCCTTGAGGAGCCCGTGGTGTTCACTCGGGCCCAGCGGCGTTTCCCCCCATGCGCGGCCCATGTCGAAGAACACGGCGGCACCCACATTGGCGAGGCGCCAGAGCGTGTACTTCGTGAAGTAGCGCTGTTCCAGGGTAAGCAGCGCCGTGCCGCTGCCGGCCTGGAATCGGAGCGGATACCCGCGCAGTCCCGTATCGCCGCCGATCGCGAGCTCGTGGTCGGCGTCGAGCGCGTGACCCGCTGCCGCGGAAAGGCCGGCGAAGAACACGCCGCGCGCCCCCGTCGGATGGTAGTAGCGCGTGCCCGCGGAGAGCAGACCGTCGGCCACGGCGCCGCTTTCGAAGCGCGTCGTCAGCTTGAGGTCGGCGAACAGCGCATCGTCGTCGGCGATGCGCCAGCCGCGGCTCGCTTCCGCATGCGCGAGCAGTGCATCGCGATCGGCGCCGAGTGCCGGCGACGACCAGCCGATTTCGAGCGCGTAGCGGGTGCCGAAGAGCTGGTCCTCGGTTCGCGCGATCTGGTCACGGTTGCTGATCGTCTCGTAATCGTCCTGCACTCCCTCGAAACGCAGGAACGGGTAATCCAGGAGGCGATCGGCGGGCAGGGTGGCCGGCGCCGCCTCGTCCGGCACTGCATCGAAGGTCGCATGCTCGCGGCGAAAGCCTGCCGTGACGCGGCGCGACCAGCCATTGCTCAGTCCGTCGGACCAGCCGTACCTGATCTCGCCGAATTCCGACTGGCGGCCATAACCGGCGACGCGCTCGCCCTGCCGATAGACGGGCTCGACGGACTGGTCCTGCTGCAGCGCCGTGCCGAAGCTCCAGCGCGTGTCGAGTGAATAGAAAGGCCGCTCGAACTCGGCCCGCCAGGCATAGCCGTCGTTGCTGTCGCTGAAGGCGAGGTCATGGACCCAACGGCTGTCGCGCACGTCGGGGTCGCGCCAGTGCACCGTGTAAAAGCTGCGGTCGGGGTCGGTCGCCAGCTCGAAGGTGAGCTGCTTGCCGCGGCCGAACAGGTTCAGCTCCTCCAGCTTGATGCCGCCCGCATTGCTGCCGCCGCTGCGCTCGAACGAGGCGCCCGGGTTGGTGGTCCAGACCTCGCGCGCGCTCACCTCGAGGTCGACCAGGCCGTCGTGGCAGTTCACGGCCTTCACGTCGGGTTCCCGGATGTAGCGCAGGTCGCGCAGGTTACGTTCGGTCTCCTCGACGAGCCGTTCCGAGACCGGCTCGCCCCGGGAGAAGAGGAGCTGGGATTCGATGACCGAGTCCCGCGTATCGACGTGGAGCTTGTTGGCGAGTCCATACAGCGCCGGCAGTTCCCCGTCGTGGTCCTTTTCGAAGATCGGCAGATTGCGGACCTTGATCTTCCCGATCCGATAGCCCTGTGCCTCCAGTTCCTGCAATGGCGCGCAAGGCTCTGCGGCCGCGGCGCCGGACAGGCCAGCGAGGCAGGCTGCGGCAAGCCATCGCTGCCGGTGCGCCGGGAGATTCGAATGGTGCACGACGTTGGACGGCGCCCGGGGCGCCGACCAATCGCCGGTTCAGGTGATGCCGACCGCCACCGCCCGTTGCGCGAACGGCGTGCGCGATTCGAGCCAGGCCCAGAGCGCGTCCCACTGCTGCAGCTCCGGGTGCACGCGCGCCGGGTTCAGGTCGTGCAGGCCGAGGCCCTGCTCATTGGCGTAGACATAATGCTGCGAGTCGCGCAGCGTGGTCACGACCGGGATCTGCATCTGGTCGAGGAAGCGCATCAGCGTACGGAAGATGATCGTGTTTGGCTTGACACGGTTTGCGACCACCGCGAGCCGGTTTTCGCGACGTTTGATCTTTCCCGAGATCAGCAGGTGACCGATCGTGCGCGAGCAGGCATGGATGTCGGCATCCGAGGGCATGACCGGCACCAGCACGGCGTCGGCCTCCCGCACGTGCTCGTTGAAGTCATGGGGATGCATCGCCGCCGGCGTGTCGACCACGACCCGGTCGGTGCCGGGCGGCACGCGCAGCTGGAAGCTGCGGGTCACGCCGAGCGTGCGGGCGTAAGCGGCGATGCCGTGGATCGGCGGCTGGTGCGGCGAGCGCTTCTCGAGCCAGCGCGAGCTCGAGCCCTGGGGGTCGAAATCCATGAGCACCGGGCGGTAACCGCGCGCTGCGTACATGGCGGCGATGCCCGTCGCGATCGTGGACTTGCCCGAGCCACCCTTGGGGTTGAGCACGACGATGCGCAACATGGAGAATATACTACCTAGAAATACTTGTATTGCCAATGACTTACAGGGCTAAACCTAGAATCGTTATCGTTGGCGCCGGATTTGGCGGGACCACCTCGTAGATTTGGGGCCACGCTGGCCTCAAGAATTGACGCCTCGCGGATCGACATCGGGATCGGATCCGCGGACCGCAAGGACATCGCCGACGGGCTCGGCCGGGTCCCGGCAGACACGTACATGCTCTACCTGAAGTCGCACGCCTTTAGCGCTGAGGACTGCGCGCAGGAAAACTTGACGAAGTTCACGCTTTCGCGCCTGATGCGCCGGAAATGTGACAGAACGGGCCTCCCGGCGGGGCCCGCTGCAGCTAGTCTTGCGGCGGCAATTCCGAGAGGTTCGGGATTCAATGGAGAAACCAATGTACGCTTCGAAATGGACCGGCGCTGCTGCACTTTGTGCGGGACTGCTGTTCGGCGGGGCAGCCCAGGCGGCTGACGACGGCTGGTACCTTGTCGGCTTCGGTGGCGAGGCTTCGACCAAGAACGTCAGCCAGGGCGAAGTTGACCAGAACCTCATTGATTTCTTCGGTTCCGGCGGCCTGACGGTCGTCGACGCGGTCTCCAGCCTGGACGACTCCGACACGGGCTTTGGCCTCGCCGTCGGCTACCAGGTGAACGAGAATTTCGCGACGGAACTGGCTTACGTCGATCTCGGCGAAACCTCGTACGCCGCCGAGGGCACGGTCACGGACGGCCTGGCGGATTATCCCGCGAGCTTCGGCCTCAGCCAGACCGCCGCCGGCCCGGTGTTCTCGTTGCTCGGCATTGTGCCGATCGGCGAGCGCTTCTCGGTGTTTGCGCGGGCCGGCCTTGCGCTCATGAGCGTCGACGCGGACGTCGACGTCACCATCGACGGCGTGGCAGATTCCGCCAAGGCCTCGACCGACCGTTCCAACGGGGTGTACGGCCTCGGCGGCGAGTTCAGCATGAGCAACCGCTTCGGCATCCGCCTTGAGTGGAACCGCTACGCGAGTGTCGGCTCCGAGGACATCACGGGCGATACCGACATCGACCTGATCTCGATCGGCCTGCGCTACAACTTCGACTGATTCACCGCGCGGCAGTCGGCGCTCTTGCCGCCGTTCGCGCGCAACATCCCGACGTAGTACTCGGCATAGCCGCGCGCCTCACGGCGCGCGGCTTCGCCGCCGCCCATGAGCGGCGTCGCCGCTTCCGCCCAGGCATCCGCGCATTGACCGGCCTCGGACGCGCCCGCAACGCAGTCCATGAATCCGTTAAAGGCGCCGCGCCAGGTGTCAAACTGCTGCCGGTCCATGGGCTCGCCATGGCCGGGAATCACGACCCGGAACGGCTGCGCCCAGACCTCGTCCAGTGATCGTCGCCAGTCGGCGGGACAGGCCGTCTCGAAGAACGGGGCGGGGAG
>Ga0209254_10001968_pt1 | contig 18597 bp, 16 predicted proteins | sample FrelakmetDIP11DI_FD_187148 | JGI IMG/M metagenome (GOLD analysis project Ga0209254, IMG submission 187148) | Freshwater lake sediment microbial communities from the University of Notre Dame, USA, for methane emissions studies - DIP11 DI (SPAdes)... | ecosystem: Environmental > Aquatic >...
CGCCAAACGCCACGGCGAAAACGGCTTCGCCAAACTGGTGCACTTGATGGGCAAACCGATCCTGCATTACTTGGCACCTTCAATCGCGTGAATAGTTACCAACACTCAAGCGAGGTGAATGATGGAACTAAAACTGATCGCAATCGAAAAGCCGGAAGACATGAATTTCATTCTGGGCCAGTCGCACTTCATCAAGACGGTGGAGGACTTGCATGAGGCGTTGGTGCAGGCCGTGCCCGGCATCCAGTTCGGGCTGGCGTTCTGCGAAGCGAGCGGCGTGTCATTGGTGCGCGCGTCGGGCACCAATGCGGCGTTGGTGGAACTGGCAAAGCAGAATGCGCTGACGTTGGGCGCGGGGCATTCGTTCATCATCTTTCTGGGCGCGGGCTACTTTCCGATCAACGTGCTCAACACGGTGAAGATGGTGCCGGAAGTGTGCCGCATCTTCTGCGCCACCGGCAATCCCGTGCAAGTGATCATCGCCGAGAGCGAACAGGGGCGCGGCATTCTGGGCGTCATCGACGGCGAGCGCGCTAAGGGCATCGAGACTGACGCCGACGTGGAATGGCGCAAAAGTTTCTTGCGGAAGATCGGATACAAGTTGGGGTAATGCCGTGAACAAATCTGACATCCTCACATTGTTCGATTACAACTATTGGGCTAATGCGCGCGTGCTGAAGGCGGCGGCCAAACTCACGCCCGACCAATTTATCGCGTCCGCAGGATTGAGCCACGGCAGCGTGCGCGGGGCACTGGTCCACACGCTGGGCGCGGAAATGGTATGGCGGCTGCGCTGTGCCGAGGGCATCTCGCCAGCAGCTTTGCCGGATGAAAAGGACTATCCGACAGTGGATGTGCTGCGTGATCGCTGGGCGGCGGAAGAGCAGAAGATGCGCGCGTATCTGAACTCGCTCGGCGATGAAGCACTCAATCAAACCGTGCAGTACAAGACCACTAAAGGCGTGTCGTTTGAGAACGTGTTGTGGAATCTGCTGGTGCACGTCGTCAATCACGGTACGCAGTTTCGAGCAGAAGCAGGGATCGCCTTGACGGCCTACGGGCAATCGCCAGGTGATCTCGATCTGCTGTTGTACCTCCGCGAGAAGATGGCTTAAGGCCATGCCTGCCGATCTGTCCGCCAAGTTGGAGGCAGCCTGGCAGCGCCGCGCTCCGCTGCACGCTTCGACCACGACCAACGCCTATCGCCTGATCAATCGATCGGGCGATGGGTTTCCCGATCTGGCCGTCGATCGCTATGGGGATGTGCTCGTGGCGCACGTCTACAGTCAAGGGGTGAAGGTCGCACCGCCGCGAACTGTGTTGCAGAGACTGGCCGATCGGGTTGGGGCACAGGCCGTCTACCTCAAATATCGGCCGGTGCAGGGCAACGTGCTGGATGATCGCGCGCGGCGATCGCTCATCCCGATCGAGCCGCTGATCGGTCGGGCGGTTGAGCGCGCGGATGTGACCGAGAATGGATCGCGGTTCATCATCCATCCGGCCGAGGGTTTGAATCCCGGTTTGTTTCTGGACATGCGCGAGGTGCGCGAGTTCGTGCGTGCCACGGCCGCAGGCAAAACCGTGCTGAATTGTTTTGCGTATGCGTGCGCGTTTGGCGTGGCGGCGTTGCAGGGCGGCGCGGCGCGCGTGCTCAACCTGGACATTTCGCGCCACTATCTCGATTGGGGACGCGCGAATACGGAGCTCAACGGTTATGCGACTGTGCCCACCGATTTCGTGAAGGGCGATGTGTTTGACTGGCTGAAGCGCTTCGGCAAGCGCGGGCAGAAATTCGACGTGGTGATCCTCGATCCGCCGAGCTATGCTACGACGCACGAGACGCGCTTTGCGGTGGAGCGAGACACAGCGCGATTGGTGGCGCTGGCCGTGCCGGTGGTGCAGCCCGGCGGCTATCTGATCGCCTGTACGAATTACGAGCAGTTGCCTCAGCGGGGATTTGTGAGCCGCGTGCGTGAAGGATTAGCGGGAGTGGCGGCGAAGATCATTGAGACGCGGCACGAACCCGATCTCGATTTTCCGGTGGCCCCCGGAGCACGGTCGTACCTCAAGGTCTGTGTAGCACGGTTGCGGTAAGGGCCGCGACACACAAGGCCGCCGGTTACCGGCTGCTCTTCTAACTGTAATGGAATATGAACCGCGACCCCGCTGAAAAGCGCGCGGCGAGCGGCACAAAGGACGCAAAGTTTTCCTTTTTCTGCGCGCTCTTCGTGTCTTCGCGGTTAAGTCCTTGTACGCTGAAGAGACGGCTTATTTCAACCTCTCCACCACCGCATACAACACCACGCCCGCCGCCACGGCAAGGTTGAGCGAACTGACGTGGCCGCGCATGGGCAGGCGCACGAGTTGATCGCAGACGGCGGCTTGTTCGCGCGAGAGTCCTTCGCGCTCGCTGCCCAGCAACATGATCAGCGGTTGTTCGTACACTTCCACTGCTTTGTAATCCACGCTTCCCTTGGCCGATGTGCCATAAATGTGATAGCCTTGCTGCTGTGCCCAGCGTGACCATTCTTCAAAAGAGGTCAAAACGATCGGGTACCAGAAGATCGATCCGAGGCTGGCGCGCACGGCGGTGGGATGATACGGATCGACGCCGCTGTCGAGCAGGATCAAGCCGCTGGCCCCTACCGCGTCGATCGTGCGGAGGATGGCTCCTACGTTGCCGGGGTCCTGCGGAGCAATGATTGCTACGCCCCACGAAAAATCCTGCGGAGTGAGATCGGCCAACTTCACGCGGTGCTGCTGCACGACGGCGATCACGCCTTGCGGGTTTTCTTTCTCAGCGAGTGACGCGAGGATCGCTTCAGTGGTTTCGTAACACGCGATGCCTTCGACCACAGCGCGATCGATCAATTGGCGGGCGAAGTCGCTGTCCACGAGATCAGGCGCGTAGAAGAGCGATTCGATCTTGGCGTGCGCAGCCAGGGCCTCGCCAATGTGAAAGAGGCCTTCGACCAAAAACAAGCCGGTGGCATCGCGCTGTTTGCGCTGGCGCAGGGCGCGGGCCTGTTTGATTTTGGGATTGCTGGGACTGGTGATGAGCATGGTGAAGTTGGATGTTAGAGATGGGAGGCTAGAAATTGGATGTTGGCGGCTGGACGGCCGATTAGTCGAGCGGGCTACGCACGCACAGGCCGTCTGTACAAGAACAGATCGGAAGACCGAACTACAACCAGGCTCATTATAGCGCCAAAAAGTGTTCTGGCCAGTCGCGTTGTGACCGCAGTACGGCTGCCCACACGCCTTGAGCCCTCCCCTTTCCTAACAAGGAAAAGAAAAACCTCCACGCCTGACAGCCCGCCCGATGTGGCGTATAATGCAGGGGCATCCTCGTATCGGAGGCTCCTCATGCCCAGCGACACATTACGCGAAACCCAGATCGAGCGCCGCCGCGAGCGCGCCCGCGAAGAGATCAAGAAGGTTGTCAACCGCGGCAACCACCCGCTCTTCAGCCAATTTGAAGTCACGTCGATCTCCGGCCGCGCCTATCGCGTCGAAGTGCGATCACTCGACGAACTACAGAACTCGTGCACCTGCCCCGACTACCAGACCAACCTCATCGGCACGTGCAAACACATCGAAGGCGTGCTGGCCTATCTGCGCGAAGAATACGGCGAACGATTAGCGGACCTTACACGCCGGCGCCCCACCGGCACACAAGTCTATCTCCTGTACAGCACGGACATCACCGTGCGGGTAGGCTTGCCGCTGCCGGGCCGTCAAAACGTGGGCGACTTGTTGCTGCGCTACTTCGATCCGACCGGTGGGTTGATCGGCGCCCCGCTGCAAACTTTGCCGCGCCTGTTAACCGATCTGGAAGCACTGCCGCCGCGTGACCGATCGTTGGTACAGGTCGATCAAGCCGTGCACGAGCATCTCGCGTTACTGCAAGATCGCGAAGCGGTGGCGCAGCAGAAAGCGTGGTTTCTCGATCAGGTTCAACGCGGCCAGCGCACGTTCGATGTGCTCTCGACCAAACTGTATTCCTATCAAGAAGCAGGCGCCATGCACCTGGCCTTCGGCCGGCGCGCCATGCTGGCCGACGATATGGGCCTGGGGAAAACGATCCAAGCTATTGCCGCGTCGGCCTTGCTCAAAGACTTGCGCGGCATCGAACGCGCCCTCATCGTCTGCCCGGCCTCGCTCAAATATCAATGGGCGCGCGAGATTAAGCGCTTCACCTCGCTGCCCGTCACCGTCGTCGAAGGCGGACTGCTGGCGCGACGCGCGGCCTATCAGACGCCGTCGTTCTTCAAGATCATCAACTACGAAATCGTGAGGCGCGATCTGGCGGACTTGCAGCAGATCCGATCGGACTTGATTATCCTCGACGAAGCCCAGCGCATCAAGAACTGGCGCGCCAAGACGGCCGACATGGTCAAGCAGCTGCGCAGCCGTTACGCCTTTGTGCTCACCGGCACGCCGTTAGAGAATCGCCTCGACGAGCTGTACAGTATCTTCCAGTTTCTCAATCCGCGCATCCTGGGCCCGTTGTGGAACTTCAACGATCGCTTCTTTCAGGTGGAAGAACGCGACAACGGCACGTACAAAGTGCTGGGCTACAAACATCTCGACGAGCTGCGCGGGACGATCGGGCCGTATGTCCTCCGCCGCACGCGCGACGAAGTGCTGCACGATCTGCCCGATCGCGTGGACAACAACTTCTTCGTCGAGATGACCGATCCGCAGTGGAACGCCTACAACGAATTCAAAGAGAACGTGGCGAAGCTGGTGGCCATCGCCAAGCGCCGCCCGCTTACGCCCAGAGAGCGTGAAATCCTGCTGATGTGCTTGATCAAGATGCGCCTCATCTGCAATGCGCTGGCGTTGCACGACAAACAGATTCTGGCAAAAGATCGCGAGAAGACCGCGCCCAAGCTGCGCGAACTCGGCGAGATTCTGGCCGATCAAATTGCGGGCAACGGCCACAAAGCGATCGTGTTCAGCCAGTGGGCGGATATGCTGGCCTTCACCGAGCCGATCATCCAGCGCATCGGCCTGGGCTACGTCAAACTCACCGGCGCGGTACCCTCACCCAAACGCGGCACGCTCGTCGAGCGTTTCTTCGACGATAAAGACTGCCGCGTTTTCCTGTCCACCGATGCGGGCGGCGTGGGCCTCAACTTGCAGGCGGCCAGTCTCGTCGTCAATCTCGATCTGCCGTGGAATCCCGCCGTGCTCGAACAGCGCATCGGCCGCGCGCATCGTCACGGGCAGTCACGCTCCGTACACGTGATCAACTTGATCGCTAAGGGCACGATCGAAGAGCGCATGCTCGACACGTTGGCTGCGAAGCGCAACGTGTTCGCGGGCGTTTTCGGCGCCGATGAAGCCCCCAGCACGATCAAGTTTGAAGACAGCGGTCAGGGTCTGTTGAAGCAGATCGATGAATTGCTCAAGACGCCGATTGAAGTGGAGTTGGAACTGAAACCGACGGAGATTGAAAAACCGATCGAGATCAGCGCACCCAGGCCCACGTTGAAAGGCTTTGCCGAGCGCCTGATCGCGCAGCTGCCCAATCGGGTGTTGTTGGTCCGCAAGGCCCCCATGGGCGAAGGCATCCTCGTCGTGGTCGATCGCGCACCCGGCGAATTGCGATCGTCGATCGAAACCGAATTGGCCGCTTACTTTGAACCCGATCGGCCTGTGCTACATTTGATGGAGCAGGAGGGCTATCGCGCTCTTACCGCCTTCCTGCCGGCAAGTGCGGAAGACACGGATGCGTATCGCGCCTCCGCCCTGCCCGCGCCCAGCGAACCCGATCGATCCGCAGAGCGCCGCAAGAAGGCCCAGCAAGGTCTGGCCTTTGCGGCGAAGCGTGTGGCCTTAGCCGAAGTCGTGTTGAAAGGCGGTTTCCCCGAAGAGATAGTGCGTCCTGTGCGTGAAGCGTTGGGCTGGAGTCTATCATCGCTGCTGGCGCTGTATCGTGACAGTGATCCATCAGCAGACCTGCCTGCGCCGCGCACCATTCACGCCGAACTCGTGGAGCCGAAACGTCTGCCCGACGATCTCGCTTTGCGGCTGGCTCGTGTCCGCGAGCTCACCGAACCGGCGAGCGAAGGCGAAACGCTCAACCCGCTCTCGCTCGACACCGGCCACACGTTGTTGGCGGATGTGCAGGCTCTGCTTGAACTCGCGCAACAGCGCGTGGTGGAGAGTGGTCTCTAAATCATTTATCCACGAATCTTCACAAATTCACACAAATCAATCAACCCCTTCGTGCAGATTCGTGTGAATTCGTGGATCAACTTTTTCCTATGATGCCGCGACTGCTCATCGCCCCCGCCGCTTCCGGCAAAACCCAATACGCGATCGATCGCCTGCGCGAAGTCAAAGCGAAAGATCCCTTTGCGCCTGTCACGGTCATCCTGCCCAATCAACTGCAACTGGCCGAGTTTCGCCGCCGCCTCGCGCAGGCCGGCGGCGCGATCGGCGTGGAGCGGTTGACCTTCCACATGCTCTACGCCGAATTGCTGACGCGCGTCGATCAGCGCCGTGCCCGTTTGACCGATCCCCTGCAAATTCGGCTGCTGCGCCACTGCGTCGATCAGTTGTACGAAGCCGGCCAATTGCCCTATTACGCGGCGCTGCGCGGCAAGCCGGGCTTCATCGCCTTGCTGCGCGACACGATCGAAGAACTCAAACGTGCCCGGGTCTACCCTATCGCTTTTCATGGCGCGGTGATCGGACTTGGCCCGCGCCTGGAAGAACTTGCCGCGATCTACACAGCCTATCAAGACTGGTTGCTGCGCGAAGACTGGGCTGACGCCGAGGGGCAGGGCTGGCTCGCCGCCATTGCGCTTGAAGATCATCCACCTCTCGGCAGTGACATCCGGTTGCTCATCGTCAACGGCTTCGACGAATTCAACCCCACCCAGTTGGGCGTGCTGACCATTCTGGCGCAGCGCGCGCAGGAAACGCTCATCACCCTCACCGGCGATCTCGATCGGCCACGACTGGCGCACCGCCGCTTTGATCGCGCGCGGCAAGCAATCATCGATCAACTGCATCTCATACCAGAGCCGTTATTAGATGCAGAACGCGGAGTGCGGAATCCCACGGGAACGTTACGCTGTGCAGAATTGGAAGTGCTTGAAGATCGTCTGTTTGAGCGTCCAATTTCCAACATCCAACCTCCAACGTCCATTGAATTTCTTGAGGCCCAGAATCGCTCCGAAGAATCTCGCGCCGCACTGCGCTGGATCAAACAGCGCCTCGTGCACGATGACCTGCAACACAATGAAGTGGCGATCCTCGCACGCAGCCTGGAAGCATATCGCCCTTTCCTGCAAGAGGTCGCTGTGGAGTTTGGTATGCCGCTGCACCTCGTCGGCGGCGCGCCGCTGATCGACAACCCGGCCAGCGCTGCGCTGTTGTCACTGCTATCACTCCCTGTGCTCGACTGGCCGCGTCGCCCAATCATCGACGCGTGGCGCAGTCCGTACTTCGATTGGTCGGCGCAGGGCATCACCGCACCCGATGCCGCCACGCTGGATCACGTCTCGCGCCTGGGCCGCGTGATCAGCGGAGTCGATCATTGGCGTGAAGCCTTCCAGATGTTAACGCACACCCAATCGAACGCGGCCACTGACGATGAAGATCAAGCCGCATCCAGCCTCTCGCCCGTTGACGCCGCGCTGTTACACCGCAAATTCGAGGCGTTTGTCGACGCACTCACGCCTCCCGCACAAGCCACGCTCCGCGACTACGCCGCGTTCGTCGAAGACTTGATCGGCGACGCTCCCCTCTCCCGCGAGACGGGGGAGAGAGCGGGTGTGGGACTGGTCGCGCAACTCCGGCAGAACCCACACACGTTCACTCGCGATTTCGCGGCTCTGCAAGCCTTCAAAGATGCGCTGCGCGGCCTGGTGCTGAGTGAAGCAACTTTGGGCGATCCCCGCTCGATCGACTATCGCACGTTCGTCGGCGAGCTGCGCGGTGCGATCGAAGCCATGTCGTACTCGCCCGACGAAAGCGGCGCAGGTGTCTTCACCGCCTCCGTACTCGATGCGCGCGGCTTGTCCTTTCGCGCCGTCGCGCTGCTGGGCCTATCAGAAGGAGAATTTCCGCAAGCCGAACATGAAGCTGTGTTGCTGCGTGAAACCGATCGGGCGGTGCTGCGCGAGCGGGGCTTGTCGATCGAACCGAAGCTGCGCGGCGACGAAGTGACGTTCTTCTATCAAGCCGTGACGCGCGCCGCCGATCGGCTGTTGCTGTCCCGACCGTACCTCGCGCCCGATGGTCAGCCGTGGGAGCCGTCGCCGTATTGGGCACAGGTCACGCAGTTGATCGATCAACCGATCGTGCGTAAAGTGCGTCCCGAAGATGCGCTCGATCCCGCCGAAGCTGCCTCGCCGATTGAGTTTGTGCAAGCCGCGCGCCAATTTGACGATCACGTGCAGCATAGCATCGACGTTTTGCAGGCACGCTTAGCAGATGAGGCGACTGGTGAGCATGAAGGTGTTTTGCCGCAACTGGCCTACATTTTGCAGCAGCGCTATTCGTCCGCGCACGGCTGGAGCGCAAGTCGCCTGGAAATGTATGGCACATGTCCGTTTGCCTTCTACATCGCGCACGCGCTGCAACTGGAACCGCGCACGCCGCCGGAAGAAGGCTACGATGCGCGCATCCTTGGTTCGATGCTGCACAAAATTCTCGAGGAAGTCTATCGGCATGAAGATCCGTTGAGCGCTTTGCCTGCTGAAGCGCACAGGGTTTTCGCCACAGCCCCGATCGATTACGGCTTCCGGCCTAGCGCCTTGTGGGATGCGCAGCAACGCGAATTAGAGGAAGCGCTGCGCGAAACGATCGCCGCATTGGCCGAAGCCTCCGCAGGTTTCACCCCGCGCTACTTCGAGCAGAAATTCGGCCTGGGCAATCCGTCGTTGATCGTGCGGTCGGATGACGGTGAGGAGATTCGCTTGCACGGCTACATCGATCGGTTGGATGTGGATGAACATGGGCACTTGCGCGTGATCGATTACAAAGCTAGTGGATCGACCATCAGCGCCAAAGATTTGGACAAAGGCAAACGCCTGCAATTACCGTTGTATGCACTGGCCGCGCGCGACGCCTTGCACCTGGGTGAAGTGACCTCGGGCTTTTATTGGCACATATTGCAGGGCAAGGCCAGCAGCTTCAAACTGGAGAAATATCCAGACGGCATCGACGCTGCTTTCGATCGCGTCGAGCAGCACGTCAGTGATCATGTGCGGCACATTCGCGCCGGACAGTTTCCACCTGTGTCGCCGGATGATGGCTGTCCCAGTTATTGTCCGGCAGTCGCATTCTGCTGGAGATATACAGCGAAGAGTTGGTGAGTCCTCCGCGAATTGACGCGCATCGGCGCGAAGATTTCGATTCGTGTTGATTCGTGGATCAAAACTAAGCGTCAATCATGTCAGCAAGTTCCATCCTCACGCAATTCAAATTTACCGCCGCGCAAAGGAAAGCAGCGACCAGCAGCCAGCACGCCATTGCCGTGACGGCCGGCGCGGGTTCCGGCAAAACACGCGTGCTCGTTGGTCGTTATCTGCATCTGCTGGAACAAGGTCATCCGCTGCGCTCGCTTGTCGCCATCACCTTCACCGACAAGGCCGCGCGTGAAATGCGCACGCGCATCCGCACCGAGATTCAACAACGCTTGACCGAATCGCCCACTTACAATCTCTGGCAACTGGCCTTCACCGAACTCGACGCGGCGCGCATCGGCACCATTCACAGCCTGTGTGCCGAGGTCCTGCGCGCGCATCCCGCCGAAGCCGCGCTCGATCCGAACTTCATCGTGTTGGAAGAAGGCCAGGCGGCCGCGTGGCAGGCGCAGGCAATTGAAGCCGCGCTGGCGTGGGCCACCACCGGATCGGAGACCGCGCCCCTCATCGGCCTGTTCACCGAGAGTGGGCTGCGCGCGATTCTCGATGCGCTGATCAAAAAACGGCTCGATGTCGCTGCTGCGTGGCAAGCGACCACCCGGGCTGAAGCGATCTTTACGCAGTGGCTGGATGAACGACTCAACGCGGCAGTGTGGCGTGACGCGTTGACGACTTTGTCGGAAGTTCGATCGCGCAAGGTCGATGACAAACTAGAGGTCGCGCGCTGTGCCGTGCTCGATCGCTGGCAGGCGATCATGGCGGCTCGCACCGCAACCGATTGGGATTCGCTCCTCACCGCCCTGGCAGAATTGCGCAAAGCCACATCCACTCAGGGCCAGAAAGCCAACTGGGATGAAAATAATCTCGCCGTGGCGCGCGAAGCGATGCAGACACTGCGCGCACACTACGACGCGGAACTCGCGCCGCTGATCGGCAAAGACACCGCCCCAAGTTGGTCGGCCGATCAGCAGCTGGCCAACGCCCTGCCCGCGTTGCAGCTCCTGCACACCCGCGCACTGCAAGAATATCAACGCCTGAAAGACGAACAGCAAGCGCTCGACTTTGACGATCTGGAAGGCCGTGCCGCGCAGCTGCTCACGGAACACAGTCTCGTGCGCCAACGCTGGCAGCAGGATGTGCAGGCCGTGCTCGTCGACGAATTTCAAGATACCAATGCCCGCCAACGAGATATTGTGTATGCGTTGACGGGCTTTCATTTATCTGCTCCCAGCGCCGTCCGCAGCGGCCAGAGCGTGGGCGACCTCTTCATCGTCGGCGATGCCAAACAAAGCATCTACAAATTCCGCGGTGCGGATGTCACCATATTCCGGCAAGTGCAGTCGGATATTCAAACTGCTGCTGGTCTCACCGTCGATCTCGATCTCACCTTCCGCGCGCATCAAGCGCTGGTGCAGAACCTCAACGATCTGCTGCGGCCTGTGCTCGGCGAAGCCATCGATCCGGCGCGACCCTACGAAGTGCCCTTTGCCGAACTGCGCGCTCAGCGCAAGCAGCCGGAAAAGGCAGCTCTGCGCGCGCCCTACGTCGAGTTTCACATCGGCGTGGGCGAGAACGCCGCGAGCGGACGCGAAGCCGCCGCCATGGCGTTGGCCCAACGCCTGCACACGCTGCACCGAGATGAAGAACTTGCATGGAGCGACATCGCGCTGTTGTTTCGCGCCACGTCGTCATTCGCCGCCTACGAAGACGCGCTGGAACGCGCCGGCATTCCGTTTGTCACGATCGCCGGGCGCGGCTTCTACGATCGACCGGAGATTCGCGATGTGCTCAACGCGCTGGCGGCCATCTACGACCCGACCGACGATCTGGCCCTCGCCGGTTTGCTGCGTTCACCTGCCGTCGGCCTCGGCGATGCCGACTTGTATCATCTGCGTTTTGCAGCGGGCAGCGATCAACCGCGTCCCTTGTGGGAGACCTTGAAGACCTCCACGGTTTTGCGCAGCACCCCGCAACTCAGTGAAGTGGGTGGAAACCTCGGAGGCCTCATTGCCGAACTGCACGATCTCTCCGGCCGTGTCTCCGTCGCCGAAGTGTTGAAGCGCTTTCTCGATCTGACACGCTATCGGGCGGTGTTGGGCACCGCGCCCCAGGGCCATCGCTTGCGCCGCAACGTCGATCAACTACTGGCCGATGCCCACACCAGCCGCTTGATCAGCCTCGGCGAATTCCTGGAATACGTGCAGACCCTGGAAGATACCGGCGTGCGTGCCGGCGAAGCGCCGGTGGAAGCCGGCGGCGCGGTGCAATTGATGACGGTTCACAAAGCGAAAGGACTGGAATTCCCCATCGTCATCATCGCCGATGCCGCGCATGAAGTGCCTCATCGCGCGAGCACGGTGCTGCTCGATGAGCGCCTCGGGCTACGGATCGATCTCACCAGCTCAGAGGGCGCACACCCGATCACGTATCGGCTGGCCAGATTGATCGAACAAGCAAAAGACGACGCCGAGGACAAACGCCTGCTCTACGTCGCCGCCACACGCGCCAAAGAGAAGTTGATCGTCAGCGGCCACACCAAAGTGAACTCACAGGGCAATCTTTCGTTACGAGGCTGGTTGGGTCGATTGGGTGAAGTGATCGGGCTGGAGGCCGCGCCCGTGCTGAATGATCTCAACGCACCGCGCGCCGTGGAACTCAATCAACCGATCGGGTGTGTGCTCTACCCCGCGACCGAAATCGAAGCAATGCCGGCGCCAAGCGCTGAACAACCGCCCGTCAACGTTCCAATAGCTGCGTTGGTGCAGCCCCTTCCAATCCTATCGATTAATCAGCATTCAGAAATCTACACTCAACCATCCAGGGTTTGGCGCGTCGTGCCGCAGGTCAAGCGTCCCATCGGCCCGGCGTGGATTATCGGTCAGTTGACGCACGAGGCGCTGCGACGCTGGCGCTTTCCCGATCAAGACAACTTCGAGGTGTTCCTGTGGCCGTTCGCGCTGGAAGCGGGCCTGACGGATCATGTCGAGATTCAGGCGACGATCCACGAAGTGCGCAGATTGCTCAGGCGCTTCCAGACGCACCCGCTGCACGCGGAGATTGAGACAGCCGATCGGCTGCACGAAGTCCCTTACGCGCTGCCCGGCGACACCGGCGTAATCGATCTACTCTATCGATCGGGCGATGTCTGGACGATCGTGGATTTCAAGACGGACGAGGTGCGCTCGATCGACGAGATGCGTGAGACGATCAAGCAAGAAAAATACGCCGAGCAAGTGCGACGTTACATCGACGCGATCACACCGCAGGTCCGACAACGCCCGCGTGGGCGATTGGTATTCTTGCGTGTGGGAAACACCATTCAGACGGAGGCGCTATGATTGACAATCGGAAACAGGTTGAAGAACTGCTGCGAGAAATGAAGGTACAACTACCCATTCCCGCACTGGCGACAGATGGCTTGGTACATTCTATGAAACGCCAGCTGCCTGAACTGAAACGTCAGCGCCAACTCTCCATCAAGTCTGTGCTGTATATGGGCGATGAAGGCGGCATCATGTGTGACATTACACCTGACGGAGCAAAAAGTGCTGTCCTGTGCTCACTGACTCATGTCGAAATTCCCTCTGATCATCCCTCAGCCGCTAAGATTCAAGCCTATCAACAAACACGGGCACAAAAACTGGCGATGTTGGGCGCAGGCAAGCCCCAGCGGTTTACACTCAGACCACGCTGAGAATCCATCTCAAGGACCAATCAAGTATGCCCATCACCTACACCAATCGCAAAGGCCTCACATATTACCTGTGTCAGGGCGTAACCAAGACCGGCAAGCCGCGCTATTTCTTCGCGCGCGAGATAAAAGGCGAACCGGTGGAACAGATTCCAGAGGGTTACGCTATCAGCGAAAGCGTCAACGGCGTCGTATCGTTGAGCAAGACACAAGTTTCGCAACTGCACGAAGATGAAATCAACGCTGTGAAAGCCGCTGTGGCGCGTCATCCCAAAAACCGAAAGTATCGCGTCAACGCACGGCCTAAACGCATCGAGATCTACGAATCGGTAGGGCCAGACGCCGAAACGCTCATCGCGAATATGAGTTCTCTGTTTCCCATTTTTCCGGGAACGGCCAGCAAACTATCCGCCGATCTGGAACGCCATGCCCAATTCACGCCCGTGCTGCGCTTTACGCTGATCGACGCCGACACGCGCGCCTTTGCAGCCGAGCGCATGTGCTATCTGGGCAGCATCGACGATTTCATTCACATCGGTTATGGGCCGCTTGAACCCATGGCGCCGGACATCGTCGCCACGCTGGGAACAGAAGAATTCTTCGAGTGGTTTTAACTGACTGGCTCGAGATCAATCGCACGCTGAGTGGATGCACCGCGATCAGGATCATCAATTCCACGCTGACGGCCTCTGAACAAACCGATCGACTGTGCCCTCTGCGCGATGCGCCACTCTAGCTAGGCACCCTGCCCTCGCCAGAGTGGCGGGGCTTACGTTGTATAATCGCTGCAGATTTTGTCACTTTGGAATGATTGGTGCATCTAACCTCATGAGCAAAGAACCTGATCGGCTTCTGGTCGAACGCATTCAGCGCGGCGACAAAGCAGCTTGCGCCGAGTGCATCGAGCAGCATTCGCCGGGTGTCTATCGCATGGCGCTGCGGCTGACGGGCAACGTGGCCGACGCCGAAGACGTGGTGCAAGAGACGTTTCTCAGCGCGTTCAAAGCGATCGATAAGTTCGAGGGCCGATCGAGTTTGGCGACATGGCTGTATCGCATCACCCACAATGCGGCGCTGATGCGGCTGCGACGAAAACAGCCCGATCAAGTTTCAGTGGATGATGAAGAGGTCTTTGGCGAGGGTATGGAAGTGCCCAGCCAGCTGCACGACTGGTGTTGCCTGCCCGAACGCGATTTTGAAACGAGTGAGGCTCGGGTTGAGATGGAGCAGGCGATCCGCACATTGCCGGAAAAACTGCGTGTGGTATTCGTGATGCGTGAACTCGAAGGTCTTTCGACGGAAGAAACCGCGCAGGTGCTCGGGGTTTCGATCGCAGTGGTGAAGACCCGCCAACACCGGGCACGATTGCAATTGCGCGAGCGCCTGTCGATGTACTTCACCGAACTGGCCCAGGCGGAGGCATAGTATGGAAACAGCCGAATGCCAGCATTTACTGGCGAACATGTCCAACTATCTCGACGGCGAAGCGTCGGCAGAACTGTGCGCCGAGATCGAACGCCACTTGAGCAGCTGCGCCGATTGCCGCGCGGTGGTCGACACGCTGCGCAAGACCGTTTCGCTTTATCACCAACTGCCGCAGCCAGAAATGCCCCCGGATGCCAGATCGCGGTTATACAAATCGCTTGATCTGAGCGAGTTCTTGAATCCAGAATGAGACCTCACCCCCTTGGTTCCTTGGCGCAGCACGCCTGTGGAGCCCCTGCACTCAAAAAGGCGATTTCAGGGGAGGAGGAGTGAGGTAGTGGGTGAAGTGAAATCGCGCCCTAGCGTTTCAGGGCGAGAGATCTCATTACGGCGTAGATGCTGGAAGCGAATGAGTTCCCGCACTTGTCGAACACGTATCAAGTCTACGGCGTGCCGCGCACCGTCAGCTAGAACGAGTCATTCCCGCGCAGGCGTAACATACCCGGTGATGAAGGCTAAATCGGCAACGAAATCACGCTCTAACTGCACAACGGTCTCTCGCAAGACCCGATCGTGCGGGATGCCGCGTCCCGGCCAGAAATGTCCCCGCTGCCGAACGGGCAAGTTGGACTTCGACGGGTTGTTGAATCTGGTCTGCCCGCAATGTGGACATCTGGCTTTTGCTGGCGGCTTTACCTGATAGCACAGCGTGCGCAAGGCGTGGCCTTGCAGCAACGGGCGACGAGACCTCACTACAAACGGACTCCGCAGACAGCACACTGCGGAGTCCGTTCTGTTTGTATGACTGGTCTAAGGTCGACCGCCACCGTTGTCGCCACCACCGTTATCGCTACCACCGTTATCACCGCCGCCATTATCGTTGCCACCAGGTTCTGGCGAGGCATTCGTTCCAGGGCCATTGCCCCCAGACCGTCCTGATTGCCTTGTGGCTCGCCTCCACCACCAGGCGGATTAGTCAGCTGCGGACCGGGGCCGTATTCATGACCGTCGCCTTGACCAACCGGCGTGACAACAGGCCGTGCTGTACTCTGCGGACCGGGGGCCATAGCTGTGATTCTGCGGCATGCCCGTGGCTTGCGGAGTGTGCTGCGGCGGGCGTGATGGTTGCGGAGTGCGCGATGGGTCAGCGCGCGGCGTCATTTGCGGCTGCGGCGGCACATCAACAGGCCGGCCAGTGCCGACACGCGCACGGAACTGCTGCGGATCACTTTGGCCCAGTTGCGCCATCTCGCGGACCTGTGTCAAGACTTGGGCTGCCGCATGCAGACGCAAGCGATCCATCTGACGCAGTTGATCCTGCGTGCGGAGTTGAATGCGGTCGAGCGCCGCCTGCATCGGCTGATCATCCAGTTGTGCGGCAATCTGCAAAGCCGCTTGTAACTGTGTCTGCAAGCGCAGGGGCACCTCCTCGGGAAGGGCCGCGCCCCAGGCTGCAGCCGATGTCACACCGGCGTGGGACTGGCCGGTGCTGCTCGCTGGCGCCATATTCGCGATTGGCTTGATTGTGATCGGGTGGCGGCGATTGCACTCCAGTTAAAGTCTCACGCAAAGGGATAGTTGATGAAAATAGCCGTTGTGACAGACGACAAACTTAGTCCCCTCAACTTGCCTTGCACCGCCAAGCGCGGTATAACTTATATACAACGTGCGGTGCTGCACACCAACTGGGTGCCCGCGCGATTCACTACTTTGGAGGATTCCCATGAAAGGCAACGACAAACTCATCGCAACATTGAACGAACTGCTGGCCGACGAACTGAGCGCCATCAGTCAGTATATGGTCCATTCGGAGATGTGCAATAGCTGGGGCTACATCAAGCTCCACAAGGCCATCGAAGGACAGGCCATGGACGAAATGCATCACGCCGAGTGGCTGATCGAGCGCATCCTGTTCCTGGAGGGCGTGCCGGTGGTCTCGAAGTTGAAGCCGATGAAGATCGGTGCGAGCGTGAAAGACATGATTATGAACGACGCAGAGGCCGAAGACGGCGCCGCGGCCGCTTACAACGCGGGCATTCGGCTGGCGCGCGAGGTGAATGACGAATCCACCGCCGAACTGCTAACGAAGATTCTCAAGATGGAAGAGGGTCACATTGATTGGGCGGAAAAGCAGCGCGCCCAGATCGCGCAGATGGGGCTGGAGAGTTACTTGTCCTTGCAGTCCGAGGGCGCAGCGTAGTCTTTTTGTGTCTTGCGGTGGACGAGGGAGAGTGCCAGTCACTCTCCCTCGTTTTATTTGTCAACCATGACCCACGCGGTGAATTGACCGTCTCTTTCGATCACTGCGTCATGTCCATGCGCGGCCACCATGTCGCGGATTTGCTCGACCGAGAGAAAGTGGCTGCGCATCAAGGCGATCTTCTCGCCCAACGCAATAAATCGGACGATGAGCCGGTGAATGTCCGGTTCTTCAATCACCAGGCGCCCGCCCGGCTTAAGCACGCGCAGCAGATCGCCGATGGCTTCGCGTTGATTGCAGAAGTGATGCAACGCATCGACCACCACCACGCGATCGAAACTCGCGGCGGGGAAAGGCAGACGCTCGGCATGGGCTTGAGCCGGTTGCAATCTGCCTTTCACCTGCGCCTGCTTCAACATCGACGCCGACAGATCGCTGATGATCACTTCGGCGACGAGATGGCGCAGTTGCGAGGAAACGCGGCCCGTGCCGCCACCCGCATCCAGCATGCGGCCAGTGCTGGGCAAGCGCAGGCGTTCGCGCAGACGGCTCAGATCGGGCGGAGGAATGATGTGATCGTAAAGAGGCGCGAGAAAGCCAAAGTGATCAATCATGATGTACTCTCAAATCTCTGCGCTGGAACACGGCAACATTTAAGCGGCGCACGATCATTCCGCTGAACAGCCCTAATGGCACGACAATTGCTCCGGCCGACAACACCATGACTTCGTCGAAGAAATGACTGCCCGAAACTGGGCGAAAGCGGAACCGTTCCAGCAACGCATCGAAGGTGTTGCCGTACAGATTCGCAAAGGTAATCACTCGCATGTGACTCAGCATATCGTTGGCCGCATCTGCGCCGTAGGTATCCTGCAGGCGCTGCCACGCGGCGGCGTCATAGCGATCGGCCTGCTCGGCGTAGTGCTGCGCGAACAGCACGGCGATGATCTCGTGCTCTGGTATGTGGTTGAGTTCGCCAGTGAGCAGATCGTGAAGTTCGGGTTCGCTTACGCCCGCTTGCAGTGCCATGCGGGTGTGCACGTAACTGCAATAGCGGCAGCCGTTGACTTGCGTCACGGTCATCATGATCTTCTCGACCAAGGGACGCGAGATGCGCCGCTGCGTAAAGGTGCGATGCAGATCGTCCACATGCGCGAAAAGATCGCGCGCGCTAGCGGCGAAGGTGGATAACGTGAAGATGCGCTTGTTGAAAGTCGACTGATTCATGAAGTCGCCGCCCCTCGAACGAGAAATAGAAAAAGCCAGTGAGACGGCCAGTGCTCGCTGGCCTGACGGACGTTAGCGCTACGCCGCTGCCGCTTCCGTCATACTCGTGGTGACCTTGAACACGGGCGGACGTTCCAAGTGTTTCTTCACGGCGCACTGTTCCGCCGAGCGGATTACCGCGTCGTTGTATTTCTCCGGGAAATCGGGCGGGAGTTGAATCTCCAGATCGATCTGGCCGATGAGCCCCGTCATCCGATCGCTATGCATGCGCTGCACGATCTTGATGTCGCGCGTCGGAATGCCGCGCTGCTGGCAGAAGCCCAGCACGTAGATGCCCGCGCACGTGCCAATCGACGCCAGGAAAGTCGCAAACGGTGTAGGCGCCGATCCATCACCACCACCTTGAATGGGCTGATCGGTCTTCAGCGTGAATCCACCGAAGTGTGCGTCAACCCGCGCTCCGCCGGGAAAAGTGATTTCCATCTCCATGATTTATCTCCTTGAGTATTCATTGTTACCTCATTAGATGTGCCGGGGCTGGAAAAGTTACAAATTCCCTACCGGGAATCCTCAACTTTTCCTCACGGCGTCTCCACAACTTCTCCACACGCCTCCGCTAAACTCTGGGCAGAAAACGGGAACAAACCCGCAACGCTTTTGCTCAG
>Ga0209254_10001969_pt1 | contig 18597 bp, 12 predicted proteins | sample FrelakmetDIP11DI_FD_187148 | JGI IMG/M metagenome (GOLD analysis project Ga0209254, IMG submission 187148) | Freshwater lake sediment microbial communities from the University of Notre Dame, USA, for methane emissions studies - DIP11 DI (SPAdes)... | ecosystem: Environmental > Aquatic >...
CTGGACTATGAAGAGCCGGTAGAGAAAGTGATGGCTTCGCCGGTGCACACCATTTCGGCTGAAGCCACATGCTTTGATGCTGTGCTGGAGATGATGAATAATCAGGTTCACCATCTTGCGGTGGAGCGCCAGAACCGGATTGTGGGCGTGGTGACGGCACATGATATTCTCGTGTTCCAAGGGAGTTCGCCACTCTATTTATTGAGGGAAATAGTGGCCCAGAGGAAGATAGAGGGGCTGTACGTACTGTCTGAAAAGGTTCCCACCGTAGTGCGCTCGCTCATTGAAGAGGGGGCTAAAGCCAACAATATAACCCGCATGATATCTGTTATAAATGACCACATCATTCAACGTCTTTTGACCTTGATGCAGGAAAAAATCGGCCCCGCACCCGTCCCGTTTTGCTGGATGATGATGGGGAGCGAGGGACGAAAAGAGCAGACTTTCCGGACGGATCAAGACAACGCGATCATGTACGAGAACCCTGGTCAAGAATGGGAACAGGTAAAGGCTGCCAAGCTCTATTTTCGCCGTTTCGGCAACGAAGCCATCGAGCACTTGACAGCATGCGGGTATCCGTTATGCAAGGGAGGAATGATGGCCTCAAGGAGCCGGTGGCGAAAATCCTATGGAGTGTGGACAGCGTATTTCGACAGGTGGATGTCCAACATCGAGCCCCAGGAAATGCTTAATGCAAAGATTTTTTTTGATTTTCGATCAGGGTATGGGGATAAAGCCCTGGCAGAGAGACTCCGAGACCATTTGACCGAAGAGGCCCTCCGCCAAAAAGTTTTCCTGAATCACCTGGCTAAGGACTGTCTCGCAATCCCGCCTCCCCTATCCTTTTTCCGCAACTTCATGGTGGAAAAGGACGGTGAGCACAAGAATCGTCTTGACTTGAAGATGAGAGGATTAGTGCCGTTCGTGGATTTTGCCCGTATGATGGCTTTAAAGTATGGAGTCAAGGAGACCAATACCCTGGCTCGCCTGCAGATCCTGGCTGATGGCGGCCATCTCCCGAAGGAACTCTACAGCGAAACGGTCGCGGCGTACGAGTTCCTAATGCAGCTTCGTCTTGTGCATCAGTTGAAACTGCTCGAAGCAGGCAAGGATCCCCACAACTTTGTCGATCCGGCAGATCTCTCGGATTTGGAGAAGGCAACCATGAAAGAAGCTTTCGGCGTGGTAAACCGAATCCAGTCTTATGTTACGAAAATGCGCTCTATGATTTAGTTTTCTCGCGATAAATCTCCCTGAGGGCAGGAGAATCCAATTGAAACTATGTTGGCCCTGGCCACAGAAAATGGCCGTGCATCCTGCTGGAAAACAAAATGCCGACTATTTTTCCGCCTTTGATCCGAACCGTGCCATAGGTGACTACGAATTTGTTGTCTTTGACACCGAACTGACCGGCCTCAGCCCACGTCGAGACGAGATTGTCTCTATAGGTGCAGTGAGAATCAAGGAACTGCAAATAATTGTTGATGACTACTTTTACTCCCATTCTCAGACCATAAAAACAACCTATACGGCCGGAACGTTCATACACCGCATTACTCCTGACGAGGCCAGAAAAGCACCCACACTTGATGTGGTGATCCCGGCTTTTGTTGAATTCTGTGGGGCTGCCGCTTTAGTCGGTCATTTCGTGAACATTGACATTCCATTCCTTGAAAAGGCGTGTAGAAAAATCATTGGGGGAATAATGAAAAACCCCTGCCTGGATTCCATCCGGCTGGCCAAGGTTTACGACAAAGGACTGAAGAAAAAATCTCCCGATAAATACAAGGTTATTGACTCCCATAAACTTCGAGTGCTTGCCGAAGCATACAATTTACCTCTGTTCCAACAGCACAATGCACTCGCTGATGCTCTTCAGACAGCCTATCTCTTTATTTTTCTGGTAAAAAGTCTCGGTCAAGAGGGTCTGGAAACCTTCGGGGACTTTTATCGGGCTGGACGTTACCGCAGGTGGTTGGTTTAAGGCGAAAAAATGAGAAAAAGGACTCGCCCTTCATCCTCTGAAAGAAAGAAGGGCGAGTAGTGAAGCGTTTCTAGAAGTTTTTAAAGCAGCGATCCACGTACGCCTTGTCCATTTTCGGTGTAACAAGGCTCACGATTACTGCAATTAATAATGCACAAGGCATTGCAATCACGTTTTGATCAACGAACTGCAATTTCCACATCCAACTGCCGGCTGGATAACCTGTCACCAGGGTTGCACTGCCGAAAAGCAGATTGGAAAGCCCCAGGGCCGTCGCTTCTTTTTGGTGGATAAAGATTGCATACAGCGTGCTGATGAGAAAACCGCCGACCATGCTGCAAACAGCTCCTGTCCTCGTGATCCCCTTCCAATAGAGCCCCAGTATGAGAACCGGCAAGAAGGACGACGAGCACAGCCCGAAAAAGAATGCCGTCGCAAGGGCTATGATGCTTCCAGGGAGATAGATGCCCCACAAGAGGGTGAACAAAATGGTCAGCCCTACTCCCACACGGGTCACCATGAGCGTGTCCCCTCTAGCGCGCAGGCCCTTCTCGTAAAAGTCTCTTCCGAAGGAAGTGCCGCCCGCATGATATTGGGCGCTCAATGTGGACATGGCAGCAGCAAACATAGCAAGGACGAAAAGCATTGAGAACCAGGGTGGGAAAAACTTCTCGATGTAGGTTGGGATTATTTTATCAATGTTGCCGCCGGCAACTGTGACCGAAATGGCAGGGATCTGCTTGGTGACACCGTCCACCACTTTGTCCATCATGCCCATTTTCTGGAAGAAGATCGCGTTAGTCAGCGCTCCGACGACAAAGGCGACACCGGTCATGCAGAGTATGAAAATGCCGCCGTACATAACGGCGCGCTTGAGCTGCTGCTCACTCTTGATGGTCATGAACCGCACGGCAAGCTGAGGCTGAGCGAGAACACCGATTCCCACCCCAAGGACAATGGTCGTATAAATGGTGAGCCATATCGGACTGCCGGGCACAGCACCCTGGGTCCAGCCCACCATACCGATTTTCTTAAGGCTTTCAGGGTAATATTTTACCATTTCCGTCAGAGCCGTATGAGCCGGTACGACTCCTCCTAACATCCAGTAAGTGGCGACCAGAAATACTGCCATGATAATGAACATCAGGCAGCCCTGAAATGCGTCGGTGTACATAACGGCTTTTAAACCGCCGGTCAGGACGTACAATGCCATCAGGAACGAGCAGCCCAACAGGGCGGCGTAGTAGTTTACCCCCAGGTAAACTTCAATCAACCTAGCCAACCCAATGAGCACTGCTCCCGCATAAATGGGAAGAAAAATGAAAATGACGGCCCCTGCGAAGCCCTGGAGAAATATTGATCTGTACCTTCTGCCGATCAATTCAGGGAAGGTATGGGTATCCAGAGCCAACCCCATGAGCCGTATCCGTTTGCCGAAGACCACAAAGGCTATAAAAATACCGACAAAGATGTTTAGGAAAGTCAACCAGAGTAAGGAAAAACCAAACATGGCGGCTGCCCCGCCGAAACCAATTATGGCCGAAGTGCTTATGAATGTTGCACCGTAAGACATGGCCATAACGAATGCCCCCATGCTTCGTCCTGCTACCAGGTAATCTTTGGCGACCTTGGTCTCTTTCCAGCCCTTGTAACCCAAATACAAGGTTATGAGGAGATAAATAACAACCATAACCAGTTTCATAAAAAGTTCTGAATCCATGATGCCTCCCTGAAAAAAGTTCTCATTAGGGTTTGTTCACAACTACGGAAGTTCCTTCTCCAGCTCCCTTTCCTCCTTCTCCCAGTCGGTGACTTCCTTAACGTCGCCCTTTGTTTCTTCCGATCCGAAGAAAAATAGGCCGTAAACCAGGCACCAGAGAGCGGCCAGGATACAAAGCACGTACACCAAGGCCAGCTCAAAGCTTGCAATACCGAGCCACATGATTCGCCTCCTTGTAATAGTTGAGAGTGTAGTCCAACACAACACTTGGCGCCACCGGCACCACGCCGGGACACGTATCCCTAATCAACGCGCTTTTAATTCATTCCAACTGGACGGATCGGAACTTCGTTCATCATGACCTGTGTAGCACATTCAAATCAATAGCCGCCCCACCTCTCACGAAGGCCGGGCCTCCGAGATTCAGGTTGGCATGAACGATCCAAGGGTTTGAAACTTGACGGAAACTGTACGCAACTCACGTCCGAAGCAACTCCGAAGAGACCTTCGGGGAGCGAATACAATATACTGAACAAATACTTCTCACGCAAGAAGTAATTTTTTACCTGAGAAATATTATAGACTGTCCAGCATATGGGGTGCAGGATTCTCGCGGAGGCAGGGTACGCTAGGCTATCGTTCGTTTGGGTGAATTTATGTAGAGCCCGGACGCGATCCTGATAAGATAAAGAGTTATTATGAGCAACGTTCCAGAGGATGATCGACTTGTGCTGCGACCTCGCAATTCTTGAGCTGGTTCGATAAGTCCTCCCGCATTGAGAGATAGCGTTCCAAAACTACGCATGAGCGAATAAAAAGCGCAAATCTCGCACGATTAAAGTTGCGTAACAGTTTCACCATGATTTTCCAGAATTGGAGACGGTTCGGAGAAAAAACCCCCCATCTCGTCGTTGTTTTCAATAAGACTCTAAACTCGAAAAGATCCGGCATCTTGAAAGGTATTCCGGCTGGAGGTGGATCCATTTGAGCGAGATGGCGGTAGGACCTTTCCAAGTAAAGCTTGGGCTCGTAGAGCACCTCATATATGTTGACGAACTCACGAATTATCTCATCAACAGGCCTTGTCGGAACGAAATTCATCTTGAGTTTTTTCCAGTCAGTCGTTTCATAATTGTCAGCATTGAGCAGTCTGTGTTCCTTTTTCAAACGATTCCACAAAGCTGTCCCAGTAAAAGCATAGACGAGCGTAGCATCTATTTCCGGGATGTTGTTGCGCATTGCGAATTCGATTACACGCTGGTCCCTATGGGGTTTTTCCGTATCAAACCCCACCATGGTCAATGCAATAATCTGGAGTCCCGCCCGGTTGATTTTACGGCACGCCTCGTCGATATCGGTAGCGGCATTCTGAAACTTTCGGGCTACCTTCAATGTTTCCTTGTCGGTAGTTTCAATTCCTAGATAGACCCTGGTAAAATTGGCACGGACCATCAATTCCATCAACTCTGGAAAACCCGCCAGATTCACAGATGCAAAAGTAAAGAACTCAAAAGGGGTATGGTGTGCTTTATTCCACGAAATCAAGTCCCGAAGCAGAGTTTTTGTCTTCGTGGGATTGCCTATGAAATTATCATCTACGAACCAGACTTGTCTGCGCCATCCCGCGCGATAAAGCATCTCCAATTCAGTGAGCACTTGCCGGGATGTCTTTGTGCGAATGGCACGGCCGAAAATGAGCGTGACATCGCAGAATTCGCAACGGAAAGGACACCCTCGAGAAAACTGAATCGACATTTCGACATACGCGTTCATATCAAGAAGGTCGTACCTCGGAACTGGACTTTGAGTAATGTCTGCCATTTCTTGACTCTCTATAACAATTCCGCGGTCATTTTTGGCAAGACTTTCAAGCAGCAGGGGAACAGTAACTTCTCCTTCTCCTCTTATTACGAAATCCGCGCCTGCTCTCAGGGCATCTTCATGAAAATGGAATACTCCGGGACCGCCGACAGCAACAATCTTGCCCCGACGCTTGCTTTCTCGAATGATGTCTATAATAGCCCCATATTGAAGGATAGTTCCCGAAACCATAACCAGATCGTTTTCCGTCCAATCTTTTGAGGTAATTTTCTGAAAGGTCAAATCCACGAGCTTGACGCTCCAGTGTTCCGGCAAGAGTGCCGCAACAGTGATCAGGCCAAGTGGGGGTACATACGCCTTTTTACCAATAAATCTTATGCTCTTATCCTCTATGCCCACATTATTGGGACTGTCCGGGTGAATCAGTAACACTTTCAAAGTCTGACCTCCAAGGCAAATGCGGGTATGGTGTCAGTTGGCGTTGCCGCAAAAATGCCTTTCTGTTAAGATAACACGCCGCAGGTCAATAGTCATCCAATGTCTGATTATACTGGGACAAGAGTTAGGATCTCTGATGAAATATAATGACAGGCCTTGGCTCAATCACTATCCTCCGGGCCAGGACCACAAAATATCACTTCCTGAAATTACTCTGGTGGAACACATCGAGAGGATAGCTTCAGAGTTTCCCAGAGAACCGGCGATTTATTTCCTGGGTGTTACGATAAGTTATCAAGAACTTATGGCACATTCAAATCGATTTGCTCAAGCCTTGATTCAAAACGGTATTCTCCCCGGAGACGTGGTTGGGATCAACCTGCCCAACAGTCCGCAATATGTGATTGCGCAGGTAGGCGCTCTCAAAGCAGGTTGCTCAGCGTCCGGCGTGTCGCCTCTGTTGACTCCCAGAGAGCTTGCCTACCAGTTGGGAGACAGTCGAGCACGAGTCCTGGTAACACTTGACGCGATATTCGAGCACCGCTTTCTGTCAATTTCAGATCAGCTTCCGGATTTGAAACTGATAGTGGCTACGGGAATCCTGGATTTTCTTTCTTGGATCAAGCAAAAGGCGGCCAGGATCCTAAAAAAAGTCCCTCACGGCAAATTAAGGCCTGTTGAGGGCAAAACGCTCTTCAAGTTCATGGATATTCTCTCCACATATCCTGATCGCGCTTCAGGAGTCAAAGTAAGTCCCGAAGACCACTGTCTCATCATGTATACGGGCGGGACGACGGGGACACCTAAAGGGACGATAATCACCCACCGCAACATGATGACTGAGCTGGCCATTGTAACCGGCTGGCTAAATATGGAGCTGGGCAAAGAGGTTATTCTCTCAGCCTTTCCGCTTTTTCACATAGCAGGATTGGCGCTGGCTCTAGGCACAATCTTCATCGGCTCAGTCCAGATCTTGATTCCCAATCCCAGAGACACCAAGCACATAGTAAAGGAGATGGCAAAGTACAAGCCTACCATATTGGTTAACGTTCCTTCTCTGTATATGATGCTTCTCGAGGAACCGGGTTTCCGAAAGTTGGACTTTTCCCGGTTAAGCTTTTGCCTGTCTGCAGCTTCGCCGTTTCCTGTTGAATCGATTGGGCAGTTGGAGGACGCCGTTGGAGAAGGAAAAATGCTGGAGTGCTACGGACTGACCGAAGTAAGCAGCCTTGCCACCATGAATCCTCGGCGTGGTACACGAAAGGTAGGCACGGTGGGAGTTCCTCTTCCCAATACTATGATAAGATTGGTGGATCTAGGGACCGGGACAATAGATGTTCCCTTCGGCGAGGAAGGCGAGATCGTGGTTTCTGGGCCTCAAGTTATGTTGGGCTACCTGAACAAACCTGATGAGACCGCGTTGTCCCTGAAAGAGCGCCACGGCGAAACTTGGCTTCATACTGGAGACATAGGCCGTATGGATTCAGACGGGTTTCTTACCATCGTGGACCGTACCAAGGACATGCTTAACGTGGGAGGGTACAAGGTATTCTCGCGTGAAATCGAGGATAAGCTCTACGAAAACCCTGCAATAGAATTCTGTGCAATTATAGGTGTTCCAAACCCAAAACGGCCCGGAAGCGATTTAGTGAAACTGGTGGTACAACCAAGCCCATATTTCAAGAATGTTAATCAAGAGCTATTGAAAGCTGAGATTTTGGCTTTTGCCCGTGAGAATTTTGCTCCATACAAAGTCCCTAAGATAATCGAATTCGTAGAGACGATTCCTTTGACCGCCGTGGGCAAGGTAGACAAGAAAGCATTGAAATAGAAGATGAGGCTCTTGACCAATCCTGCCGACAGGCATCATTTGAAATGCCGCTAAACTGCGACTGGACTGAATATTCTCGCTGAACTGCTGGGCCGCTGAAGAATTGTTGGCTGGAAAAAGCTGACCATTTATAGCCAGTGCCAAAATTAATGTCGCTAGAGAAGGAACTCGTGTTGTTCCAGAGACAATGACGGCAATGCGATCACTTGGAGAAACGACAAACGATTTCAGAAATCTTACCCCCATGATGCGCCAGTATCGTGAGAACAAAGAGCGTCACCCTGACGCAATCCTCCTTTTCCGAATGGGCGACTTTTACGAGATGTTTTTCGAGGATGCGGTGAAAGCATCTCGGATACTGGACATCGCACTGACCACAAGAGACAAGAACAAGGATAATAGTGTTCCCATGTGCGGCTTTCCTCACCATGCGTCTGCCGGGTACATCTCCCGGTTACTTTCAGCAGGCGAGCGGGTAGCTGTTTGCGACCAGATCGAAGATCCTCGAGAAGCCAAGGGAATTGTGCGCCGGGAAGTCACACGAGTACTTACACCTGGTCTCACTGAAGAATCAGGCACACTAAAAGTAGACGAAAATCATTTTGTGGCAGCACTTGCCATGAAGGGAAACCAGATAGGGATAGCTTCGTTCGACCTTTCTACAGGTTATTTTCAGGTTACCGAAACATCGCAGACTTCTTTGGCTTCTCAGGAATTGCGCCGTGTCGACCCGAAGGAGGTATTGGTCCCTGAGCACGTTTCTGGAGGGCACGAACTCCGAAGCATTCTGGATCCCTCATTCTATGTTCATCCTGTGGAAGATTGGATGTCCGATCTCCGTAGTTGTTCCGAGGTGTTAAAAGAATTATACGGAGTGCAAAACCTCGAAGGATTCGGGCTCACGGACAATTCCATCCTCACCGCGGCCGCTGGGATCATAGTAGGTTATATCAGGCAAACCAGACCCGATACTCCTGTGCACATCAAGCCTCTTCGTGTCTACCACCTCGGCAACTACATGGTCCTCGATCACTCCACTCTCAGAAATCTCGAAATTTTCAAGAACATCAGGGACGGCACTTCCGTGGGAACTCTTATCCGTCTTATGGATAGGACGAGAACTCCTATGGGCGCACGCTTGATCAGGCAATGGATTGCTTATCCACTTCTCGACCCACAGGAAATTCGGTATCGGAGCGAGACCGTAGAAGGGCTTTTCCGAAACACCATACTAAGGGAGGATATGGGAGATATCCTGCGAGATATCGGGGATATGGAAAGGATTGCGGGAAAGATATCCCTCAAGAGCGCTAACCCTCGGGATCTGGTCCAACTTAGAGAATCGGCTGAAAAAATACCGCAGCTCATAGATCTTCTGAATAGCCTGGATACAGCAATGGCTGTCAAGATGAGAGAAATGGACGACCTGTCGTACGTAGCGCATGCCATTGCCACTGTGCTGGTAGATTCGCCACCGGCAAACCCCAGAGACGGAGGAATTATCAGGGAAGGGTACAGCGAAGAACTGGATGAACTCCGCTCAATAAGCCGGCATGGCAAAGAATGGATTGCCGGGATCGAAGCTGATGAGAGGGTAAAAACAGGTATCCCAAATCTTAGAGTCGGCTATAACAAGGTATTCGGTTACTACATAGAGGTCACGAAAAGCCACCAGGCCAAGATTCCCCCCAACTATGTTCGCAAGCAAACATTGGTGAACGCTGAACGCTACATAACAGAAGATCTCAAGGAATACGAACTCAAGGTTCTTAACGCACAGGATAGGATTTTGGAACTGGAGGAGCAAATTTTCAACCTCCTTAGAATGAAACTGCTCGAGGTCATCTCTCGCATTCAGGATACCGCTTCGTCGATCGCAACCTTGGATGTGTCACTGTCACTGGCTGAGGTAGCGGTGTCCCGAGGTTATATTCGTCCCGAAATGCACGATGGAGATGAAATCCGCATAGGAGAGGGGCGCCATCCTGTTGTGGAAGAATTTGAGCAGCGGGAAACGTACGTGCCGAACAATGTATTACTGAATCTAACATCCGATCAAATCCTCATTATCACTGGACCCAACATGGCGGGAAAGTCCACGTACATGCGCCAGACCGCACTAATTGTGCTTATGGCTCAGATGGGAAGTTTCGTGCCCGCCAAAGAAGCCTCTGTGGGTATTGTCGACCGGATATTCACAAGGATAGGCGCAGCAGATTACCTGGCTTTCGGCCAATCAACATTTATGGTGGAGATGAACGAGACGGCCGACATTCTCCACAATGCTTCAAACAGGTCGCTGGTATTACTAGATGAAATAGGACGAGGAACCAGCACTTTCGACGGGCTGTCAATCGCTTGGGCTGTCACCGAATATCTGCACGACAGGCCTGACGGAGGGCCAAGGACCCTTTTCGCAACACACTACCACGAGCTGGTGGACATCGCTTTGATCAAAGAAAGGGTCAGAAACTTCAGTATCGCCGTGAGAGAATGGAAAGATGGAATTGTTTTTCTTAGAAAGATAGTCCCCGGTGGTTCCAGCCGTTCTTACGGCATCCAGGTTGCACGCCTGGCCGGGATTCCCGATCCTGTAGTTGCCAGGGCACGAGAGATACTTGGCAACCTTGAAAAGAAAGAGATCGATACTGCCGGAGAGCCAAGAATTTCCCGGCCTCGCAACCCGAAGAAGAAGAAGGCTACCGATAATCCACATCAAGCCGAACTTTTTGGATATCCACCCGATGAGCTATTCAAAAATCTAGATCAAACTGATCCCAACAGGCTCACACCACTGGAGGCTCTTAATTTGCTGGTGGAATGGAAACGCAGCTATTCCGGAGGAAAATAGATATAACCCAATTTATTATATATTATGCCTATAGTCTTGACATATATATTGATTAGTTACAACAAAACTGATAATGTCAGGCTGTCCGAAGGAGAGCCCTACATGATTCGACGGCTATCACCTTTCATAGCGGCGGGACTTATCACTGTGATCGCAAGTCTTCCGGGAGCAGGTTATGTGGCCTACGAGACGCATGTTAACTTCTTGCAGACAGTGACCAAAGATATTCTGAAACTTATGCCCAGGGCCATGGGCTCCTATATTTTCCAGAGTCGTTACGACTTCATGCGCGGCATGACTTTTATGACACGAAACATCCAATTCAGCCCACGCAAGCTCAAAGACCTTGAAGAAATCCGAAGAGAAGCCTACGAGCGATTGATGCGCGACATTCCCTATTGCGTGGAAGCCTTTAAAGGCGGGGAAATAAAGTTGGATACTTCCGCATCCAACCTTGCCGGACGACTTGGTATGATTGCTTATTCGATCATTCTTCTTAAGATGCCGGATTTCCCGGACCAAACATATCTCCAAAAGTTCAGCATGATTCTCGACGAACTTGTGGCGGAAAATGGAGTTGAGATTCGTTTATTCTATGATGGATATGGAGATTTCAATTCGCTGGGCGAACTGATGGAGAGGTTCAGGCCCGAATTCACTCCAACATTTAAGCATGTTCGTACCAACGTACAGACTAGACACACTCCGGACAAATTCAAACCTGCGGAAATGCTTGCCCTTGAGGATTCTGTCGATGAAGACTATATTGCGATTATGAGAGAAGATGTCTATGCGATGTTCCGCGCTCCTGCGAAGCTAAAGACAAACATGCAGTTGACCGACGCAGATATCAACATGATCTACAACGCGATGATCAATGATATTCTCGACGCATTTGTCTATATATGGAAATGTTCCGGGATGGATCTTGCACATCCTTCGTACGCCGCTCCTCCAGGAACGGTCATCAAAAGGGCTGACAGGCGCAGTATGCTTTCCGGCGGCGGTTCTACAACCCCGGAGGCACGACTTCCCCTGGGCTCCGGAGAAAAGGCAGGCTTGAGGCAGTGAAAGAATAATCTTCTCCTCGGCACTTTAAGCGGCAAGTTCCGGATGCCTCGGAAGTTACTCTCAGTTTTCACGTTTAAATTCCTCGGCCCAATAGATCTATCCTCTCGGATGACAAGAAGAGTGCAATTTCTTCAGGCGGTGCTGAGCGACATGGGTGTAAATTTCAGTGGTCGCTATATCTGCATGACCGAGCATAATCTGGACCGAGCGAAGATCGGCACTGTTTTGGACCAAATGAGTCGCAAAGGAGTGCCTAAGCGTGTGAGGAGAGATCTCCTTGCTTATAGCGGCACGCCTGGCGGTTTTTTTGACGATTTTCCAGAAAGCTTGACGAGTCATGGGCTTGCCTAAACGAGTCACGAAAAGGGCTTCACAGCGCCTTGAACCTAATAGCCGTGGACGTACCTTTTCCAGATAGCTCATCAGGGCCCTTGAGCAAGGAATGCCAATGGGCACGACCCTTTCCTTAGAGCCTTTGCCCATTACTGTGACACATCCAATCTCGAGGTCAACTCGATACAAATCCAGGCCGACAAGTTCCGTGACTCTCACTCCAGTGGCATAGCACAGTTCTAACATGGCGTTGTCTCGTCGACCCTCAAGTGAGGCTGGATCAGTTGAAGCCAGGAGTCGCTCCACCTCCTCGGGCTGCAAATATTCCGGAATGCGTTTCGGGAAACGTGGCGAATCAATTTGGTCAGAGGGATTTTCGCGGACCTCGCTACGTTCCATAAGGAAGCGGAAAAAACTCTTAATGCAAGAGATCTTACGGGCTCTGGTTCTGGGGCTCAATCCCTGACGGGCCAGAAGTGCCAGGAAAACGAGTATGTCTTCGCGTCCCAACTGTTTCACCGTCCTAACTTTCCGGCCTGAAGCAAACCGTGAAAATCCTCTCATATCGGATGCGTAGGATTCCACTGTTAAGCGGGCAAGACCCCTGTCAATGATGAGGTGGTCCAGATAGCCCGCTATTGCCAGATCAATTTCGGTGAGCGAGGGTTGATTCATATTTTTCAACGAAATCCCTCACGGCCACTGTTGAGGGGTCTTTTTCCTGATCATTGAGCAGCCTCTTTGCGCTGGCTGAAATGGGCGTCCTCCATAGCAGCCAGATGGTCATGAAGACTGACTTTAATGCTACTCAGGCGGTTGAAATCAGTAATTTTGCTTCCGTGTTCGTCATGGACATAAAAAATATCTGCGACTTGGTCAATTTCAGTAGTTATCTTGGTCAAGATTATATCCAACCCGAGCGAGAAGAGACGGCGGGTGATATCGTATAACAGGCCGGTCCTATCATGGGCGTAAACCTCTATGATGGTTGCCCTATCCGAAGCAGCATTATCTATCTCGATCTTCAATGGAAAGCGAGGCTTGAATGTACCTCCAATGAATCCCCTGAATTGCCTCCTGGCAGCTATGAGTTCATCAACGTCAGCCTCACCTTTTATAACTGCTTGAAAATCGTGAAGGAAATGCTCCCAACGGTTCGGATCATCAAGAGGTCCCTCAGGTATGTCGTTGACGTGAAAAGTTCCCACAGCGTCATCCCCGATCGTGTGGCTCCAGGCGCTAAGAATGTTGATTCTGTTGGCCGAAAGACTGCCTGCGATTCTGAAGAAAAGCCCGGGTCTATCGCGAGTGATCAGCGTAATCGAGCTATAACCCGGCCGCCGGTGGTCAACTTTTCTGGATATCACGTCTCCAAACTCAAGATGAGTCTGCCTGTGGTCTTTAAGATAGGACCGTAAATCGGTGTAATGCTCAGCGATGACCCCAGGGTAGAAGTCCATGAAATACCTTGATCCTGCTGCAGAGAGATATCGTTCCAACTCTAGTCCCCGGTGTTCCAGGGGGACAAGCTCCCTCACTACGGCCTTGATCTGGTTTAGCCATTCGGCAAGATCCTCACCTTCGAGTCCTTCGCCCTCGATGATATCAAGCGTTCTGTAATAAAGCTCTTCCAGGAGCATTCTTCTCCAGGAGCTAAAAGCTGTGGTTCCTACCGCCCTGAGATCCGCGTGGGTAAGCAGCATCAGCAAGTCCAATCGATGCTTATGCATGACGTTTTCGGCAAATCGATTGAGCATCGCTTGATCATGAAGATCCTTCTTGAAAGCCAGGTGAGTCATCGCCAGGTGATTACGAATCAAGAAACAGACTTCATCTATGCTTTCAGGAGGCAACCCGAGTCGCTGCAAAATGGGGAGAGCCATCTGTTCTCCACGAACTTCGTGGCCTGCTCCCCGCCCTTTGGCTATGTCGTGAAAAAGACCGGCCAGATAAAGAACTTCCGGATTCTTGAGTCGTAAAAAAATCGTTTTCAGCAGTATATCGTCAGGGTCACCGTCGGAGCGTGCGAAAGAGTCGATATTTTCCAGTACGGCTATAGTATGGAGGTCAACCGTGTACTGATGGTATACGTCGTGCTGCGGCAAAAAACGGATCCAAGCAAATTCCGTGATGAAACGTTCCAAAAATCCTATCTTCATCATTGCGTTCAAGGTTTGCGCAATTGAGCCCTTTGTCTTGAAAATGTTGAGAAACAGTCTATTAGGCTCAGCATCATTCAGAAAACGTTCATCCATAAGATCCAGTCGAATTCGGATCAGATCCACCAACCTGATGTCCAAATCGCATCCCGTCGCGGCGATTTTTTGGAATGCATGGAGCATATCTTTGGCATCTAGAGCGAATGTTTGGGGATTGAAATGGTTGATTCCTCCGGATCCAATATAAAAGGATTGGTCCAGCATAAGCCTTTTGATTTCTGTAGCAATCTTTGGCCTAAGGAACAGCCGGGCTTTCGCCCGTATTCGCCGACCAAAAAAGTCCAGGATAGAAGCGTGGCGGTAATATTCTCTCATAAAACTTTCTACCCCACGACGTTGCGAAGTATCTCGAAAACCCATTTGTTCGGCCAGAATCAACTGCGCGTCAAATTTCAACCGGTCATCACGTCGGCCGGCAAGAAAATGAAGCCCTGCACGGACCTCAGCAAGAAATTTCATTGCCTCCCGGACTTCAGCTACGGCTGTACTACCGCACACTCCTGTGATGGGTAGGTCATCAAGGCTCTGACAGCCAAAAATTATACGAACCAGCCAAGCTATCAACTGAATGTACCGCAATGAACCCGGTCCCTCTTTAAGATGCGGCTCAAGGAAGTAGATCGTATGCCCGAACTTTTCGGAGGACTTGAGTATTTCAGCCTCGATTCGCAAATAAAGATCCAGGGGGTCTGTTTCCCGAATCAGACCCTTTCTTTGTATGACGAGTTCACGGCAGAGACTCTCCGTACCCCATACCGGCCTTATATCCATAAGAGACGTAAGAACCGCCAGATCCTTGTCCGCTTCCTCTCGGCACTCTTGCACTGTTCGCACCGAATGGCCAAGCTCCACCCTGGAGTCCCACAGCAGATAGAGGATGCTGCGAATGCCTCTGTAAATTCCCTCCGGAGCATTCTCAGGTCTCAGAAAGAGTATATCTATGTCTGAATAAGGGCTCATCTCCTTTCTGCCGTACCCGCCCAATCCTAGTATCGCGATGCTGTCCTTCCAATGACCGAGAAAGTTATCCGCAAGCTGTCCGAGCACGTTGTCGTAAACCTGATGCATCTGGAAATTTTTGAAATCCGACTCTCCTTCGGATCGATACGTCTCTATTCCCTCTCGGATCCTTTGGATCTGGGCTGAACGGTCGTGGTCGGAAAATATAAATCGCATTAGGCGAGGGTCCTCTTTGATGATAAAGCACGGCTGATGACGACGCGCCTTCAGCTTTTGTCGCCAAGGCTTCTCAAATATTTGGCGGCTCCGTCAACAATCCCGTCTGCAATCAAATCCAAGTGATTGTTACTCGACAGCCGATCGCGGTCGCGTCCATTGCTGATGAAAGCACATTCGACAAGAATCGCAGGCATTTTTGCTCCTAACAACACATAGAAGGGGGCTCGCTTTATTCCTCGATCCCTGGCCGATGGATCTCTTTGCAATAGACTACTCATAAGAGAACCATGCACGGTATTGGCCAAGGTTTCCGACTCACTCTTCTTGGAGGTCACCATAAGATCCACCAGTGTGGCCTCAAGGTCGGACATCCTGGCGGGTGATATACCATTCTCCCTTGCTGCCACCCTCATGGCCCCCCGCGAACTGGACTTGCTCAAATAATAGGTTTCAATGCCCTTTGCACGGGAATCGCCAGCTCCGTTACCGTGAATAGAGAGGAACAGGTCTGCGTTCAGTGAGTTCGCAAAAGAAGTCCGCTCGGGAAGTGTCATGAAACTGTCATCATTTCTTGTAAGCATGACCTTGATTCCCGGCACTTGACCCTGGAGACGATCCTTGAGCCGTTTTGCCATCTCGAGGGTCAGGTCTTTCTCTCTGAACCTACCGTCTTGCGAAACCGCTCCCGGATCTTTTCCTCCATGGCCCGGATCTATGACCACTACTAAATCCTTTGATTTCTTCTCCACCACTCGTTTCGCCGGCAACCCGTCAGTCATGGTCACAGGAGGTATGGATGCGCTTTTCAACCGGGCTTGAGACGAGACGGCAAGCCGGTTCAATGCAGAGAAATATGGGTTTCCCGGGCGATTCAGAGTCGGTCTTGATCCGGGAGAATGGCTGCTCCCATTCGCCGCACGCGATGTCTTTGAAACAAAGATATTCTTTGGGGACTCACTGCTGTAAGCTTGACCGGCCGATGTCATGGGGTTGACAGATGCCCCGGTCGGTACAGTGGATTTTTCTGATAAGAGTCCATCTGTCCGTTCTTGTGAAGCCTTGGAAATTCTTAGCTTAAGATTTTGTGCCTTTTTCAATTCCCCCATGCCGATAGCCATATCAGGGCTTTTACGGCTGACCCAGTTGAAATCATTCAGATATTTGATTGCGTTATCCAGGTCCTCAATTTTCTCACTACGCCGATAGAGAGCCAGAGATGCTCTGCCGGCAAAAAAAAGGCTTCTGGATGCTGAACTGTCTTTTTTCGCCTTGTATATTGCCAGAAAAGAGGTTATGACTCGCTGCCACTCGTCTCTTGTGCCCAGCGAATTCTTGCACAATTTCTCGAATGAGCTGAAGGTCTTGGCAAAAGAAGGGATCTCTCGAGTCTGGGAAGCGCGCACTTCAAACGTCAGTATGTGACCGGCAAAAAGAGCCCACAGCGCAATGTGTATCACGAATTCAATTTTTTTCATGTAAACGATAGTAATGCCCCCTCTTCGGCAAACCCATGCCTGCGGAATCTTTCTCTCCGATCAACCCTAGCTTCGATGAGGCTAACCTCTGCCTAAACTCCATGTGCGAGAACGTGACGGTAAGTCGCCTCCTGATCCTTCTTATCAAGGGGCCTCTTCCTGCTTGATCGTAGAGAGATCACCTCGCTGGGGACCTGGTCTATGGGCTCGCAGGAGCGGGCGATTTTTTCATGGAGTTCAATAGGAATCGTTACACTTGACTTGCGGAATTTCCAGAACACGACCGCCTCCTTTTGCATTTTTAATTATTATATATCAAATATTATCAGTAAATTCAAGTGAATCTCAATAAGTTACATTAACTAATTTCCTTTGACCGCCACCACTGCCGTTGTTAGACTCATTGTGTCAATTCAAACGTCGGTCGGTAAGAGAGAGAAATGAGTGAAGACCAAGAGAAAAGAGGCGGATTTTTTCGTCGCATCTTCAGAAGAGGAAAAACTGAGGACATAGAGTCGGATCGTGAAACTTCTGAAACCGGGGTCGAGTCTGAAGAGCCTCCGAAGAGAGCGTCCCTGGAACCGGTAGAAGATGCGAGTACGGAAAAGGCTCACGTTTCCAGTGAACCACCGGACCAGGCTTCAGGCCTATATAGATTGAGGTCTGGCCTTGACAAGACACGTAATGGTTTTATCAGGAATCTGGACGAGGTTTTTCTTGGAAACAAGCAGCTTGACGATAAGGTAGTTCAGCGCCTGGAAGAAGTGCTCATCACAGCAGACATAGGTGTCCAGACTGCTTACGAACTGCTCGAAAGTGTTACGGAGCGGGTGAAAAGGCGTGAGCTGAATGACCCTGAGATGGTGATGAAACACCTGAAAGTTCTGATCAAGGACATGCTCTCAGGGGTTGAGGCTCCTCTGAGAGTGGGGTATGGATCAGAACCTTTCGTTGTAATGGTGTTGGGAGTCAACGGTTCGGGAAAGACCACGACCATAGCCAAGATAGCAGCGAGGCACAAGGCAGCAGGAAGAAAGGTAATGATTGTCGCGGGCGATACGTTCAGAGCCGGCGCTGTCGAGCAGGTAGAAATTTGGGCCGAACGGATCGGATGCAAGGTCGTGCGCGGCAAGGACAAGGCGGATCCTTCCTCTGTGGTGTTCGAAGCAATTCAAAGAGCAATCAGAGAAGACTTCGAACTCGTGCTGGTGGACACGGCGGGCAGGCTGCACACAAGAGTCCCACTCATGGAAGAGTTGAAAAAGGTACACCGAACCATGGGTAAGAAATTGCCCCAGGCCCCTCACGAGATACTTCTGGTCATCGATGCTTCTATGGGACAGAACGCAATTCTTCAGGCCAGGACGTTCAACGAGGCAGTCCCTGTAACCGGAGTTTGTCTTACCAAGCTTGACGGTACTTCAAAGGGTGGTGTTATTCTCGGAATTTCGAATGAACTAAAGATCCCCATCCGGTTCATTGGAATCGGGGAGAAAATGGACGACCTTCGAGATTTCAATGCAGGGGATTTCGTGGAGGCACTTTTCGCAGATGAGAAACCCCATCGATAGTGATCGGAGACACACTATGCAAACGATACAGGTGAAGACGGGATCGAGGATACAGTTCATCGACATAACGTCCCGAGTGAAAGAGGCCATAGCCCAGAGTGGTG
>Ga0209254_10001970_pt1 | contig 18592 bp, 19 predicted proteins | sample FrelakmetDIP11DI_FD_187148 | JGI IMG/M metagenome (GOLD analysis project Ga0209254, IMG submission 187148) | Freshwater lake sediment microbial communities from the University of Notre Dame, USA, for methane emissions studies - DIP11 DI (SPAdes)... | ecosystem: Environmental > Aquatic >...
CGCGGATACGCGCAGGGCGGGGCCGGCGAGTTCCCGCTGTCCGAGCCCGAAACCCGGGCGGTCTTCCTCTTCCTGATGACGCACCCGAACGTGGGGCTGGCCCAGTCGCTCGACACGTCGGTGCCGATGATCCTGCGCGGGCCGTCGACGGCCTCGTCCGAGGACGGCATGTATCCGGAGGACGCCGCGCTTGCGGCGAAGTTCGACCAGAAAGGGATGGAGATTACCGGCTACCCCTGGGCCGGCGACACCTACCACGTCTACGCGACGCGCGGCGGCGGGAACCCGACCACCGGAGAGCCGCCCCGCGATTCACCCATCTTCGGCCACGGGCCCGACTTCGGCTACTCGTACTACGGCGTCATCTGGTACGGGGACGAAATCTGGAATGGCGGCCGCTTCACCGACTACGACAAGGACGGACGCGTCGACGAGGCCGAGACCCTCAGGTGGCTCGACGAGAACCGTCCCGGCAAGGGCGATTTCCAGCCGTGGACTCCGTTCAAGCACGCGCAGCTCGGCGACGTGGAGATTGGCGGCCTCAACCCCAAGTTCTGGGGTCAGAACCCGCCGCCCGACATGATCGAGACCTGGGCCCGGAAGGAGGCGATGTTCAACCTCTACCTCGCGCAGCAACTCGCCCAGGTGAAGATCGCCTCTGTGACAGTGAGCCCGTCTTCAACGGGCGCCGGCGTGTACGAGGTGAAGGCCGTCGTGACCAACGAAGGCCTGATCCCGACAGCGCTCGACATCGCGAAGCGCGTGAAGATCGTCCGGCCGGACTCCTGCACCATCCTCCTCGGATCCGGGCAGGAGCTCGTGAAGACCGCAGACGGGGGAGCCCAGAGGCCCGCGATCGACATCGGCTGGCTGAAACCCGGCGAGTCGAAGACCGTGACGTGGCAGGTGAAGGGCGCGGGGGCCGCGACCGTGGCCGTCGCCTCCACGCGGGGAGGGGTCGACCGCAGGGAAGTGGCGGTGAAATAGCCCTATAATCAAAAGAGCCGCCGCCAGCGCCGAGCCTGTTTTGAGTCGCTATTGCAGGGCCGGGTTCTGCCTCCCGCCCCTCGCTGAAGAGAGTCACTGTGTACCGAAGCCGTATCCTCGCCCTTACTCTCGTGCTCTGCTCGGTCGCGCTCGCCGGCCAGCAGGCGCCGCCGCCGGCTTCGCCCGCGGCCCCGCAGCAGCCTGACCCTCAGATGCCGCCGATCACCTTCCGTGCCGAGGTGAACTACGTGGAGGTAGACGCCGTGGTCCGCGATGCGCGGGGGAACTTCGTCCGCGACGTTCGCCAGGACGAGTTCCAGGTGCTCGAGGACGGTGTCCCGCAGAAGGTGACGGCGTTTTCGCTCATTGACATCCCCGTCGAGCGCTCCGAGCGCGCGCTGTTCCTGCCCGGCGACATCGAACCGGACGTGATGTCGAACGCCACGGCGCCCGAAGGGCGGCTGTACGTGCTTCTCCTCGACGACATCCACACCCACGCGACGCGATCGGTCCGCGTGCGCCAGGCGGCGCGGCAGTTCATCGAACGCAACCTGGGCGCGAACGACCTGGCGGCCGTCCTGCACACGAGCGGCCGATCCGACGGGTCGCAGGATTTCACCAGCAGCCGGAAACTGCTCACGAAGGCCGTGGACACGTTCATGGGGCGCAAGCTGCGCTCGCCGACGCTGAACAAGATCGACAGCTACAACCTGACCCGCGGCGGGACCCAGGCGCCGACCATCGCCGACGGCGAACAGGCCGAGCGGATGCACAACGCCCGGACGATGCTCTCCACACTCACGAACCTGTCGGAATGGCTCGCTGGCGTCCGCGGCCGGCGCAAGGCCCTGGTGTTCGTCAGCGAGGGCATCGACTACAACGTCTGGGACAACGCGGGGCCCGCCGGCACGACGGTGAACGGTGTGAACGTGCTGAGCCGCGGCGACGGATCGTTGCTGGTGAGCGAGATGCGCGACGTCATCGCCGCCGCGACGCGGGCGAATGTCAGCATCTACGCGATCGATCCCCGGGGGCTCTACTTCCCCGGAGATGAGGCCATGCAGATCTCGGGGCTCCCGACCGACGCGGAGGCGCTGGGCCTCGGCACGTTCGCGCTCCAGGACGAGCTGCGCATGTCGCAGGACACGCTTCGCGGGGTCTCGGAGGAGACGGGGGGCTTCGCCTCGGTGTCGAGCAACGACTTCTCCACCGCGTTCCAGCGCATCGTCGACGCGAACAGCACGTATTACGTGCTCGGGTACTACTCGACCAACGAGAAACGCGACGGACGCTACCGCAAGATCCAGGTCAGGCTGGCCCGGCCCGGGCTCGACGTCAACGCCCGCAAGGGCTACGCGGCGCCTCGCGGGAAGGCCGCGGCCGACAAGTCCGTCGGGACGAGCGTGGGCACGTCGAAGGAGCTGCGGGAAGCGCTCAACAGCCCGCTTCAGGAGTCCGCGCTCAAGATGAGTGTGTTCACCGTCCCGTTGAAGGGGCCGGCGTCGAAAGCGGCCATCGGCATCGTGACCCAGTTCACGGGAAGCCAGTTCGCGTTCGCGGAAAAAGACGGCAAGTTCACCGACAGAATCGAGATGTCGTACGTGGCCATCGACAAACAGGGCAAGGTGACCGATGGCAAGCGGGACTTCGTCGATCTGTCGCTGAAGCCCGAAACCTACCGGCGCGTCCTGCAGTCGGGATTCCGCGTGCTCACGCGGACCGAGCTGCCGCCGGGCACCTACCAGCTTCGCGTGGCGGCGCGCACGAGCGGCGGGACGATTGGGTCGGTCCACTACGACCTTGTCGTGCCGGACTTCGCGAAAGCCCCGCTCAGCCTCAGCGGCATCGTCGTGACCTCTGCGGCCGCCGGCGGCGTTCCCACCGCCGGCACCATCCCCGACCTCGGCGACGCCCTGCCCGGTCCGCCGACCACGGCCCGGACGTTTTCGTCTTCCGACGAACTGGCGGTGCTCGCCGAAATCTACGACAACCAGGGAGCGCAATCGCACTCGGTCGACATCACCGCCACCCTCAAGGCGGAGGGCCGCGTGCAGGTGTTCGCCAACTCGGAAGTGCGATCGAGCAAGGAGCTCGGCGGCGCCACGGGCGGGTATGGCTACACGACCAGGATCCCGCTGAAGGGTCTGGCGGAGGGTCTGTACGTGCTCACGATCGAGGCAAAGTCCACCCTGGGCAAGTTGCCCCCGGTGTCGCGCGACGTGCAGATTCGGATTGTGCGCTGAACAGTACGTGAGAAGCGCGCCGGCCCTGGGACGGGCCGGCGCGACGCTTCCAGAGGATTCGCCCGCTTAGAACTGCTTCAGCAGTTTGGTCCGGATCTTTCCGTTCGCATGCGAGAAGGTGTAGCTGTTCCGGTCCATCTTCGGGTCCCTGGGAGTTTCGAGCTTCACCTCGGCCGTCTCCCCTGGCTGCAGCGGCTTCTGCAGGCGGTCCCTCGAGCCGGTCACCGGGTTGCCGGCCTTGTCGAACCAGAACTCCTCGACCTTCAGTCCGGCAATCGACCCGGTGGTGGAGAGGTTCTTCACCTTGATGGTCGTCCGGACGATGCCGGCCTTGTGGTCGACGGCGGTCACCGGCCTCAGATACCCAATCTCGGCGTCGCCGCGGATCGGGGTGGCCACCTTCGTCTGTGCCGGGAGTGAAGCGGCACTAATTCCCACGATTGCAGTAATGGTCAGCACAACCTTGACTAGGCGCGTCATACACCCTCCAGGGGGCCGTTAAGACCATGCAGGTCCGCAATAACCGGCAGGATTATACCTCACCATTCCACTCTTCGGGGTCCGGCGTCGCCGACCGGTGCACCTCGAGGTGCCACTTGCCCCCGCCCCAGGGCTCGATGACCTCCGTGACGATGACATCCACCATGATTTCGGCGAAGCTCCGCAACTCGGGGTCGCTTTCGAGGTGATACGCCGGGTCGTCCCACGAGAAGGTCGGATAGAGCGACAGCGTGAGGAACAGGTCGTAGCCGTCGTCGATGACGATCAACTGCCCGCAGGGGCGCTTGAGCGTCGAGTGATAGATCAGGTACTTCTCGGCGCTCTGTGCGCGGATGTACCGCTTCAGGACGAATTCCTTGGCGACGATTTCCTCGACGGCGATCTTCTTGTCCCAGCAGTCCCGGCAGTATCGCTCGTCGCCGCGGGGTTCGGAGATGTCCTTGGACCCGCACAGTGCGCACTTGGGACGGTCCGCGCTTTTTCGTGACGCCATCGGGCGGATCTTATCAGGGGCTGGGGACTCGGCGCTAGGCGCTAGTCGGATGCGGCGCTCGCCGCGTGGCGGAATCGGACAGCGTGACAGCGCAGCAGACCAGCCCCTAGCGCCTAGCCCCTAGCCCCTAGTACGATGTCCCCATGCCCCGCCCACCCCATCTCGGCCTCCGGCACCTGGCGCTCAACGTCCGGCGCATGGCGGACATGAAGGCGTTTTACGTCGATGTGCTCGGGTTCCGGGTGGAGTGGGAACCGGACCCGGAAAACGTCTACCTGACGTCAGGACAGGACAACCTGGCGCTTCACCAGGGCGAGGGGCTTGAGCCGGCGGGGCAGGGCGCGCTCGATCACCTGGGTCTGATAGTGGCGTCCCCGGACCTGGTCGACGCGTGGGCGGCGTTTCTCGACTCGAACGGGGTCGCCCTCGACATGCGCCCGAAGACGCACCGCGACGGGGCCCGCTCCTGCTACTTCCGGGACCCTGACGGCAACCGCGTCCAGATCATCCATCACCCGCCCATCAGTGGGCAGCGCTGATCGGCGACCGCGGGATGCGGGTGGCCGGGGCGCTTTCCTTCTGCCCGCAGGGAGGACAGGCGAAGGTCACCCGAGGACAGAAGGAAACGCCCCGGACAGGACCCGCAGCCCGAGCCGGCCGGAAATCGCGCGTGCCCCCGTTCTCAGTCTCCCAATCCGACGCGCGTCGTCGCCGCGATCGCGGGGCCGTAGAGGTCTTCCATGTACTGCTTCATCATGCGCCGCGTGGTGTACATCGGCATGATCGTGCGCACCGACTCTTTCACCGTGCGCAGCCACGCGCGCGGAATGTCGCGGGAGTCCCGATCGTAGAACGCCGGGACGACCTGCTCCTCCAGCAGCGTGTAGAGCGCGTTCGCGTCGGCCTCGTCGATCTCGTCGTGGCTTCCGCCGGAGGGCCGGCCTTCGATCAGCCATCCGTTGGCGCCGCTGAACCCTTCGGCCCACCAGCCGTCACCGATGCTCAAATGGGGGACGCCGTTGATGGCGGCTTTCATCCCGCTCGTGCCACTGGCTTCGAGCGGCTTGCGCGGATTGTTGAGCCACACGTCGCAGCCGTGCACGAGGTACTGCGCCACGTGCAGGTCGTAGTCGTCGATGAACGCCAACCGGCCGCCGTAGGCCGGGTCGGTCGCGCGCCGGTAGATCTGCTGCAGGTGATGCTTGCCGTCCTCGTCTGCCGGGTGCGCCTTGCCGGCGAACACGATCTGGACCGGTCGTCGCAGCGCCGAGAGGATGGCCGCCAGGCGGGAGGGGTTCCTGAAGATCAGGTCCGGCCGCTTGTACGCGGTGAAGCGGCGGGCGAAGCCGATGGTCAGGGCGGTGGGGTCGAGCAGCGTGCCGATGGCGACCGCCTGGGCGCCGCTGACGCTCGTCGTGGTCCAGCGCTCGCGGGCGCGGTCCCGGATGAATCGAAATAAATCGCTGCGCATCGCGAGGCGCACGTTCCAGAGATCCTCGTCCGGAATGTCGAGCACGCGGTCCCAGTAATCGGGCTCGTCGATCCGTGCGCGCCACTCGGTGCCCAGGAACTGGTCGAAGAGCTTGCCCATGTGGGCGGCCACCCAGGTATTCGCGTGCACGCCGTTGGTGACCGCCTTGATCGGCAGGCTGTCCTTGGGCGTCCCCGGCCAGAGCGAGGTGAACATGCCCCGGGTCACCTCGCCGTGCAACTGGCTGACCGCGTTGACCCCGGCGGCGGTGCGCATCGCGAGGGCGGTCATGTTGAATTGCGGGCCCATGCCATTGTCGTGAGCGCCCAGCGACATGAAGCGTTCCCGGTACTCTCCCAGGCTGCCCCAGGCCCCGGCCATGTGCGTCTCGACCAGCGGGAAGGGGAACGCGTCGTGGCCGGCCGGCACCGGCGTGTGGGTCGTGAACACGGTGGTGGCCCGGACATGGGCGAGCGCCGCCTCGAAAGTGGCGCCCTGCTCGATGTGGTCCCAGATGCGCTGCAGGGCGACGAAGGCGGCGTGCCCCTCGTTCAGGTGCCACACGGTGGGCTCGATGCCCATCGCCTTGAGCGCCCTGACGCCGCCGAGGCCGAGGACGATCTCCTGCTGCAGGCGCAAGTCCTGGTTGCCCCCGTACAGGCGCGCCGACAACCCGCGGTCCCACGGCGCGTTCTCCTCGAGGTCGGTGTCCAGCAGGAAGAGCCGCACCTTGCCGGCCCGCACCTGCCAGACCGCCGCGTGGACGGTCCGCGTGCCGAGCGGCACCGACACGATGCACCGCGATCCGTCGGGATGGCCGGCCGGCCGCGTGGGGGTGTCTTCCCAGTTGATGATCTCGTAGGTCTCTTCCTGCCAGCCGTCGGCGGTGACTTTCTGATGGAAGTAGCCCTGCGGATACATGAAGCCGACGCCGACAAACGGCATGCCGAGGTCGCTCGCTTCCTTGCAGAAGTCGCCGGCGAGGACGCCGAGGCCGCCCGCGTAGATGGGCAGCGACTGATGCAGCGCGAACTCGGCGGAAAAGTACGCGATCGTGGTCTTGGACGCTTCGCCGTGGGTGCGGCTCCACCACGACTCGCGCGACTCCCGCGCCGCGCGATGATCACGGACGGCGTCGTCGTAGAGCGCCAGGAACGCCCGGTCGCGGCTGACCGCCTCGAGTCGCTCAGGCGCGATCTGGCGCAGCATCGCCACCGGGTTGTGGGCAGAGGAGCGCCAGAGGGTGTAGTCCAAACGCCGGAAGAGGTCCCGCGCGCGGTAGTGCCAGCTCCACCACAGGTCGGAAGCGAGTTCGCCGAGTTCCTTGATCCGGTCCGGCAGTCCCGGAAATGAAGCCGTCATGCCAGTGGTATCTCCCGTGACGAGTAACGCAAAAGTGTCATCGTACCGGCGGGTGCGGGCCGGCGTCAACGCCCCGGCCGGAACGGCGCCAGGGATGCGCCAGGGATCCGCGTTGTGACGGCCGGCGGGCGAGAGTAGAATCGGCGCGTCCGAATCAACGCTGGAGAGCCGCATGTCGAAACTGGTGAACCGCCGCGAGTTCGTGAAGTCGGGTGCCGCGGCCGTCGTGGGCGCCGCCGCGATCAACGCAGCGGCCGCTGAAACGCCGTCGCCGGCTCAGGCCCCGACGATGATGGTGAAGAAGACGGTGGCGCCCGTCGTGATCGCCTCGAGTAACGGGAACGTGTACACGAACGGAGGCAACGTCACCGGAGTGGTGAAGGCCTTCAACCTGATCACGGGCGGGGCGGACGTCCTCGACGCCCTGCTCGCGGGCGTCAATCTCTGCGAACTGGACCCGACCGAGACCAGCGTCGGCTTCGGGGGCCTTCCGAACGCCGACGGCGTGGTCCAGCTCGATGCCTCCTGCATGCACGGGCCGAAGAAACGCGCCGGCGCGGTCGCCTGCCTCGAGGGTGTCCGGACGCCGTCGCTGGTGGCGAAGGCCGTGATGGAATCGACCGACCACCACCTGCTCGTCGGCGCAGACGCCCGGGACTTCGCGCGGAACATGGGCTTCACCATCGAAGCCGACCTGAATACCGAGCGATCGAGGCGGCTCTGGCTCGAATGGAAGCGCCGCGCCGACCCGGTCCACTACCTCGATCCCGTCAAGCGCTCCGCCGCGTACTACGAGGCCGGCCTCCAGATGGTGCGGGACGGCCTCATCGACTTCGACCACTTCTGGGGCACCATCAACTGCAACGGCGTCAGCCCGAAGGGCGAGATCTGCGGCGTGACGACCACCAGCGGCCTCGCGTGGAAGATCCCGGGCCGCGTCGGCGACTCGCCCATCCTGGGTGCAGGGCTCTACGTGGACGGCGAGGTCGGCGCCGCGGGATCGACCGGGCGCGGCGAAGCCAACCTCTACAACCTCAGCTCATTCCTCATCGTCGAGCACATGCGGCGGGGAATGGCGCCGAAAGACGCCGGAATGGAGGCGCTGCAGCGGATCAGGGCCAACACGGTCGAGAAGCGGCTGCTCGACTCGACCGGCGCGCCCCGCTTCCAGATCCAGTTCTACATCGTGAACGCGAAGGGCGAGCACGCCGGCGTGTCGCTGTACGCGTCGAAGTACGCCGTGTGCACCGAGAAGGGCCCGCAGTTCCTCGACTGCGAGGCGGTGTTCCCCGGCCGCCCCGAGCCGGCCTAACGCGGGCGGGTAGCCAGGAATCCCCGGACCGCGTCCAGCGGGATCGCCTCGACGGTGCGGCCGTTCCCCGTCATCGTCGTCGCGCGGAAGAGCGAGTTGTAGACCGCCTCCTCGGTGGCCTCGAGCGCGGCCTGGAACAGGGGAGACACGCCCTCCGACGGGAGCGTCGTCCGGGCGGCTGGTGCGCGGTCGCTCGGCCGGTGTCGCAGATCCGCCGCCGTCGAGAACGCGATGGCGTAGTCGCCGCTGCCGTGGCTGAACGACGATCCCGTGCGGGCGAGGCCGAAGACGGCTCGCGCGGCCAGTCGTTTCAAGTCGCGGGCGTCGAGCGGCGCGTCGGTGGCCACGACGATCATGCAGGAGCCGTCGGCCTGGTCCGTGCTGGTCGGCCCGGGAGCAGACGGTCCGAAGGCATGGCGCCCGAGCAGTTTCCCCATGGGCACGCCGTCGATGGTGAGCACACCGCCGAAGTTCGACTGAACGAGCACGCCGAGCGTGTAGCGGGCGTCGCCGGCCGGCACGATCCGCGACGACGTCCCGATGCCGCCCTTCCAGCCGAACGCCTGCGTGCCCGTGCCCGCCCCGACAGACCCTTCCTCGACCGGGCCTTCGCGGGCGGCCGCGATGGCGGCCAGCACGTGCTCACGCAGGACGTGCTCGCCCCGGATGTCGTTCAAGCCGCCGTCGTTTGTCTCGCCGACCAGCGCATTGACCGAGCGAACGGCTTCGTTGCCGGGCTGCGCGAGCGTCCACGAGGCGGCGGCGGCCACCGCGACGCCCACGCTCAGGGTGTTGGTCAGCAGGATCGGGGTTTCGATCGTGCCAAGTTCGTCGACCTGCGTCGATCCAGCGAGCTTGCCGAAGGCGTTGCCGACGAAGACCGCGCCGGGGACCTTCTCCTGGAACAGATTGCCTCCGTGCGGCACCACCGCCGTCACGCCCGTGCGGACGCGCCCGCCATCGATCATCGTGGTGTGACCGACGCGGACGCCGGCGACGTCGGTGATGGCATTCAGCGGGCCCGGCGGAAAAACACCCGGCGCGACGCCCAGATCCCGCGCGCGCGGCCTCGCGTTCTGTGCGCCAAGCGACGCCAGCGTGATCATCAAGAGCAGCGCAGCGCCCGCGGCTGCAACACCCGGCTTGCAGCGAAACACCTTGCACGCCGGAAGATCGTTCATCATCACCCCTAGCCCCTAGCCCCTAGCCCCTAGCCCCTAGCCCCTAGCCCCTAGCCCCTAGCTAAGGCCACCGCCACATACTCAACAACCCGATCACCACGCCCGCGAGCCCGACGATGAGCGCCACGGCCGGCGTGAGGACCTGCAGCCACTGCCTCACCGACCAGACGCGCGCTTCCGTGATCTGGCGTTTGGCCTGCCGGCGTCCGTCCGGTGTCAGGAACCACAGGTCGTGCTCCTCATCGTGCTCCCACCATTCCCGCGGCAGTCCCACCCCGGCCGCGTCGGCTCTGCGCCGCAGCTGGCGGCTGCGGAGGGTTTCGGCGCGGAGGTCGGGGAGGCGGCATGCCGCCAGGTACTCGGCCGTCACCGCGTCGAAGTCGCTGCCAGTCGCCAGCGGCTTGAATTTCCCCTCGTACTCTTTGCCGATGCGCGCCAGGTCGGCACCGATTGCGCGGCGGTACGACCGTTCGAACCGCCATTCCCGCCACCATCGAGACAGGCTCATGGGATCTCCTCGCGGCACGCCGTCCGGTATACGACCGCATCTTAAGCTACATGCTAAGCTCAGAGAAGTGGCCCGGCTGGCGGGCCGGTGTCGAGGAGCAACCGGTGTCACAACATGCAGCGCCCATGACCCCCGCACACATCTGGCGTGAGATGACCGCGGAGCAGCGCCTGACCGCGGCCAGCGCGCTGTGGTCCGACTCCGACTCGGTGCCGCAGCAGGCCGAGGCGGTGCAAGCCATCGCCCGGCAGCTGCGGTTCAGGCCGCAGAGCGTGCTGAAGCTCGCCCCTGAGACGCGGGCGCGCCATCTCGCGGCGCTGCGCACGGTGTCCGAGTCGCTGGCGAGCCGCGCCCTGGTCGTCTATCACCTGACCTCGCGTCGGCCGATGCTCGAGGCGTTCCTCGATGCCCTCGGCATCGCGCACGAGGACGGGCTCATCGGCGAGAGCGAGAAGGACGCGCCCGACGCGGCGAAGCTCCGCGAGGAGGCGGCCGCCCTGCTGGCGGCGTACCCGGCCGCGGACGTCCGCATCTACCTGCTGACGCTGGCGGCCCAGGACCCGGCCACCTGGGATCCCCTCGAGGCGATCGTGCGTGAACTGATCCCGACCTGATTCTGGCATGCTCTCGCCGTCGCTGCTTGTCGCGGCCTACCAGGCCGGCTATTTCCCGATGGCCATGGATGACGGCGAGATCCGATGGTATTCCCCCGATCCGCGGGGCGTGCTGCCGCTCGATCGCTTCCACGCGCCGCGCCGCCTGCTCCGCACTGTCCGATCGCGCCGGTTCGAGATCTCCGTCGATCGCGCGTTCCGCGACGTCATGGAGGCGTGCGCCGCCGATCGCGAGGACGGGACCTGGATCAACCGGGAGATCCTCGACAGCTACGGCGCCCTCCACGAGCAGGGTCTTGCGCACTCGGTGGAGGTCTGGACCGGCGGCGAGCTGGCGGGCGGCCTGTACGGCGTGTCCCTGGGAGGTGCGTTCTTCGGCGAGTCGATGTTCCACCGCGTGAGCGACGCGTCGAAGATGGCGTTGTGGGCCCTGGTGGAACGCCTGAGCAGCCGGGGATTCGGGCTGCTGGACATTCAGTGGCTGACGCCGTTTCTCGCCTCTTGCGGCGCCGTGGAGATCCCCAGGGACCAGTACCTGGACACCCTCGGAGCGGCACTCGATATCGACACGCGCTTCAGCGCCAGCGGCCTGGACCAGGCCTGATCCCGGTCGCCTGAGCCTCCGGGCTGCTATCATTCCGGTCCATGTCTCAATCGTTTGGCTGTTGTCGCACGCTGGTTTCCTCTGCCTTGCTGGCGTGGTCGTTCGCAGGCGTATGCCCCGTGGCGGCGTCAGCACAGCAGTCGGAGGCTCAGGCACCCGTCGCCGGCGCGGTCGCGGGTTCGGTTGAGCAAGGGGGCGGCGAGCAGGCGCCGGCGCCGCAGCGGTCATCGCCCTGGCTGCTGGTGCCGCTGGTGTCGTCCAACCCGAAACTGGGTACGTCGTTCGGAGGGCTAGGCGCGTACCTGCATGTCTTCGACCCTGGCAGCCGGGTGTCGATGTTCGGCGTCAATCTGCAGTACACCTCGACGGACTCCACCATTGCGCTGATCTTCGCCCGAACCTCGTTCCGCGCCGATCGCCACCGCATCGTCGCGATGGCGGCCCTCGGGTACATCAAGAACGACTACGAGGACTTTCTCGGCTCCGGGCAGCCGCTGAGAACCAACGACCACGTGAAGGCGATCACGGGCCGGTACGTCTACCGGTTGAAGGGGGACTGGTTCGTCGGCGCCCGGGGCGTTGCTGCGGATTACCAGGTGCTGGGCGAATCCGCGCTGGACGACTTCGTCCTCGAGACGCTGGGCGTCCAGGGGTTCAACTCGCGCGCGCTCGGGGCCGTCGCCATTCACGACTCGCGCGACAATCAGGACATGCCGACGCGAGGGTGGTTCCTCGACCTGAATAACCTCGCCTACCGCGAAGCACTGGGCGGGTCGGCGTCCTTCGACGCGTACCGCGCCGACCTGCGGGGCTTCTGGCGGCACGGCGGCGGCCATGTGCTCGCGCTCCGGCAGTTCAACTGGCTCACGTCCGACGCGCCCGGGGCCGCCCAGGCGACCGTGGTGCTGCGCGGCTACACGCGCGGCGAGCACCTGGCGCCGTACATGTCGTTGATCGAAGCCGAGGAGCGCCTCTCGTTGAGCCCGCGATGGGGCGTCACGCTCTTCGCCGGCGTGGCGGGTCTGTACGGCGCGAGCGGCGCCTTCTCGGACAGCAACGGCTCCTACCCGACCGTCGGTGCCGGCGTGCAGTTCGTCATCAGGCCGGTGCAGCGCATGCTGGTGAATCTCGAATACGCGCAGGGCGTCGAGGGCCACCGCGCGGTGCTGCTCAAGTTCGGGTACGATTGGTGACTCCCTCGGACGTCACAGAGCGAGGAGGCCCGCATGCCGCTGCGCACCGTGTATCACCTGGACATCGACTCTGACCGGATCGAGGGCGCGACCGTGGCGCTCCTGCCCGGCGACCCCGGCCGCGTGCAGGCCCTGGCCCTGACCGCGCCACTCGAGCGCGGGCGGGAACTCGCGAACAAGCGCGAGTACCGCACGTGGATCGCCTACATCGGCACGACGCCCGTGCTGGTCACCTCGACCGGGATCGGCGGGCCGTCCGCCTCGATCGCCATCGACGAACTGGCCCAGCTCGGCGTGCGGACGTTCCTGCGCGTCGGCACCACCGGCGCGATCCAGGAAGACATCGACATCGGCACCGTTGTCATCACCACGGGCGCCGTGCGCCTCGATGGCGCGTCCACCCACTACGCTCCGATCGAGTACCCCGCGGTGGCGCATCCCGATGTCGTGCAGGCCGCGGCGGCGGCCGCCGCCGGCCTCGGTGTGCCGTTCCGGACGGGCGTGAGCGCGTCGTGCGACACGTTCTACCCGGGCCAGGAGCGCTACGACTCGTTCTCCGGCTACGTCCCGCGCCGGTTCCAGGGCATCACGGAGGAGTGGCGCCGCCTGCACGTCCTCAACTACGAGATGGAGTCCTCGACGGTGCTGACGCTCACCGCGTCGATGGGGCTGCGTGGCGGGTGCGTGGCGGGCGTTGTCGTCAATCGCGCCCGGAGCGAGAACGTGACGAAGGCCGATCTCGAGATCGGCGAGTCCAACGCCGTCAGGGTCGCCGTCGCGGCGCTGGCCCGACTGACCGCTGGGTAGTTCACGGCCCGAGCCGGACGCGGCCCGGATCAGGGCGCCAGGAGGTGGAGCGGGATGAGCGGCGTCGAGGTTCGCTTCCTCGGGACGGGTGACGCGTTCGGCAGCGGCGGCCGGCTCCACAGCGCCGCGCTGGTCCGGTCGGCCGTGGGCAGCCTGCTCGTCGACTGCGGGCCGTCCACGCTCGCGGCTCTGCGCCGCGCCGCGTTCGATCCGAACGCGGTGGAGGCCATCGTGCTCACGCACCTGCACGGGGATCACTTCGGCGGCGTGCCGTTCTTGCTGATGGACGCGCATTACGCCAGCGGCCGCACTCGCCCGCTCGTCGTCGCGGGGCCGGCGGGGGTGGAGTCCGCCGTTGCGCGCGCGCACGAGGCGCTGTTCCCCGGCTCGGGAGTGCTCGCGCCCCGGTTTCAGGTGACATACACGGAGTGGAGCGACAGCGGGGCCGCTGCGGCCGGCCCGGCGACGGTCACGCCGTTCCCAGTCCGGCATTCGAACGTGACGCCGTGCTATGGGCTTCGGCTCGAGGTGGGCGGGCGCGTGCTGGCGTTTTCCGGCGACACGGAGTGGACCGACACGCTGATCGCACTCTCAGCCGGCGCCGATCTCTTCGTCTGCGAGTGCTTCGGATACGACAGCGCGCCGCCGCACCACCTGGACTACCGGACACTCGACGCACACCGGCCCGCGCTGACGTGCCGCCGCCTGCTGCTCACGCACATGGGAGAGGAGATGCTGGCGCGCGCGTCGGCGCTCGGCCTCGACGCCGCCGATGACGGGCTGGTCGTGCAGGTCTAACGCACGCAGACCGGCCTCAGCGCGCGGCGGCGTCCCAGGATCAGGCACGAGGCATCATGAACGACGATCGCATCATCCACGAGCCGGCGCCCGGCGAGCCCGGCACCTCCATCCTGCGGGCGTCGATGCGGCTGCCGAACCCCCGCGCCGAGGTCTTCGCGTTCTTCTCCGACGCCCGCAACCTCGAGACGATTACGCCCCGCGCGCTGCGGTTCCGCATCGTGACGCCCGGGCCCATCGCGATGGCGCCGGGCACGCTCATCGACTACCGGATCGCGCTGCACGGCGTCCCGATGACGTGGCGCACACTCATCTCGAGCTGGTCGCCGCCCGACACCTTCGTGGACGAACAGCTGAAAGGCCCCTACGCGCAGTGGATCCACACGCACCGGTTTTCTGACGCGGCGGACGGCGGGACGATCATCGACGACGAGGTGCGCTACCGGCTGCCGCTCGACCCGCTCGGCCGCCTGGCGCTCCCGCTGGTACGCCGCGAGATTGACGGGATCTTCCGCTTCCGCCAGCGGCGGGTTAGAGAGTTGCTGCTGCCGCTGCGACCCGGAGTCTGAAGCCCACGGGCTACAAAGGTGTCGGGCTGCGGCACTCTACCGCCCGAACGTGTCGCAGGCGTCCATCCGGCCTGACTCGAGGCCGCGCTTGAACCACTCCAGGCGCTGGGCTGACGAGCCGTGCGTGAACTTGTCCGGTTGCACGCCTCTCCCTGACCGGCTCTGAATCCGGTCGTCGCCGATCGCCGCGGCCGCGTTCAGGCCCTCCTCGATGTCGCCCTGCTCCAGCAGATTGCGCTGCGCGGTCGAGCGGCCCCACACGCCCGCCAGGCAGTCGGCCTGCAGTTCGAGGCGCACCGACAGCTGGTTGGCGAGGTCAGGGCTCTGCTGCTGCGCCCTCCGCATCTGGTCGTCGATGCCGAGGACGTTCTGGATGTGGTGGCCGATCTCGTGGGCGATAACGTACGCCTGGGCGAAATCTCCCGACGCTCCGAAGCGGGAATGCAGTTCGTCGTAGAAGCTCAGGTCGATGTACACCTTCTGGTCGCCTGGGCAGTAGAACGGGCCCGACGCGGATTCCGCCAATCCGCACGCCGACTCGACCTCGCCCCTGAAGACCACCAGCCTCGCCCGCGGGTACTGGGCGTTGGTCTCCTTGGGCAGTACCGACGTCCAGGTGTCCTGCACGTCGTTCAACACGAACTTCACGAACTCGAAGCGCTCGTCCTCTTCCGCCGTCGTCGAGGCTGGCGCCCCCGGCGCCTCCGTCTGCGTCATGGAGGTGTCCGTGGGCAGATCGCCGAGCAGGGCGAAGAAGTTCTGCTTGAAGACCAGGCTCAGGATGCCGACGATGATGAGCCCGCCGAGGCCGAGGCGCAGGCCTCCGCCACCCGGAAACCTGCGGAACCCGCCGCCGGATGCCCGGCGGTCTTCGATGTCCGCATCACTCGTGCCCCGCTGCCACCTCATGTCCGCCTCCTGTTCGCCGATGCCGCGTTCCCGGCCGCCCTACGCGTGCGCCAGGCTTCGAATCAGCGTCAGCAGCATATCAATCGCGACCACGTTGTGCCCGCCCTGCGGCACGATGACGTCCGCATACCGCTTGCTGGGTTCGACGAAATCCAGGTGCATGGGCTTGACCGTGCCCAGGTACTGCTCGACCACCGATTCCATCGTCCGGCCCCGTTCCGCCACGTCGCGCCGCAGACGCCGGATGAAACGGATGTCGTCGTCGGCATCCACGAAGACCTTGATGTCCAGCAGGCCGCGCAGCGCCGCGTCGGTGAAGATGAGGATGCCCTCGACGATGATGGCCCGGCGCGGCTGGACCAGATCAGTGGCGGCGAGCCGCGCGTAGCGGGCGAAGTCGTAGAGCGGCACCTCGACGGCCCGGCCCGCCCGCAACTGCTCGAGGTGCCGCACCATCAGATCCGTCTCGAGCGAGTCGGGATGGTCGTAGTTCAGCGCCGCGCGTTCCTCCAGGCGGAGGTCGCCGCGATCGCGGTAGTACCGGTCGTGCTCGAGCACGGTCACCTGGTCGTTGCCGAGGCTCTCCACGATGCGCCGCACGACAGTCGTCTTGCCCGAACCCGAGCCGCCCGCCACGCCGATGACCACCGGACTCGCCGCCATGCCCCCTCCGTTCCGCGCGCGATCACACGGCGCGCAGCCGCTCCGCCGCCCGCTCGAGTGTCTCATCCTTCTTTGCGAAACAGAACCGCAGCACCGGCGGCGCCTCGCTGGCGTAGAGGAACGCCGATGTCGGGATCGACGCCACGCCGTGCTCCTGCAGCAGCCGCATCGCGAACGCCGCGTCGCCCTCGGCGCTGATCGCCGAGTAGTCGAGCAGCTGGAAGTAGGTGCCGCGGCTCGGCACCGGCGTGAAGCGCGATCCGTCGAGCAACTCGAGAAAACGATCGCGCTTCTCCTGGTAGAAGGCGGCCAGGTCGTCGTAGTGCGCGCGGCGCCTGGTGAACTCGGCGTAGGCCTGCTGCGCCGGCGTGTTCGTGGCGAACGTGACGAACTGGTGCACGCGCTGAATCTCGGCCGTCAGGGCCTGCGGCGCCGCGACGTAGCCCACCTTCCATCCGGTGGTGTGATACGTCTTGCCGAACGAGCTGACCACGCACGCGCGTTCCCGGAGCGCAGGGTGCCGGGCCACGCTCTCGTGCCGTGCGCCGTCGAAGACGATGTGCTCGTACACTTCGTCGCTCAGCACGATGACGCCCGTGCCGTCGAGCGCGTCCGCCAGCGCGCGCAGGTCGTCGGCCTCGAGGACCGACCCGGTGGGGTTGTGGGGAGAGTTGATGACGAGCAGGCGCGTGCGCGGCGAGAGGAGCCGCCGGACCGCCGCCCAGTCGATCCGGTAGTCCGGGGCGCGGAGCGTGACGAAGCGGGGCGTGCCGCCGTTGAGCCGCACCACCGGCACGTACGAGTCGTAGCACGGCTCGAACAGGATCACCTCGTCGCCCGGGCGGACAAACGCCGAGATGCTGTCGAACAGCGCCTCGGTGGCCCCCGACGTCACCGTCAGTTCGGTGGCCGGATCATACTCGGCGCCGTAGAGCCGGCGAATCTTGGCCGAGAGCGCCTCGCGCAGCGCCAGCACGCCCGGCATCGGGGCGTACTGGTTCTCGCCGGCCCGCATGTGCCGGGAGACGGCATCGACCAGATCCGGATCGCAGGAGAAATCGGGAAAGCCCTGCGAGAGGTTGATGGCGCCATGCTCGAGGGCCAGCCGCGTCATCACCGCGAAGATACTGACGCCGACATCCTGGAGCCTGGAGACGACGCGGACCGGAGTGTCCATCTGCCCACCAACTTACGCAGCGTGAGCGGTTTCGTCAAACAGAAAAGGTCGAAGTATTGACGCCGGTGCGCCGCCGGCCGTAGAGTCCCACTCAGGGGGGCCTTGATGAGTTCGACGAATCACTACGCACATATCGACTACCGCAAGATGATCGCGTGGCCGAAACGCCTCGAGCGCGAGTGGGCGTTTCTGTCGGCGCCGTTCGCGTCGCTCCCGTCGAAGCGGGTGCTCGACCTCGGGTGCGGCACCGGCGAGCACGCGCGCTATTTCGCCGACAAGGGGTTCGAGGTCGTCGGCGTCGACGTGTCCGACACCATGCTCGCGCACGCCCGTGAGGGCGGCACGCCGGCCGGCGTGCAGTTTCTGCGCGGCGACCTGGTCCACGTCGAGTCGGTCGTGACGGGCACCTTCGGCGGCGCGGTGTGCCTCGGGAACACCCTCGCGCACATCATGGACCAGGACACGCTGACGCAATTGTTCAAGGGCGTGCGCGCGGTGCTGCTGCCGGGGGCCCCGCTCATCATCCAGGTGCTGAACTACGAACGCCTGGTCCACAGCGGCCAGCGCTGCCTGCCGCTCACCTTCATCCAGGACGAAGAAGGCGAGGCGATCTTCCTGCGGGTGATGACCCACCACGACGACGGGAGCGTGACGTTCACACCGTCCCTGCTGCGCTATCGCAAGGACGGCGACCCGGCGCTCGAGGTCATCACGAGCCACAACGTGCCGTTGCGGGGGTGGAAGCGGGCGGAGATGGAAGCGGCGCTGGACGCGGCCGGCTTCACCGCCCGCGATCTGTTCGGCACCATGGGGCAGGCGCCGTACGCGGACCACGACTCGACCGACCTGGTCGTCGTCGCGCGTTAGGGAGTCTCGTCCTCCCAGGGCTTGGGCTGCGGCCCGGGGACGATCGCCGCGAGATCCGAGTCGTCCATGCCGCCGCCCGAGGGCTTGCGCACCTTCGTCTCGGCGCGCCTCGCGGCCTTGGCGGCCTGCTTCTCGCGCTTGGATTTCTCCCGCTCACGTTTCTGAAAGGACGGCCGGGCTCGGTTCACAGCGACTCCATTCGCGGGGCCTCCGCGCAGTCGGACGCGGGGACGGTTGTTCGGGGAAGAAGAACGGGGGGCGGGCGCAGGACGCCGGCCCCCCGTTGACGTCAGAGGAGCGCCCTACCAGCGCGACTCGCGCCGAGGCCCGCGG
>Ga0209254_10001971_pt1 | contig 18589 bp, 18 predicted proteins | sample FrelakmetDIP11DI_FD_187148 | JGI IMG/M metagenome (GOLD analysis project Ga0209254, IMG submission 187148) | Freshwater lake sediment microbial communities from the University of Notre Dame, USA, for methane emissions studies - DIP11 DI (SPAdes)... | ecosystem: Environmental > Aquatic >...
GTACGGCTGCCGGTGATGCGGCCGGCGAGCTTGCCGCCGGCTTTCACTTCGCCCGCGATGCGGTCGACCTTGAAATCCTTCGGAGCCTGGACCACCCATTGCGCGCCGGCCATCGCCGACTTCGCGTGGGTCAGGTTGAGGTCGATCGACTTGATCGACCCGGCAGACGCCGCCGGCTTGCCGCCGCCCGGGCAGAAGGCGACCAACAGCATCGTGCGTTCCTTGCCGCCCTTGGTCGAGTCCGCGAACGCGCTTTGCTGGAACGCTGCCGCCTCCTGCGGCGTGATCGGGCTCTCGTTGAACCAGATCGTCACGCTGCGCTGGTCGTCCATGAACGCGACCGCGCAGTGGCCTGCGGAGAACTTTTCGCCGGCCATGACGCCGGTTGCCGTGCACTTGTTCTGCGCGTGCGCGGGGGCGGCAAGCGCGAGCAGCAAGGCGAGCGCCAGGACGGCGAACGGGCGCTGCGCATTCTGACAACGGATCGGGTGATTCATGGCGTTCCTCCCCAAGGCGAGTGCGCGCAGCATAAACTTCCTCGCACAATATTGCGATACGTCGGGCGATTGCAGGCCAGCGCGGCAACTCGCACCAGCAGAGCCACGCAGCTCGCCAGGACGCCTATGATCGGGTGGAACGGCGAGGTTTCGACCCGAGCCACCCGGCTGCGGGATCCACGAACCGACCCCGCGCGACGCGTGGGCTCCTGCCGTTCAGGCTACACTGCCTTCCATCGTTCACATGGAGGTGGCAGTGCCCAATCTCGCCAGCACGTTGAGGGAAGAAATCGCGCGGGTCGCGCGTCGCAGCCTGCGCGCCGAAATCGACGCGCTCAGAAAGGCGGCCGCCCAGCACCGCAAGCACGTCGCCGCGCTGAAGCGACAGTTGGCCGAGCAGCAGCGGCAGCTCGCCGGCCTCGCGCGCCGCGCGAGCAACCAGGCGGCAGCGGGCGCCACGCAACCTGCCAACAATCGCGTGCGCTTCGTCGCGAAGGGCCTGCGGTCGCAGCGCAGCCGCCTCGGCCTGTCGGCGTCGGACTTCGGCAAGCTGGCCAACGTGAGCGCGCAGACGATCTACAACTGGGAGCGCGAGACGGCACGCCCGGGCCAGGTGCAGCTTGCGCGGCTGGCTACGCTGCGCGGCCTCGGCAAGCGCGAGGCCGGGCGCCGGCTCGAAATGCTGGCCGCAAATGGCGGCGGGAAGCCGCGGAAAGCGCGACGCGCGCGGTCCGGCGGGCTGTAACAGTCGATCCCTACACCCGCGGCTCGCCACGCCCGTTCACGGCGATCGTCGGCCCCGGGTCGAACGCGAGCTGCGCGCGGTACTCGCGGCCGCGGAAGACGTAGGTCACATCCCAGTAGGCCGGCTGCCCCGTCCCCGCCACCGCCTGGCAGCGTTGCACGTCGTACGATGGGCCGCGGGTGTTCGCTCCGATCGCCGCTCCGCCGACGGCGCCGATGGCAGTGGCGACGTCGCGCCCGCTGCCACCGCCGATCTGGTGGCCGAGCACGCCGCCGATGACGCCACCGAGGATGGCGCCAGGGACGTTCGGCTGCTCGCGCCCCCAGCGCTCCCGCTCGACCCAGCAGCGCTGCTCGGGCGGGCCCATGACCACGCGCACGGCGACGACGTCCGCCTGGTAGAGCCGCTCACCGTGGCGCGGATAGAAGGTGTACGCAGGCAGGCGGGGGGGCGGCGGCGCGTAGGCGTTTTGCGGCCGCACGTACGCCGGGCGAACCGACGAGACCTGGTTGTTCATGCCCATCGCCGCCAGCGACGGGTACTGGCCGCGCTGCAACACCACGCAGCGGCCCTGGAATCCGGCGTGCTCGCAGACTTCCCAGCGTCCGCGGTCCACGATCACCGACGACGCGCGGTCGTTGAATCCCACGCCCGAGAAGTCCGGAACGGCACCACCGGCGACGTAGGTGCGGCCCGTGAAGCCCTCCTGCGAGTAGAACGTGACCTGGGCGTGTGCGGCCGGGAGCGCCAGCAGAGCGCAGGCGGCGGCAAGGGCGAGTCTCCTGGACATGGCATTCTCCTCGGTATGGCCGCCCCACAGGCGGCCTCATCAGCAACTCAACGCGCGCGGCCGCGCAGGCGTTTACGCGGGCACCGCCCCGGGGCCTGCCGAATTGTGACCGGATGCTGCAGCGTGCCGCCCCTGCGCCCGGGTCACCCGGCGGCTGCGTGCCTGCAAAGGTGACCGCAACCTCGCCTGATGCGTGTTCCGATGAGCGGCGGCACCGGCGGCGCTACACGGCGCCGCCGGCTCGCGTTAGGATGCGGTCCCCACGAAGGAGGAGTGTCATGCCCCGATTCGCCATCCTCGCCCCGCTCGCCCTCGCCGCCGGCGCAGCTCTCGCACAGCCGCTGCCCGATCCCGAGTCGGTGAATCGCGCCGTCAACCCCTACGTCTACATGATGGACGGCGCCGGCCACAAGGTTCTCGTCTCCACGAACTTCTGGCGCAACGACCCCAAGTACGACGACCGCGCTTTCCACCGCTTCGTCGAGGTGCTCGCCGCGCTCGAGAAGAAGGGCTTCCGCAAGAGCGAGAAAGCGACGATCGACAGCTGGGACAAGCCCTCCCCGTTGGCGCGCTGCTATGTCTACCTCGAGGACTTGCACGGCGGGCGCGCGACGAAGACCAGCGTGACCTCCGGTGCTCGAGTGTGGTGCTCGTCGGCCGGCATCTCCGAGATCGAGGTCAAGCCCGCCGACACGCCCAAGCACGTCGCCGAGGTGCTGCAGAAGTTCGACATGATGCTCGGCAAGGCGCGCACGGCGCTCGGCAAGTAGCCGAGTCAGCGGCGGCCGGCTTCGGGCAGCATGCGGGCCAGCTCCGCGCCGGCGACGATGCGCATACCGCGGCTCGCCGCGAACGCGCGGGCCTGCTCGGAGAGCTCGCCGGCGCTCACCCAGGCTGCCGCTCCCGACTCACGGGAGTCAAGCGCCTTGGCCAGCTCGCGCAGCGGCTCGATGCCGGTGCGCACGGCCTTCCAGCGCTTCGCGGCGACCAACGTCACGCGCGACTCCTTCGCAAGCTCGAAGTCCGCCGCACCCTGCGTGCGCGTCACCGTGTAGCCTTCGCGCTGCCACGCCGCCTCGAGCGCCGCTGCGAACTCGGGCCACGACATCGCGCGGACCGCCTCGAGCGTGCGCGCGACGCGCGTGTCCGATGGCGCCTGTAGACGCTTGAATGCTGTCCACGCGGCGATGGCAACGAAAGGCAGCGCGCCGAACGATCCCGCGATTCGATAGTTGGCAGGTAGCAGCACGTAGGCGATGCCGCCCACCGCTGCCCCGATCGCAGCACTCACCCACCACGGCGAGCGCAGCAGCACCGCGAACAGCGAGTTCTCCGCCATCTTCCACTTCATGCCCGGCTCCGTGCGGCCGGGAGAGCCGGCGCGGCGCGAGTATAGTCGACGCGGGCTGCCGCCCCCTACGAGCGCGACGCCGGAACGCGCCCCACGCCCGGCAGCTTGAGTGCGGGCGGCACCACGTCGACGCCGGTGACGAGGCCGAGCAGGTTCACCTCGAGCCCTTCGTCCAGCGCGACGGCGAGCCCCAGAACGCCGCCCAGCGACGCCTGCCAGCCGGTGCCGCTCGGCGTCGGCGCGACGACGCGCCCCGGGGGCAGGTAGTCCTTCCCGACGGCGTGCGGCGGGAGCGCGACGCGCAACTGCGGGATCTCGCGCGCGAGGAACGCGATGAACGTGTTGCTGTTCGGGCCGGGCCATGCGCGATAGCTGTCGAACGGGTAGGCGGCGGCAACCGGGTCGAGCCGCGCGATGACCGCCTCGGCCGCGCCGCCGCGGAGGTCGCGCAGCAACTGCGGCGCCGCGCCGTACCACTCGGCGTCGGGGGCGCGTCCCGAGTGCACCGTCAGGCCGGAGCCCCCGTCGCGCGCGCGCCAGCCGATCACCTCGTAGCGCGTGTAGGTCTGAGCACCGGCCGGCTTCGCGGCGAGCCAGGTGTGCACGGCGAACGCGCCACGCCAGCCGAACGCACGCGCCGCGTAGACCTGCACGACAGCCTCGCGGTGCTCCGCCGCGTCCGGCGCCAGCCCGGCGCTGCGATGCGAGGCGCGGCTCCAGTCGCCCCGCATCGAAACGGGACCCAAGGCGAGGGTTGCGAGCGGGCCGCCGAACAGAAGCGCGACCAGCGCAGTCAACACCAGGACGACGGCTCGGCGACGCGCGGCCATCGTGCGGCGCCCGGTGGCCTACTTGCCGGCCGCGACGCCGGCGAACGTCTCGCGCGCGATCGTCTCGGCGGGAATCGAGCGCACCGACAGCACGCCGTCGATGGCGGCGATCGCCTGCACGACCCGCGTCTGAACCGGGCTGTCGACGTCGACCAGCGTGTAGGCCATCTCGCCGCGCGACTTGTTGACCATGTTGTGGATGTTGAGCCCCGCGTTGGCCATCGCCGAACTGATCTGCCCGAGCATGTTCGGCACGTTGGCGTTGGCGATCGCCACGCGCCACGGCGACTCGCGGTCCATCTCGACCCGCGGAAAATTGACGGCGTGGCGGATCGTGCCGTCCTCCAGGTAGTCGCGCACCTCGTCGACGACCATCGCCGCGCAGTTCTCCTCGGCCTCGACAGTGGAGGCGCCGAGGTGCGGCAGCGCGACCACCTTCGGGTGGCCGATCAGGGCCGCCGTCGGGAAGTCGCAGAGGTACGCGGCGATATGGCCCGCGTCGAGCGCAGCGATCACCGCCTGCTCGTCGACCACGCCCTCGCGCGCGAAGTTGAGCAGCACCGCCCCGGGCTTCGCCGCGGCGAGCCGCCGCGCGTCGACCAGGTGCTTCGTCACCGACAGCAGCGGGACGTGCAGCGTCACGTAGTCGCAGGCGCGCATCAGCTCGTCGATCGAATTGGCGCGCCGCACCGCCGAGGGCAGCCGCCACGCGGCGTCCACGGTGATCTCCGGGTCGAAGCCGACCACGCGCATGCCGAGCTTGATCGCGGTGTCGGCCACCAGGCTGCCGATCGCGCCCAGGCCCACGATGCCGAGCGTGCGATTCGGCAGCTCCACGCCGGCAAACTGCTTCTTGCCCGCCTCGACGCGCTCGTCGAGGTCGCTCGCACCGCGGTCCAGTGCCGCGACGAAGCGCAACGCAGGCACGACGTTGCGCGAGGCCATCAGCAACGCGGTCAGCACCAGCTCGTTGACCGCGTTCGCATTGGCGCCGGGCGCGTTGAACACAGGCACGCCGCGCTTGCTCATCTGCGCGACCGGGATGTTGTTGGTGCCGGCGCCGGCGCGGCCGATCGCCTTGACCGACGCAGGGATCGCCATCGCGTGCATGTCGTGCGAGCGCAGGACGATGGCGTCGGGCGCCTCCACGGCCGCGCCCACCTCGTAGCGCGCCGCGGGGAAGCGCTCGAGGCCCTGAGCCGCGATCTGGTTCAGCGTGAGGATGCGGTAGCGCACGGCCGCAGGCGCCTCACCCGTGCGTGCGCTCGAATTCGCGCATGTAGTCGACCAGCGCCTGCACGCCTTCGATGGGCATCGCGTTGTAGATCGACGCACGCATGCCGCCCACCGCCCGGTGGCCCTTGAGCTGCACCATGCCGCGCGCCTCGGCGCCCTCGAGGAACGCACCGTCGAGCGACGCGTCGCGCAGCCTGAACGGCACGTTCATGCGCGAGCGGTCGGCCGGATTCACCGGGTTGCGGAAAAACGAAGTCGAGTCGAGGTAGTCGTAGAGCAGCCTGGCCTTGGCGATGTTGCGCTGCTCGATCGCGGGCACCCCGCCCTGCTCCAGCAGCCACTCGAACACCAGCCCCGCGATGTAGATCGAGTAGGTCGGCGGCGTATTCAGCATCGAGTCGGCCGCGGCCTGCTCCTTCCAGTGGAACGCCGAAGGGCAGATCGGCAGCGCGCGATCGAGCAGGTCGTCGCGCACGATGACGATCGTCAGCCCCGCCGGGCCGATGTTCTTCTGCGCGCCGCCGTAGATGACGCCGTATTTCGGGACGTCGACGACCCGCGACAGGATGTGCGAGGACATGTCGGCGACGATCGGGATGCCACCGGCGTCCGGCGCCCATTGGTACTCGACGCCGCCGATCGTCTCGTTCGTGCACACGTGCACGTAGGCGGACTGCGGATCGATGCGCCACGTCGAGCGCGGCGGCACGTACGTGAAGTCGCGGTCCTCGGCGCTCGCCGCGATGGCGACACCCACGTACTTTCCCGCCTCCTTGATCGATTTCTTCGACCACTCGCCGGTGTTGACGTAGGCCGCGGTGTCGAAGCCGCGCACCAGGTTCATCGGCACGATCGCGTTCTCGCCGATCGCCCCGCCCTGCAGGAACAGCACCTTGTAGTTCGCCGGGAGAGCGAGCAGCCGGCGCAGGTCGGCTTCGGCCTTGGCATGAATCGAGACGAACTCCGGGCCGCGGTGGCTCATCTCCATCACCGACATGCCGCTGCCGTGCCAGTCGAGCATCTCCTCGGCCGCGCGGCGCAGCACGGGTTCGGGAAGCACGGCGGGGCCGGCGCTGAAGTTGTAGGTGCGCATGGCGTCGAGCGAGGGTTGAGTCAGGCTACGATTCTACCCGGGGTCGGCTCGGACCCCGGTGTCACGGAGCGGCGTTGGGATAGCGGAGGTGGACCTTTGCGATCTCGTCGAGTGCGCCGGCATCGAGCGCGACCTGCGCGGCGCGGATGTCCTCCGCCAGCTGCTCGAGGCTCGTCGCGCCGACGATGGTCGAGGCGACGTACCAGCGGCTGCGCACGTAGCCCAGCGCGAGGTCCGTCAGCGGCATGCCGAGCCGCTGCGCCAGCTCGGCGAACGCAGCCACGGCCTCGGGCACCATGGCTTTCCGGAACATCATCCCGAAGTTGTCGAACGCGACGTAGCGCGCGCCGGCAGGCTTCGCGCCGCCAAGGTACTTGCCCGTCAGGTAGCCTCCGGCGAGCGGACTGAACGCGAGCAGGCGCATTCCCTCGCGGTGCAGTGCCTCGGCGACGTCGCGCTCGGCGGTGCGGCACAGCAGGCTGCAGCTGTTCTGCACGGTCACCGGCGCCGGCAGCCCGGCCTCGCGCGCGGCGCGGGAAAACGCGGCGATGCCCCACGCCGTCTCGTTGGACAGCCCCCAGTGGCGGATCTTCCCGGCGCTGACCAGCGCACCCATCGCCTCGACCTGCTCGGCGATCCCCGGCCCCTCGCGCTCGAGCGACGGGTCGAAGGCGGCCATGCCGAACATCGGCACGTTGCGTTGCGGCCAGTGAATCTGGAAGAGGTCGATGCAATCGACGCGCAGGCGCGCGAGGCTTGTGTCGCAGGCCTCGGCGATGTTCGCGCGCCACAGGTCGGTGCGGCCGTTGCGGATCCAGTCGCGCCGCCCGGGCCCGGCTATCTTCGTCGCGACGATCGCGCGGCCGCGCGGCTGCTTCGCGAGCCAGCTGCCGAGATAGCGTTCGGTGCGGCCCTGCGTCTCGGCGCGCGGCGGCACCGGGTACATCTCGGCCGTGTCGATGAAGTTCACGCCCTGTTCGAAAGCGTAGTCGAGCTGCGCGTGCGCCTCCGCCTCGCTGTTCTGCTCGCCCCAGGTCATCGTGCCGAGGCAGACTGCGGAGACGGAAAGCTCGGTGCCGGGAAGCGTGACGAGGCGCATGACGGGTCGGGATCGGCGAAGGAGGAAGCGCCGATGATAGCCTGCGCGCCGACGCTCCCGGCCCGGCGCGCTCAGGTCTTCCCTGTGGCGAGCAGGTACGCCCGGCTGTCCTCGAGGAAGTCCGGCGTCGCGTCCGAGCGTATCGCGGTACCGACGCCGTCGGCCGTCAGCACCTCGAGCAGCAGCGCATCCGGTACGCCGCCGTCGATGATGTGCACCGAACGCACGCCGTCGCGCACCGCGTCGAGCGCCGCCTCGACCCGCGGCGCCATTTCGGCGTCGACGCGCCGCTCGCGCAGCAGCGCCTGTGCTTCGCGGACGCGCAGGATCCACACCGTGCGGCCGTCGTCCCCGGCGATGCCGGCGACATTGGTCATCAGCACCAGCTTCTCCGCGTGAAGCTCGCGCGCGAGCCGGCTTGCCAGCAGGTCGGAGTTGATGTGGTACGCGGTGCCGTCGTCGCCCACGCCGATGGGCATGACGACCGGCACGAACTCGCGCGAGAGCAGCAGGTTGACGAGCTCGACGTCGATGCTCGCCGGCTCGCCGATGAACCCGAGGTCCGCGCCGCCAGGCCCCGTCATCCGCCGCGCGTGGATGAAGCGCCCGTCCTGCCCGTTGATGCCGATCGCGCGCCCGCCGTGGCGATTGATGAGCCCGGTCAGCTCCTGGTTCAGCTCGTCGAGCGCCATCTCGACGACGTTGAGCGTCTCGGCGTCGGTGACGCGGAAACCACCTTCACGCCGTGGCGTGAGCCCCATCTTGCGCATCTGCTCGTCCACGCGCCAGCCGCCGCCGTGGACGACGATGAGCTTCATGCCGGACAGGCGCAGCAGCGCGACATCGCGCGCGAACGCGTTCATCAGCGCCGGGTCCGTCATGGCTCGCCCGCCGAAGCGCACGACGAGCACCTTGCCATGGTATTCGCGCAGGTAGGGCATCGCCTCGGCGAGCACGCGGGCGGCCGTGGCGGGACGGATGTTCGGCAGGGTGGACAAGGCTTGCTCGAGAATGGCGCACCCGGATGGTACCAGCGGCCTCGCACAGCCCGCGCGTTGGAACTAGAATCCGCACTTCGATGCGCACCCTCCCCGACACTGCAAGCCTGCGCCTTGGCCTGCTTCTCCTGCTGGCGCTGCCCGGGTGCGCGCAGCGCGAGAGCGTTCCGCCTGCGGCGCCGAAGGACGCCGGCGTCGCGCAAACGGTGCGTCAGCCGGCCGCGCCTGCGCCGGCCGAGACAGTGCCTCCGCTCGCGCCGGCGCGGCCTTCGCGCGAGCCCGGCACGCCTCCGCTCGCCGGCATCGTCGTGCCGCCGGAAGCGGTCTACGTCTGTGTGGCCGAACGCGACGGGCAGCGCAACCAGACGGTGATCGAGTTCGCGCCGAAGGTGCTCGCGCTGTGCCGCAAGCACCCCGAGATGGGCCCATGCCAGTACGAGCGCAACGTCTGCCGTGCGGGCGGCGGGCGCGTCTACGCCGCCAACGGCCAGGAGATCACCCTGGCGACCGAGGCGGAGTACGACAAGCGCGTGCGGCGAGTGCGCTTCCAGGCCAAGTGACGCGCGCAGCAGGGTCAGACCCTACTTCCAAGGTCACCGCAGCGCGCCCGGGAGGTGAGGGTCTGACCCTGATGCCGCGCTGCCCGTGGGCGGAAGGCAGCGACGCCTATCGCGCCTACCACGACAACGAGTGGGGCGTGCCGGTCCGCGACGAGCGCGTGTTCTTCGAATTCCTGTTGCTCGAAGGCGCGCAGGCGGGCCTCGCATGGTCGACCATCCTCGCCAAGCGCGACGGCTATCGGAGCGCGTTCGCCGCGTTCGATCCGGAGCGTGTCGCGCAGTTCACGGCGCGCGACGAGGCGCGGCTCGTCGCGGATGCTGGCATCGTGCGCAACCGCGCCAAGATTGCCGCGGCCATCGGCAACGCACGCGCGTTTCTCGTCGTGCAGCGCGAGTTCGGCAGCTTCGCCGCCTACGTCTGGCGCTTCGTCGACGGCAGGCCGCGGCAGAGCGCGTGGCGCACGCTCGCCGAGGTGCCCGCGGTGACGCCGCAGGCCGAGACGCTGTCGCGGGACCTGCGCAAGCGCGGCTTCCGCTTCGTCGGCCCGACGATCGCCTATGCCTTCATGCAGGCGACCGGCCTGGTCAACGACCACCTGACGACCTGCCCGCGCTGGCGCTGCCTCGGCGGCGGCCGACTATAATCGCCACCCGTGCCCCCGTAGCTCAGTGGATAGAGCGATCGCCTCCTAAGCGATAGGCCGCCGGTTCAACTCCGGCCGGGGGTACCACCCAGTGTCCCGTACCGGAGGTTTCTTGCCACATCGCAGCGCAGCAACCACCGCCGCCCACGCAAGGACGACGAAAGTGGCGCGCTGCGCGACGCCGGTCGCAACGGGTATCGCGAATACCCGCAAGACCGGCAACAATGCAGCGCGTCATTTCTCGCTCGTCCTTGTGCAAGAAACTTCCGGTACGGGACACTAGCCCACCCGCTCCGGCGCGCGGGCGCCCGGTAGACTGCCGGGCGTTGCGTTACCGCCTCGCCTGCCTTGTCGCCGCATCCACCCACCCGCTACCGCATCGTCCCGCGCGACCCCGCGGCGCACCTCTTCGAAGTCGACTGCGTGGTCGAGCAGCCCGACCCGCAGGGCCAGCGCCTGCGCCTGCCGGCGTGGATCCCCGGCAGCTACATGATCCGCGAGTTCGCGCGCCACTTCGTGCGCGTGCGCGCGCACTGCGATGGCGCACCGCTGCGTATCGTCAAGGAAGCGAAGGACACGTGGCGCGCCGCACCCTGCACCGGCGCGCTGACCGTCACCGCGGAGGTCTACGCCTACGACCTGTCGGTGCGCACCGCCTATCTCGACGGCACGCGCGCGTTCTTCAACGGCTCGAGCGTGTTCCTCTGCCCCATCGGCCGCGAGCACGCGCCTTGCCTCGTCGACATCGAGCCCTCGGCGGCGACGCGCGACTGGCGTGTCGCGACCGCGCTGCCGCGCGACGGCGCGCTGTCCTGGTGCTACGGGCGCTACCGCGCCGCCGATTACGACGAGCTGGTCGACCACCCCGTGGAGATCGCCGACTTCGCGCAGGTCTCCTTCGAAGCCGGCGGCGCCATCCACGAAGTGGTGATCAGCGGCCGGCACGAAACGGACCTGGCGCGACTCGCCGCCGACCTCGCGCGCGTCTGCCAGTGGCACGTCGACCTCTTCGGCGGCGCGAGCGGCAGCCGCGCGCCGTTCGACCGCTACCTGTTCCTCGTCGCGGCAGTCGGCGAAGGCTACGGCGGGCTCGAGCACCGCGCCAGCACGGCGCTTCTGACTTCGCGCAAGGGCCTGCCGCGGGCCGGAACGGCCGCCGTCGACGACGACTACCGCAATTTCCTGGGCCTTTGCAGCCACGAGTACTTCCACAGCTGGAACGTCAAGCGGATCAAGCCGGCGGCATTCCTCCCCTACGATCTCGCGCGCGAAGGCTACACGCGCCAGCTGTGGGCGTTCGAGGGCTTCACCAGCTACTACGACGACCTCGCGCTCGTGCGCAGCGGCGTGATCGACGTCGGAAGCTGGCTCGAGCTCGCCGGCCGTGCGATCACCGCCGTGCTGCGCTCACCCGGACGCAAGCTGCAGAGCGTGGCCGAGTCCAGCTTCGACGCGTGGATCAAGTACTACCGTCCCGACGAGAACACGCCCAACGCGGTGGTCAGCTACTACGCGAAGGGAGCGCTGGTCGGCATGGCGCTCGACCTCGCGCTGCGGCAGTCGGGGTCGAGCCTGGACGAGCTGATGCGCGCGCTCTGGCAACGCTTCGGGGCGCTCGGCATCGGCGTGCCGGAGGACGGAATCCCCGCGCTGGCGAACGAGCTGGCCGGCCGCGACTTCACGGAGTTCTTCGCACGCCATGTCGACGGCACGGACGACCTGCCGCTCGCCGATCTGCTTGCCGAGACCGGCATTGCCTTGCGCACGCGCGCTGCGGCGGGACCACGCGACCGCGGCGGCACGCCGCCGGGCAAGGACGCGCCGACGAAGCCCGTTGCGGCGCTGGGCGTGAAGCTCGCTGCCGGCAGCGAGGCGCGCGTGCAGTACGCATTCGCCGGCGGGCCCGCGCAGCGCGCCGGCATCTCCGGCGGGGACACGATCATCGCCGTCGATGGGCTCAAGGCGAATGCCGAGACACTCGACGCGGCGTTGGCGCAGCGCGCACCAGGCGCGACGATGACGCTGGCGGTGTTTCGCCGCGACGAGCTGATGACCTTCGTGGTGACGCTGGACGCCGCGCCTCACGATACCTGCTGGCTCGCGCTCGACCATGCCGCGCCGCCGGAGACTATAGCGCGCCGCCAGGCGTGGCTCGGTAATTAGGGTCAGACTCGACTTTCCTTCCTCGTCCGTGGCTTTGGCGGCGCGGCACGCGGAAAGTCGAGTCTGACCCTAATTACTCCCCCGTAACGCGGGGGAGGGGGGAATTGCTCCCTCTCCCGCATGCGGGAGAGGGCCGGGGTGAGGGAATCTGCTACAACGCGACGGCGGGGTTCAGCGCATAGCGCCCGGTGACCTTCGCCTCTGCAAGGACATGACCCTTCATCGCGTTGCGCACGTCCGCGCCGCCGAAACGCGCGGGCACCGCCAGCGCGGCGATGTCGAGCGCGTAGAGCGTGAACACGTAGCGGTGCACGATCTCGTCGTTCCAGGGCGGGCACGGCCCGTCGTAGCCGTGGTAGTCGCCGCCCATGTCCTTGTCGCCCGCGAACCAGCCGGTGTAGTCGTTGATCCCGTGGCGCCCCCCGCCGGGCGCCGTCGGGCCTGGCTTGCCGCGCGCGGTCACGCCGCTCGAGTGCGCGCCCTCGGCGATTTCCGCGAGCGTGGGCGGCAGGTCGATCAGCACCCAGTGGAAGAAGTCGACGCGCGGCAGGCTGCGCGGCACCACCCGGCCCTCCTGATTCACGTCGTCGCCGCGCGACGGCACGTCGGGGTCGTGGCAGACGAGCGCAAGCGACTTCGTCCCGGCGGGAACGTCGCTCCAGCGCAAGCCGGGGTTGCGGTTGTCGGAGAGCGCGACGTGCGCCTTCGGGTCGATGCGGCCAAAGGCGTAGCGCGGCGGGATCGGCGCCATGTCGGCGAACGCGGTCGTGGTGAGCTTCATGTTCAGCCCTTCTTCTGCCAGTGCGGCGGGATCGTGGAGGCGAGGTAGGGCAGCGCTTCGACGCGCGCCTTCCATGCGCGAAGCTCCGGCGTCAGCATGCCGTCGGCGTCGAGCTCGGGCATGCGCACCTCCTGCGCGCGATAGACGAAAGCGACCAGCGGGTAGAGCGCGAAGTCGGCCGCGGAGAGCGGTCCGGCAAGGAAAGGCCCGCGCAGCGAGCGCGTGAACATCGCGATCTCGTCGACGACCGCCGCGCGGCCCTTCGCGATCACCGCGGAATCGCGCGCCTCCGGCTTCTTCCCGAACAACTCGTCGGTGACCTGGTCGAGCGCCGGCGAGAAGTAGCTGTCCACCTCGCACACGAGCCTGCGCACCAGCGCCCGCGAGCGCGCGTCGCCGGGAAACAGCGGCGCGCCGCGCCCGGGGTACTGCTCGTCGAGGTACTCGACGATCGCGTTCGACTCGTAGAGGACGAAGCCGTCGTCGTCGATCGTCGGCACGCGGTGGCGGGGATTGAGCGCCACGAATTCCGGTTTGCGCGTGTCGCCCGCGGAGAACGACAGCACGCGCCGTTCATAGGGCAGCGCCTTGTGCTCGAGTGCCAGCTGCACTTTCCAGGCGTAAGGGGAGCCCGAGCCGTAGTAGAGGACGATCGCCATCGTGTCAGCCTTTCTTCCTTGCCCGCGAGCGGGCACCGCTGCCCGACTCGGGCGGAGGGGTTTCCTGCCGCGGCCGCTGCGCGGCTGCGAACGCCTCGACCGAGGCCTTCTGCAGTTCGAGCGTCTTGATGCTCATGCGCATCATGTCGAGGCTCATCGCGAGCCAGTTCTCGACGACGCGCAACTCGGCGAGCTTGCGCTCGATCTCCGCTGGGTCGAGCGCCGCGAACAGCGCGGCGGGGTTCCCGAACGGCATTCCGGCCGGGGCGCCGCCCGCTCCCGGGGTGCCCGGCGGCCCGAAGCCTGGCACGGCCAGCCCGAGCGGGTTCCACATCCTCATCATGAACTGCGCCGCGTCCTGCGGGGAGAACGGAAACGCCGGCCCTCCCGACCCCGCATCCTGCCCTGTCATCGTCGCCCTCCCCGGTTTGCCCGCTGGAATCGGCTAATATTCCCCTATGGCGGACCCCGGCGCAACCTTGCTCGCGCGTGTGGCCGCCGCCGTCGGCCCGTCGCACGTGCTGACCGCGCCGGTTGACCTCGCTGCGTACCTGACCGACTGGCGCGGCCGTTACAACGGTCGAGCGGTCGCGCTCGCGCGCCCCGGCTCGACCGCCGAAGTCGCCGCGATCGTCGCAGCCTGCCGCGAGCACGGCGTGCCGATCGTTCCGCAGGGAGGGAACACCAGCATGTGCGGCGCCGCGACGCCGGACGCCTCCGGCACCGCGCTGCTGCTGTCGCTGGCGCGCATGCAGCGCGTGCGCGCGATCGACGCGGCGAACGCGACGATGACCGTCGAGGCCGGCGCCACGCTGGCGGCAGCGCAGGAAGCGGCGAGCGCGCAGGGGATGCTGTTCCCGCTGTCGCTCGCCTCCGAGGGCAGCGCGACGGTCGGCGGCGTGCTGTCGACCAACGCCGGCGGCACCGCCGTCCTGCGCTACGGCAACGCTCGCGAGCTGGTGCTCGGCCTCGAGGTCGTGCTCGCCGACGGCCGCGTGTGGGAAGGCTTGCGCGGATTGCGCAAGGACAACACCGGCTACGACCTCAAGCAATTGTTCGTCGGCGCCGAAGGCACGCTGGGCGTCATTACAGCGGCGGTGCTGAAGCTGTTCCCCGCGCCGCGCTCGCAAGCCACTGCATTCGTCGCGGTCGCCGACCCGGCGGCGGCCGTCGGGCTGCTCGGCGCGCTTCGCGCGAGGCTCGCCGACCGGCTGACCGGCTTCGAGCTGATCGGCGCGCTGCCGCTGGCGCTGTGCCGCAAGCACCACCCTTCCCTGCCCGACCCGCTGCCCGGCCACGCGTGGTACGTGCTCGTGCAGGCCGACGACGCCGCGCAGGACGCGCCGACCGCCGCCGACCTCGAAGCCGCGCTCGGCGCCGCTGCCGAGAGCGCTCTCGTGGCCGACGCAACGATCGCGCAGTCGCGGGCGCAAGCGGCCGCGCTGTGGGCGCTGCGCGAGAACATCTCCGAAGGCCAGCGCCGCGAGGGGCCCAACATCAAGCACGACATCTCCCTTCCCGTGTCCTCGATCCCGCGCTTCCTCGCGGAAGCCGCGGACGCGCTGCGCAAGGCATTCCCCGGCGTGCGCTTCGTCACGTTCGGCCATCTGGGCGACGGCAACCTGCACTACAACCTCTCCGCCCCGGAAGGCGATGACGCGACGGGCTTCATGACCCACGGGCCGGCCGCCAATCGCATCGTCCACGACCTCGTCGCCGCGCACGGCGGCAGCATCAGCGCCGAGCACGGCATCGGGCAGTTGAAGCGCGACGAGCTGCGCCGCTACAAGAGCGCTCTCGAGCTCGAACTGATGCGCCGCGTGAAAGACGCGCTGGACCCGCAAGGCCTCATGAACCCCGGCAAGGTCCTCTGAATGGGCAAGCTCATCTTCTGGATCGTCGTCTTCTTCGTGGTGCTGCTGGCCGTGCGGCTGGCCAACATCGCCGTCACGAAGGCGCGGCGCGATGCCTCGCGCGGCGACGGGGACGCGAAGGCCAGTCGCAAGGAGCTCGAGGCCGAGCCGACGGTGCGTTGCATCGACTGCGGCACCTACCTGCCGAAATCCGAGGCCAAGCCCGGCCCCGACGGCTACAGCTGCGGCGACCCCGCCTGCGCACGCCGGCGTTGACGAATCGTCCGCGACCCGTCATATAACGGCTCCTGTGCAGCCCGCGCCCGCCACGCCGTCGTTGCCGTCCCCGCCCATGCCGGCAGCGGTCGCCGAGTCCAACCGGCGCATCCTGTGGATCGTGGCGCTGTACCGCGCGGTCTGCGGCGCGGTCCTGCTCGGCATCGCCCTGCTCGCCGACCTGCAGGCGCTGTCGGTCGCGGCACCCAACGCGTTCGTCACCGCTGCCGGCCTCTACTTCCTGTTCGCGCTGGGCACGTTCTGGTGGTTCCAGCAGCAGCCGCGCCTGCCGGTCGCTCTGCCGATCCTCTCGCTGGCGCTCCTGTCCGCCGACATCCTGATGCTGGCGATGATCGTCGTCGCCGGGGGTTCGTCGGTGGCGCCCCTGCCGATCCTGCTGTTCCCCCAGCTCGCCGCGAGCGGCTGGCTGCTGCGCACGCAGACCGCGTTCTTCCACGCCGCGCTCGCCACGGTGGTGCTGCTCGGCCTCGACATCGTGCGCACGCTCGAAGGCCGCATCACCTACCCGACGCTGCTGCAGACCGCGCTGGTGTGCGTTGGCTATTTTGCGATGGTCGGTGTTGCGGTGGCGCTGGGCCGCTACACGAAGGCCTCGGAGGACCTCGCCGCGCAGCGCGGCATCGACGTCGCGAACCTCGAGCAGGTCAACCGCCTGATCATCCAGGACATGCAGGACGGCGTGCTGGTCGTCGACCTCAACGGCATCGTGCGCGGACACAACGCGCAGGTGGCCCGCCTGCTCGGCGGCTTCGGGCGCATGCGCGGCGGCATGCGGCTCTCCGAGTTCAGCTCGGTGCTGCACGACTACTGGCGGCGCTGGCAAGAGGACATGACCGAGCCGTTCCCGCCGTTCAAGGTCGACGCCACGCAGCGGCTGTTGCGCGTACGGCTGGTACGCATCGGCTCGGGGCTCAACGGCGGCACGCTGATCTACCTCGAGGACCTCGGCCGCGCGCAGTCCGAGGCGCAGCAGATGAAGCTCGCGGCGATGGGCCGGCTGACGGCTTCGATCGCGCACGAGGTGCGCAACCCGCTCTCGGCGATCAACCAGGCCGCGCAGCTGCTCGAGGAGGATGGCGCCGTGGCGCCCGAGGGCCAGCGGCTGCTCACCATGATCCGCAACAACACGCGGCGCATCGACCGCATCGTCGGCGAGGTGCTGCAGCTCAACCGCCGCGACCGCCAGCAGCCCGACGTCGTCGCGCTCACCGACTTCGTGCGCAGCCTGATCGAGGAGATCGTGCAGGCGGAGAACATGCCGGATGGCGCGGTGGTGCTGAACCTGCCGCCCGACCTCGCCGTGATGTTCGACCGTGGGCACCTGAACCAGATCCTGTGGAACCTCGTCCGCAACGCGTGGCAGCATTGCCAGAAGAAAGTAGCCAGCGTGCGCATCACCGCGCGCGCCGGCTACATGGGCGACGCGGTGATCCTCGAGCTGTCCGACGACGGCCCCGGCATCCCCGCCGAGCTGCGCGGGCAGGTCTTCGAGCCGTTCTTCACCACTCGCCCGGGCGGCACCGGGCTCGGCCTGTACATTGCGCGTGAGCTGGCCGACGCCAACGGCGCAACGCTGGAACTGATCCCCCGCACGCCCGGTGCACACTTCCGCATGACGCTGCGGCGCGCCGTGGCCACCGCGGTCCCCGCCGCCACCTGAACTCCCCGCAGCCTGGAAACCCGATGATCCGCAAATCCCGTGGCCAACCGAAGGTTCTCGTCATCGACGACGAGCCGGATCTCCTCGAACTGCTCGAGCTCACGCTCTCGCGCATGGGCCTCGACACCACGCGCGCCGAGTCGGTGGGCGAGGCGATCCGCCTGCTCGACCGCGAGCAGTACGACCTCTGCCTCACCGACATGCGCCTGCCCGACGGCGAGGGGCTGCGCGTGGTCGAGCACATCAACCAGAAGGGACTCGACGTGCCGGTCGCGGTGATCACCGCCTACGGCAGCGCGGAAAACGCGGTCGCGGCGCTCAAGGCCGGCGCTTTCGACTACCTGGCCAAGCCCGTCGCGCTCGAGCAGCTGCGCGCGCTGGTGAAGCAGGCGCTGAAGGTCCCCGACAAGGCGCAGCCACAGGCCTCCTACCAGCTGCTCGGCAACTCGCCGGCTATGGAGCAGGTGCGCTCGATGATCGAGCGGCTGGCCAAGAGCCAGGCGCCGGTCTACATCAACGGCGAGTCGGGCTCGGGCAAGGAGCTCGCCGCGCGCATGATCCACCGCGGCGGCCCGCGCGCGGAGCTGCCGTTCGTGGCGGTGAATTGCGGCGCGATCCCCGAGAACCTGATGGAGAGCGAGTTCTTCGGCTACCGCAAGGGCGCGTTCACCGGCGCGGAGGCCGACCGCGACGGTTTCTTCCAGGCCGCAAGCGGCGGCACGCTGTTCCTCGACGAGGTCGCCGACCTGCCGCTCGCCATGCAGGTGAAGCTCCTGCGCGCGATCCAGGAGAAGAAGGTGCGCAAAGTCGGCTCGACTCAGGAGGACCCGGTCGACGTGCGCCTCATCAGCGCCACGCACAAGAACCTGGCGGGCCTGGTCGAGTCCGGCGAGTTCCGCCAGGACCTCTTCTACAGGCTGCACGTGATCGAGCTGCCGATGCCGCCGCTGCGCGAGATGCGCGAGGACATTCCGGTCGTCGCGCAGGCGATCCTCGCCAAGCTCGCGCGCGGCACGCCGGCGCGGCTGATGCCCGATGCGGTCGTGGCGCTGGAAAAGTACCCGTTCCCCGGCAACGTACGCGAGCTCGAGAACATCCTCGAGCGCGGCCTGTCTCTGGCCGCCGACACGCAGCAGATCAACGCCGATGACCTGCACCTCACCCCGGTCGCCGACGAGAGCGACGCCGCGATGCCGCCGGGCGAGAAGTGGCCGCTGCAGGACTACCTCGACCGCGTCGAGCGCGCGGCGATCAACGAGGCGCTGGAGAAGACGCGCTACAACCGCACCGCGGCGGCCAAGCTGCTCGGCATCACGTTTCGGGCGATGCGCTA
>Ga0209254_10001972_pt1 | contig 18589 bp, 13 predicted proteins | sample FrelakmetDIP11DI_FD_187148 | JGI IMG/M metagenome (GOLD analysis project Ga0209254, IMG submission 187148) | Freshwater lake sediment microbial communities from the University of Notre Dame, USA, for methane emissions studies - DIP11 DI (SPAdes)... | ecosystem: Environmental > Aquatic >...
GACGACCGTCAGCGGCTGAAGCTGGAAACCCCCGCTCCGGTGGAGCCGACCGGCCCCAGGGGCCGTCGCCGCCGGGGCAGCGGCCGCACCGATTACCTGTTTTGCGTGCAGGTGGGCGAAATGCCGAGGCCTCTAGCGGTTGCCATGCTGCTGGCCGACATCCTCGACAAGGTGCATGAGATCAGCATCGACCATATCGAGGACACCCACTTCTTCACCCTCTCCCAGGTGTACGAAGACCTGCTGCTGAAAATGGGCGAGAAGAACTCGGACGGCGGCCAGTTCTTTACCCCGCGCGAGGTGGTCCGCGCCGGGCGCATGCCATCGATCGAAGCGCTCGAACAGGAGATCAAGGCCCGGGAGAAGGCGGCCCGCGACGCCCTCGCCAAAGCTGCCGCCATCGACGCGGCCGTGTTCGACCTGAAAGCCGTGAACCCCAACGCGGTGGCCAAGACGGACACCCGCACCCCGGCCGAGATCATCGCCAGCATCGAAGCGCAGGGCGAGATCGTGTCGGCGGCGCTGTCGAACCTGAAAAAACTGCTGACAGAACCGGATTGAAGTGGCATGGCAAAAGTCCAAGAGGATTATCAAGGCTGCACACGGATCCTTACCATGGGCAGTGGCAAACGGATAAAGCTAACCAGAGAGGAATAAGCAAGATGGTGGCCAAGAAGGGTGATCAACTTAAAGAAAGGCAAGCGGTGCAGGCGCGCAAAAAACTTCTGAATGAAGAACTGGCTCGTTACGTTCGCCTTTTAAAGGAGCATGGCCCCCCTGAGAAGGTGATTCTTTTCGGAACACTAGCAGGGGGGCAGGTTCACGAATGGTCCGATATTGACCTTGTTGTGGTTGAAAAAACGAAATTGCCGTTTTTCCAGAGGCTGCGGAGGGTTCGAAAACTGCTGCGGCCGAGGGTAGGCATCGATGTCATGGTGTATACGCCTGAAGAATTCGATCAACTGTGCGCGGATCGACCTTTTTTTAGAGAAGAAATTGTCGCCAAGGGGGAGGTCGTCTATGAACGCGGCATGTGATCGATGGCTGGAATTTGCGCGTCAGGATTTGCAGATGGCAGAGCTTGCCTTCCATGAAGGGATTTATAACCAGGTCTGTTTTCATAGCCACCAGTGTATAGAAAAATGCTTGAAAGCCGAACTGGCAAATATGAACAAGAAACCACCCCGCACCCATTCGATTGTTGATTTGATAGGGTTGTTGCCCGCGGATTATTTTAGAAATTTGGGAGAAGAGTTGGAACAGGTTGACATCTATTACATCCCCACTCGGTATCCTGATGCTTTGCCCGGGTCTCTACCGGATGGGTTGCCCGGCAAGGAAGAAGCAGAGAATGCGCTTTCAGCCGCCCGGGCATGCTGGCAAAAAGCAAATGCCAAAAAATAGAGAATTTGCCTGATGAGGGAGTCAGGCTGAACTTATGACAATCTTGCGACACAACTTGTGACAAGCTCACGACTCGACATGCGACATGAACTCGGAAATCGGGCGATAGTGCTGTAATAGGCGGTCATCACAATGGGCAAACAGAAAACCATCTACGAAAACGAAGGCTTTCCTGTTAAAAGCCAATTTATGCTTTACCAAACCGAGGATGGGCTGACGCGCATTGAGGTCCGTTTGCAGGATGAAACCGTCTGGCTGACCCAGAAGCTCATGGCCGAGCTGTTCCAAAAAGATCTCCGCACCATCAATGAACACATTCAGAATATCTTTGAGGAAGGGGAGTTAATCCCCGAATCAGCTATCCGGAAATTACGGATAACTGCCGCAGACGGCAAGAATTACGAGACAAGTCATTACAATCTCGATGTCATCATTTCAGTGGGTTACCGCGTAACATCCCACCGCGGCACCCAGTTTCGCATCTGGGCCACCCAGCGCTTGCGCGAATACATCATCAAGGGCTTCACGCTTGACGATGATCGGCTAAAGCAGGCAGGCGGCGGCAACTACTTCGAAGAACTGCTCGCCCGCATCCGGGACATCCGTTCCTCGGAAAAGGCCTTCTGGCGCAAGGTCCTCGATATTTATGCCACCAGCATCGACTATGACCCGAACACGGATGCAAGCCGGAAATTTTTCTCCGTCATCCAGAACAAGATGCACTGGGCCGCACACGGGCATACCGCCGCTGAGGTCATCTCCACACGAGCAGACGCGATCAAACCGAACATGGGCCTGACATCATGGACAGGAGCCAGACCCAAGCAGGCTGACAGCGAAGTCGCCAAGAATTACCTGACAGCCGGTGAACTGGACACCCTCAATCGCCTGGTAACGATCTATCTCGACTTCGCCGAATTGCAGGCACTCAACCGTAAGCCCATGTACATGAGAGACTGGATCGCCAAGCTGGACGAGTTCCTGAAAGGGTAAGACATAACTCTTAGAGCCGGCTTAAGGAATTGCCGCGTGCGGACTCCCTAACCAAATCTTAACCGTACGCTAATATTCGGCTAAGCGTCGGTGATAACAATACGCCTTATTCGAAAACCTGCCATTTCCGGAAGGATGAGGTCATGACCAAGCATTTTCGCAGGGAGTTGGACACCATCAAGCAGCGCATCCTCACTCTCGGTTCGCTGGTCGAGGAGCGCGTTCAGATGGCGGCCCGGGCCGTTGAAAACATCGACGCCGGGATCGCCCAACGCATCATCAATACCGACTACGAGATCGACGAGATGGAGGTGGAGATCGAGGAGGAGTGCCTGAAGGTGCTGGCCCTGCACCAGCCGGTGGCCGTCGACCTGCGCTTCATCGTCGCCGTGATCAAGATCAACAGCGAACTGGAGCGCATCGGCGATGAGGCGGTGAACATCGCACAACGGGTCGAAATCATCGGCAAGCGACCGAAGCCGCCCTTCATGTTCGACTATGCCGAAATGGGGCAGAAGACCCAGCGCATGCTGAAGATGAGCCTGGATTCACTGGTGAATCTGGATGCGGACCTCGCCTACAAGGTCATCACCCTGGACGACGAGGTGGACCACATCAAGAAAGACGCCTACGACCGGATCAAGCAGGCGATCAAGGACCTGCCCGAGCGCGTGGGCTACTACATAAACCTGCTTCTGATCTCGCGCCATCTCGAACGGACGGCGGACCACGCGACCAACATCGCCGAGGAAGTCATCTATCTGGTGGAGGGCGAGATCTACCGCCACGTGGAATGAACGGATATAGCGGAAAAGGGGCGCTTCGGCCGGCCGAGGCGCCCCTTTTTGTTTGCGGTATCAGACGCTTCTGGATCTGTGACTTCCGGCCCTGAGCTGCGGTTTGTCCCTGTAGGATCGGGGGGCGGGGTAGCGGCGGTCGGTCGCTGCAGCGCGGGGGCGCGCGTCTGACCGGACCAGGTCAACGCCGCCGAACCTCTCCATGACCCGGTATTTGTCCTGTTCTCCGAGCAGCCGCGTGATCGCGCGCAGCAGTCCTTGATCTTCATGGCATACGAAGGTGAACGCATCGCCGGTCTCGCAGGCGCGGCCGGTGCGGCCGATGCGATGGGTGTAGGCGTCGACCGTGTCCGGGATGTCATAGTTGATCACGTGCGAAATCCCGCGCACATCTATTCCGCGGGCGGCCACGTCGGTGGCGACCAGGATCTTGTACCGGCCGCTGCGGAACCCCTCCATGGCCTTGCGGCGGTTGTTCTGGCTGAGGTTGCCATGCAGCGCCGCCGCTTCGTACCCGGATTCCTCGAGCAGCCGCGCCAGGTTCTTGGAACGCCGCTTGGTGCGGGTGAAGACGAGCACCGCGCTGGTCGGCGTGGTATCCAGGATTTTCCGCAGCAATGCGTCCTTCGATTTGGTAGCCACCGGATAAAAGGTGTGCGCAACGCTTTCAACCGGGGCCGTGTGCCCGATCTGCACCCGCACCGGGTCGCGCAGGATCTCGTCCGCCAGGCCCTTGATATCGGCGGGCATGGTGGCCGAAAAAAGTAGGTTCTGGCGCGTCCGCGGCAGAATTTTCACGATTTTGCGGATCTCCGGCAGGAACCCCATGTCGAACATCCGATCGGCCTCGTCCAGGACGAGCACCTCGACGCGCGACAGGTCGATCGTTCTGCGCCGGATATGGTCCAAGAGCCGCCCCGGGCAGGCCGCGACGATGTCCACTCCCCGGCGCAGGGCGTCGAGCTGCGGCTGCATGCCGGCGCCTCCGTAAATCGCGGCACTGCGTAAGCGGGTGCTGCGCCCCATCTGGCCGATGGCCTTGTGGGTCTGCTCGGTCAGTTCGCGGGTGGGCCCGAGAATCAGGGCGCGGACCTTGCCCTGCGGCCCGGCGAGCAGGCGGTGCAGAATCGGCAGCCCGAAGGCCGCCGTCTTGCCCGTGCCCGTCTGGGCCAGCCCCATTACATCCCGGCCGGCCATGACCGCCGGTATGGCTTCGCGTTGGATGGGGGTTGGATTGGAGAAGCCCAGCGCTTTCACGCCGGCGGTGATGGTTGCATGCAGGTTGAACGTCTCAAAACTCATGGGTGAATCTTCTTTCTGAATGAATGGGTAAATAAAAAAAGCCCATTGGATTCGACAAAAATCCAATGGGCTTGTGACGACTGGATTTTTACCTGATGACTGCCAGCAGTTATAACTGCTGCCGTTTATACGGGAAAGGATTCCGATTGTCAATGGCCGTGGCCGGCTGCGGTACCGGTAGGCGCGGTTCAGGGCCGGCCTTGATTCAACGACCGCTCTTGCCAAATCCCCGGACGATGAATACCAGACACGTAGGCACGAACCAACCCTAACAAGTGAGGGAGGCAGACATGAAAGTGTTCATCACGGGCGCCACCGGATATGTCGGATCAAACGTGGCCATGGCCTATCGCCGCGCCGGGCACGAGGTATGGGGATTGACCCGCAGCGAGGAGAAGGCGCGGATGCTTGCCCGGCACGAGATCCGGCCGGTGGTCGGCAGCATGCAGGCGGCCGACCGCTGGCGGGACGCGGCCGCGGAGTGCGCCGTTCTGATCCATGCGGCGGTCGATTACCAGACCGATTCCTTCGCGCTCGACAAACAGACGGTCGAGTTTCTCCTATCCCTCGCCAAGCGCGGCCCGCAGCCCAAGACGCTGATCTATACGAGCGGAGTGTGGGTCTACGGCAGCACCCGGGGCCTGCTGGTCGACGAGACCACGCCGTTGAACCCGCCCCGGATGGTCGCCCGCCGGCCGGCCACCGAGCAGCTGGTGCTCGACGCCGGGGATGTGCGCGGGCTGGTCATCCGGCCCGGCTGCGTATACGGCTATCAGGGAGGGCTGACGGGGACGTGGTTCAGCGGAGCAGTCCAGGAAAAAAGCCTCTCGGCCGTCGGCGACGGCACGAACCGCTGGACCATGGTTCACGCCGACGACCTCGCGGAGGCGTACCTGCGGGCGGGCCAGAGCGGGCGGCACGGCGAAGTGTTCAACATCACGGATCGCTCGCGCTGGAGCGTCGCCGAGATGCTGCAGGCGGTGGCGCGGGTGACCGGCTACAGCGGCAGGATCCAGTTCGTCCCGGTCGCCGAAGCCGCCAAGAGTATGGGCGATTTCGCCGAATGCCTGGCGCTCGACCAGCACGTGGACAGCCGCAGGGCCGTCAACCTGCTGGGCTGGCAGCCCAGGCACGGCGGGTTCGTCGACGACGTGGAGACGTATTTCATGTCCTGGAAAGCGGCGCAGTAGCCGCTAAGCGACAGACACGAACGGTGCCGGTTTCATTGCGGGGTCATTGCCACCCAGCACCCCCCCGATGCGGTCCCGAACGGCCTGCTCCTGGAGGTTGAGCGGCAGACCCCACTCCCGGATCGCCGCGTCGAGCAGCTCCAGGGCCTGCCTCCGGTCCTCCGCTTGCGGAAGGAGCGCGGGCAGAGACGCCATGGCCCGGTCGGCGTCGGTCTGCAGGATGCGCGCCTGGGACAGGATGATCGACTTCAGGCGCCGCGGGTCGATCTGCCTCAGCCGGGCATCGCTCCGAAACAGGCGGCCCGTAAGCTCGTAGCCTTCCCGGGTCAGATCGCGGTCCGCCAGCATCACCGCCAGAATCATCCGCGTCACGGCCTCGCCGAATCCCCCCTGCTCCATGGCCTCCCGCCACTTCTCGGCGTCCTGGCGCCGCAGCGCTTCCAGCTGGATTTCTTCTTCGCGGGCTTCGGCGCTCTCGATCGGGTAGAACCACTTCATCCAGGGGCTTTCGTACATCGCCTTGAAGAAAACCTCGCTCATGCGGTCGCGCAGTTCGCCCCAGCGCGTAAGCGTATCGATGATGACTTCGGATAAACGGGACTCGGCCCGGCGCAGCGGTTGGTCCTCGGCCGCCGGCCGGCGCCAGCCGTTGGCTTTGATGGCCGCGGCCCAGGTCTTGACCGGGATCATCCAGGGGTTCAGGTCCGAGAGCAGGTAGCGCTGCAGGCGCAGGGGATGAAGCTGCCGCAGGGCTTCGGCCCAGCCCTCGGTGGCGGCCGCCTTCACCCAGGGCGCCGCCAGGGTCCGGTAGAGGGAATCGTTGACCGCCGAGACCGTCTTGGCGGCGTGAAACGGCAGCTCGTCAGCCGGGCCGTCGTCGATCGCCATGAGCTCCTGCGTGGTCTTTTCCGCGAACCGCACTTGGTAGCCCCCCGCCGCCGCGGGGTCTTCCGTAATGATCATCTCGTAGAGCCCCGGCGGCAGGTAGCCGAGCATGTCGAAGCTGGCGATGATTTCCTTGTGCTCTTTGCGGGCGATCTTGGCGGAGACGAAAATGCCCAGGTGGCCGATCGTCGGGTGCAGATGCACCACGATCACCTGCCCGCGCCGCCGGATTTCATCCACGCTGCCGTAGGCGTTGGCGATCCAGTTGAAGGCCTGCTGCGGTGGGGTGATGTTGTCGCCGAAGGAGGCGAATACGACCACCGGGTTGGTGTTGTGCGTGAGGTCCACCCGGCGGCCTTCCTCCAGCTCGAACTCGCCGCGTTCGAGCTGGTTGCCGACGAACAGTCCGTCGAGGATAGTGTGGATTTCCTTGTCCGTCATCAAAAAGAAGCCGCCCCACCACTTTTCAAAATCCAGGAAACGGCGCTCTTCCGTGTCGATGTGGGCATAAAGATGGTAGTACTTGGTCCAGAGGGTGTTGGCCGGATTGAGATCCTCGAAACTCGCCACCAGATGGGCGCCGTCGAATTTTCCATGGCCCAGGTCGCAAAGGAGCGAATTGATCCACAGCCCGCCCAGCAATCCGCCGCGATAACGCGTGAAGTGGCTGCCCTGCACGCCGCCCCAGTAGGACAGCGGCGAGCCGTTGTAGACCATGGGGCCGACCAGGTCCGGCCGCTCGGCCCCGATCAGGGCCGCCGCCCAGCCGCCCTGGCAGTTGCCGATCACGGCCGGCTTGGGCGCATCCGCATGGCGGCGGCGCACTTCCTCGACGAAGCGCACCTGCGCCCGGCAGACGTCGGCCAGGGTCTGGTCCGGCGCCGGCTCGGTCGAAAAGATCATGAAATAAACCGGGTGCCCGGCGTCCAGCGCCATGCCGATCTGGGAATCCTGCTTGGAGCCCCCGATGCCCGGGCCGTGCCCGGCGCGCGGGTCGATGATGATGATCGGCCGCGGATTGGAGGGCTGCGGCCCGGCGCCGACGGAATGCCGCCGGTCGTAGCGGGGTGCGCCCCTGCCGCATGACGCGCCCGGCGAGGCGACGCCGTCGGGCTTCTCCGGCCGCGGCCGGCAGCGCCGGTCCAGAATGCGGACCAGCGCGTAGTTGACCGGGCGCTCGAGGCTGCGCCCGTCCAGGATCGTTTCATAGTCGAAGACCAGCACCGGCGGCTGGCCCTTGGCCAGGTGTTCCAGATACTGGTTGCCGCGCTGCCGCAGGACATCCCAGAACAGGATGCCGCGCTGGGCGGCGTCGACCAGATAGTTTCCGGCGGCGACCAGCGGGTTGATCGAATCGGCGGGTGCGAAGGCGACGACGGGCTGCACGCGGATGCTCCTCTTCGGCGAATCAGAAATTTTCAAACGTGGCCTGCTCGGGCGTCTTGGGCGGCTTTTCGCCGCTCTCCGCCGCGTCGCGCTCCACCCGGTCCACGGAGCGGAACCCGCGCGGCAGCTTCTTCCCCCGCCGGCCCCTTTCGGCCAGGTAGTCCTTGAGGACCTCGGGGGTCAGCTTGAAGGTGCGCCTGCCGGAGGTGATCACGAGGCTGTCCCGGGGATCGAAAACGACCAGGTGTTTCAGCACCTCTTCGCGCTCGAGGAGCTTCTTCCGGGGGATCTGGATGATCTTGTTGCCTTTGCCCTTGGGCAGGACCGGCAGTTCCTTCAGTGCGGTCACCAGCAGGTAGCCCGCGCTGGTGAAGGCGGCCAGATGCTGGCGCCCGGCGTCCTCGACCACCAGCGACGGCAGGGCATTTCCGCCTTCCGGGACCTTCAGCATGGCCTTGCCTTTCTGGTTCTTGCTCTGGAGGTTGCCAAGGTCGGTCACGAACCCGTAGCCGAAGTCGCTCGCGAGCACGTGCGGCTGGTTCTCCGGCCCGATGGCCACCGAAACGAACCGCGCGCCCGGCGGCAGCGCGAAGCGCGCCGTGATGGGCTCGCCCTGCCCGCGCGCCGAGGGCAGGCTGTGGGCTTCGAGCGAGTAGGTGCGGCCGGCCGTATCGAGAAACACCGCGAACTGGTTGGACTTGCCCCGCGCCGCGCTCAGGAAGGAATCCCCGGGTTTGTACGCCAGGCTCTCCGGGTCGATGTCGTGGCCCTTGGCGGCCCGGACCCAGCCGTTGGCGGAAAGCACCACCGTCACCGGGTCGGCCGGGGCCAGGTCCTTCTCCTTGATGGCCTGGGCCTCCTTGCGCTCCACGATGCGGGTCCGCCTCGGGTCGCCGAATCTCCCGGCGTCTTCATTCAGTTCTTTCTTGAGCAGGCGCTTGAGCCGGGCGTCCGAGGCCAGCACCTCCTCGATCGCGCGCTTTTCGGCCTCGAGCTCGCTTTTCTCCTTTTTGAGCTTCAGCTCCTCGAGCCGCGCGAGCTGCCGCAGCCGGATCTGCAGAATGGCCTCGACCTGCACCGCGCTCAGCTTGAACCGCCGCATCAGCTCCTGCTCGGGCTCGTCGCTCCTGCGGATGATGCGGATGACCTCGTCCAGGTGCAGGTAGACGACGAGCAGGCCCTCCAGGAGGTGCAGCCGCTCCTTGATTCGCTCCAGCCGATGGTTGAGGCGCTTGACCACCGTCTGCTTGCGGAACTCAAGCCACTGCCGCAGCAGCTCGAGCAGGCCGAGCGTCTGCGGCCGGCGGTTCAGACCGATGACGTTCAGGTTGAGACGGTAGGTCTTCTCGAGCTCGGTCGTCGCCAGCAGGTGGCTCATGAGGGCGTCCTTGTCCACGCGGTTGGACCGCGGGATGACGCGCAGGCGGATGGGGTCCTCGTGGTCGGATTCGTCGCGGATGTCGGCCACCATCGGCAGCTTCTTGGCCTGCAGCATGCCCGCGATCTGCTCGATCACCCGGCCGGTCGACACCTGGTACGGCAGCGCCGTGATGATGATGTCCCCGTTGTCGTACTCGTAGGAGGCGCGCATGCGGATGTTGCCGAGGCCCGTGCGGTAGGCTTCGACGATCTCCGCCCGGGGGTTGATGATCTCGGCGCCGGTCGGGAAATCCGGGCCCTGGACGTGGGCGCAGAGGTCCTCGACCTTCGCCTTGGGATGGTCGATCAGATGGATGCAGGCGTCGACCACCTCGCCGATGTTGTGCGGCAGGATGTCGGTCGTCATGCCGACGGCGATGCCGGTTGCCCCGTTGAGCAGGATGTTGGGCAGCCGCGCCGGCAGCGCGACCGGCTCCCGCAGGGTGCCGTCGAAGTTCGGCGCCCACTCGGTCGTACCCATCTCGACCTCCGCCAGGAGCATGTCGGCATAGGGCGAAAGCCGGGACTCCGTGTAGCGCATGGCCGCGAAATCCTTGGGGTTGTCGATCGAGCCCCAGTTGCCCTGGCCGTCGATCAGGGGATAGCGGTAGGAAAACGGCTGGGCCATCAGCACCATAGCCTCGTAGCAGGCGCTGTCGCCGTGGGGGTGGTATTTGCCGAGGACGTCGCCGACGGTGCGCGCGGACTTCTTGTGCTTGGCCGAGGCGCGCAGCCCGAGCTCGCTCATGGCGTAGACGATGCGGCGCTGCACGGGCTTCAGCCCGTCGCCGATGAAGGGCAGCGCCCGGTCCATGATCACGTACATGGCATAGTTGAGATAGGCGGGCCGCACGAATTCGGAAAGCGGCAGCTGCTCGACGCTTTCCACGCGCAGTGCACTGGGACGGACCATCTTGCTTTGCTCCGAAACCATTTCTTGCTGTTTAAGAATCAGATTAAAACATCAGTAGCATTAGACCCAAATCCGAAATCCGAATACCGAAACCCGAAACAAATCCGAATAACCAAATGACCAAAATTCAAAACAGAGTTGTTTGTTTGAGAATTTGAATTTCGAATTTGTTTCGAATTTCGGATTTCGTGCTTCGTATTTTCATAAGCGGCTGCCGTATCGTGGCCGGGAGCCCCTCCCACAAGGACGCACTTCATTACAACAGCTCCGCTTCCGCCCGGTCGCCCTCCTCCTCCAGCCAGCGCTTGCGGTCCTTGACGCGCTTCTTGGACAGCAGCATGTCCACCACCTCGCGGGTGCCGCCCTGCTTGGGCAGCGTCAGCCGGACCAGCCGGCGGGTTTCGGGGTGCATGGTGGTCTCGCGCAGCTGCAGGGGGTTCATCTCGCCCAGGCCCTTGAAGCGCTGGACGTTGATCTTCCCTTTCCTGCCGTCGTCGTCCAGGCGTTTCAGCACGGCGTTCTTCTCCTGCTCGTCCAGGGCGTAGAAGACCTTGGGCCCCTGGTCGATGCGGTAGAGCGGCGGCATGGCCACGTAAATCTTGCCGGCCTCCACCAGCGGCCGGAAGTGTTTCAGGAACAGGCCGCACAGCAGGGTGGCGATGTGCAGGCCGTCCGAGTCGGCATCGGCCAGGATGATGTTCTTGCCGTAGCGCAGTCCCGAGAGGTCGCTCGACCCCGGGTCCACGCCGATGGCGACCGCGATGTCGTGGATTTCGCGCGACTGCAGGATCGCGTTGACGTCCTCCTCCCAGGCGTTGAGGATCTTGCCCCGCAGCGGCAGCACGGCCTGGGTGTTCTTGTCGCGGGCCTGCTTGGCCGAGCCGCCGGCCGAGTCGCCCTCCACCAGGAAGAGCTCGCTCTGCTCGGGGTCCTGTGCGATGCAGTCGGTGAGCTTTCCGGGCAGCGCCGGCCCCGCGCCCACCTTGCGCCGCACCACCTTGGCGGCTTCCTTCAGCCGCCGGCGGGCGTTCTCGATGGCCATCTCGCAGAGCTTCTGCGCGGCCTCCGGGTTCTGGTTGAGCCAGTGCGAAAACGCGTCCTGCACGACGCTGGCGATGAACGCCGTGCACTCCCGGGAGGACAGCCGTTCCTTGGTCTGCCCGGAGAACTGCAGGTCCGCCAGCTTGGCCGACAGGATGTAGCTGCAGCGCTCCCAGACGTCCTCGGGGGTCAGCTTGACGCCCCGCGGGATGAAACCGCGGAATTCGCCGAAATCGCGCAGCGCCGCCAGCAGCCCCGAGCGGAATCCCACCACGTGGGTGCCCCCCTGGGGGGTGGGGATCAGGTTCGCATAGCTCTCGGCGATGCCGTCCCCGCCGTCCGGGAGCCAGATGACCGCCCAGCTGACCGATTCATCCTGGCCTTCCACCTGGCCGACGAAGGGCTCTTCCGGAATGCGTTCGAGATTCCCGACGCTTTCCGCCAGATAGTCCTTAAGGCCGTCCTCGTAGAACCAGCTGTCGCTCTGGCCGCCGGCCTCGTCCAGGAAGGTGACCGTCAGCCGGGGACAGAGCACCGCCTTGGCCCGCAGGGTGTGCCGCAGCCGGCTGACCGAGAATTTCAGGGTCTCGAAATACTGGGCGTCCGGCCAGAAGCGGATCGTGGTGCCGGTCTCCGATTTCTTGGCCTTGCCGACGGTCTTGAGATCGGAGGCTTTCTTGCCGGACTTGAAGACCATCTGGTAAACAAGACCGTTGCGGCGGATCTCCACCTCAATGCGGGTGGACAGCGCGTTGACCACTGAAACGCCGACCCCGTGCAGGCCTCCGGAAAACTGGTAGTTCTTGTGTCCGAACTTGGCCCCGGCATGCAGGCGGGTCATGATCACCTCGACCCCGGACACCTTCTCCTCCGGGTGCTGGTCCACGGGCATGCCCCGGCCGTTGTCCACGACCTGCAGCGAGCCGTCCTTGAAAAGCGTGACCTCGATGCGGTCGGCGAAGCCGGCGATGGCCTCGTCCACGGCGTTGTCGATGACTTCATGGGCCAGATGGTTCGGCCGGGTGGTGTCCGTGTACATGCCCGGCCGCCGCTTGACCGGTTCGAGGCCCCGCAGCACCTCGAGGTCGGCGGCATTGTAGTGATTCGAGTGATTTTTCATCCTCTCAACCTGATCGGCTCAACATATTGAGGTGTAAAATCGATTCGATCTTACTAATAGTGCTGGATTTTATCAGGGTTTCATTCGAAACACCAGATGCAACGATGATCGGAGGTGGGGTCGGTACAAATGCAGATGTTCGTCCCGGCGGCCGGACAGCCCTGCCGACTCCGGAAGTCCGGCCAGCCGGCTCGGTTCAGTTTCGCGACCGCTCCCTGGTCTTGATCTCCAGCTGGGCTTCGACGCTGTCGCAATGCCCGTCGAGGGAGACGCAGTAGTGCATGCAGCGGCCGCCGGTGGACGACATCCTAAAGAATCTGCAAGCCCTTTGATCTATTAGCAAAGGCCCCGCGCCGCACTTCGACATGAACCCGGCGATGCAGCAGTTGGCGCCGCTGCATTTTTCGGTCCTCTCGTTCAAGCTTTCGAAGTGCGCACCATTCCTGCAAAGTCCGGCGCTCTTCATGACGACTCATTTATATTGAACCGACTCCCTGGAGCTGTTTTCCTCCAGGGAGTCGATGGAAAACGGTTTCAGGTTAATGCGTTGAGCGTTCTTTCTACCGCCGGCCAGCTGCGGCCGGCCCGGCTCCCGGGTGCGCGGATTCACATAAGCCGTTCATGTTCAAAATAATTACATCCGGAGGCTCTGTCAAAACGCGGGCACCGATCGGGGATCGTCGCCAGGGCGGAGGGATTGCAGCCGGCCTTCGTCACGATCCGACGGCGGCTTTCATGCTCGCAAAATGCTCGCCCCCCGAGCTGAGGATGACCGCTTCGATGAACTGCTGGGCGCTCATATTCCCGCCGGCCAGGGCAAGGTGCCCGGTGCGGTCGAGTTCGGCGTCGGAGAGCCCGGCCACGTAGTCGACGAGGGCCGCGCCGTTGCGTCGCAGGAGCCCCAGGACTTCATCCCGCGTGCAGGCGGCGTGCTGGCGGGCATGCGCGTTGGCCATCGCGACCAGCTGGTCCATCGTGAATTCCGGCAGCTTCTCGCCCTTCACGATCATGCGGGCCAGGTCGACCGCCTCGAAATGCCCGGCGGCGATATGGCGGGCGGTCACCCCCACCGGCCACTCCTCCTTCTCGCAGGCTTTTTTCCAATTGCCATCCGAACAGCCTTCGACAAATGCGATGATATCCCCATTGAACGCCCGCAGGCGTTCGGCCAGTTGTTTCGCTCTCGCGCTCATTTGAGCCTCCCATTTTGATTTGACGCATCACGACTTGGGATTATAAGCATCTTCCGGCTTTGTGTAATTTCATCCCCATTATCAGCAGCGCCCCAGAAGCCTCGTTCAGCTTAATGGGTTGTTCACATTTTGCAATGAAGCCCTTCTAATCAGATTTTGGATATCTCGAAAGCACTTGTCAAACGAACCAGCACATCGCGCTAAATCCATGTCAAATTCTGCGGTTAATGCCGGCTGGTCGGTGGTTTCGGAATAGACCCGCTCTGAGATCATCTTTTTGCTAAGCCACTCTTTAGCCCCTCGAATGCTTTCTGGATCTTTCGGGGGTTGAAGGTCCCAGGGAAGACCGCGCTTTCCCCGCAGGGATTCGGCCGCAGCTAAAAACCAGGCTTCAAATTCCTGTTTTGCAAGAACCACCGCAATGGGCAAATCCTTATGCACCGATAAAGCACGCTCCAGCAATTTTGGGCCGTCTTGGGCGGGGCAGCATCCCGCCCAATCGCAATCTATTAGAACAAGTATTCCGCCTCTTCTTCCAATCTTGCGTGCAGCAAAATTCACAGTCCTTTCGATCTCACCTGCTTTGAGGAGTCTATTAGCTGGTACTCGCAAGGGCGTTAATACGTTCATAATAAAATCCGGTTTGATGAATTGTGCAATTCTTCGAATGAGAATCGGCACAGCTTCGACTTCGCCGTGACCTTCTACGATAGCGGCAATATTTACAATTGGCATGGGATAAAATCTGCAAAAAGGTCCAACTGTTTTGGACTGATTTCGGTTATGGCTGAATCGTCTGGCTCAATTTGATTCAAACGCAATAGTTCCCCGGCAGTATATAGCCGTTCTCTAATCGCAGATCGCCCCGCTTCATCGAGGGGTCCGATTCTTGTCTCGCCGCTCCGGTTCACTACCGCAAGAATGCTCGAATCCGGTAAATTTTTATCGTCCACAAGCTCTGGACTATGACTGGTAACTGCCACCTGGGTAACTTTTGACGCTGCCAGTAATGCGTCGAGGAGTACACCAGCCGCACCTGGATGGACGGCCATCTCCGGTTCCTCGATTCCCACGAACAAAACAGCTTTAGGCGCCGTTCGAGATGATTGGAAAAGCGCAGTTAAAACTCCTAGCGCTCGTAATGTTCCATCAGACATATTCTCCGCCATAAACCGCCAGGCTTCTTTATTACTTCCGACAATTTGGCGAAATTCCAATGTCTCTTTTTTCCCGGCATGTTTAACGGTCACATCCTTTATCCCCGGGACGACTTTCGATAGAAATTCGATAACACGAGCATGAGTTGCCTTGCTTTCTTTCTCCATGGAACTCAAAACGCTGGACAAATTGCTGCCATCGCGTTTAAGCACTTCGCCCGGGTCAGGCTGTTGAAGCTCTCGTATCTCATCTGGGTTTAAATTATAAAAACCCATTCGCGACAGCGCATCGTATAGCGGCCGAAATTCAGGAAGACCCGATGCTGCCACTAGGTACAGACGGTCCGTGGAAGCCGGAGGTCCGACTCCGAAACTGGATTCCTTAAGCTTGCCCGCCTCAATCCGGTAAAAGCTGTCCTTCTCCAAAAGAGCATTGCTCGAAACCCGGCAGTCTTCTCTTTGGATCTCGAACCCTCTCCTTTCCTTTGAACCAACCCGAAAAGCATAGATACCTTGAGTGTTATCTGGCAGTTGCCATTCAATCCGAATGCCAAAATGGGTGGGGTGGCCGGAGGATCTTCGTCTGACTTCATTTATCCCGCCTCTTTCCCGCAAGGCGTGTTCAAGAGATGTATTCAGCGACTCAGCTACCAATCGAAGTGCATTGAGAAAATTGCTTTTACCGGCTCCATTCTGACCTACCAAGAATGTCAACGCGCCAAGGGAAACAGAGCACTCCTTTATGCTTTTATAATTATTGAGGACCACTCTTCGCAGAAATACTGAATTAGCCATAGCCACCTACCTATATCCTCATTATTCTGACAAGCCTACATATATGCCTGGTTTGATCGCAAAATTGGAATTCTCCAAGATTATCCGCTCTTCTGATTTCGATTAGTTCTTTCTTACCAACATATCAAGGAAAACTGCCGAATATAGCCAGAATAATTCTCGGCGTATCGCTTTCACAATTTCAGTTCATTTTGCAGCCTGGCGATATCTTCGAAACCATCGGTCAATAAACGGTAAAGACGGGAGTATTGAGGATAGATCCGGTTGTAAACGGCCGCGTGCTCCGCAACCGGCCGTTGAACCCGGCTGAACCGCACCCAGTTCCGGATATCGTCGATCGAGCCGGCGCCGCCCGCGGCCAGAAAGGGCCAGAAGGCGGCGGCCAGGGCGGAAGCCTCCCCCCACACCGGGACGGACAGCTCGCGCCCCAGCGCGTCGGCCGTGGTCTGCAGCCAGAACCGGGACTGGGTGAACCCGCCCGAGGCAACGATCTGCCCCACGTCGAGCTCCATTTCCTGCAGCACTTCGAAGAGGCTCCTGAATCGATACCCGATGCCTTCGAGCAGCGCCCGGGCCAGGTGCCGCGCCTCGTGTGCGAGGGTCATCCCGAAAAAGACCGCCCGGGCGTTCAGATTCCAGTTGGGGCTGCGCTCACCGGCGAAAAACGGCAGGCAGATCAGGCCTCCGGACCCCACCGGCGCATTCTCCGCCAGAGAAAGGATGTCTTCGAAGGACAATGGCTTGATTCCGGCGCTCTGGCCGGCCGCCTGGTTAAAGAAGTCCCGCAGCCAGGCGAGTGCCACGCCGCCGTTGTTGATGGCGCCGCCCACCAGCCAGTGCGACTCGTCGACGGCATAGCACCAACTGCGGGCTTTGGAGTCCAATACCGGCCGGGGAGCTATCACCCGCAGCGCGCCGGAGGTCCCCACCATAAGGGTGGCCTGGGTCGGCAGCACAGCGCCGGCACCCAGACTCGAATTCACGGCGTCGGCCGAGCCGGTCACGACCGGCGTGCCGACGGGAAGCCCCATCCTTTCGGCGGCTTCCGGCTGCAGGCGGCCCGCCGGGGCGGCCGGAGAGGCCGGCGGGGAAAGCTGCTCGGGACGGACCCCGGCCAGAGCGAGGGCATCTTCGCTCCATCGGAGGGTATGCGTGTTCAGCAGGCCCGTCCCGGCCGCCAGCGCGTAGTCGACCTGCCAGCTGCCGGTCAGATGAAAGCCGGCGTACTCCTTGGCGGAAACGTAGCGTTGCGCGCTTTCAAAAAGCTCCGGCCGGTGTTCACGCAGCCACAGGATCTTGTAAAGCGGATACATCCCGTGCGGCGGGCAGCCGGTCTCGTTGTATAACTTCACTCCGGCCGGCGTGGCGGCGACGGCCTGCGCCTGCTCGACGGCCCGCCCGTCGGCCCAGGTGATGACGCCGGTCAGGGGCCGATCCCGGCCGTCCAGGGCCATGACGCCGTGCATGGCGCCGCCGATGCTCATGCCGCCGCAGCCCCTCGGTTGCGCGCCGGAGCGCTCCACCGCCTGGCGCACAGCCGCGATCAAGGCGTCAAGCAGCCCCTGCGGCTCCTGCTCCTGCCAGCGCTGCCGGCTCTGGGCCCCGGGGTATTCGGCCGCCCCGAAACCGAGGACGCGGCCGGTCCCGTCCACCGCCGCCGCCTTGCAGCTGCCGGTTCCCAGATCGATGCCGAGAAACCAAGGAGAACGTATCATGATTTATTCGCGCCGCTCCACCCGGTGGAGAATCTCGCCCGCAGGGTCCACGTACAGGATCCCCTGCTCCTCCTTGTTCATGTAATCCCGCGGGTCGATCCCGGCCGGGTCCATGTAGCCGACGTTGATCCTGCGGCAGAGCTCCTCCGGGATCGCGGTGGCCAGCACTAGGTTGACGGCGGGCCGCTCCACGCCGTCCGCGTAGCTGCCGGTTCCGCGCACGTGGGTCAGGTGGGCCAGCACGCCGCGCGGAACATGCTTGAGCCGTTCCATGTGCCCCAGCAGGTACTCGCGGATATGGTAGCCGACCGCCTCGATGTGGCGGCCCCAGGTCCGCGACACCTCGCGGATGTGCGGCGCGTAGATGACGAGCGTCCCCTGGTCGGCCACGACCTGCTCGAGCTTGTACATGACCTTGCCCGCGGTCCAGATCTCGTCGTACATGCCCGGCGCCACGCCGAAAACCAGCCGGAAGGGATCCCGCTTCGTCACGATGTGGATCCGCGCGGAGAGATCCGCCGCCCGCGACCAGGCTTCGCGGGCATCCCCCGCGTACAGCCCGCACAGGCCCGCCCCGTGGTTGACCACCATGGCCAGGCAGCGGACCGGAACGGACACCATGTCCAGCGCCCGGTCGATCAGCCGCCGGACCGGGGTGTCCTTGATCCCGATGATCTTCCTGCAGCTGATGACCGCGCCCAGCCAGTGGAAGAAATGCAGGAACTCGCCGCCGGAGACGCCGGGGAAGAGATACTTGGCGCCGCCCGAGAACCCCACGACCTCGTGCGGGAAAACCGGACCGGCGATGAGCACCAGGTCGTAGTCGAAGATGCGCCGGTTGATCTCGATCGGCAGCTCCTCGCTCAACAGCCCGCCGGAGAGGGCTTCGACCTCGGCGGCCGGCAGCACCCCGATGCGCCGGAAGGTGTCCGGCCGGTCCCAATCGTGGTTGAAGAAAGCCGAGTGCGGAAAATCCCTTCCGGGATCGCTGATGCCGTAAAGGGCCAGGATGCCCTCCGGCGGCAGGGGGGTGTGGGTGCCCAGGGCGACCATGAAATCGAGGCGCGCGCTGCGCCCGCCGATCGCCCTGCGGATGGCCCGCACCATCATCGGCAGCGGGCACGTGCGCGTGGCGTCCGGCGTCAATACGAGCACCCGCCTGTTTTCAAACAGCTCGGCCGGAACGCCCGCGGCGATGATCGCCGCCGCGTGGTCCTCGCTCAACACCGCCTCCGGGCTGCCTTCGCCTGCGGCCACGGCCCGATCTCCTTCACGCCTG
>Ga0209254_10001973_pt1 | contig 18587 bp, 13 predicted proteins | sample FrelakmetDIP11DI_FD_187148 | JGI IMG/M metagenome (GOLD analysis project Ga0209254, IMG submission 187148) | Freshwater lake sediment microbial communities from the University of Notre Dame, USA, for methane emissions studies - DIP11 DI (SPAdes)... | ecosystem: Environmental > Aquatic >...
GGACGTACAAGTGCCACAGCTGTGATCAAGCCTGTAATTTCATCACAAGCATACAGTGCTCTTTCCATTAAAGTCTGCCTTGGTATTCCAGTATGATCAGCATGGCTCAGTACTGCCCGAACAATTACTTCTGGAACACCTTTTTCCCTCAGGATAGGAGCACCAGCTTGAGGATGCTCTTCCAGGGTTGGATGAATTTCCCAGTCAAAGTCGTGCAATATCCCGGCAATTCCCCAGGTTTCCTGATCTTCATTAAACTTCTCGGCGTAAAATCGCATGGCTGCTTCAACGGCCAGCATGTGCCGTACCAGGTTTTCATTTTTTACGTATTCGTGCACTATACTTAATGCCTCATTACGATCCATTCTTGCTCCTTGTTTATCATTTATAAAAATTCTTCATTTCCAGGTGGGAATATGGGTTCAGGGTCGCCAAGCACAGGCACTGGGTGGGTTAAGTGCACATCTACTAAGGCAGTCAAGGTGGCAGGTAATTCACGCAGGTTCCAGTAGATCTGTGATCGCATGCTGTAATCTCTACGATCAGAGGCAACCCCCACCGCGTTCAAGCCCAAAGCATTACAAGTGTATAATGCCCGCGGCAAGTGAAAACTCTGGGTGACTAAAATTAACTCCTGGATCCCAAAAATGGCGCGGGCACGATAGCAGGTGTCATAAGTACGTCTGCCAGCGTAATCTAAAACGATGGCAGAATCTGGAATGCCCAAACTGAGTGCATATTCCCGCATGGCTCCTGGTTCGTTATAGTCGAGGAAGCGGTTATCACCACTCATTAAGATTTTTTGGATTTTTCCGGTGAAAAATAAGTCTGCAGCGGTTGCGATTCGATCGCGTAATACGTTGGTTGGGGTGCCATCCCGCCACAATCCTGCCCCAAAGACCACCGCCACAGGCTTGGACGGTACATTTTCCACCGAGTAAACTCTTTGAATTGAATGTAATGCGGTGATTAGGCGAGGTAGGAATATTACAGCCATCCCTAATACGAGTGTCATTTTTAACAACCTGATGATGAGTCTAATCGCCTGTTTCAACACGCGCCAATTCTACCATGTATATATTTTTGATAAACCACAGAAATCTCCGCTGTTGTTCAATCATCCCCTTCCATATAGCCAATCGAGAGGTTACAATCCGGAGAATATGAATGATAGTGAAGCTGCCTATAAAAATGCGTTGGAGTATTTATATAGCTTTGTGGATTTCAGTTTACAAAAGGTAGATACATATTCCCCCGCCAGATTTAAGCTTGATCGCATGCAGGCATTGGTCGAATCTTTAGGAAATCCTCAAAATGCTTATCCGATCATACACGTGGCGGGGACAAAGGGAAAGGGATCAGTTTCGGTATTTTGTGCGAGTGTTCTTCAAGAAGCGGGCTATAAAGTAGGTTTGTATACTTCTCCCCATTTGGATGATTACGCCGAGCGTATACAAATCGATGGTATGTTCATCCCTCATTCAGATTTAGTTGATTTGGTTGAAGAGATAAAACCTTATGTTGCTGCGATTCCAGAGCTAACCACCTTTGAGATAACCACTGCCCTGGCTTTCATGTATTTTGCTAATAGGCAGGTTACCGCGGCTGTGATTGAAGTTGGATTGGGTGGACGTCTGGATGCAACCAATGTGGTCGAGCCAGAAGTAAGTGTAATCACCTCCATATCCTATGACCATACTCATTTATTAGGAATTACACTTGCTGAAATAGCGGGTGAAAAATCTGGAATTATTAAAACTGGGATTACTGTGGTTTCATCACCCCAGGAAGAGGAAGCCCGCCAGGTTATCGAAAGAATTACCCGTGAGCGGTCTTCAAACTTGATTCAAATCGGGAAGGACGTTCAATTTGAGCAGTTGCACCACTCACTGGAAGGTCAAACCTTCAGGGTTTGGGCAGCTCTGGAAATCAAGGAGACGTCGCAAATTCTCACTATTCCACTTCTAGGATCACACCAGGTAGTAAATGCTGCCACTGCTTTTACAGCCTTGAGTGTATTTTCACAAAAGGGTAATAAAATCCACCCGGATGATATTAAACATGGCTTCACCAAAGTGTTTTGGCCGGGTCGCTTTGAAATTGTCCAAAAATCACCACCGGTCATTCTGGATTGTGCCCACAACCGGGATTCAGCATTAAAATTACGCCTGACCTTGGAAGAATATTTTCCAGGAAAATCTATTGTATTGATCTTTGGTGCATCAGAAGATAAAGATATCCAGGGTATGTTTATTGAGCTTATGCCCCTTATAAAAGAAGTCGTATTCGTCAAGTCATTTCATCCACGTGCCATTGAACCCGAGAAATTAGTACACATGGTTCAACCATTTAGGAAACCGGTTAACATCTACGAGCAGATACCCGATGCAGTCGATAAGGCAATCCAATTAGCCGATGAAGACATGGTCGTGGTTATTACGGGTAGTATATTTGTGGTTGCTGAAGCGCGAAAATATTGCGAGAAGAAAGTAAATATCAGGAGATATTGATGAAAGATAGCGATTGGTATTACCGCGACGATGAAGACGATTTCGGGGAAGCTGTCCATCGTCGTACGGAAGAATTATATAAAGTACCGGATGCGATCGTCGATACTGATGGGCTGATTGAGTGTCCGGTTTTACCATTACGAGACCTGGTGATATATCCACACATGGTTGCCCCGGTATTTGTGGGGCGTGAAGCTTCACTTCTGGCAATTGAAGAAGCTCAGATGGATAATCATACGGTCATTGCTCTTTTACAGCGAGATTTTGCCAACGAAAATCCACGTGTTGCAGATTTCCTGACTATCGGGGTTGAATTAGCTGTAGGTCGCCTGGTTAGTATGCCTGATGGATCAAGTTCAGCCCTTGCTCAAGGTCGACGCAGAGTGGAAGTGGTTGAGTTCACCCAACTTGAGCCTTTCATGATTGCGCGAGCGCGGCCATTGTATGAAACCACCACCCTGACTCGAGAGGTTGACGCCACCATGCGTACTGCCTTGGAGATGTTCCAGAAGTGTGTGCAGCTAAATCGCAGCCTTCCTGATGAAGCCTACCTTTACGCACTGAACATTGAAGAACCTGGATGGTTGGCCGATATGATCGTCACGACCATTGCCCCAACCATTGAAGAAAGATTAAAACTTCTCCAGTTACTTGACCCAACTGATCGATTAAAGCAGGTGGTTTCATTATTAGCTCAAGAAGTGGATGTGCTTGAGTTGGAGGACCAAATCCATACCCGGGCACAAAGTGAAGTTGACAGAACTCAACGGGAATTTTATCTACGTGAGCAGTTGCGTATCATCCAAACTGAGTTGGGAGAAACTGATCCCTGGATCAGAGAAATTTCAGATCTACGTAAACGGGTGGAAGGCATCAGTCTGCCGGAAGAAGTCATGTTGCGCGCCTTGAAAGAAATCGACCGGTTAAACCAGATGCCAGCCATGTCACCGGAAGTGGGCATCATCCGAACTTATATTGATTGGATACTTGACTTGCCATGGATGACCGCCACCGATGACAATCTGGACGTGGCGCATGCTGCTGAAATTCTTGAGCAGTACCATTATGGATTGCCGCGAGCCAAGGATCGTATATTGGAATACATTGCAGTTAGAAGCCTGAAACCAAAACGTTCCAAACAACCAATCCTGTGTTTTGTCGGTCCTCCCGGAACCGGAAAAACATCCCTGGGAAGGTCAATCGCAGAAGCATTGGGTCGGAAATTTGTGCGCTTATCCCTGGGTGGGGTCAGGGATGAGGCTGAAATTCGCGGTCATCGGCGCACTTACATTGGGGCTCTACCCGGTAGAATATTACAAACCATGCGCCGCGCAGGAACCACCAATCCGCTTTTTATGTTGGATGAAGTGGATAAATTAGGCCAGGATTTCCGGGGGGATCCATCCTCTGCCTTACTGGAAGTTTTGGACCCTGAACAAAACCACGCCTTCTCAGATCATTATCTAGAATTAGCCTATGATCTATCCAAAGTGATGTTCATTACCACTGCCAACTATACTGGTCCAGTCCCTCCCGCGCTGCTCGATCGGATGGAAATCATTGAATTTCCTGGCTATATCGAAGAAGAAAAAATGGAGATCGCCTATCGATTCTTGCTTCCTCGCCAGCTCGAAGAAGCTGGTCTTGACGAAGATAAAGTTCGTTTTCAGGACCAGGCTCTTAAGCGAATCATTCGTGAATATACCTATGAGGCTGGTGTGCGTAATTTTGAGCGTGAGATCGGGAAGGTTTACAGGAAGATTGCACGTACAAAAGCCGAGGGCAAAACCTACCCCAGTCGAATTACCCCATCTGCGATCGAAAAGTTCCTTGGCCCTCCCCAGTTCTTTACCCAGGAGGCTGAAAGGCGGGATGAAGTTGGAGTTGCTACCGCGATTGCCTGGACTGAAAATGGCGGTGAAATTATGCCCGTTGAGGTCCTGCTGATGGATGGAAAGGGAAATATGCAGATAACCGGGCAGATCGGCAACGTGATGCAAGAATCAGCTCAGGCAGCACTTTCCTACTTAAAATCGCGCTCGGATCAATTTGGAATTGATCCAGAGATCTATGAAAATTTGGATATTCATATTCACATTCCTGAAGGCGCTATCCCAAAGGATGGACCGAGCGCTGGAATTACCATCTGCACTGCATTGGTTTCAGCCTACACAGGGCGGGAAATAAGAAAAGATGTGGGAATGACGGGTGAGATCACCCTCAGAGGAAACGTCTTACCCGTGGGTGGAATCCGTGAAAAAGTCCTGTCGGCCCATCGTTCGGGTCTAAAAACCGTAATTTTGCCTAGACGGAACGCCAAGGACTTGATCGATGTTCCAAAACGAGCCAGGAGCGAGCTTCAGATTGTTATGGTGGACCATATTGACGAGGTCCTTGAAGTGGCCTTAAAACCACCAAAACCACTTGAAACCAACCATCGCCGTGAATCCAAGAAACTTAAAGAACGAAAAACAGTAAATAATGAGAAAAATATACCTGGATCCAGCCCTGTTTAATCATCCACCAGCACTATCCAAAGTATCTTGGGTGTGAAATCAATCACCTTATATCTTACATCTTGTAGATCAGAGACCAGCTGACTTTACTCGCTCATACAATAATGGAACCTGATCTAGGATCACATCGGGTTTACTTCGCCACTCGAATTCAACTCCGACCCCGCCATATTCGAATGCCAGCATCCAGGGCATGCTCCAATCGCCTGATCGAACACGCTCTAAAACCGAATCCAACCAATGCCAGTTTCGCTTTAAAATAGAAAGATGGTCGGTCCATCGACCTTTAATCCGGTGAATTCCTGCAAAGTGCAGTTCCTTCAATTTATGGACAGGCAATTTAGATAAGTACTCCAAAGGCTCCATGCCTATATAAATCGATGTTATTATTGCATGCGAGATATCCAATAATAATCCACATCCGGTTTCTTCAATAAGCCGGCTAATTAATCCAGGCTCAACACACAACTGTAAAGTATTCCCCTGATCTCCATGGTATGGTGAGTTCTCGATAATAATTCTATCGGGTCCGAAGCGCTCAACCATTGTCAACACATCGGATAGGATGTAATGATATACATAGTCAATATCAGATTTGTCGGTAGTGTCTACTGAAAGCTTTGGGAACGCGCTTTGCTTAGCATCCAGGTGAAGATTGATAAATGGTGTGTTTGTGGTACGAGCCAATTGCTCAATCAATTTCCAATCCAGCTGTTTTAGCTCATTGTTGCCGGCTTCAAGACTGAAGTGTATTGCAACAGGTCTGAGAGATTTCGCCTCGTCGACCATCCACTGCCAATCTGGCGTTTTAAAATAATCGATTTCAATTTGACCAGACCTAATCAGATCTGCTGCACATGGCGAGTAATTGATTGCTAGTTGCATAAATTATGGACACTCATTAGCTACATGTTCGGTAAAGGTTTCAGCAAACGAGTGCCGTCCTGAACCATCGCAAGCCGCCCTGAAGTAATAATAGGGTGTTTTCGCGGGGAAAGCCACAGCTTGTATTGCTGGTAGGCTCGGGTTGGATATCGCACCCGGTGGCAAACCGTTGTATAGGTATGTATTGTAAGGCGAGTCCACCTTTAAATCATCCAGGGTGAGCGGATTGGTCCACCAGGTACCCAGGTCTTGATTAAATCCCAGCGCATATTGAACGGTTGGATCAGAGGCCAACACGCTTCCTGAATTCAGACGATTATAGAATACAGATGCTATTTGTGGCATTTCTTCGTCCACAATAGCTTCCCGCTCGATGATTGAAGCAAGGATTACTGCCTGGCATATATCCAGGCCTTGAGCAGTGAAACCATTTTTAATCTCATCCGTAATTTGAGCTTCAAAGTTCATTAAAATTTTGGGGAGGAGTTCTTCTATGGTAGATTCACGTAATACCTCGTAGCTTGCAGGGAATAAGAAACCCTCCAAGGAGTGATTACCCAGGCAGGTGGAGAAACTGTATCCTTCCGGACCATTTTCGGTGGCTTGCAGAAACTCTTCTGGTGTAATAGTCAGTCCAGAGCTATAGAGCGTGTTGGCGATTTCCTCTCTTCGCCAACCGGGTAGGATGGTTAATGTGATGTATGGAGAACTTGACACCTGTATTGCACTGACAATCTCAAGCGCAGACATTGAAGGAGATAGCAGATAATCTCCAGCTTTCAGGTTGGTGTCCAGACCTGTATATTGTAGGTAATTGCGTAAAACACCAGGACTATGGATTAAACCCGTCTCCCATAACTTACCGATAATGGATGGTACCACCTCTCCCTGTTCAATAGTGATTTCAACCTCTAGGCCGTTTGGATCAATGGGTTGAACGAGGGCATCGCGTTGGATTAGGAGCAAACCCGAAAGATAAAGACGCTGGAAATTGCTTAATTCAGGCGAAGCTTCACCGAAAGTTTGTTCAGCCTGGCCTGTGACGATTCTGGGAATAATAATTCCCAGAATTACCATGATACAAACCAAAAAAATAATAAGAAGCAGGCAAGATTTAAACTTGGAAGGATTGCGCTTGTTTGTCATTTTATTGAGGGTTTGCATCCAAATATGATTGTAAAATAACCGAGGCAGCCAGGTCATCCAGGTGACCCCTGCGTCTCCGGCGGGTTGTGCTCATTTCAATTCTAGCTTGCCTGGCTTCCTGGGTGCTAAAACTTTCATCCCACAATTTTATGGGTATTTCACATTGCAGTCGAATAGCCTCCACAAGGCGGATTGCTCTGCGGCTTTGCGGTGTGGATGATCCATCATCATCCAGGGAGTGACCGACTACGATCAACGCTGCCTGGTATTGCTTCGCAAGGTCAGCGATTGCGGCTGCATCCACTGGCCGCGATGTATGCTTAAGAACCATTAGGGGCGAAGCAATCGACCCAGTCGGGTCGCTGAGTGCAAGCCCTATCCGCTTTTCACCTGGATCAATAGCTAATATTCTCATTATGGATCCGATTGAACTACCTGGATTCGCATGGGTATGAATGGTAGGCGAGGCCACCAACTGGGGGCCATGATAATTTTGACTTCATTCTCCAGGGGTAATGCATCATTTAGCCTGTGAATGGCTTGAGGGGTTGCCAAACCGGAGATAATCTTACCAACCTGGTCGTTAATGATATCCGCTTGAATCTCCCGCTGGGCAATAATCCTCCAGGAAGCATTACCATCTTCGCCAAGTTCAGGCTTTGTGAGCTGTTTTATGGTGGTGGTATTTTCAACCGGTGTATACCCCCGGGGGATGTTCGCGTCCAGGATGGGCATAATCAGCTTGTTCAATTCCTCTGAGGAGGCGACCTGGGATTCAAATTGAAGTCGCATGGAAACGCTCATATGGCTGCTGGGTTCTCCGATAGCTGGAGCTGCAACCTCATCGAGGATTTCAGTCATTGTTAATGTAGGTGTAATTAGAAAATCACCAGCAGTGATTAGCTTGTTCAAGTCCATCAATGCAGTTTGCTTTAGTTCCTCAATCAGCTGTTCACGAAGTAATCTGAAATCCCGGTTGGATGGAGCTGAAACTGAGGCATTCGTCCCACCATATGTATCATATGGGTTGGTGACGGACATATCTGGACCGAGATCGCCCTCGATTGCAACCAGGGAATTTGGGGGCAGGTTCCCGGATATCCCTGGAGCGATTGAGCGGGCATTGATGACGGCTGATACTCCAGGTTTTATAACTACTTCATTACCCAATGAGGTAACATAACGGATGGGGTCATTCCCTAAAGTGGTAACAACGGTTCCCACAGGGATCGTGAGTTCTCGATTGGAGATGTTCGTAAATCGAAGGGTCCCAGAGGCAGCTTTATCAGGAATTGTAGCTGATCCTGATGTAATTGCATCTTTTCTTCCTTCAACGATCACTTTCTGTGTGTAACTGGGAAGGCTGCCTGTGGAAAGATTGATATCTGATTGGGAAGGGTTTGCAGTCAGCATTAATTCCATCGATTGGGTATTCGTCTGTGGGGTAAGATAGATTGTCGCACCAGGTAGAATGAAAATCCCAAGTGCGAATAAAGCCATTACAGAAATCCCGAATAAGATGGTCCTGGTTGCTGGGTGCTCCATCCACACAAGAGATTGCGAGTTCATCGATTTACGGATACTATCCAGGTCTGGACGGTTCCCTTCCGGTGGTGAGATGTTCTTTTTCTGCCTGTTGATTCGCCAATGTGTTTCCTGTGCTTGACGAAGGTTATTAAACACCGGAATACCAACCTGTTGGGCACTAAACCGAACTTCTGCATCATGCGTGACCAAAGCAAGCTGAGCTCCCAATCGACTGGCATGTCGCTTCACCAATACGAGCTCGAGTCGTCGGTTTAATACCTGCCCTTTGTTTGGCCAGACCAGCAAGATACGCCCGGTTTGACTCCAGCTCATCTTATCGCAAACCGAGATGTAATCATCGTTCTTGCTGACCTGGATGATTTGGGTTTTCACGAAGGTATCTTACTCACAGCGTTAATTAAGGGAATAATATCCTTGACCATGCAGTTGTAATTCGTTAATGTGTGGGCACATGGTGGCCTTGGATTGAATCTGTCCTTATTTCCAACAGTTTTCAACCTTTATAAATCCAGCTTCTCCTTCACCCAGCTTTCCACACTTTCCAGGGCTGTATCCAATTGAGAAGCATCCTTTCCACCTGCCTGGGCGAGCGTTGGTTTGCCGCCCCCTCCGCCTCCCAAAGGAGCTGCAACAAATTTTACCAACTCAATCGCATTGATACCACGGGCAGCTAGGTCAGCTGTTGAACCCGTGATGATTGTTGGTCGTCCGTCTTTCACACTTGCGAGGACAGCAATTCCCTTTTCAGGGTACTTAACCCGAAATCGATCGACCATTTGTCGTAAAGTTTCAGCGTCTGCATCATTCAACCTGGCAACGACCACATTTATATCTTTAACCTGGATAGGATTATTCAGCTTATCCTCAAATTCAACCGACACCAGGCTCTGCCGTAAGCCATTGACCTGCTTTTTAGCATCACTAAGTTCATCCAGTATGTTGGTTGTTTTTTCCAATAAGCGATCCGGCGTGCTGCCAAGCAGCCTAGATACCCGGTTAATGGTATTAAACCGGTTCTGCACGAGCTCATACGCTTTCCAACCGGTCACGGCTTCGATACGGCGGGTATTCGCAGAAACACTTCCTTCGCTTGTAATCAGGCAGATGCCAATATCCCCGGTCTCACCTACGTGAGTGCCGCCGCATAGCTCATACGAAAATGGATCCTCTTCCCCAATGGTGATGGTGCGGACTGTCTCGCCGTATTTCTCACCGAATAATGCCATGGCTCCTTCTTCGACAGCCTGCTGATAGGGCTTGACCCTGGTTTTGAGCTGGTAGTTACCCAATATATGCTGGTTAACTCCAGTTTCAATTTCCGCCAGCTGCTTTGGAGTGACTGCTTCGGAGTGATTGAAGTCGAACCTCAACCGGTCAGGTGCGACGAGAGAACCAGCTTGCCTGGCATGTTCACCGAGCACACGCCTTAGTTCAGCATGTAATACGTGCGTGGCAGTATGATTTCGCATGATATCCCTGCGGCGTTGTGCATCGACAACAGCAATGGCAATATCGCCGGTTTTGGGTTGCCCTTTGATCACTTTTCCAACGTGTACAATCACACCCGCTGCAGGTTTACGCATATCCAGTACTTCAATTTCCCAGCTTGCATCCACTGAACGGATCCAGCCTGTATCCGAGACTTGTCCACCTGATTCGATGTAGAAACAGGTTTCTGGTAAGATGACTTCTACCTCATCATCAAGATTCGCCTCTTTCTCGGGTTCACCCTTGCAGAATAATGCCAGGATCTTTCCAGTTACTTCCAGGTGTTGATATGGATCATAATCGACCCCGGATGAAGGTAAGCTACCCTGTTGCACCAATTCGTCCACGACCAGGCGAAAGATTTCCACATCCTCTCCACCCATCTCACCAATGGCTTTCCCACCACCCGATGCCAGACTATGCTCGTTCATAAACTGGTCATATCCAGGTTTATCCACATCGAGACCCCGTTCCCGCGCAATATCCCGTGTGATCTCGAATGGCATCCCAAAGGTTGTATATAAATTCCCTGCATCTACACCAGGGAGTAATGCTTGTCCAGAATTAATTACCCCATCCAGCAAAAATTCAAGCTGGGTGGTTGCACGGTCAAGCGTACGCTGAAATTGTTCTTCTTCCTCTTTAACAGACGTCAGGATCGTTTTTCGATTCCGCTTTAACTCGGGATAAAAATCACCATAGGTGTTGATCACCACCTCAGCCACCTTGGAAAGGAACGGCTGGTTCAGTCCAATCTTGCCACCAAACCGGTATGCCCGGCGTATGATCATGCGGGTAACATAATTCCGCTTTTGGTTGCCTGGTAAGACTCCATCAGCGATCAAAAATGCTGCTGCTCTGGCATGGTCTGCGATCACCCGATATGGAGTCAGGTTTGCTTCGCGCTGTTCATCCGAATGCCCGCTGAGTTTTTGGGTGGTCAAGATCAATGGCCAGAGCAAGTCAGTGCGGTAATTGGAATCAACACCCTGCAGGATTGAAACAATTCGCTCAAATCCCATGCCTGTATCGACGTGCTTGGCGGGAAGAGGTTCGAGCTCGGTGGGACTGAGACGGTTATACTGGATAAAAACCAGGTTCCACAACTCCAAAAAACGCTGGCAGTCACCATTGACCTGGCACACGTGTCCTGGGAAGCCTTGTTTGTCACAATATTCGTTTCCTCGGTCCAGGTGAATCTCGCTGCATGGACCGCATGGACCTTTTTCAGCCATCTCCCAAAAATTATCCTTGCGCCCGAAGAACAATACATGTTCTGGATTTATGTCTGGCTGTTTCCGCCAATGTTCTGCCGCTTCATCATCCGCGGGAATATCGCCTTTATCATCCTGAAAAACTGTTGTCCACAATTTCTCTTTGGGCAATCCCCAGACGTCCGTGAGCAGCTGCCATGCCCATGCGATGGCTTCTTTCTTGTAATAATCGCCAAATGACCAGTTACCAAGCATCTCAAAGAATGTGTGGTGGATATTGTCACGCCCAACGTCGTCCAGATCATTATGCTTACCGGCAACCCGCATGCACTTTTGAGAGTCAGCCGCCCGTTGGTAGGGTCTATTATCCGTTCCAAGGAATACATCCTTGAATTGAACCATGCCTGCGTTGGTGAAAAGCAAGGTTTGATCGCCTCCAGGGACGAGCGAGGCCGAGGGAAGGATGGTATGTCCTTGCTCTAGAAAAAAGTCGATGAATTCCTTGCGTATTTGTGCGCCAGTTGGTTTGGTAGAGGTCATTCAATTTCCAGTTTCACTATAGTTCAGATGTACAATTTGGGCAGCGTGTGGCTGGGATTGGGATTTGGGTATAACAATACTTGCACTCTTTGGTCGGAGGAGCTGCTGGTGCAGGTTGTTTCTTCATTCGGTTCATCGAGCGAACGATCATGAAGATCACAAAGGCAACGATTACAAAGTCAATAATGGTATTGATGAACACACCATAATTGATGGTCGGAGCGCCAGCAGCCTGGGCAATAGCCAGGGACTCGTATTGAATACCATCCAGTGCGATGAACAAATCCGTAAAGTTAACTCCCCCAAGCAGAAGACCGATCGGTGGCATAATGATGTCATTTGTTAATGAAGTGACGATCTTACCAAAGGCGGCTCCTATGATCACAGCAACGGCAAAATCAATCACATTTCCCTTCAATACAAAATCTTTGAATTCTTTTAACATCGAATTCTCCTCCGTGTTTTTGTGGGATGTTTCAATTATACGCAAGATTTTATATTAATGACAGTAAGAGCCAAATTCCAAGTAATCGGGATCGCATTAATGTTATTACTTCCAGGGAACCCTAATCCTTTTATATTTATCCCCTTTGTATGAATTTATGCTGTGAGATATAATCCCTCCGTCATTAATCTTTAACCGATCAAGGAATATTGAATGACCTCCAAGTCAGGAAACAGGAACATCTATTTATACTTCGCAGTATTTTCTTCTGGGATGACTTGCCTGGCCATCGAGTTTGCCGCGTCGCGTTTGTTGGGAAATACCTTCGGAACCAGTAACCTGGTTTGGGCCAGCATCATTGGGTTGATCCTGATCTACCTCACTGTCGGATATTTTATCGGTGGGTATTGGGCAGACCGTTCACCCAAATTTCAGACCATGTATACCGTGCTCGTTTGGGGAGCGTTCACGGCAGGGCTTGTACCTTTTTTTGCCAGGCCCGTATTACGGATGGCAGCAGATGCATTTGACCAGCTTCGCGTTGGCATCCTGTTTGGATCATTCCTGGCTGTATTGATCCTTCTCATCGTACCGGTAACTTTGTTGGGCACCACCTCGCCATTCGCGATCCGCCTTGCAATGGTTGATTCACGTCACGCTGGTCGGATTTCGGGTCAAATTTATGCCATTTCAACACTTGGGTCATTTGTTGGTACATTCCTGCCGGTGTTGGTGCTTATCCCATTGGTAGGGACGACCATGACCTTCTTGATATTCAGTTTGTTTCTCACCCTGGTTGCGTTAGTTGGCTTATATATAACCTCCGGGTGGAAGACCACAATAATATGGATATGGATGCCGATTGTATTATGCATATTAGGAATTCTTTGGGGTAAAGGATCGATTAAGCAAACCGCAGGAGAAATCTATGAAAGGGAAAGTGCATATAACTATATTCAGGTGCTTGAGAAGGATGGTTACCGCTACCTGCGGCTCAATGAAGGCCAGGGGATCCATTCAGTATGGAATGCAAGCAATTTGAATTATGGCGGACCATGGCAGGAATTCCTGGCTGCACCTTTTTTTAATACCCCCCCTTACCGGCTTGACAAAGTAAAAAACATGGCGATCATTGGGCTTGCTGCTGGGACGGTGGCTAGGCAGGCAACCGATGTGTATGGGAATATCCCTATCGATGGATTTGAAATTGATCCAGCAATCATTCAAATTGGGCAGAAATATTTTGATATGAACATGCCAAACCTTAATGCCATTGCTCAGGATGGACGGGTGGGATTGAACCAGAGCAATAAAACTTACAGCATCATTGCTGTGGATGCTTACCGCCCTCCGTATATTCCTCCCCATTTAACCACTCGTGATTTCTTCGAAACTGCGAAGGGACATCTCACCGATGACGGGGTGCTGGTAGTTAACGTTGGCAGATCTCCAACCGATCGCACTCTGGTTGACCAAATCTCGAGCACGATTCAAGCTGTTTTTCCTTCTGTATATACTGTGGATGTTCCTGGATCATTCAATACAATGATCTATGCCACGAACCAACCCACCAGTTTTGACAATCTGAGTCAAAACCTGGACTATCTCAAGACTGAGGTCGATGCCTCAGATTTACTCGTGCAATCAATACAGGTTGCACTGGATAATGTCAGACCTACACCGACTTCAAGCATAGTATATACGGATGATTGGTCACCAATTGAATGGGTGACCAACAGCATGGTGCTGAGCTATGTTCTATTTGGAGATTTGCAAGAAATCGGACATTAATCATTAATAAAGGATAGACCAATGAAAATCGTATATAAAGTATTATCCTGGGTAATCGCCCTGCTGCTTCCTGTGGTTATTGTATTGCTGGTGGTCAGGCTGGTCATTAATCCCTGGTATCTTGTCTTTGAATACAATACACCTGGCTTTCCAGATGATCCATATGGTTTTAGTCAACAAGACCGTTTGAATTATGGAAAATTTGCAGTGGATTACCTGGTAAATTCTTCCGATATATCTTATTTAGGTGATATCCGGTTTCCTCCTGGGCAGCAAGCTCCTGAACCATCTTGTCAATTTATGAAGGATTGTACATACCTCTATAACGAACGCGAATTGGAACACATGTTGGATGTCAAGAATGTGGTCAGCGGTGCGATGAAAGTTTTCGGGTTAAGTACCGTATTACTTATCGCATTAGCGATCTGGGCTTGGGTCGGAAAGTGGAAGGTGGAATATTTGAAGGGATTAGAAAGGGGAAGTATATTACTTTTAGGATTAATTGGACTGATTATTCTTTCTGTACTAATTCTATTTCAATACATATTTGTTCTATTCCATCAAATTTTCTTCAATGCTGGTACATGGTCATTCTTATACAGCGATACCTTGATTCGCCTCTTCCCTGAGCGCTTCTGGCAGGATACTTTCCTGATGGTGGGCGGATTATCAATATTTTTTGGCCTCCTGGTCTATTTTGGAGCCCGGAAGATCCGATTAAAACTGTCGAACACCTAAAAATATCCCATCGGTAGGGTATTGCCCAATGGAATAATGCTTTGCTCTACTGGCCTGAAGCAGTAATCACCACACAGTTGCAAATCTTTTTTTACTTGGCTTTTCCCTGGTTTGCCACCGCTTCAGCTGCCTTGCGGATTTCTTCAGGATCTCCCAGGTAGTAACTTCGCATTGGATGCAGGTCATTATCCAGCTCATAGACCAGTGGAATGCCGGTGGGAATATTTAATTCAACGATTTCATTGTCTGCAATATTATCCAGGTATTTTACCAATGCGCGCAGGCTGTTTCCGTGTGCGCAAATAATCGCCTGTTTCCCAGATCGTACGATTGGAGCAATCGTACTGTGCCAATAGGGCAGCATTCGGGCAACGGTATCCTTTAAACATTCTGTGCGTGGCAGCTCAGATTCAGACAGGGAGGAATAACGGCGGTCAAAACGCGGATGGCGTGGATCGTCCAGCTCAAGTGCGGGAGGCTGTATGTCGTAGCTTCGGCGCCAGATCTTTACCTGCGCTTCACCGAATTTAACAGCCATCTCTGCCTTATTTAAACCTTGCAGGGCACCATAATGCCTTTCATTCAGCTGCCAGGCATTGATAACCGGAAGCCATTCCAGGTCCATTTCTTCCATTACGATCCAGAGGGTTTTTACTGCACGTTTCAGTACCGATGTATAAGCCAGGTTAAAGGCATACCCCCCTTCGCGCAATAGTTTTCCAGCCTGATGAGCTTCACTTACGCCCTGGTCGGTCAGCCCAACATCCGTCCATCCCGTAAATCGGTTCTCCAGGTTCCAGGTGCTTTGACCGTGTCGTAGTAATACAAGTTTATATGCGGGGTTCATATCTTTCCTCTATTTGATGGTTTTAACAAACATCTCCCCATTATTTACATTTTCTAGGTAAAAATGTAAATACAAGGAGACGTTTATATTTTGTAAACACAAAGATCTTACAGATATATATTTATCGGATTGCTGCCTCTGTCTCTGGATCAAACAAGTGCATATTTCCCATATTGAAAACGACCTGCGTTCTTTCGCCCATACTAACTTTAGTGCGTGGATCAACCCGGGCAACGAAACTATGCTCACCGGTTGTTACATAGAGCTGTATTTCATTTCCCATTAGCTCAGTCACATCCACCAAACCATCGACTGGCTGGGGAATAATCCCGGGTGGTAGGAAGCGTGGGTCTTGGATATCTTCAGGTCGTATTCCCATCGTGACGGGTTTATCTACGAATTTTGAGTAAGAATCGTTTTTAAAGGAAGGTACTTCAACCTTAAATGATTCTCCATCTACGAACAGCTTTCCGTCACCCCGTACCAATTTTGCTTTAAAGAAATTCATCGCAGGTGAACCAATGAATCCAGCTACAAATAAATTATCTGGGTGATCGTAGAGCATCTGAGGTGTGTCAACCTGCTGTAATAAGCCTCTGTTGATCACTGCGATCCGGCTGGCCATGGTCATTGCTTCAATCTGGTCATGGGTTACATAAATGAATGTCGTTTTCAGCTGCTGATGAAGCTTGCTGAGGTTGGCGCGTGTTTCTACCCGTAATTTTGCATCCAGGTTGGAAAGCGGCTCATCAAAAAGGAAAACTTTAGGCTCGCGTACGATCGCCCGTCCAACCGCCACACGCTGGCGCTGACCGCCGGATAATTGCCTGGGTTTTCGATCTAATAAGCTCTCGATTCCGAGTGTTGTTGCAGCTTCACTCACCCTGCGCTTGATTTCCTCTTTTGGGGTTTTGCGTAATTTTAAACCGAATGCCATGTTGTCGTACACGCTCATATGGGGGTAAAGCGCATAGGATTGGAAGACCATGGCAATATCCCGGTCTTTGGGTGCAACATCATTCACCACACGATCTCCGATCATGATCCGACCTTCTGAGATCTCCTCCAAGCCTGCCAACAGCCTTAATGCAGTTGTCTTTCCGCATCCTGATGGGCCAACCAGAACAAGGAATTCTTTATCAGCAATTTCAAGGTTAAGGTCGTTTACCGCAACGACTTCTCCGAACCGTTTTGAAACCTTTTCATACGTGACACTAGCCATAAAGTTTTCTCCTTTCAGTAGAATATAGTGATTAAATTATAGCTGTGGAACGCAAATAATACAATCTCTAAAAGTATATTCATTGATTTGCACTTGCCTATTTCCATCCCTCATACTAGAATGAGGTCCTGAGAACGAATGACAAAAGCTGAGGACATCACCCCGATACGTAAACAATACCTGGAGATAAAACGCCAGTATCCAAATGCTATTCTCTTCTTCCGCTTGGGGGATTTTTACGAGACCTTTGACCAGGATGCAGAGGTGGCTGCTCGTGAGCTGGATATTGTGTTAACTTCCCGTCCTGTGGGGAAGGGGGTGCGGGTACCTCTGGCGGGGATTCCCCACCATGCCTTGGAAAATTACCTGGCGCGTTTGATCGAACGGGGTTTCCACGTAGCCATTTGTGAACAGATGGGCGATCAACCCATTAAAGGGATTTTCCCTCGTGAGGTTGTGCGCGTGGTTACCCCAGGAACCCTGATCGAATCGGGTTTGCTGCCGCAAAATTCTAATAATTACCTTGCCTGTGTACAAATCTTTGAAAATTTGGCCGGGATTGCCTACGTGGATATCTCCACGGGTGAATTTGCGGTAACTGAGCTTGATTCTGATGATATTCACGTTGCATTAAGGGCTGAGCTTCTTCGGCTGCACCCTGCAGAAATTTTGTATCCTGAGCCCATCATTTTACCGGATGGAATTTCCGGACATCTCACTGCCTGGCAGGCATGGCACTTCAATGCTGAACGCTGCCAGGATGCTCTTTTGCAGCATTTTGGGGTTGCCTCGTTGGATGGATTTGGTTTACGTGGAAAGCCATTGGCAGTCCAAGCTGCAGGGGCGATCATCCAGTACCTTTTGGATACCCAGCCTGCATCTCTCAAGATGTTAAACAACCTGAGCACCTATACCACCTCCGAATTTATGAATTTAGATGCCTCAACACGCCGCAACCTTGAGCTGACGGAGACGATCCGCGACGGGAGCGTTCAAGGCAGCCTGTTAGGAGAGCTTGATCGGGCGATTACACCGATGGGAAAACGTTTGATCCGCCAATGGGTGAGTAAACCACTCCTGGACGTGGAGTTGATTCACCAGCGGCAAATGGGTGTCCAATATTTTTATGATCATGGTTTGTTACGGGCTGAATTTCGAGCTGCCATAAAACCATTAAGTGACCTGGAACGGTTGACCACCCGCTTAGCCAGCGGATCGGCCCAGCCACGCGACCTGGTGGGTATACGCGGGACACTCCAACGAATGCCGGGAATTGCACTCATGATCAGTGGCAATGGAACCATTCATGCTGGACCAGAACATGGGGTCGCTAATTCCGCCCTGGAATCAATAAAGAAGGATCTCGATCCTTGTGCAGACGAATTGCAAATATTGGAAGCCGCAATTGCTGAAGACCCTCCTGCCACGCTTCAAAACACGGGAATCATACGCCATGGTTACTCAGCCGAGTTGGACGGGGTGATTGAAAGATCGTGTCATGCGCGTGAATGGATTGCTAATCTTGAGGCGGTGGAGCGTGAGCGGACGGGAATAAAAACATTAAAAGTTGGTTACAACAAGATATTTGGATATTATATTGAAGTCACCCGTGCAAATACTGAGTTGGTCCCCGATGAATATATCCGCAAGCAAACATTGGTCAATGCCGAGCGTTATATTACCCCAGAGATGAAAGA
>Ga0209254_10001975_pt1 | contig 18580 bp, 16 predicted proteins | sample FrelakmetDIP11DI_FD_187148 | JGI IMG/M metagenome (GOLD analysis project Ga0209254, IMG submission 187148) | Freshwater lake sediment microbial communities from the University of Notre Dame, USA, for methane emissions studies - DIP11 DI (SPAdes)... | ecosystem: Environmental > Aquatic >...
TTCTAAATCGTATGCCATAACTTTCTTTCTAACACTTTAAAATTTATAAGCCTAAGCCGCTTTTCGGCCTGGAATTGCATTTAACAACTGCTGTGTGTAGGGCTGTTGCGGCGCGTTATAAATGTCTGCTACCTTGCCCTGCTCCACGATCCTACCCTGATTCATCACTACCATTTCATCCGCAATATGCCGCACCACACGCAAATCATGGCTAATGAAAATGTAGCTTAAATTCATCTCCCGCTGTAACTCTTTCAGCAACAACAATATTTGCGCCTGCACCGACACATCCAATGCGGAAACCGGTTCATCACACACCACCACTTTAGGTGCTAGGACCAGCGCACGCGCAATGCCGATACGCTGCCGCTGTCCACCTGAAAACTGGTGCGGATATTTTTGTGCATCAGTCACTTCGAGCCCTACGCGCTCAAGCATCTGGTGCACTTTTTCTTTTTGCTCCTCAACACTGCCCAATTTATGAATCAGCAGGCCTTCGCCCACAATTTCACTCACTTTCATACGTGGATTCAGCGAGGCAAAGGGATCTTGAAACACCATTTGCAAATGCTTACGCACCTCACGCAGTGATTGACCTTCAAGTCTGGCAAGGTCTTGCCCTTGAAAAAACACCTCGCCGCTGTCAAAAGGGTGTAATTGTAACAGACAACGTGCCAACGTGGATTTGCCGCTGCCTGATTCACCTACTACCGCAAGCGTAGAGCCGGTCTTTAATGCAATACTGACATCATCCAGCGCTTTGACTTGCGTGCTGCTAAATCCAAAACGTCCACTGCGCTGCGTGTAGATTTTTACTAAATTGTTCGCCTGCAAAATGACATCACTCATGCTGCATTCCCTAGCCATGCATAATCAATCGGTTTCAGCAGTTTCTTACCCTCTGCATCCGGTACGCAATCCAATAAAGCCTTGGTGTATGGATGTTTTGGTTTTTTCAATACTTCATTCTTAGTACCTGTTTCGACAATTTCGCCTCTGAACATCACAATGACATCATCGGCAATATCCGCCACTACGCCAAAATCATGGGTAATAAACAGCATGGCCATATTCATGCGAGTTTTGAGCTCATCCAATAATTGCAGAATCTGCGCCTGCACCGTCACATCCAGCGCTGTAGTTGGCTCATCAGCAATCAACAATGCGGGTTCACAAGCAATGCTCATGGCAATCATCACGCGCTGACGCTGTCCGCCAGAAAGCTCATCGGGGTAGCTATTGGCACGCTCAATAGGGATGCCAACTTGCTGCAACAAGCTTTCTACCCGCAGCTTGAGACTAGCCCCTTTTAAGCCCAAATGCGCAGTCAACGCCTCTCCAATTTGATAACCAACTGTGAGTACAGGATTTAGCGAAGTCATCGGCTCTTGGAAAATCATGCCGATTTTTGCACCGCGTATGGTCTGCATGGCTTTATTATCCAGGCTGGTTAGCTCCTGTCCTTGAAATCGTATGCTGCCTTTTGCTTGTAGCTGGGATGATAGCAAACCCATGACACTCAAGGCTGTCAGGCTTTTTCCACTGCCGGATTCACCAACGATGCAGGTAGTTTTCCCCGCCAAAAGTGTCAACGAAACATTGTTTACAAGCAAGCGGCTTGGCATGTTTCTTGGCGCAATACTAAGATTTTGAATATTTAGAATTTCTTCCATATTATTCAATGTTGTAAACAATGGTGACAACTACTCGCGCGGTTTTATCGATAGTAGATTTATCGTAAACTCCACCATAACTATTATCACTGTCCTCGCCCCCACCTACAGGAAGTATATAGAACGCGCCTTGTGAGGCAGATTTCATTACACCAACCTTCACACCGTCCTGCTTAACGAACTCGGTAGCACGAGTGCGAGCGTTTTTAGTTGCATCAGCGATCAGCGACATTTTAATTTCTTCCAAATTGCTCACCAAATATTGTGGCGGTTGTGCGTTCACCGGATGGTTGTCGGCGCGTAGCTGCAGTATCGCCTTGTTTGCATTGGTGATTTTGTCTAAATCCTTACTCGAAACATGGAAACTCTGCGAGCCGTCGTAACCATTACGCACTTGGCGCGGCGTGTCTTTAATGAATACTTCGTCATAGTGATCGTAAATATTCTCCACGTCCACTGCAATGCTTTCTTTAGGCAAGCTCTGTTTCACTAGGAAATCTTCCAGCACCTTACGCTCGGTCGCCAATTTTTGTAATGCGCCACGCTGCGTGGCATCCGTCACGCCAATACTGAGTGTCCATTCCGCACTATCGGCCTTAATCGGCTTCTCTGCCAAGCCTTTTACGGTAATGCTCTGTTGGCCGGAAACCGCACGCTTGGCTTGCACGCCAAGGATAAACGCCGCGCTAGCCATGCCGATCGCCAACAGCAGACCAAGCACAATGATAGCCTTGGGGTATTGGGATGAGTTGGTATTCGTTTCGTTCATTTGGCTACCCCTATGTGCGTTGCTGCTTGGGCAAGCTTATAACGAATTTGTTCACCGGCTTGCAGTAAAGGTTTGAGCGAGATTTCACCGGCCGCCGCTTCGTCATCGCCCAGAATCGCAGCGAATCGCGCGCCACTTCTATCAGCCTTTTTCATTTGGGATTTAAAACTGCCGCCCCCAGCATGCAGCACTACGCTCAAACCCGCACTGCGTAAAGTTTCTGCTACGTTAAAAGCCTGTTTTTCCGCTAATTCGCCAACATTCACAAGATAAACATCTGGCGAACTAGTTGCAGTAACTCCGTATTCCTGCATCAGCAAAAATACACGCTCTAAGCCAATGCCAAAGCCACACGCAGGTGTAGCGTTGCCACCCAAACGTTCTACTAATGTGTCATAACGCCCACCAGCTGCAATGGTACCTTGTGCACCTAGTTTTGTGGTCACCCACTCAAATACAGTGCGGTTATAATAGTCCAGACCACGCACCAGACGATGGTTAATTTGATACCTCATACCTGCTTGCGTCAGTAATTGACATAATTTCTCAAAATGAGATCGACTGGCCTCGTCCAGACTGTCCATCAGTTTAGGCGCAGCTTCGCAAATAGCTTGCATACGTGGATTTTTGGTATCCAGAATGCGTAACGGATTGGTATATAATCGGCGTTTAGCATCTTCGTCCAGCACATCTGCGTGCTTTTCGAAGTACGCAATTAGAGCATTTCGGTAAGCTGTTCGCTCCTCTGCATCACCGATGCTATTAATTTGCAACTCAACATCTTTGATACCTAGCGCTGTCCAAAGCCTTCCCAGCATTACAATCTGCTCGGCATCGACATCGGGTGACTCAAACCCAAATGCCTCTACGCCAACCTGATGAAACTGTCGTTGACGACCTTTTTGTACATTCTCATGCCGGAACATTGCTCCGCTATACCACAGGCGCTGCGGGCCATTGTAAGTCAGGTTATGTTCAATCACAGCCCGCACGCAGCCTGCAGTGCCTTCAGGTCGCAACGTTAGTTTGTCACCGTTTAAGGCATCTTCCCAAGCATACATTTCTTTTTCGACAATATCGGTGTGCTCGCCTACGCTACGCACGAATAATTCCGTGGTTTCCACCAGCGGCATGCGAATGTTGTTGTAGCCATACTGTGCCAATATGCGTCTGGCTGTATCTTCGAGTTTAAACCAAAGCGGGGTAGCTTCTGGTAGGATGTCGTAAAAGCCTTTAATGGATTGAAACTTTTGATTCATTTTAATTTTAATTAACAGCTGAAATTGGAATAGTTTTTTGAGTTAAATTGACACGGAGCTTGCCGCCTTCTACATAGTTTTTTTGCACATAATCTTCGACAATCGCCTGAAACTCTTGCGCGATATTATCGCCTTTCAAAGTCACGGTTTTTTCGCCATCTACAAACACTGGGGCAACTGGCACTTCACCAGTGCCAGGCAAGCTGATACCGATATTTGCTAACTTAGATTCACCTGGACCATTTACCACGCAGCCCATTACCGCAACGTTCATATTCTCCACACCCGGATAACTTTTGCGCCAAACCGGCATTTGATTGCGCAGATAGTTTTGAATCTGCATAGCAAGTTCTTGAAAATAAGTCGATGTCGTACGTCCACAACCCGGGCATGCCGTGACCAAAGGCGTGAATGAACGGATACCCATGGTCTGCAGGATCTCTTGTGCCACTACAACCTCTTTAGTTCGCGATTCGTTCGGCTCCGGAGTCAAACTGACACGAATGGTATCGCCGATGCCTTCCTGCAAGAGTAATGACAATGCGGCTGTAGATGCTACTATCCCTTTGGAACCCATCCCAGCTTCAGTTAACCCCAAGTGCAAAGGGTAATCGCAACGCTTGGCAAGTTCACGATACACTTTAACCAGATCTTGTACGTTACTGACCTTGCAAGAAATAATGATTTGATTAGGCAGCAGGCCAAGATTCACAGCCTGCTGTGCACTTTCTAGCGCCGATTGAATAAGCGCTTCACGCATCAATTCTTCTGATGACATGGGGTTGCTTGATTTGCCGTTATCATCCATCATCTGCGCCATTTTGGCTTGGTCTAAACTGCCCCAATTGACACCGATACGCACTGCTTTTTGGTATTTAATCGCCGCCTCTATCATGCTAGAGAACTGTTCGTCGCGCTTGCTGCCTTTGCCCACATTGCCTGGATTGATGCGGTATTTGGCTAGAGACTGAGCACAATCCGGGTAAGCCGCAAGCAGCTTATGGCCGTTGTAATGAAAGTCGCCCACCAGCGGCACATTGCAGCCCAGCGCATCCAAACCAGCGCGGATATTGGAAACCTGTGCCGCAGATTCTGGTGAGTTAACCGTAATACGCACTACCTCAGAACCTGCTTGCCATAACTCATATACCTGCTGAATAGTCGCTTGTGCATCGGCAGTATCGGTATTGGTCATGCTCTGCACAACAACTGGCGCAGTCACCGTGCCATGCAAACCACCACCAACAGGCACATGGCCTATCATCACTTGTAAAGAATTACGCCGCATATTGAGAAACTACTCAAGCTTGATGTGTGCTACGTTTTGGCGTGAATGCGGCGCTAAATCGACCGGCTTGCCATTCATGCTAATGCTGGTAGCTCCCGCATTGCCCACCACCACATTCACAGGTAGTGTAATATCAATGCTTTCGCGGCTACCAGCAAAAATTGTCTTGTTGAAAATTTCTTTACCTGCCGCATCTACTACACTCACCCAAGTTTCTTGAGTTGCACTTAACTCTAACTTAACCGCACCATTAGGATTAGGTGCAATAGAGGTTTCTATCGGTTGACCATTTGTTACTGGCACTGAAGGTGTGTTTGCGATAGCAGTATTATCCACAACAGCATCTGTAGATGGTGCTTGATTTATAATATCAGCTGCAGTAGTCGAACTAGTATCTGCAGGGGGCAGTTGTAATTCTGTTGCCGGTTGCGCAACAGCCGCGCGCTCTGCTGCTGGCAATGCAGCTTCTGGCAAGGCCTCTACAACACTTTCTGTCACTGTAGGTTTGGTCGGGCTAGGTTTTTCGACATAGCTTTGATAAAACAGCCACGTAGCCAAACCCACCAACAAGGTTAACCCAGCCCAAATGTAATTCGCTGTTTTCGGTTTGTCGTAACCGGTCATTTTCATAGTTGAAGTTGGCTTTATCGTGAACTCATGCGGTGCGCTGCTTGGCACTAGTACATTATAAGCATCTAACAGAGGCTCTACATTGATCTTAAGCAGTTTTGCATAGTTACGGATAAACCCTCTTACGATGGTAGATTCTGGCAAAATTGCAAAATTATCAGCCTCTATCGCCTCAATTTGCCTAGTACTTAATCTAAGACGGCTTGCAATATCCTGTATGGACAAACCTTGACTTTCACGTGCCAAGCGTAACGCGCCACCACAACGAGATCGTTGATAAATGTCGTTCTCGTATGAATTCATCTCTCCTGCCTGAATAGATTTGTTCTGTGTCATTTCATTTTTTTGAGTAGACTCTTTGGTTTTACGCGCCATGATGTCACCTTAATGTATAGCACCTTATCAATTACTTATTGCTATTGACCACTCAATAACAATCGCGTTTGTTCGGAGTTAGGATATTGCTGACGTAACTGCAACGCATAGCTGGCTATATTATCCTTGTCGCCCAAAACTCGCGCAATTTTAATGCCCAACCACAAAGTCTCAGCGCTTGGGGACATCACCAGGGCGTTTTGTAGCGTCTTTTGTGCAGTCTTTACATCACCGCGCTTAAACTGGATTTCTGCTAATTGCGTGGCTGCAGAATGCGTAAGCGGCTGAATCTGCAACGCTTTATTGAGGTATATTTCTGCATTTTTGACATCATTTTTACGCGCAGAGCAGATGCCTGCATTGGCATATGCTAGGTTAGGTGTCGAATATAGTGGATTTTTAACCGCCTCTAAAAACTGGACAATGGATTCATCATAACGGCTACGTGAACATAAAAAACTGCCGTAATTGTTATGAGACTCAGAGCTACCTGGCTGAATTTGAATGGCTTTTTTGAAATTAGCATCCGCTTTCACATCTTCATTCAACGCCGCATAGACTAAGCCCAAACCATTGTATGCCTGCCCATAGTTGGGATCGATTTGAATTGCATGGTTAAATTCATCCAAGGCGATTTCGAGTTTATTTTGCTGATAATAAGCCGCTCCCAAATCCGTGTGTGCGCGCGCGCGCGCTGTAAGTCTGCTTTCGCCATAACCATCTGCTCCGCCCTGCGGAGTCGTAGTGCATGCACTAATCAAAACTAGCAGCATAGTAACCAAGCTGAAATTTATTAATTTTAACTTCATGCAACCGCCTCTATTGAAATTTTTAAATTACGTTTTGTTTTATCCAGCACTTTTCCTGCTAACTGCCCACATGCTGCATCGATATCTTCACCACGCGTTTTGCGAACAGTCACTACATAGCCCGCTTGCATTAAAATATCACGGAACACGCGAATATGGCTAGGTTTAGATGTCTCATAACCGCTGTTGGGGAATGGATTAAACGGGATTAAATTAAATTTACAGGGAATATTTTTCACTACCTGTAACAACTGGTGCGCATGTTCCACTGTATCGTTCACGCCGTCCAGCATCACATACTCAAAGGTCACAAAATCTCTCGGCGCCTTCACCAGATAACGCTCACATGCGGCCATGAGTTCTTTAATCGGGTATTTTTTATTAATCGGCACCAGCACGTCTCTCAATTCGTCGTTAGGTGCATGCAGGCTGACAGCCAAAGCAACAGCGCAATCCTCTTTCAGCTTATCCATCGCAGGCACGATGCCGCTGGTAGAAAGGGTCACACGTCGGCGACTCAAACCGTACGCGCTGTCGTCCAGCATAATCTGCATAGCAGTCACCACATTATCGTAATTGGTGAGCGGCTCGCCCATGCCCATCATCACCACATTCGAAATAATGCGCTCACCTGCCGGCAACATGTCATAGCCATCGGCCTGACGCAATGATTTGTTTGCCAACCAAAGCTGGCCGATAATTTCAGAAACACTCAGATTGCGGTTAAACCCCTGCCTGCCCGTGCTGCAAAACGTACACGCCAGTGCGCAGCCTACCTGGCTGGATATACATAAAGTGCCTCTATCATCCTCAGGAATAAACACAGTTTCGATGCTGTTCGCTTTATCAGTTCCGCCTTTACTATTTACATCGATGAGCCATTTGCGCGTGCCGTCGTCCGACACTTGCTCCAACTGCACGGTTGGCGGTGAGATTTCTGCCTCGATTTGCAATTTTTCGCGCAAACTTTTGGCGATGTCAGTCATTTGACTAAAGTCGTTCACGCCAAAATGATGTATCCAGCGCATCATCTGCTTGGCGCGAAACGGCTTCTCACCGAGCCCGACAAAGTACTCAGCGAGCTGTTGTTGATTGAAATCTAAGAGATTAACCAAAGAAGTATTTGATCTCGATGGCAGCATTTTCCAAACTGTCAGACCCATGCACCGCATTCGCATCAATGCTCTCGGCAAAGTCTGCGCGAATCGTACCTGGCGCAGCTTCTTTCGGGTTGGTAGCGCCCATTAATTCACGGTTTTTTGCCACAGCATTTTCGCCTTCTAATGCCTGAATCATCACAGGACCGGAAATCATGAATTTCACCAGGTCATTGTAAAAAGGACGTTCTTTATGCACGGCATAAAAACCTTCTGCTTCCGCCTTAGTGAGATGCGTCATTTTTGCTGCAACGATTTTCAGGCCAGCGTTTTCAAAACGTGTATAAATTTTACCAATTACGTTTTTTGCCACCGCGTCTGGTTTAATAATGCTAAGGGTACGTTCTACTGCCATGTCGACTCCAAAAATAAATATTAAAATGAACTACTTAGAAAGGCATGCACTTTAACATTTTTAGTAATTTTTATAAACCATCAATTTGTAGCATTTTGTAAATCATAATGCCAAAAATGTGGCAAAATCAGATGTTATGAATTCCGATAACGGTAATACCAGAACAATGATGGCCACCTGTCCGGCCTGCGGTTTATTGTGCGATGATGTATTGATTGAAAATAATCAAAATAAAATCAGCGTGCTGGAGGGTAGCTGCACAAAAAGCATCAGCTTTTTTGAGCAATCCATTGGCAATATCACACCCCTAATTGCAGGTAAGCCAGCCACCTTTCAGGAAGCCATTGCAAAGACAGCACAAATTCTAAAAATAGCCAAAAACCCATTATTAGCGGGATTGAGCACCGATTTGCAAGGCTTTAGGGCAATATACGATTTGGCGCAAAAAACAGATGCAACACTTAGCCATATGAACGCAGCCAGTTCGCAACGCAATTTGCGCGTGCTGCAAAGCGCGGGCTGGCAGATTACGACCCTGACCGAAGTGAAGAACCGGGCCGATGTGATTGTATGCATCGGCACGGACGTTGTGACGCATAACCCACGCTTTTTTGAACGCATTATTCAGCAAGACGGCATGTTTATAGGTGCTAAAGAACGCGAGGTTATCTTTATTGGCGAAAATATTCAGAAAAATGATACTCTGGAAGGCTCGTCCCTATTAGCTTGCAGGGCATCCGATTTACCTGAAATCACACTTGCTATGCGTGCTTTGGTGCTTGGCAAAAAGTTAAAAGCTACACAAGTTGCCGGCGTCAACACCAGCGACTTACAAACGGTTGTCGATAAACTGAAACAAGCCAAATATGCTGTACTGGTTTGGGTTGCAAAAGACCTGGATTTCCCGCATGCCGAACTGACCATTCAGAATATCACTGAAACTGCGGTAGTTTTAAACCAAATAACACGCGCAGCCGGACTTCAACTAGGCGGCAGCGACGGCGATACCGGCGTCAATTATGCCAATACCTGGTTGAGCGGTGTAACTTTGAAGGAAGATCAATCCATTCAGCATGATGCCGTTGTTTGGGTAAACAGTTTTAGCCCAGACAAAAAGCCGCCCTCGTCTGATAGACCGTTGATTGTACTGGGCAATGCCAACAGCCAGTTTGGAAATAAACCCGATGTATTTATTCCAATCGCCACACCAGGCCTGGATTGCGGCGGCCTATTATTCAGGGTGGACGGCTCGGTCACGCTACCACTGAAGAAACTGCGTGAAACCGGCTTGCCGACGTTGAGTGATGTCGTTAGCCAAATTAAGGTGTTGCTCGGATGATTACGCTACTCAAAAACGGTAAATTGTATGACCCTGTGCACAACAAAAATGGTGTACTAGACGATATTTATATTTTCCAAGGGCGCATTATTTCCAAGCCTCTGAACACCGAAAAAATCAGCCAAACTTATGATTTAACTGGCAAAGTGGTAATGGCAGGCGCAATTGACATGCACAGCCACATTGGCGGCGGCAAGGTGAATATTGCACGCATGATGTTGCCTGAATTCCAAGATAAAAAGCTTCAAGAAACGAAGAACTATAGCGAACCTGAAGCGCATATTTGCACACCATACTGTTCACACAACGCCACGCCCAGCACGACGGATACGGGCTTCCGCTACATCGAAATGGGTTATACCGCTGCCTTTGAGCCTGCGATTTTGCCTATCAATGCGCGTCATGCCCATCTGGAAATGGGCGACACGCCGATGATAGATAAAGGTGGCTATGCCATGCTGGGCAACGACGATTACTTTTTACGGCTTTTAGCGAGTCGCGCAGACCAAAAAGCCATTAACGACTACGTGGCGTGGACGCTCGCAGCAACGCAAGCCATTGGCATTAAAGTGGTCAATCCGGGGGGCATTTCGGCTTTCAAATTTAACCAGCGCAGGCTGGATTTGGATGAAAATAATGTGCATTACAAAGTGACGCCACGAGAGATTCTAAAAAGCCTAAGTAACGCAGTATATCAATTGGGCATTGCAAAACCATTGCATGTGCATTGCAACAATCTTGGGGCAGCAGGCAACTTTGAAACTACACTCAACACCATGGGTGCAAGCGAAGGTTTGCCCATGCACCTTACTCACATTCAGTTTCATAGTTATGGCACGGAAGGCGATAAGAAATTTTCATCTGCCGCAGCCCAAATCGCGGAAGCACTCAATACAAATAAACACATTACTGCCGACGTCGGGCAGATTCTATTCGGGCAAACCGTCACCGCATCTGGCGACACCATGATGCAGCACCTGAACGCCAAACTCGCCAACCCTAAAAAATCTGTCATCATGGATATTGAATGCGATGCCGGCTGTGGTGTTGTGCCATTTAAATATCGCGACCAGAACTATGTTAATGCGCTGCAATGGGCGATAGGCTTGGAGATTTTCCTTTCTGTCGAAGACCCTTGGCGCATATTCTTGACTACAGATCACCCGAATGGTGCACCATTTACCAGCTACCCGCATTTGATTCGCTTGTTGATGGATAAAACCTTTAGAAACGAAACATTTGCAAAACTGAATTTGGATGCGCAAGCCATGAGCAATCTCGCATCGCTCAATCGAGAATACACTTTGTATGAAATCGCCATTATGACGCGTGCTGGTGCAGCCAAGCTCATCGGGCTGAATGACCGCGGGCATTTAGGCATAGGCGCCGCCGCAGACATTACTATTTACACGGACCAAGCCGACCGTGAAGCCATGTTTGCTAAACCTGATTATGTATTCAAGGATGGTGAACTCGTGGTGAAAGACGGCAAAGTCATCAAAGTGGTTTGGGGCGCAACCCATACTGCCAAACCTGCGTTTGACATGCGTGTGGAACAAGGATTAAAAAAATACTTTGAAAAATACCATACTATTCAATTAGATAACTTCAAGATTTCTGATGATGAAATTACTGAGGATGGACGTGGAAAAATCATCGTTCATGATAAAACATCATGATTATTAACGGCGTAACAATTGACGACACCTTTGCCGAGGCATTCAACATGCGCGGTACACGCGTGCTTATTACTGCACAAAACCTGAAATGGGCTTACCACGCGGCAAATGCCATGACAGGCTTTGCCACCAGTGTGATCGGATGCGGCGTAGAAGCTGGTATAGAGCGGGAGTTAACGCCAGATGAAACCCCTGACGGCAGGTCAGGTGTAAGTATTCTCATGTTTGCTATGGGCAGTAAAGTGCTTATGCAGCAGCTGGAGACCCGCATGGGACAATGCATCCTCACCTGTCCGACTGCCGCTGCTTTTTCCGGTATGGAAAGTGAAGATCAAATCAGTTTAGGCAAACACCTGCGCTATTTTGGCGACGGCTACCAGATCTCCAAACTCATCTCGGGCACACGTTATTGGCGTATCCCGGTGATGGATGGCGAATTTCTTGTGCAGGAAACTACAGGCATGGTGCGGGCGATTGGCGGCGGTAATTTTCTAGTGCTTGGTCAAAGCCAGTCACAAGCACTGGCGGCGTGCGAGGCCGCAATCGAAGCCATGCGCAAAGTACCAAATGTGATCATGCCCTTCCCCGGCGGGGTGGTACGTTCCGGCTCTAAAGTGGGCAGCAAATACCCCAAAATGTTTGCTTCGACGAATGACGCTTTTTGCCCAACGCTTAAAGGTCTTGTCAATACTGAATTAGATTACGACATTGAATCTGTAATGGAAATTGTGATTGACGGTTTAAACTTTGACGATATCGCCAAAGCCATGAAAGTCGGCATAGAAGCTGCATGCAAGCTCGGCACAGCAGGCGGCATCAAACGCATTTCAGCTGGCAACTACGGCGGAAAACTTGGACCGCATCATTTCAAACTGCATGAGATTTTGGGTGAAAAAACATCATGACCGCCCTTACATTCACACAGAAAACCAATCCTGCATTCAAGCTGGACTGCAGCCGTTTAACACCAAATGAACTGATCGGACTAAGTAATGAAAAAATTAAAAACATTAGCCTGACTAATAGCAAGAACTCACCCAAAGTATCTGATTTTTTCGAGGTTTCAGGCGAAAATACAGAAATAATCATTTTTAAAAATCCCAGCCTTCAGCTCAATTATATCGGCCACAAAATGCGCCATGGCAGCATTATGATAGAAGGTGATTGTGGTGATTTCTTAGGCGCCAGTATGCAAGGCGGCAGCATTGTCTGCCAAGGCAACGCAGGCGACAGGGTCGGCGACTGCATGCGTCGCGGCCTGATTTTAGTTGATGGCAACGCAGGTGACTATTGCGGCAGCCGCATGATTGCTGGCACCATTGGCATATATGGCAAGGTTGGAAATTACGTCGGATTTAGCATGAAGCGCGGCACTTTGCTGCTCACCCAGACGCCTCTGCATGCTACGATTCAAGATTGCGGTATGCACACCCTGCCGTTTCTGGCGCTGTTATTTCGTGCCTTCAAGCCGCTTCCCAGTTTGTTCAGCAACATTCAGGCCAAGCGTGTGCAACGCTTTGCAGGAGATTTAGCGTGCGGTGGCAATGGCGAAATCTTAATCATTTCTCCTTAAGAGGCGCGAATGCTAAAATGACGCTTTGTGTTATACAGTAAGTTTCATGCCCAAATACCTCACCGCCGCGCTGTACAAGTTTGTTCATCTTCCAGATTATGCTACCCTGCAGCCAAATATTCATGCGGTCTGCGTGGCATGCAATATTAAAGGCACGATTTTATTGGCGAATGAAGGCATTAACGGCACTATTGCCGGCCTGCCGGATGACATTCACAAAGTACTCGATTACTTAAGGCAAGACCCGCGTTTGGGAGATTTAGAACATAAAGAATCTTACGCTGACGAACATCCCTTTTACCGTATGAAGGTAAAACTCAAAAAAGAAATCGTCACCATGGGTGTGGCAGATATTAACCCCAATAAGACCGTTGGCACCTACGTCAAACCAGAGGAATGGAATGCGCTGATTTCAGATCCGGACGTCATTCTACTAGACACGCGCAATGATTATGAAGTGCATATCGGTACATTCAAAGGCGCGGTTGACCCAAAAACCACGACATTCCGCGAGTTTCCGAAGTTTGTTGAACAAAATCTGGATAAATCCAAAAACAAAAAAGTCGCCATGTTTTGCACCGGCGGCATCCGCTGCGAAAAAGCCTCATCTTTCATGAAAGAACAAGGCTTTGAAGAGGTCTACCACCTGCAAGGCGGAATTTTAAAATATCTGGAAACTGTGCCGGAAGCACAAAGCCTGTGGCAAGGCGAATGCTTTGTATTCGACCAGCGCGTGGCTGTAAAACACGGACTGGTAGTCGGCGATTACGACCAATGTTACGCCTGCCGCATGCCGCTCTCACAGGAAGAAATGCAAAGCTCACAATACAACCCAGGCATTTCATGTCCGCACTGCTACGATAAAATTGCTGAAGAGAAAAAAGCTGCTTTAGCCGAGAGGCAAAAACAAGTGGTATTAGCTAAACAGCGCGGTGAAGTACATATAGGAGAGAAGCAAAAAAACTTAAAGCCAGAATGAAAAAAGCCAACTTCACAGGTGACTTTTTTTAAATTGGACTGGCAACAACCGATCAACCCCTATAGCCTAATAAATGTAGACACATCACTTAAGTTATAAATTAAAACACACCCTCAAATGTACCCAATAAAGCTTAATGTTGTCATTCCTATTAATCTTTATTATTACTCTTAAGTAATAAAGCTTTAGCTTCTGCAATATTAGCTGCTACGTCTTTCGCTAAAGTACTATCTTCTTTGTTGATTAAAGGCTGTAGTCGCTCCCACATGCTAATTGCTTTTGCGTAATCAGTTTGATTAAACGCGATTGTGCCGGCTAACAACAATGCCTTTTGGTGGTTTGGGTCTATTTTTAGTGCCTGGCCTACTAACTCTATAGATTTAGCATCAAACTTGCTATTGTTTGTCACCGCCAACGCATCTGCATAATCTGCAAGCAATTGTGGATCACTCGGGATTAGATTTACAGCTTTTTCAAAAGCACCAACCGCATCTTTGTGCTGTTTTAACTCTACATAACTATGCGCAAGCAACACCCAGCCATCTGCGTTTTCTGGAGACTTTTCCAACTTAGCCGCAAGTTTTTGGGCCATAACACCTAGGTCACCCATCTCATGGCCTTCACCTATCGGCTCTACCGTCCCCATACCCGCTGGCGCCAAAGTGGTCATCGGAGCGCTTACGCTTACTGCATCTGGGTTACCGGTCTTCCAATAAAGTAAACCTGCCAAAATTGGCACCAGTATAAAAATAGCTATTACAGGATTGGCTTTAAGACTCTTTTTGTTAAGCAGCTTATTTTCTGAAGACATGAAACTTGATGTAAAAATAATTGTTGAAACCGCACCCAATATAAAACCAATAATTAATGAGGTAACGCTCATGGCTTCTCCATCTGAAAGTTAACTACGTTCATGCTTTTTAGCATGCCTGAACAGCACTGAAGTACATAATGAAAACACAAGGAATCAGGGATAAATGATTAGTTATTAAAAATCCCACCTATATCCAACAAACATGGATTCACGGGTTGATTTGATTTTTGTATCAGTATTATCATCTGAATAAGACTTCTCAAAACCAAGCTCAGCTTCTAATAATCCCGCATCAGTTAACTGATAAGAAACGCGTACATTAGGCGCCACTTTAAAAATTTTTAAGTCATTTAGGCTATTGTCGCTTTTTTGATGGTAAAAATTAAGTGAGCTCGTCACATGCCATTTAGTGCGGAACGTAGCCACATTTGCCAAACCAAGAGTCTCGGCATAATAAGCAGGGTCATCTACATAGCTGCCATTTATTACTGCCGTATCATCAGCAAATATAACGTTAGTCCCAATCGTCTGCAGTGAATAGGTATAAGCCGTTCCAGTGCTTTTAGTAGACAAAATGCCTGGCACAAATTCAATCCCTGTGCCTCTTGTGCCAGATGTGCGATTCATGCGGACATCACCACCCAGTTGCCACTTGGGTGTGATTTGTTTAGTAGCACCAAATAACGCTGTATCTGTGTCTGCTGTAACATCATTTACAGCCTTAATAATCTGTTTGTCAGTCATTACTTTTTGCAGACTTCCTACTGACACCACCCCTGCCACTGCGGGTATCGCGCTCTCAGCATACAAAATAGGTGACTTACGATGGTCTAGCAGAACGTTATAGGTAATATCATTATTGCCTATCCAATTGCCTTGCAACAAAGCGATATTAACTCTGTCATAAACGGTGTCGTAGTCTAGCAGACCAAACCAAGAGGTTGAATTGTTGAAATAACGCATCTCTGTGCCCAAAGCGCGCCTTTCAGTGAAGCCATCAGCATTTTGCTGAATAGCATAAACATTGCCGCTAATATTACTAGCAGATGTCCCAAATTCTAGAGCAGTACCATAAAATTGCCGATTTGTTCTAATAGGTGAATGAGAACCATCATCCGGTACACCAGCTACACCGGTAATTCTAAAATTATCGTTAAGTGAATACTTTACAAAGCCACCATCAAATCTGCCCAGCACACCTTGCGAGTTACCTGGTTGGCGTCCCAAGCGGAACATATAGCCCAGAGACTTATCTTCATGATCCCAATAAGCTGCATTTAAGCGATTAATGTCTCTGAAATTATCGCCTGGCGGAAAATTGTGGGTTTGTGCATCACGAAACACCACTTTGTCATCATACTGGTTATGGCGCCAGCGGCCTGTGATATCAAAGCTAGTTACCAAAGCAGATTGGTCAGTCAACCGATCATGAGTTTTCACCCCCGCAGTATTAGTGTCTGTTGCCGTCCGGCCACCATAGTAATACTGAGATAAGCTACCAAACACATTGGTTTGACTCACTTGGTTGATTTGTTTTTTTGTTGACACCTTGTTTTCAGCTACTTTTGCCTTACCCGCATTAATATCAGCTAGCCTAAGTTTAACCCGCAAAGCACCTTCGCTTTCTGGGTAAAGTTTTAGGTAAAGGTTGTACTCGATTTTGGCCTTAGCAAAATCTCCATTATTTTCACGCGCATTACCTACTAGTTCTTGCGCCTCTTGTGAAAATTCATTCGGCGGAAAATTTAGCAAACGGTTAAAAATCTGTGTGGCACTTTCGTACTCTCCAGCTGCCATAGCTGCCTTGCCAGAGGTCATCAAGTGTTTTGCTGACGCGCCCTCTGGAGGTATTGCCACAGTCAGCACAGGCTCTACAAAAGTAGCTGCAGGTTTTTCAAGCAAAGGTACACGAACAATGATACTGTGGTTATCATCGCCCAGCCTGACTTTGTAAGTGTTTATGTTGGCAAAACGAATAAGAAGCGATTTATTTGTATCGACTCGATTCTTAGTAATGTTGCAAACTGCATTACCAGTTTGCACTTTGATTATTTCAGGAAAAGTAAGCGTAAATGGTGTAATTGTGTTGGTTTTTGGTGAGTTCTTTGACTCTTGCACCACCAGTTGTTCTGCCACGCATGGGTCAGTTATATTGATTGCAATCCGTAACGTGTCACTTGGGCCCTCTGGGAAGCTACGTAGATATGTAATTGGAGTCGTAAAGTTAATCCTTATGTCGGCCTCATCACCCGCAACCACTACATCTGGCTCATCCAGTATCTGTACAACTTCTGATTGGACTGTAACTCCCGCAAAGGCCGAACTTGCCCAAAATAACAGAATAAAAATCCGCATGCTGCGCATTACAACCCCTCATAACCTTATAATTATCATGCGCTTAGTATAGCAACTTAATGCAGATTAGCAACCCAATTTTATATTATGTGTGATTTTTTTACACTCGCTTTTACCAATCTACTTGTCAAACGTTTTTGTTGTATGGCAGCTACTGCAATCAGCAGTTGTTTTAGGGTGGTCACCCTCTTTACCTTTTGCAAACGTTCCGTTATGGCAGCTAGCACAACCACTAGTAATCCCCGTGTGATTCATACTTGCCCCGCTAAAGCTAGTCGTGTTCTTATGACACTGGTCACAGCTCTGTGTGCTAGGCAGGTGGTTTGAAGGCTTACCTTTAGCTGTCGTGCCGTTATGGCAACTTGCACAAGTTCCTGCAACAACACCAGTATGATTAAACGCTGCGCCAGCAAATGACGTGGTTGATTTATGGCAAGTTTCACAACCAGCACTGGTTGCAGGATGGGTTGCAGGCTTACCTTTAGCAGTCGTGCCGTTATGGCAAGTTGCACAACCTGTCACAATGCCAGTGTGGTTCATCGTTGCGCCAGCAAACGTAGTAGTGGATTTATGGCAGGTCTCACAACCTGCGCTTGTTTGAACGTGTGCAGGAGTTTTACCTTTAGCGCTTGTACCGTTATGGCAAGTTGCACAGCCCGTCACAATACCAGTATGACTGAAAGTAGCAGGCACCCATGCAGTGGTACGATGACAAGTATCACATGATGCAGTTGTCACAATATGATTAGCAGGCTTACCTGTAGCGGTTTTTCCATGGCAGGTTGCGCAAGAGCCAGGGGCGACGCCGGTATGGTTGAAGGTCGCTCCAGCAAATGAGGTGAAGTTTTTATGGCAGGTTTCACAGCCAGCAGTAGTGGCAATATGTGTAGCCGGCTTGCCTAATGCTGTTGCCCCGTTATGGCAAGTCGCACAGCCCGTCACGATACCTGTATGGTTCATGGTTGTGCCGGTAAAGGTTGTAGTTGATTTATGACAGGTTTCGCAACCAGCACTGGTTTGAATGTGCGTAGCAGGTTTACCTTTGGCTTTAGTGCCATTATGGCAGCTGGCACAGCCAGTGGTGATGCCGGTATGGTTCATTGTGGCACCGCCAGCAAAGCTAATTGTAGATTTATGGCAAGTCTCACAGGCCGCAGTGGTGGCAATGTGCGTCGCTGGTTTCCCCTTAGCAGTCGTACCGTTATGGCAGCTCGCACAACCGGTGGTGATGCCGGTGTGATTCATCGCACCAGTGCTAAATGTTGTGGTCGATTTATGGCAAGTCTCACAGGCCGCAGTGGTAGCAATGTGCGTCGCTGGTTTCCCCTTAGCAGTCGTGCCGTTATGGCAAGAAGCACAACCGGTGGTGATGCCGGTATGGTTCATTGTGGCACCGCCAGCAAAGCTAATTGTAGATTTATGGCAAGTCTCACAGGCCGCAGTGGTGACAATATGGGTGGTAGGTTTGCCTTTGGCTTTGGTGCCGTTATGACAGCTCGCACAGCCAGAGGTAATGCCGGTATGGT
>Ga0209254_10001976_pt1 | contig 18578 bp, 17 predicted proteins | sample FrelakmetDIP11DI_FD_187148 | JGI IMG/M metagenome (GOLD analysis project Ga0209254, IMG submission 187148) | Freshwater lake sediment microbial communities from the University of Notre Dame, USA, for methane emissions studies - DIP11 DI (SPAdes)... | ecosystem: Environmental > Aquatic >...
CAGGTGTTTGCGACAGTGCGCGAGCAGATCCTGCTCGGTCAGCACCGGGTCCTTGCGCACGACGACGATCTTGACCACCTCGCCCGACTTCTCGTCGGGCGCGCCGATCGCCGCGGTCTCCAGCACGCCGGGGTGCAGCATCACCACGTCCTCGACCTCGTTCGGGTACACGTTGAAGCCGGAGACGATGATCATGTCCTTCTTGCGGTCGGTGATCTTGATGCTGCCCCTGCCGTCCATGAAGCCCATGTCGCCGCTGCGGAACCAGCCGTCGGCGGTGAAGACCTTCGCCGTCTCGTCGGGCCGGTTCCAGTAGCCCTTCATCACCTGCGGTCCGCGGATGCAGATCTCGCCGACTTCGCCGAGCGGCATCCCGCGGCCGGCGTCGTCGAGGATTGCCACCTCCGTGCTGGGGATCGGCACGCCGATGTTGCCGGTCCAGTCCTTGATGTCCAGCGCGTTGCAGATGGCGATCGGCGAGGTCTCGGTCAGGCCGTAGCCCTCGACGATCGGCACGCCGGTGGCCGCCTTCCAGCGCTCGGCCACCGCGCGCTGCACGGCCATGCCGCCGGCGGCGCACATCTTCGCCTGCTTCAGCGGCACTTCGGCGAAGCCGGACGCGTTGAGCAGCGCCGCGTACAGCGTGTTGACGCCGAGCAGGACGGTGAACGGCGTGTGCTTCAGCGTCTTGATGAAGGCCGGCAGGTCGCGCGGATTGGTGATCAGGACGATGTGGGCGCCGATCTTCATCAGCACCAGGTTCACCGTCAGAGCCAGGATGTGATGCAGCGGCAGCGGGATGACGCCGATCTCCTTGCCGTCGGCGAGGTCGCGCGCGATCCAGGCCGCGGTCTGCTGCAGGTTGGCGACCAGGTTGCCGTGGGTGAGCATCGCGCCCTTGGCCACGCCAGTGGTGCCGCCCGTGTACTGCAGAAAGGCGATGTCGTCGAGCGTCAGCGCGACGTCGTCGAGCGTCTGCGCGCGGCCGGCGGCGAGCGCCTCGTTGAACGAGGTCGTGCCGGGGATGCTCCACGGCGGCACCATCTTCTTGACGTGCTTGACGACGAAGTTGGTCAGCAGGCGCTTGACCGCCGGGAACAGGTCGCCGACCTGCGTGGTGATCACCGTGCGAACCGAGGTGTTCGGCAGCACCTGCTGCAGCGTGGCGGCGAAGTTTTCCAGCACCACGATGGCCACCGCCCCGGAGTCCTTCAGCTGGTGCTCCAGTTCGCGCGCGGTGTACAGCGGGTTGGTGTTGACCACGGTGATGCCGGCGCGCAGCGCGCCGAACAGCGCGACCGGGTACTGCAGCAGGTTGGGCAGCATGATCACCACCCGGTCGCCGCGCTTCAGCCCGACGACCTTCTGCAGGTAGGCGCCGAAGGCACGGCTCGCCTCATCGAGCTCGCGGTAGGTGATCGACACGCCCATGTTGCCGTAGGCGGGAAGGCCCGCGAAGCGGGCACAACTGCTTTCGAGAATTTCCTTGAGCGACGCGTAAGCCTTCACGTCGACATCGGGCGGAATGCCCTCCGGGTACTGCGATAGCCAGATCCGGCTGATTGCCTTGTCAGGAAGTCTGTCCATTGCCATCTCCTATGCTGGCTCGGGCCCTGCCGACGACGGCCGCACGACGCACGCCGCCGGACTGCTCGCCCGATGCTGTGGTGATTGACTGGAAGGTGCGGGACCGCACAGCTGCTCCGAACTTCGAGTGGGGCGGCCGGCAGGCAGCGCGACGGGCGGGGTGTCAAACGACCCCCGCCGGGCAAGGCTCAAGCAAGCGCAGCTTTGCCGCCGGGTGCGCCTTCATGGCGTCCGACCGGCGGCCAACCACCTCTCACTGTTGAAAACTCTGCGCTCGAACGCAGCGACAGCAGTTCACCTGCGTCAAGCGCCGGCGAATTGCTACCGTGTTTCCGGATTGGACGCCCGCTTCTGCGGTGCGGGCCGGCTACAGCGGCCGCACGAGCGACGGATCAGGCCGCTCGAGCCAGCGCATCACGTCGTCGGCAAAGCGCTCGCTCTCGGCCATCGCCCTTCGCCAGTCGCTCTGCCGCCCGCCATGATCGAGCCCGTAGCGGTAGAAGTCGTTGCGGTCGGGCAGCTTGCGGTTCGGCAGCCGCTCGAGCATGGCTCGTGAAGGCGAAATCACGAGCACGTCGTCGAGCCACGGATGCGCGCGCGCGTGTTTGCGCCAGGGCAGGAACTTGTCGAGCCAGCCTGCCGTGATGTGCGGCGCGAAGTGGGGATACAGGACGAACTTCGGCAGCTGCGAGTAGGGCAGCAGCAGGTGGTAGTCGATCAGGCCGCCGTCCCAGTATTCGCCGCGCGGCGCGCCTTGCGGATTGCGCACCGGCTCGCACAGCAGCGGTATCGAGCCGGAGGCGAGCAGCGCATCCTCGCTGTTGCGAGCATCGAGGGCGACGCAGTCGAGGCCGAAACGGTCGAAGGCCGCTGAGGGAAATCGGGAACCGCCGGCAGTGAACACCACGCGCTGCAGATGCGCGGCCAGCTGCGAGCGCGACAGCGTGTTGGCGAGCGCGGCACGGGCGAAGGCCGCGCGCGTGCCGCCGCGCTCCAGCGTGCCGCGCGCCCGAGCGGTGAGGATGCCGAGCGCCCGGCCCGGTCGGGCATCGATCGTCTGCGCATCGCCCAGCACGGCGCGCGCCAGTCTGCGGCACTGCTCGGCGACCTCGCGCGGCGACGGCCGGTGCGGATAGGTCTGGTCGACATAGGCCTCGGCCAGCCGGTCGAGCGCGGCGAGCGGGTCAGGCATCGCGGCTGCAGCCATGCGCCAGGCGCCGATCGAGGCACCGACCAGTTCGAGCGCCGCGTCGCGCAGCCAGCCGCGCGCCGGATCGAACAGCCGACGGTCGAGCGCGATCAGCGCCAGCCCTTTCGGTCCACCGGCAGCAGCAGGTACGCAGCCGATATCCGTCGGCGCGAGGCCGTTGGCACGCAGGTGTGTGGCTGCACGCGCGCCGGCGTGCACGGCGAACGACCGGTCGCCGCTCACGACGCCGGCGTCTTGGGCGTGGCGTGCAGCTTCATCATCGCCCGCTCGAACTGCCCTTCGATGAGTGCAGGCACGATCTCCAGTGCACGGCCGATCGATTCGTCGATGGCGGCCTCGTGCTCGCGGCTCGGCAGGTGAAGCACGAAGTCGGCCACCTCCTGCGTCATGGCGAGCGTGCGCGGGTGGCCGACGCCGATGCGCAGCCGCCAGAAGTCCGGCGTCGAGAGCTTTGCCTGGATGTCCTTCAGGCCGTTGTGGCCGGCGGTACCGCCGCCGCGCTTCAGCTTCGCCGTGCCTGGCGGCAGGTCGACCTCGTCGTGCGCGACCAGGATCTGGGTCGGCAGGATCTTGTAGTACAGGGCGAGTGCGACGACCGCCTGGCCCGAGCGGTTCATGTAGGTGCCCGGCTTGAGCAGCCACAGTTCACGCCCGCCGTTGCGCAGCCGTGCCGTCTCGCCATGGAACTTGCGTTCGGCACTGAAGCCGGTGCCGGCCTTGCGGGCGATCGCGTCGACGAACCAGAAGCCGGCGTTATGCCGCGTGCGCTCGTACTGCGCGCCGACGTTGCCGAGGCCGACGATGAGGCGGATTGATGTGTCCAGGGGATTCAAGTGCGAGCGGAATGATCAGAAAAAACGGCCCGAGACGTTGCCGTCGTCGGGCCGCATTTTGCAGCAGGGGCGGGCGATCTACTTCTTCTTCTCTTTGTCGCCGCCCTTCTTCTCGGCCGGCGCGGCAGCAGGGGCGGGTGGCGCCTTCTGCGCTGTGGCCGGCACTTCGGCGGCGGGAGCGGCGGCGGCAGCAGTCGGCTCCTCCTCGACGGGGGCGCCCAGGATGGTCACCGACACCACGACCGGGTTCTCCTTGCCCTTGAGCACGGGCTTGACGCCGGCGGGCATCTTCAGGTCGCGCACCTTGATCGTGTCCTGCGCGGTCAGCCCGGACAGGTCGATATCGATGAACTCGGGCAGGTCCTTCGGCAGGCAGGCGATGTCGACCTCCTGCAGCACGTGGCCGATGATCGCGGCGGACTGCTTCACCGCCGGCGAATTCTCCTGGCCGACGAAGTGCAGCGGCACGCGCACGTGCACCGGCTTGTCGGCCGAGATGCGCTGGAAATCGACGTGCATCACCAGCGGCCGGTACGGGTGCATCTGGAAGTCCCGCAGCAGCACCTGCTCGTTCCTGCCGTCGAGTTCCATGTCGAGGATCGACGCGTGGAACTTTTCCTTGCGCAGCGAATGGAACAGCGGGTTGTGGTCGACCTCGATTGCCGTTGGCGCTGCATTGCCGCCGTACAGCACGCCCGGCACCTTGTTGTCATGGCGCAGGCGGCGGCTCGCACTCGTGCCTTGCGCTTTTCGTGTGGTTGCTACGACTTTCATTGCTTTCTCCAGATTGACCTGCGGGCCGCGACCAGCCACGGCAGGCGTTATCACTCGATGAACAGGCTGCTCACCGAGTCCTCGCGCGAAATGCGCGAAATCGTTTCCGCCAGCAGCGCCGCGCACGACAACTGCCGGATCTTCGGGCTCACCGCCGCCTGGTCGGCGAGCGGAATGGTGTCGGTCACCACCACCTCGTCGAGCACCGAGGCGTTGATTCGCTCCACCGCCCGCCCCGACAGCACCGGGTGAGTGCAGTAGGCCATTACCTTGACCGCGCCGTGCTCGCGCAGCGCGGCGGCGGCCTGGCAAAGCGTGTTGGCGGTGTCGACCATGTCGTCCATGATCACGCAGGTGCGGCCGTCGACCTCGCCGATGATGTGCATCACCTCGGCGACATTGGCCCGCGGCCGCCGCTTGTCGATGATCGCGAGGTCCGCCTCCATCCGCTTGGCCAGCGCGCGGGCGCGCACCACGCCGCCGACGTCGGGGGAGACCACGACGAGGTTCTCGTAGTTGTGCTTCCACAGGTCGCCGAGCAGGATCGGGCTGGCGTAGATGTTGTCGACCGGGATGTCGAAGAAGCCCTGGATCTGGTCGGCGTGCAGGTCCATCGTCAGCAGGCGGTGCACGCCGACGGCCTGCAGCATGTTGGCCACCACCTTGGCGCTGATCGCTACCCGCGCAGAGCGCGGCCGGCGATCCTGGCGCGCGTAGCCGAAGTAGGGAATCGCCGCCGTGATGCGCCCGGCCGACGCGCGCTTGAACGCGTCGACCATGATCATCAGCTCCATCAGGTTGTCGTTGGTCGGCGCGCAGGTCGACTGCAGCACGAAGACGTCCTTGCCGCGGACGTTCTCGTTGACCTCGACCATCACTTCGCCGTCGGAAAAGCGCGACACGCGGACGCGGCCGAGCGGCAGGTTCAGGTGCTGCACGACCGAGAGGGCCAGCTTCGGGTTGGCATTGCCCGAAAAGACCATCAGGTTGTCCGGCACCGTCGGTCCCATGTTGCGGCCCTCGAATGGCTTCACTTACCCGGCTCCGCGGATGCGGCTCCCGATGACTTCAATCCCGTTCGCGCAGCCCTTGATGCGCCTGCCCGACACGTTGCGCAGGATTCAGAACCGAATCGCCGGGAGGCGCGCTAGTGGGCGCGGTTCCCGGCGATCGTGTTCGGATGGCTGGGGAGGAAGGATTCGAACCCTCGAATGCCGGAATCAAAATCCGGTGCCTTAACCAACTTGGCGACTCCCCAGCGCGAAACCTCTGCGCCTGCGCCCGCTGCCCTCGCATCGGACGACTTTGCGGTGATTCCTCACCACGCTGCGAGCGGATGTTCGACAAGGCTTCTCACTGCCCAGCCCTGCCAGCCCGCTGGCAGTTCACTTACTGCTTCCTGCGCTGCGCTCTCGGACGGCAGCGCCGCATAAGCCGCCGCGCCTGATCCGGTCATCCTTGCCGGTCCGAACCTGGCCAGATGAGCGATGGCGGCGTCGACTTCGGGATAACGGCGTCGCACGACCGGCTCAAGATCGTTGGCGCCAAACAAGTCATCCCGCGCCGGGATCCCGCTGCGGACCGCATTATCCTGCAACGCAGAAAAGTCCGCGATTGTCAGGACTTTCGTGGACCGTGTCAATTCCGGCGCCGAGAAGATTTCAGCTGTGGAAACAGAGACTTGCGGATGAATAACGGCGAACCAGCGGACCGGCCAGGCGACTTGCGTCAGCCGCTCGCCTATGCCTTCAGCCAGCGCCGGGCCAGGGCCGAGAAAGAAGGGCACGTCAGCGCCCAAGCGCAATGCCAGCGCCGCCAGCCTGTCTCGCGCCCAGCCGAGCCGCCAGAGGCGGTTCAGCGCCAGCAGCGTGGTGGCGGCGTCCGATGAGCCGCCACCCATGCCGCTGCCGGCGGGGATGCGCTTCTCGACCACGATGTCGACGCCGAGCGACGTGCCGCTTGCCTCCCGCAGCAGCGCTGCGGCGCGCAGGCACAGGTCGCTCTCGACCGCGCCGATCACGTCGCCGGTGCGCACGATCCGGCCGTCCTCGCGCAGTTCGAAGTCGAGCGTGTCGGCCAGCGCAATCGGGACCATCAGGCTCTGCAGTTCGTGATAGCCGTCGGCACGGCGCCCGGTCACATGCAGGAACAGGTTGAGCTTGGCCGGTGCGGGCAGGCCGAGGAAGAGGCGGCTCATGGGCGGGGTCGTTCCGACGTGTTGAGTGCGCCGCCCGCGTCGTCGAGGACCAGCCGGAGCCGCACCGCAGGCGCGACCGGGCCGCCTGCATCCCGGCCAAACGACAGGCGGCGCGGCGCTCCGCTGTCCGCGAAGCGTTCATCGATGGCGATGACCCAGCCGTCTTGTTCGATGCGCTGCGTCAGGCCGGTCTGCGGGAACACGCGCGCTGCGCGGCCGGGCGCGGCGCGACCGGCGATCCAGTCGGCCAGCCCTGAAACCGGCAGGCGATAGCCCAGCACCGACTCGGTGAGTGCATCCGGACTGTCGCCCTGCCAGGTGGCGAGCGTCCCATCGGCCTGGGGTGCTGTCAGCGTCGCGCGGCCGGCAGCGGCCTCGACGCGGGCAAGCGTATTGCCCAACGGCGAAGCGAGATCGAGTGTGGTGCGCTCCCGCGATGCAGCCAGCGTGAAGCGACCGGACACCGCTTCACGCTGTTCGTCACGGCTGATGCTGGCGCTGAAGCGACCGGTGTAGACCTGTGGCGCCGGTTCGATCGGCGCGAACGTCGTGCACCCACCAGTGGCGGCGAGCGCCATCAGGGCGAGCACCAAGCGCTGCCTGCCGGATGCAGGCTCGCGGCGTGTCGATGCCATGGGTGCCGGCCGCGTTGCTCACCGCGGCGGGCTACAGCCGGACCTGCAGCCGGGCCAGCGTCGCGCTGAGCGTCTCGTTGTCCGGCTCGTCGGCGCGAACCTGTCGCCAGATGCGACGCGCAGCATCGCGTTCGCCCATCGCCCACAGGACCTCGCCCAAGTGCGCGCCGATCTCCGCCTCGGGGCGTATTGCGAAGGCGCGCTCGAGCATTTCGCGCGCCTTGGCCAGATTGCCCATGCGGAAGTAGACCCAGCCCATCGAGTCGATGATGTGGGCGTCCTCGGGCGCCAGCTTCATCGCCTTGTCGATCAGTTCGTACGCTTCAGGCAGGCGCTGGTTGCGCTCGGCAAAGGTGTAGCCGAGCGCGTTGTACGCATGCGGGTCGTCCGGCTTCAACTGCATCATGCGCCGCAGCAGCCGTTCCATTTCATCGATGCGGTCGAGCCGTTCGGCGGCCATCGCGGCGTCGTACAGCAGCGTCGCGTCCTCGGGCGATCGCTGTAGCGCGGCGGCCAGCACCTGGTAGGACTCCTCGAAGCGGCGCGCCTCGCGCAGCACCTGCGCATCGGCGAGAGTCAACTGCTGGCGCTGTTCGTCGCTTGCCGGCGACGTGTCGACAAGCAGCTTGCGCGCCTCGTCGACGCGCTGCATCTTGGCCAGCACGATCGCCTGCCGGAGGCGCGCCGTGAACACCTGCGGCCCATCGTCGACCTGCGCCAGCCATTTCAGCGCCTGGTCGAAACGGCGCTCGTCCTCGGCGATGCGGGCGAGGTTCAGGTAGGCGGGCTCGGGGTCATGGGTGGTGCTGGCGGTCTTCTCCAGCACCTGTAGGTAGCTTTCGAAATAGCTGCGCGACCGTTTGCGCGGCGGCCGGTCCTCCAGCGTCAGAACGCCGAGCGCGAACAGCGCGTCAAGATTCTCGGCGTCCTGCACCAGCGCCTGCTCGAACTGCGTCACCGCGGCCGCGCGTTGCCCGTCGGCGAGCAGCAGGCGCGCATAGGTGAGCCTGATGTCGAGCGCGCGGGGCTGGCGGTGCAACGACTCGGCAAGCAGCTGCAGCGCCTGTGCGCGACCGGCGGCGTCGTCCCTGCCCTGCGGCCGGGCAAGAAGCTGTGCCGCTGCGAGGACAGTCTGCTGATCGTCGGGCCGCATGGCGAGCGCCGCGCGTGCGGCCTGGACAGCGCGGTCGGGCAGGCCGGCCTGGTGCGCTCCGGCAGCAAGCGTCAGCTGGACGTCGGCAGCAAGGGCCGGCTGCTCCAGCAGCGGCGCGGCCAGGCGCTCCAGGGTGGCGAAGACGGCAGTGCGATCCTCGATCCGGGCCAGCGCCCGCTGAATCTGGGCGAAGTCGGCGGCCGGCTGCGGCGAGTCGCGCAAATTGGCGGCGAACAGCGGCTCGGCCTCGCTCAGCCTTCCGCTGCCGGCCAGCATCAGTGCATGCGCCTGGCGTGCTTCGCGCGACTCGGGTGCCAGTTCACTCCACAACGCAGTGGCCTCGAGCGCCTGCGGGCCGGCGCGGCCGGCGACCGCGATCTCGGCGGCGCGTCGCGCGATGCGCGGGTCGCGTGTCTGCCGCGCCACCGACAGGTAGGTTGCAAAGGCACTGCCTACCTCACCCCGCTGCAAGGCGAGTTCGGCAGCCACGATCTGGTACAAGAGCGCGCCGGTCAGGTCGACGTCGGGGATGCCTGCGGTTGCGCCCGGCTCGGCGCTGCCGCCAGCTTGCGCGAGGTTCGTCGCAGCGCGCAGGTCACTGGCGCCACCTAGAATTGCCAGCGCCAGCAGACCTGCAACTGCAGCGCGAAAGACTGCAGTGGCGGCTGAAGGCGAACAACTTCTCATCTTGAACGATCCGCATCCCGGTCGCCGACCCGCTGCCGCGACCTCACGCTGCCGATCTTATCCCGCCGCCAGATGCCTGAACTGCCGGAAGTCGAAGTGACGCGGCGCGCGCTGGCGCCGGCGGTCGAGGGTGGCGTGGTGCGCGATCTGGTTGTCCGCGAGCGACGACTGCGCTGGCCGGTGCCGGGCAGCCTCGCCCGGCAGATCGCCGGGCGGAAAGTGCTGTCCCTGCAACGGCGCGGCAAGTACCTGCTGTGGCGATTCGAGCACGGCACGCTGATCTCGCATCTCGGCATGTCGGGCTCGTGGCGGATACATCCGGGCACGGCGCCGCCGCCGGGCCGCCATGACCATGTCGACGTGACGGTCGAACAGCCGCACGGCGTGTGCGTGCTGCGCCTGACCGATCCGCGCCGTTTCGGCGCGCTGCTGTGGCAGCACGGCGGCGAGCAGGCGCTGCACCGCAGCGCACTGCTCGCGCACCTTGGCATAGAACCTTTCGATCCGCGTTTCAACGGCGCGTTCCTGTACCAGCACACGCGCGCACGACGCGGACCGATCAAGCAGGTGCTGCTGGCGGGCGACATCGTCGTCGGCGTCGGGAACATCTACGCTTCAGAGAGCCTGTTCGAGGCCGGCATCGATCCCCGCACGCCGGCAGCACGGCTGTCGCGGCCGCGTTGCCATCGACTGGCGCAGGCCATCTGCGCGGTGCTCGCCCGGGCGATCGAGGCAGGCGGCAGCAGTCTGCGCGACTTCGTCGGCGCCGATGGCCGCAGCGGTTCCTACGCGCTGGCGGCCCAGGTGTATGAGCGGAACGGATTAGTCTGTCCTCGCTGCGGCGTGGCGTCGGTCAGGCGCATCGTTCAGTCGGGGCGGGCGACCTACTTCTGTCCGCACTGCCAGCGCCGCTGATCGGCTCTGGCGGGTCGCGGCCGGAGGCGCCGTGCTAGATTGCCTTCGCCTCTGCGCCGCAGCCGGGTTCGCCCGGCCTTATCGACTCGTTGGCTTGAGACCCGACTGACAAATGGCCGAACTCGCCGGCTCGTTCGAGCAATACGGCGCATGGCGTGACGCTCTGGCGCAGGCCATCGTCCAGTTCCGCCGCTGGCTGCAGGACAACAAGCTGCTCGACGCGGAGGCGTCGCGCCGGATCGGCCTGGCGCTCGACCGGCTCGCCGAGGACAAACTGGTCGTCGCCGTGGTCGCCGAGTTCTCGCGCGGCAAGTCGGAACTGATCAACGCGATCTTCTTTGCCGACTGCGGCCGGCGCATCCTGCCGACTTCGGCGGGGCGAACGACGATGTGCCCCACCGAACTGATGTACGACGAGTCGCTGCCGCCTTGCATTCGCGCGCTGCCGATCGAGACGCGCGCACAGTCCGGCAGCACCTCCGAGTTTCGCAAGTCCGATGCCGAGTGGCGGACCTTCCTGGTCGACGCCGCGTCTGCCGACGGCATGCTCGAGGCGTTCAAGCTCGTCTCGGAGACGATCCGCGTGCGGGCCGAGGAAGCGAAGATGTACGGCCTGTTCGACCCGGACGATCCGGATCACCAGGCCGGCATCGATTCGGACGGCACCGTCGAGATCTCGCGCTGGCGCCACGCGGTGATCAATTTCCCGCACCCCCTGCTCAAGCAGGGGCTGGTAGTGCTCGATACGCCTGGGCTGAACGCCATCGGCGCCGAGCCCGAGCTGACACTGTCGCTGGTGCCGAGCGCGCACGCCGTGCTGTTCGTGCTGGCGGCGGACACCGGGCTCACCAAGAGCGACCTCGACATGTGGCGTCACGTCGTGCGTGACTCCGGTGCCACCGAGCATCACATCGCGGTGCTCAACAAGATCGACGGGCTTTGGGACGGTCTGAAGACGGCGGCCGAGATCGACATCGAAGTGCAGCGGCAGGTCGCCCTGGTCAGCCAGCGGCTGGAACTGGACCGCAGCCGCATCTTTGCCGTATCGGCGCAGAAGGGGCTGGTTGCCAAGCTGCAGCACGATGAAAAGCTGCTGGCCGCCAGCCGCCTGCCCGAGCTGGAGAGCGCGCTGGTGAACGTGCTGGTCCCGGCCAAGCAGAACATCATTCGCTCGCAGAGCTTGTCGCTGATCGAGCGTGTCGGCGAGGAGGTGCGGCAGACGCTGGCGGTGCGCGAACGGGGCCTGGGCGAGCAGTTGTACGAGATGCGCTCGCTGCAGGGCAAGAACCAGGGCTCGATCGAGCGCATGCTGCTGCGGGCGCAGCGGGAGGCGGCCGAATTCGAGAAGGTCGCGCGCAAGGTGGTGGCGACCCGGTTCATTCTGAACAAGATTGCCTCGCAGGCACTCGCCCCGCTGAAGCGCGATGCCTTGCGCGAGGCGGCGACGAAGGCCCGCGAGCGCATGCACAAGGCATGGCTGCCAACCGCGTTTGCACCCATCCTCGGCGAGTATTTCGACGGCCTGCGCGATGCGATCTGGCAGACCAACGAGCGCATCGCCGAGATGGAGAAGCTGATGGTCGGCGTGCAGGGCAATTTCGCGCAGGAGCTCGGCTGGAGCCTGGCGGCGCCGATGACTTTCTCGATCGACTCCTACCGTGCCGAAGTCGACCGCCTGCAGGAGGCCGCGAAGGTGCAGTTCGGCACCTTCATCGTGCTGACGCGGGGCAAGTGGGGCCTGATCGAACGATTCCTGGAAACGGTTGTTGCCAAGTCGCGCGACATCTTTGTCGCTGCCGAGCGCGACGTCGAGGCCTGGATCGGCTCGCTGCTGCCGCCGCTGGAGGCGCAGGTCCGCGAGCAGCGCGTGGCGCTGATCCGGCGCGCCGAATCGGTGCAGAAGATCCGTGATGCGCAGGAATCGCTCGACGGCCGCATCGGCGAACTCCAGGATGCGCTGCAGACGGTGCAGGAGAAGATCGAGTCGCTGAAGCAGCAGCTCGGTCGCGCCCGGGCGACGGCCCGCGGTGCCGAGCTGCAGCTGGCTGGCGCCGTTGCGGCCGCGGCGCCCGCCGTCGAGCAGCCAATGATCAGCGCCGAGGAGCTCGGGCTCGTCAGGCAGCGTGTCAGCGCCTAAAGGCGGCCGCACCTTCGCGGCGCGGATCGTTGCCTGGCAGGCGGCGCACGGAAGACATGACCTGCCCTGGCAAGCGAGCCGCGATCCGTACCGTGTCTGGCTGTCCGAGGTGATGTTGCAGCAGACACAGGTCGCCACCGTCATTCCGTACTACGCGCGCTTCAGCGAGCGGTTCCCCGATGTGACGGCCCTGGCCGCGGCACCGCTCGTCGATGTGCTGTCGCTGTGGGCGGGCCTCGGCTACTACGCCCGCGCGCGCAACCTGCACGCCTGTGCAAGGCGGGTAGTGGAGCGCTTCGAAGGCTACTTTCCCCTTGATGCGCAGGTGCTGGCGCAATTGCCGGGGATTGGCCGCTCGACGGCGGCGGCCATCGCCGCTTTCTGCACCGGCGCGCGCGAACCAATCCTCGACGGCAACGTGAAGCGGGTGCTGGCACGGCACTTCGCGGTGGAAGGAGACGTGAGATCAGCCGAGGTCGAGCGCCTGCTGTGGGACAGGGCGGCATCACTGCTGCCAGCTGCGGCCGACATGCCGGCCTATACGCAGGGGCTGATGGACCTCGGTGCCACGGTGTGCACGCGGCATGCACCGAAGTGCGGTGCATGTCCGCTGGCGCGCACCTGCGCGGCGCACACGAGCGGCCGCGTCGGGCAGTTCCCCGCCGCGCGGCGACGACGCGAGTCGCCGGTCAGGCGCGTCTGGGCGCTACTCGCCCTGCACGAAGGCCGCGTGCTGCTGCAACGGAGGGCGCCGGCTGGCGTCTGGGGCGGGCTGTACGCGCTGCCGCAGTTCGGCTCGGCCACGGAGCTGCGCCGCGCGGCCAGTGCGATCGACACCGGGCCGAAGCTGCGGGCGTTGCCGCCGCGCCGGCACGCGTTCACGCACTTCATCCTGAGGCTGATACTGCGACGCCTCGACGTGCGCTCGCCACCGCAAGCACTGCGCGAGGACGACCTGATCTGGCTACCGCTGGCCGCCATCGATTCGGCGCCGCTGCCAGCGCCCATCCTTGCCCTGCTGCGCGAGATCGCCCGACCCGGCAAGGCCGCTGCCGCCGATCGATCAACGGCTGCGCGTCCTGGCCGCCGAAGGTCGGCCTGAGCCGAATCAGCCCGCCGGCTCGGGCTCGATGCCCAGGGCGACGAGGAAGCGCGAAACCATGTTGTAGGTGGCGATCACGCCGACCAGTTCGACCGTTTCGCGGTCGCCGAGCGCGGCATGAACGGCCGCGAAAGTGCCGTCACCGACGGCAACCTGCCGCGTCATCTCGATCGTCAGCCGCAGCGCGGCAAGCGCGGTGTCATCGAACAGGCCGGCCTGCTGCAGCGCCTGCTCGGGCTCGCGCAGCGCCTCGACCTGCCGCACGGAGCCGCCGGCGCGGAGGAACTCCGGCGCGTGGTGGTGGAACTCGTAGTGCGCTCCGTTAAGCGAGGCCACCACGCACATGGCCAGCTCGCGCAATCGCGGCTCGAGCACAAGTTCCGTGCGCACCGCCTTCAGGTAACCGTTCCAGCCGGCGGCCAGCGGCGGGCTGTGCAGCAGCATGCGGTCGAGGTGCAGCAGGCGCCCGCCGCGGCGGGCGCGGATTGCGTCGACCAGCGCCGCCGGTTCGGCAAGGTTCTCCGGTTGATAGGCGATGCGCGGCATGGTCGTGAAGTCCGCTTCAGTCGTTCGATTTCAGCACGCCGTGCTGCAGGAGAAATCGCTGCACGAGCTGAAGCCGCGATGTCGCGTCCTGCAGCTCCATCAGCTTCTGCTTGGCCCGCAGCGGGATCGGCATGAACTCGCACAGCCGGTTGCCGACCCAGACGCTGGAATCGAAGCGGTAAGGCGATTCGAAGGGAACCGAATTGATCGGGTCCTGTGAGTCGCTGCCGTCGTCGGTCCGCTGGCTGCTGACGTCCACGATCACCCGTTGCAGCAGATCCGCACAGGGCCGGTATTGCTCCTCCAGCGGCAGATCGTCGTCCGGCGCGATCGGCTCGACGCGCGCGACCTGCAGCCCATCCGGCTGCACCTCGGTGTGTTCGATGCGGAAACGATCGCCACCGATTGCGCGAAGGTGCAGCAGTCCGAGCTGCGGCATGTCCCAGGCGGCGATGCGGGCCAGTGTTCCGACCGATTCGGTCGCCGCCGGCGTGCCCACTTCGCCGCCCTTGGTGATGAGCACCACGCCAAACGGGGCGGCTGTCTTCATGCACTGTCGCACCATGTCCATGTAGCGCGCTTCGAACACGCGCAGCGGCAGCACGCCGCCGGGAAACAGCACGGTGTTCAGCGGAAACAGCGGCAGCTGCATCAGCGGCCGAGGGTCCGATGCCGGGTCAGCACCCGTTGCTTGCTGCGGCCGGCGAAGCGGGCGGCGAGCTGCTCGACCACGTACGGCGAGCGGTGCTGTCCGCCGGTGCAGCCGATCGCCACGGTCAGGTAGTGGCGGTTGTCGGCGTGGTAACTCGGCAGCCACTTTTCGATGAACCGATCGATGTCGTCGATCATCTGGCCGACGATGGGCGCCCGCGCAAGGTAGTCGATCACCGGCACATCAAGCCCGGTCAGCGGCCGCAGCGCGGGCTCGTAGAAGGGATTCGGCAGGTTGCGCACGTCGAACAGCAGGTCGGTCGCCACCGGCACGCCACTCTTGAAGGCAAACGACTCGAAGGCCAGCGTCAGCGTCGCCGGGGCGCTGCCGCTGAACTGACGAACCCACTCGCGCAGCGTGCCGGGCGCGAGCCCACTCGTGTCGACCACGTAGCCGACCTTGTCGAGCGGGGCGAGCAGTTCGCGCTCCGCCTCGATCGACTCGACCAGCGTCGGTTCGAGCCCGCGCTCGGCCGGCGCGAGCCGCCCCGACAACGGGTGCCGGCGCCGCGTTTCGGAGTAGCGGTGAACCAGCGCCTCGGTGGAAGCGGTGAGGAAAAGCACGCGCAGGTCGTGCCCGGCGTTGCGCAGGTGGCCGATGATCTGTGGCAACTCGCCCAGCGAAAGCTCCGAGCGTGCATCCACTGACACGGCGACCTCGTCCTGGCCCGCGTCGGCGAGATAGGCGGCCACCTGGGCAATGAACCGCGGCGGCAGGTTGTCGACGCAGTAGTAGCCGATGTCCTCCAGCAGGCGCAGGGCGACCGACTTGCCGGAGCCGGACATTCCCGTGATCAGCACCAGCCGCATCGGGCGAGGATCTCCTGAGGACGCGTGACCGAACCGCATTCATTCTGTCACGCGCGGCGACCGGAAAACAAAGGGCGCGGCATCGCCGCGCCCCGCTTGAGCCGATCGACGATCGGCGTGCCGCCGTCAGCCTCCGGCGCTCAGGCGCATCGACGTGAAGACCTCGCGCCCGTCGCCTTGCAGGTTCGTGACGGGCGCCTCCCTGCCGGAACCCGTCATTTCCCCTGCTGGCTCGCCGAGGCCGTCTTTGTCGACAGGCAGGTCGACATGAACTTGTTTCGCTCCTCACGCTTGAGTTTCTTGGCGGATGCCTCCTTGCTGCAGGCGGTCATCTTCTCCTGCTGGGAAGTCGGTTTCTTCTCTTCGGCGGAATGGGCCGCGAGCGGCAGCGCGAGGCAGGCGGCAAGCAACAGCTTCTTGTACATGTGCGGTCTCCTGGGTTGGTTGCGGGTGGGCCGCCGGCCTCGATGCACCGTTGCGGCCTGTCCCGGGAGGCATTTGAGCACCGCCGTACGCATGGAACTACGGACTTATCCGTTGTCGATTGCCTGCCTTTGCCGTTGCATAAATTCCGCCATCGTGTCTATGCCGCGCAGCTTCAGGATCGTGTTGCGCACCGCCGCCTCCAGCAGCACCGCCAGGTTGCGGCCGGCCGCCACGGGAATGACCACCTTGTGGATCGGCAGGCCGAGCACTTCCTCGGTGGTGCCGGCCAGCGGCAGCCGCTCCATCAGCGCGGCAGCCGCCTGGCGGCGCAGTTCGACGATCAGCCTCAGCTTCATCTTCCGCCGCACGGCGGTCTCGCCGAAGATCGACTTGATGTCGAGCAGGCCGAGGCCGCGCACCTCGAGCAGGTTGGCCAGCAGCGGCGGGCAGTGCCCCTCGATCGAATCGGGCTCGGTGCGGGCGAAGTCGACCACATCGTCGGCCACCAACCCGTGGCCGCGGCTGATCAGCTCCAGCCCCAGTTCGCTCTTGCCGACGCCGGACTCGCCGGCGATCAGCACCCCCATGCCCAGCACGTCCATGAAGACGCCGTGCATGGTGCAGTGCGCGGCCAGTATCTTGTTGAGGTAGACGCGCAGGCGGTCGATCACCAGTCCGGCGGCCAGCGGCGAGGCGAAGATTGCCAGCCCGACCTGCTCGGCGACGGTGGCCATGTCGTCGGGCAGTTGCAGGCCTTCGGCGACGATCAGCCCCAGAGCGCCGCCGGCGATCAGGTCGTGCGCGTAGTGCGCGCGCCGGCCGCTGTCCATGCGGGCCATGTAGCGGACCTCTGGCGCGCCGAGCACGTGCAACCGGTCGGCATGGATCAGGTTCAGGTGGCCGACGATGTCGGCCGCCTGAACCTCTGCGCTGGTCGCACTGGCAAGCGTTCGCAGGCCGCCGCTGCGCCCGGCGATCCAGGCGAGCTTCAGCGTCTGCTCGTTGTCCTCGAACAGTGTCTGCAGGGTCGGCATCGGCGCGGGCCGCGGCTGCGGCTCAACAGCAGCCTAGGCTGCCGGGCGCATCGGCTCCCACTGCGCAAGCAGGGTGTGCGCGACGCTTGGGTCGGTGGCGGCGAGCAGGTTCTCCCGGAAAGCGCGATCCGAGAGCATCTGCGCCAGTTCGGACAGGATGTCCAGATGCTGCTGGGTGGCCTGCTCGGGCACCAGCAGCACGACGAGGATGCTGACCGGACGGCCGTCCGGCGCATCGAACGCGATCGGCTCGACCAGTCGAACGAAGGCGGCGATCGCCTCTTTCAGCCCCTTGATGCGGCCGTGCGGGATCGCCACGCCCTGGCCCAGTCCCGTCGAGCCCAGCCGTTCGCGCGCAAACAGGCTGTCGAACACGGTGGCACGGGCGATGCCCTGATGGTTCTCGAACAGCAGGCCGACCTGCTCGAAGACTCGCTTCTTGCTCGATGCCTGCATGTCGAGCACGACGTTCGACACGGGCAAGAGGCGGGAGATCTGGTTCATGGGAGACCGGGCAACTGCGCGAAGGGGCGGAGTATAGGCAGGCGAACCGGCCAGCGGTGGCCCCCTAGGCCGGCCATTGCGCCGCATTGGATCGATGTTGCATCGCGGCAACGTGGCCGGCATGGCTCCTTCAGCGTCTTGAAGCCGGCCCGGCGCGCACGGCGGCCGAGAGCGGAAGTGATCACGGGTTTCCCCAAAGGCCAAGCGGCCCGCTCGAGGCGGGCCGCTGCGGTGGCGCCTATTGCTGCGCCTGTATCTGCTGGTGCTTCAGCGGATCGCGGGTGTGGGTCTTGACCCGGTCCTTGTGGCGCAGCACCTGGCGATCGAGCTTGTCCATCAGCAGGTCGATCGCGGCATACATGTCGCCGTCGGTGGATTCGACGTGCAGGCTGCCGCCGCGCACCCGCAGCGTGATCTCCGCCTTCTGCCTGAGCTTGTCCTCAACCGCCAGCACCACGTCCGCGTCGATCACATGGTCGAAGTGCCTGCGGATCCGTTCAAGCTTGCCATGCACGTAGTCGCGCATGGCCGGAGTCACTTCGACGTGGTGGCCCTGGATGATGAGGTTCATGCTGCACTCCTGTCGTTGGGCGCCGGAAGGACCGGCGACTGGTGTCTCACGGGCTCTTGCGAAGCGCAACCGCCGGGATCTTCAGCGCCTCGCGGTACTTGGCGACTGTGCGTCGAGCGACCACGAGACCTTGTTCGGCGAGAAGCTGCGCGATGTGGCTGTCCGATAGCGGTTCCCTCGGGTCTTCATCTCCTATCAGTTGCTTGATCAAGGCGCGGATCGCGGTGCTGGAAGCTGCGCCACCGGTGTCGGTAGCCACATGGCTGCCGAAGAAATACTTCAACTCGAAAACCCCGAAGGGCGTCGACATGTACTTGTTGGTGGTTACCCGGGAAATGGTCGACTCGTGCAGTTCGAGGATCTCGGCGATCTCGCGCAGCACCAGCGGCCGCATGGCGATTGCTCCGTGGCTGAAGAAACCGTGCTGCCGGTCGACGATGGCCTGCGCCACACGCTGGACCGTCTCGAAGCGCTGCTGGATGTTGCGAATGAGCCAGCGGGCTTCCTGCAGGCGTGATGACCACTGGGAAGAGCCTTCCTTGCTTCTTTCCTGTTTGACCGCTGCCACGTACGCCTGGTTAAGCCGCAAGCGGGGCATCACGTCGGGGTTGACCTGCGCCACCCAGCGGTTCCGCACTTTCCTGATCAGGATGTCCGGAACGATGTAGTCAACCACCGTCGCGCTGAAGCCTACGCCCGGATGCGGATTGAGTCTACGAATCAGCGCGTGCGCCTCCTGCACCTGC
>Ga0209254_10001977_pt1 | contig 18577 bp, 16 predicted proteins | sample FrelakmetDIP11DI_FD_187148 | JGI IMG/M metagenome (GOLD analysis project Ga0209254, IMG submission 187148) | Freshwater lake sediment microbial communities from the University of Notre Dame, USA, for methane emissions studies - DIP11 DI (SPAdes)... | ecosystem: Environmental > Aquatic >...
CATCATTCCCATCATGCGTTCCTGGGACTTGGGATGGTTCACCAGCGTCATGAAGAACTTGCGCTCGAGGTCGAGCAGCCACTGCTCGTCGACCTGCGCCGTCGCCTCGACGTCGCCGCCGCACATCACGTCGGCGATTCCGCTCGCGATGAAGAAGTCGTGCGGGCTGATGAACCCGCCGTCGCGCATGTTCACCAGTTGCGCCTTGATCGTCGCCACGCCCGTGCGGCCCGCGACCGGGAAGGCCTTCGGCTTCAGCGGTGGTCGATAGCCCGTGGCGTGCATCGCGAACGCCTCGCCCACGGCCGTCCACAGTAGTTCGTGGTTGTTGAACACGACCTGGTCGGTCGGCCGCAGGTAACCCATCGCCTTGGCTTCGAGCGCCGACTTCGAGACGTTGGCCATCGCGGCGTTCAGGAACCAGTTCTTCATGAACGGGAAGACGTCGGTCATGCCCGCCGCCTGCGCGGCCTGCGCCGCGCGCAGCGCGCCTTCCTTCAGGCCGCCCGCGCCGGGGATCAGGCCGACGCCGACCTCGACGAGGCCGATGTAGCTCTCGAGCGAAGCGACCGCCTTCGAGCAATGCAGGATCAGCTCGCAGCCGCCGCCGAGCGCCATGCCGCTCACCGCGGCGATGGTCGGCACCTGCGCGTACTTCAGGCGCATGAACGCGTCCTGCATCTTCTTCTCTTCGGCGCCGATCGCCTTCGCGCCGCCGCTCATGAACACCGGCATCATCGCCTGCAGGTCGGCGCCGACCGAGAACGGATCGTCCGGCGACCAGATCACCAGCCCGCGGTACTGCGACTCCGCGAGGTCGATCGCCTTCAGCAGGCCGTTGACCACACCCGGGCCGATCGCGTGGACCTTCGTCCTGATCGACATCACCAGGACCTCGGCCGCCAGGCCGGACTCGAGCGTCCACAGGCGCACCGCCTCGTCCTCGAACACCGTTTTGCCACCGGTGTGCCCGCTGACCGATGTCTCTCCGGCGAGGGGGGCGCGGAACAATTGCCTGCCGTACACCGGCAGCGCGGAGCGCGCGACGAACTTCTTCCGCGACGGCGACCAGGAGCCGTCCGGCGTGTGCACGCCGCCGGCCTTCGCGACCGGGCCGTCGAACACCCACTTCGGCAGCGGCGCTTTCGCCAGCGCCTCGCCCGCGTCGATGTCCGCCTTCACCCACTCGGCGATCTGCTTCCAGCCGGCCGCCTGCCACGTCTCGAACGGGCCGGTCGACCAGCCGAAGCCCCAGCGCAGCGCGAAGTCGACGTCGCGCGCGGTGTCGGCGATCGACTCGGCGTGGACGGCGATGTAGTGGAAGGCGTCGCGGAAGATCGCCCACAGGAACTTCGCCTGCGGGTGATCGGTTTCGCGCAGCAGCTTCAGGCGCTCGGCCGGATCCTTCTTCTTAAGGATGCGCGCGACCAGCTCGTCGGCCTTGCCGGTCGAGTCGACGTAGTCGGCTTTCTTCGGGTCGAGGACCTTGATCGCCTTGCCGTCCTTGCGATAGAAGCCTGCGCCGGCCTTCTGGCCCAGCGCGCCCTTCTCCACCAGCGCCTTCAGCACCGGCGGCGTCGCGAAGTGCTCGGCGAACGGATCGATCGACGCCGGCAGCGTGTCCTGCATCGTCTTGATCACGTGCGCCATCGTGTCGAGGCCGACGACGTCCGCGGTGCGGAAGGTCGCGCTCTTGGCGCGGCCGAGCTTGGTGCCCGTCAGGTCGTCGACGACGTCGTAGGCAATGCCGTACTTCGCGGCTTCCTTGATGGTCGCCAGCATGCCGAAGATGCCGACGCGGTTGGCGATGAAGTTCGGCGTGTCCTTCGCGCGCACCACTCCCTTGCCCAGCGTGCTCGTCAGGAAGGTTTCCAGGTCGTCCATGATCTGCGGGCGCGTGGCCGGCGTCGCGATCAGCTCGACCAGGTGCATGTAGCGCGGCGGGTTGAAGAAGTGCACGCCGCAGAAGCGCGCCTTCAGCCCGGCATCCATCGCTTCCGCGAGCTTGGCGATCGGCAGGCCGGAGGTGTTCGACGCGAGGATCGCGTTCGGCGCGACGAACGGGCCGATCTTGCGGTACAGGTCGTGTTTCCAGTCGAGCCGCTCGGCGATCGCCTCGATGATGACGTCGCAGCCCTTCAGCAGTTCGAGGCCGTCGTCGTAGTTGGCGGCCTCGATGAACTGAGCATCGTCCTTCACGCCCAGCGGCGCTGGGTTCAGCTTCCTGAGGTTCTCGATGGCCTTCAGGACGATGCCGTTCTTCGGACCTTCCTTCGCGGGCAGGTCGAACAGCACGACCGGTACCCGCGCATTCACGCAGTGCGCCGCGATCTGCGCGCCCATCACGCCGGCGCCGAGGACGGCGACCTTGCGTACGACGAAGTTGCTCATTGTGTTCTCCGTTTCGATCTCTTCACTGCTTCTCGTTCATTCGCTTTCCGACCGCTTCCCGCCGGTCCAGGCGTGCGCTCAGAAGGCCTCGGCGGGCATCTCCATCAGCGTGGCCGACCCCGAGCGCGCGAGGCGGATCAGCGTCGCGGTCTCCGGCAACAGCTTCTGGAAGTAGAAGCGCGCGACCATCAGCTTGTGGCGGTAGAAGGGATCGACCTTGTCGCCGTCGGCCTTCACGCGGGCGAGCGCGATCTTCGCCATGCGCGCCCAGAAGTACGAGTAGACGAGGTGGCCGACCACCCGCAGGTACGGCACCGCGGCCGCGCCGACTTCGTCGCGGTTCGCCATCGCCTTCATGCCGAGTTCCATCGTCAGCTTCTGCACCTTGTCGCCGATGTCGGCGAGCGGCGTGACGAACTCGTTCATGTCCGGGTTCGTCCCGTTCTCCTCGATGAACTCGGCCACCATCTTGCCGAACGTGCGCAGCCTGGCGCCGTTGTCCATCAGGACCTTGCGGCCCATGAGGTCGAGCGACTGGATCGCGTTCGTGCCCTCGTAGATCATGTTGATGCGGGCATCGCGCACGAACTGCTCCATGCCGTTGGCGCGGATGTAGCCGTGACCGCCGAACACCTGCATGCAGTCCGACGCGCACTGGAAGCCGTTGTCGGTCATGAACGCCTTCACGATCGGCGTCATCAGCGCCATCATGTCCGCGCCGAACTTGCGGTGCTCGTGGTCGGCGGCGCTCAACTGCGTGTCGGCCATCAGCGCCACCCAGTACCCGAACGCCCGACCCGCCTCGGCATACGCGCGCGCGGTCAGCAGCGCGCGACGCACGTCCGCATGCACGATGATGTGATCGGCCTGCTTCTCCAGCGCTTTCGGGCCGGTCAGCGCGCGGCCCTGGATCCGGTCGCGCGCATAGGCCACGGCGTTCTGGTACGCGACTTCCGTGATGCCGAGTCCCTGCACGCCGACGCCCAGCCGCGCGCCGTTCATCATCACGAACATCGCGTTCAGGCCCTTGTTCGGCTCGCCCACCAGCCAGCCGCTCGCGCCGTCGAGGATCATCTGGCACGTCGAATTGCCGTTGATTCCCATCTTGTGCTCGAGGCCGCCGCAGTGGATGCCGTTGCGGGCGCCAACCGTGGCCTCGGGTCCCGAACCGACCGGAACGAACTTCGGCACGATGAACAGCGAGATCCCCTTCGTGCCCTGCGGCGCGTCCGGCAGGCGCGCCAGCACCAGGTGCACGATGTTCTCGGCCATGTCGTGCTCGCCGGACGAGATGAAGATCTTCTCGCCGGTCAGCTTGTAGCTGCCGTCCGCCTGCGGCTCGGCCTTCGTCCGCAGCATGCCGAGGTCGGTGCCGCAATGCTGCTCGGTCAGGCACATCGTGCCGGTCCACTGGCCTGTCGTCATCTTCGGCAGGTACAGGTCCTTCTGCGCCTGTGACCCGTGCTGCACCAGGCACTCGTGGGCGCCGATCGTCAGGCCCGGATACATCGCCCACGCCTGGTTGGTCGAATACTGCATCTCGTAGAACGCGATCTGCAGCAGGTGCGGCAGCCCCTGGCCGCCGTACTCGGTGTCGACCGCCAGCCCCTGCCAGCCGGCCGCGCGGAACGCGTCGTACGCCTCCTTGAAGCCGGTCGGCGTCTTCACGGACTTCGTCGCCGGGTCGTAGGTGCAGCCTTCCTCGTCGCCGACGCGGTTGGTCGGCTGCAGGATGTCCTCGCAGAACCTGGCCGCCTCCTCCACGACATGGTTGACGGTGTCGACATCCAGGTCGGCGTAGCGCGGCATCTGCTTCAGGACGTCGACCGCACCGAGCAGCTCGTGCAGCACGAATTGTTGGTCGCGTAACGGGGCCTTGTAGGACGGCATTGCGGGTTCTCCTTGATTCCTTGCTCTGTTGCTTACTTCCTGCTGCGGGATGCCGCCCCGCGCTTCGCGGGACGGCGCATCGAAACGGAGGCCGGGGCGGCGCGGCTGCGGGCGTCGTCGATCAGACGGCGCAGCCCGGCGCGGGCGCGCTTCGCGCTGTCGGCGGAGCGCAGCAGGCGCGCGTCCTGGTGCATCGCCAGCATCAGGCCGTAGATCTCGAACACCATCTGCTGCGCGTCGGTGCCGCGCGCGAAGTGGCCTTCCTGCACCGACTGGCGGATCGCCTTCAGCAGCTCGGCCTTCCAGCCGGTGATGATCGAAACCATCTCGTCGCGCTGCGGCCCCGGGCGGTCGTCGTACTCGACGGCGCCGGCGATCATGATGCAGCCGAGCGTGATCTCGCGCGCGAGGAACGCGACCCAGCGGTCGAGCAGCGCTTCCAGCCGGGGCAGGCCGCGCGGCTTCTTCACGGCGGGGCGTAGCACGTCCTCGACGAAGCGCTGCACGTACTGCTTCAGCACGGCCAGCTGCAGGTCCTCGCGCGAGCCGAAGTGCGCGAACACCCCGCTCTTGCTCATCTGCATCTGGTCGGCGAGCGTGCCGATCGTCAGCCCTTCGAGCCCGTCGCGCGCGGCGATCCCCATCGCCGCCTCGACGATCGCCGCACGCGTCATTTCGCCCTTGCGCGGCCTGAGCGCGGTGGCGAGGTTCGACAGGGCAGAGGTGATCGGCGGCATCGGGGTGAAAAAACGCGCCGGTGAACGGCGCGCGACGATCGTCTAAAAACGAACGTTCGTACTATTTCCCAGCCAGCCGCGAGCGTCAACCGGGGCTTTAGAGGGCCGGAACTAATGCTGCGCCGCAGTACGGGCCGGCGCGCCGGCGAAGGCCGCGGCGATGTGGTCCACGAACAGTCGGACCTTCAGCGAAAGGTGCCGGCGGCTCGGGTAAACGGCCCAGATGTCCCCACCGGCGCCGGTGTATTCGGGCAGCAGGCGCACCAGCCGCCCGGCCTGCAACGCCGGATCGAGCAGGAAGTCGGGCTCGTTGATGACTCCCATGCCCTCGAACGCGGCCGCACGCAGCGCGTCGCCGCTGTTCGCGTGCAGGTTGCCCGCCACCCGCACTTCGTGGACTTCGCCGGCACGGTCGGTGAAGCGCCAGAGGCGGGGCGACGCCGAGTACGCATAGGTCAGGGCGTTGTGTCCCGCGAGATCCGCCGGATCCCGCGGTTGCGGATGTCGCTTCAGGTACGACGGAGCGGCGCACAGCACCAGTTGCATCGACCCAAGGCGGCGGGCGACCAGCCGATCGCTGCCGAGGGCGCCGACGCGGATCGCAAGGTCGAAGCCCTCCTCGACGAGATCGACGATGCGGTCGGACACCACCACTTCGAACTTGACGGCAGGATGCCGCTCGACGAACGACGCGATGGCTGGCGCGACCTTCTGCTCCGCCATGCTGTGGGAACAGGTCAGGCGGACCGTGCCACGCGCCTGGGCGGCGGACTGTCCCGCCATGGCCTCCGCCTCCGCCAGGTCGGCCAGCAGCGTCACGCACCGCTCGTAGTACGCCTGCCCGCTTTCGGTCAGCGAGAGGCGGCGCGTGGTCCGGTTCAGCAGCCGGGTTCCGAGGTGCTGCTCGAGATCAGCCACCAGGCGCGACAGCGAAGACGTGGAGATCCCGAGCCGGTCCGCGGCGGCGACGAAGCTCCCGGCCTCGACCACGCGGACAAAGGCCTCCATCGACGAAAGGCGATCCATGCGCTGATTATCCTTTTTTTCAGGACAATCATTTGCTGAAATGACCGTTTATCCCTTTATTCGCCGTCTGTACCGTTCGGTCGTCGGCTGCACACCGCAGCCTCGCCACCAAACGGAGAACCGAAATGACCGACAAACGCGCCGATTACGCCGCGCTGCTGCTGCGCCTGTCCCTGGGAACGATGTTCGTTGCCCACGCCCTGCTCAAGGTGTTCGTCTTCACCATGCCCGGCACCGTCCAGTTCTTCCAGTCGCTCGGGCTGCCCGGCGTGCTGGCCTACGTCACCGTCGCCGCCGAACTGATCGGGGGCGCGCTGCTGATCCTCGGCGTCCGCACGCGCTGGGTCGCCCTGGCGCTGGTTCCAGTCATGCTGGGTGCGACGTGGGTCCACATCGGCAATGGCTGGCTCTTCTCGGCGCCGAAGGGCGGCTGGGAGTACCCCGCGTTCTGGACGATCACGCTGTTCGTGCAGGCCCTGCTCGGCGACGGCGCGCATGCGCTGCGGTTCGGCAGCTCCACCCGCCGGCCCCGGCTGCAGGCCGCCTGATCGCGTCCGCCCGCTCCGGCCAGGAGGCTTCCATGAACGCCGCCCTGCCCACCGTCTTCGTCTCGCACGGCTCGCCTATGCACGCCGTCCAGGCAGGGCTCGCCGGCAAGGCGTGGCGCGCGCTCGGCCTTCGGCTGCCGCGGCCGAAGGCGGTGCTCGTCGCCTCGGCGCACTGGGAAACCGAACTGCCGATGGTCGGCACCGCGAAGCGGCCGGAGACGATTCACGACTTCGGCGGCTTTCCGGAGGAGCTGTACCGCATCCGGTATGCGGCGCCCGGCGCGCCGGCTTTCGCCGCACTCGCGATCGAACTGCTGAAGAGCGCGGGCCTGCCCGCCACGGCGAACGGCTGCCGCGGGCTCGATCACGGAGCCTGGGTCCCGCTGCTGAAGCTGTACCCCGAAGCGGACGTTCCCGTGGCGCAGATCTCGATCCAGCCCTCGCTCGACGCGGGCCACCACCTTCGCGTCGGCGAGGCCCTCGCTCCGCTGGTCGCCGAAGGCGTACTGGTGCTCGCCTCGGGACACATGACGCACAACCTGCGCGAGTGGATCGCCGATGCGCGGCGGCGCGGCTCGATGTCGGTCGACGAGCGCGAGCCGGAGGCCTACGTGCGCGAGTTCACGGCGTGGGTCGACGATGCGCTGCGACGCGACGACCGTGCCGCGCTCGCGCGCTGGGCCGAAGCAGCGCCCCATGCGCTGCGCGCCCATCCAACGCCGGAGCACTTCCTGCCGCTGATGATCGCGGTCGGAGCCGCCGGTCGGATTCCGCGCGTCGAGCGCATCGACGCCGGCGTCGACAGCGGCGTGCTGGCGATGGACGCGTACCTGCTCTGGCCGCAGCCGTAGTTCAGGCGGCGTCGCGCAGCGCGGGAACTTCGTAGACCCGGTCTTCCGCGATCGCGACCACGCGGTCTCCCGCTTCTCGATCGAAGCGCGCTCCGCCGGTGAAGCTGCCGAAGGCCGGCAGCACGATCAGCCCCTCGCGCAGCCAGAAGCAAGGCAGCCTGACGCTGTCGCCGGCGCGTCCGCTGATGCGCACGGCGGGATGCAGGTGGCCGGCGAGCGCGTGCGCCCCGGGAACGAACTGCGGGTGGTGGCAGAGCGCCAGGCCGTCGACACACCACGGTTCCGAGCGGACTTCGATCCCGAGGTCCGGCGGCGGCGCGCCGGCCGCCAGGTCGTGATTGCCCTCGACGAGCACGACGTCGAGGGAAGCGCGGGCTTCCCGCCAGGCGCGCAGGGCGGCCAGCGTGGCCGGCGCGTGCGCTTCCGCAGCGTGAAAGAGGTCGCCGAGGAACACGATCGAAGCGGGTTGCGTTCGGGCAAGCACTGCCTCGAGGCGCGTCAGCGTGTCGCGCGTCGTGCCCTGGGGCACCGGGACCCCGCGGGCGCGGAAGGTCGCCGCCTTGCCGAAGTGCGCATCGGCGACGATGAGGCAGCGGCGCGCTCGCCAGTGGATCGTGCCGGCTGCGAGCAGTTCGAGCGACTCGCCGCCGAACTCGACCTGCAACTCCGACTTCACAGTTCGGTCACCGTGTAACCGCGTGCGCGCAGCATCTCGACCAGTCCGCGCGGCCCCACAAGGTGCAACGATCCGACCGCGAACAGGTAGTTCCGGCCGTCGGCCATCAGCGCTTCGATCCGGCGCACCATCGCCGGGTGACGCCCGAACACGATGGTGTCGACGGTGAAGCGCGCACCGATCGTCGTCTGCGCCTGCAGTTCCGCGAGCAGGCGCTCCAGTTCGGCACGGTCCGCCGTCGCCCACGCCTGCACGATCCGGTCGATCTCGCGCCGCGCCGTCTTCGTCTGCACGGCCCTCAGCGCCTCGTCGAGGAACGCCACCTGGGTCGGCCACGGCGCGGTCTCGAACAGCGAGAACTGCTGCTCGATCCCCTCGAACTCGAGGATCGGCCGGTTTCCGGCCTTCGCCAGTCCGGTCAGCCAGGACTCCGCGGCCATTCCCTGGACGTAACCGGCCTGCGCCGCCTCGAACAGCGCGAGCACCGAGCCGAGCATCCACGGCTTCAGTCGCATCATCGGCCGCGGATCGATCCCGTGGCCGGCGAGCACGGCCTCCGCCCGCTTCAGCGTGTCGGCAGGCAGCCGCTTGTCGAGCCCGTCCTCGCCCGGACCGTACATCGCGTACTTCTGCGTCGCGGTCGCGGCGCGCACCAGGTCCGTGATGTCCGCCTCGAGCACGAGCGCGTCGATCCGCGACAGGTGCGACATGCGCGAAGGCGGCAGGGGATAGAAGTCGGGACGGCCGACATGGATCGTGCCGAACAGCAGCGAAGCCTGGCTGCCCTTGCGGATCTCGAACAGGAAGCCGCGGCGCTCGCCCTGTGCGTGCGCGGTGCCCATCGCGAACAGCGCGATCAGCGCGACGAGCAGCGAGGCTGTCGCGCGCACGAACACTTCGCGAGAGATGAACGACCGGGTCACGGGCAGGCGGGACAGCGGCTGGAAGCGAACGATTGTACGGACGGCAGCGACGTGGCCGGCCGCGGCGCCGTGCACGGGGACGGCACAGGAAGCGACGGCCCCTTCAGGCCACCGACGGCTCGGGTAGCGGCGGCGGGGCCACGTCGATCAGCGGCTTGATGTAGCGCATCACGCCCGGGTCTTCTTCGTCCCGGTGCGGGCCGTAGCCGCGACGCTGCATCAGCAGGCCCATCTCGTCGTTGTCGCGCAGCACGAGTCCGATGAGTTGCGCGAGGCCGCGCGCGCTCGCCGTGTCCTCCAGCGCCTGCATCAGCACGTGCCCCAGGCCGCGCCCCTGCCATGCATCCTCGACGATGACGCCGAACTCGGCCGATGTGCCGTCCGGGTTGCGGGTGTAGCGCGAGATTCCGCGGATCTCCTCGCGCTCTCCGCTGGCGTCGATCGCGACGAACGCCATCTCGCGGTCGTAGTCGATCTGCGTGTAGCGCACCAGGCGTTCCACCGTCAGTTCGCGCACCGGCGCGTGGAAGCGCAGGTACGACGTCCGCGCGGACAGCCGGCTGATCAGGCGCTTCTCCGCCTCGGCGTCTTCCGGACGGATCGCGCGCAGGATCACTTTCTCACCGCCCTTCAGCTCGACCTGCCGCGTCAGCGCGCGCGGATACGGGTGGATGGCGAGATGCGAGAACGTGGCATCGGCCACCAGCGGGCCGTTGGTCACCACCACGCGCGCGTCGAGCGCGATGACGCCGTGCTCGTCCGCGAGCAGCGGATTGATGTCGAGCTCCGCGACCGCCGGGATCTCGCACGCGAGCTCCGAAACGCGCAAGAGGACCTCGATCACCTTGTCGACGTCGACCGCGGGCGCCCCGCGGAACGGCTCGAGCATGCGCGACACGCGCGTGCGCGAGATCAGGTCCCGCGCCAGGAACGCATTGAGCGGCGGCACGGCGACGGCCGAGTCGCGGAACACCTCGACCGCGATGCCGCCCATCCCGAAGGTGATCACGGGGCCGAACGTCGGATCGCGCGCCAGGCCGACGATCAGCTCGCGTCCCTGCGGACGCACGACCATCTTCTGCACGAGCACGCCGAGGAACCGCGCCTGCGGAGCGCGCTCGACCAGGCGGGACGCGATCGCCTCGAAACCGCGCTCGACCTCGTCGACACTGGCGAGCCCGAGCAGGACACCGCCGACGTCGCTCTTGTGCGTGATCCCGTCCGCGCGGACCTTGAGCACGACGGGAAAGCCGAGCTGCAGCGCCGCCTGCCGTGCCTCCATCGCGCTGCGCGCGAACAGGCCGATCGCCGTTTCGATCCCGAACGACGCCAGCAGCGCCTTGCTGTCCTGCTCGTCGAGCGTGTGCCGGCCACCGGCCCGCGCGCCGTCGATGATCCGGCGCGCAGCGTTGATGTCGAACTTCAGCTCGTCGATGCGCGGCGGCGGCACCTGCAGGCGAAGTTCGCGGTTGCGGACGAACTGGGCAAGGTGTCCGAAGACCTCGACGCCGCGCTCCGGCGTCGACATCGCCGGCAGCGCCGCCGCCTTGAAGACCGCGCGCCCCCGGCCGGCATCCTTCTCGCCGAGCCAGGCGGAAACCACCGGCTTCTCCGATGCGGCGGCGATCGGCAGGAGAGCCTCCGCAGCGCGCTCGGCGCTCGTGCGCGGCGTGGGCGAGAACAGCACCAGGACCGCATCGTTGGCGCGGTCTTCGAGCAGGATCTTCAACGCCGCCGCCATGCGGGGGCCGTCGGCGTCCGCGAGGACGTCGACCGGGTTGGTGCGCGACCAGCCGGGCGGCAAGGCATCGGTGAGGGCGGCGAGGGTCGCATCCGACAAGCGGGCGAGCGCGACGTTGTTGCCCTCGACTTCGTCGGCCGCCAGCGCTCCCGGCCCGCCGCCGTTGGACAGGATCGCCAGCCGGTTGCCGCGCGGCAGGCGGCCGTTGGCCAGCGTGTCGGCCGCGGCGAACAGGTGCCCGATCTTCGGCACACGGACGGCGCCGGCCCGGCGCAAGGCGGCATCGAACACCGCATCGTTGCCGACCAGCGCGCCGGTGTGGCTCAGCGCGGTCCGCCCGCCGGCGGCGTACTTGCCCGACTTCAGCACGATGACGGGCTTCACGCTCGAAGCCGCGCGCACGCTCGACATGAATCCGCGCGCGTCGTGGATGCCCTCGACGTACAGCAGGATCGAGCGGGTCAGGGTATCGCCGGCCAGGAAGTCGAGGATCTCGGCGATGCCGACGTCCGATTCGGTGCCGGTGGCCAGGACCGTCGAAAATCCGAAGCCGGCCGTCCACGCGTGGTCGAGCAGCGCCGTCGTCACCGCGCCGGACTGCGAGACGAGCGCGATGTTGCCGGGGCGCGCGACCGTGCGCGCCCAGCTGGCGTTCAGGCCGATGTCGGGCCGCATCAGCCCGAGGCAGTTCGGGCCCAGCAGCCGCACCTTGCCGCGACGCGCGCGCTGCACCACCTCGTGCTCGATCCGCTGCACGTCCGGCCCCTGGTCGCACAGGCCAGGGGACAGCACGAGGATGGCCGGAATGCCGCGCGCCGCCGCGTCGTCCACGATGCCTGGAACGTGGCGGGCTGCCGTCACGACGACGGCGAGGTCGACCTTCTGTGGCAGGGCCTTCAGCGAGGGCAGGCAGGGGCGCCCGTCGACGGTTCGGTGCTTCGGGTTGATCGCGAACACGTCGCCCGAGAAGCCGGCCGACAGCACGTTGTTCATGACGAACCGGCCGAAGGACTCCGGCCGGTGGCTCGCTCCCACGACGGCGATGGACCGGGGCGCCAGCGCCGGGCGCAGGTAATGGATGGCGTCGAGACTCACGGTTCAGCCTCGAATCGTTGGCGGAGCGGGCACGCGGGGAATCGCGATGGCAGGGATCATGACGCCAATGTCGCAAAGCAACAAATCGCAACATATCAGATTCATCTGCGACGAAATGACCCTTGGCGTGTCCTTGCCGTTGACCGGCGTCAACGACCTCGGGCCCCGCCCTTCGTAGCCTCCCTGCTGGGATAGGGCTGCAATCGAGAGACCCATGGTGTCCCCGCTGTCGGAGACGGATCTTGAATCGCTCGCCGCCGCGCTGAAACAGCGCCGGGCGGTGGTTGGCACCGAGGTGCAGGATCGCCTGCACCGTCACGGGCTGAACACCCACGAGGATGCCGCCCTGCCGAATCGCCGCGAGGAAACGGACGACGACGCGGCCGCCGACACCGCCGCCCACATGGACATCGCGGCGGTCTCGCGCGAGGCCGAAGAACTCGCCAGGCTGGAAAGTGCGCTGAAGCGGCTCGCCGAGGGCGAGTATGGCGTCTGCACCGAGTGTGGCGATGAGATCGCCCGGGAACGGCTGTTCGCGAACCCGGCCGCCACCCGCTGCGCCGATTGCCAGCAGTTCGCGGAGCGCTCGGCGCGCGTCGCGCGCGTGACGCGCGGCTGACCGCGAAGCCCGGCGTTTGGCGTTTCCAGCCTGATCAAGGCCGCTTTTTCGCCGTTCGCCGACGGCAGTCACGGCGAACAATCGTGTTCCGCAACCCCCTTTGCAGTGGGCAACGATTGGAGGAGCAATGCGCAAGGCAGTGATCGGATTGGCATTGGCGCTGGCGGCCGCGTCTGCCGTCGCACAGGACGGCAAGGGCTACCTGGCCGCCGGACTGGGCGTTTCGAAGTTCGACATCGAAGCCTGCAACAGTGGTCTTTCATGCGACGACTCGGGATTCGCATGGAATTTCCGTGCCGGGTACCACTTCTTCCCGTGGCTCGGTGTCGAAGCCTCGTTCCTCGACTTCGGCGCGGGGACGCTGCCCGGCGTGCTCTTGAACCCGCCGCCGAACACGGTTTCGATTCCGACCGACTCCGACGTGCGCGCCTCGGGGTTCGTCGGATCCCTGGTCGGCCGCGTGCCTCTCGGGCCGGTCAGCTTGGTCGGACGCGTCGGCTGGGGCGCAATCACCGGCAAGTTCAGGGGCAACGCGGCGGTCCAGGATCTGACCACCGGCGCAATCCAGTACTTCAGCGCCCAGAACCGCGACACGACCGGCCAGTTCGTCTACGGCGCCGGACTCACATTCGACTTCGGCAAGGCGTGGACCGCGCGCGTGGACTGGGACCGGACCAGCGCCGAGGACGGCCGCAATCCCAAGTTCGACGTCGACATGTTCACCGCGGGCGTCGGGTACCGCTTCTAGCGGCTGTCGCGAATTGCGAGTCGTTGCTCTGAAAGCTCCCGCAATTGCGAGGCTTTTCTTGTTGCGGTAGAGCAACTTTCAGCCCTCCTGATTGCCGAGCGTCAACGTACGCTTCGACTAGGCTCGGCGCACTCGTGAAACGAGCTCGTCGGTGTCCTAAAAGGGAAAGACGCGGCGATGCAGTTGCCATACGGTGCGTGCCTTGTCGCTGCCAACATGAAGAAGGGGATACACATGAAACGACTTCTTGCTACCTCCATCCTTGCCGCTTCTTTGGCCTCCGGCGCCGCTTTTGCACAGAGCCCGGGCGTCGGCCCGTATGTCGGCGGCTCGGTAGGCGCGTCCAACTACAGCGACGAAGGATGCGTCGGGGATTGCGACAAGACGGACATCGGCTTCAAGGTGTTCGGCGGCTACATGTTCACGCCGAACTTCGGCGCCGAGGTCGGCTACGGCGGATTCGGTAAGGCGAAGGTCGGCATTACCGGAGTCGGCAATGCTGAACTCAAGAGCTCCGGTTTCCATGGGTTCCTGACCGCCCAGTACCCGATCGAAAACTGGGCGCTGTTCGGCAAGCTCGGTTTCGCTTGGCTCGACAACGAAGTCACGGTGAGCACGCCCTTCGGGTCCGCCAGCGACTCCGACTCCTCGACCGAGTTCGCGTGGGGCCTCGGAGTGACGTACATGTTCAACAAGAACGTCGGCATCCGGGGCGAATACGAGAACTACAAGTACGAATGGAGAGGCGAGTCGGACAACATCAGGTACTGGTCCGTGGGCGTCCAGTACAAGTTCTGACCGAACCCCGCCAATGACAGACGGCCCTTCGGGGCCGTTTGCTTTTCGGCGGCTCCGAAGGGCGTGATCGGCAAGTGGCGAGGACGCCGGCACCATCAGCGACAATTCGCCCATGAGCGCCGCCTCGCTGTTCGCCACGTGCGTCCTGATCTGGGGCACCACGTGGTACGCGATCACGCTGCAGCTCGCCGCGACATCACCGGCCGTCGGCGTGGCGCTGCGCTTTTCGCTCGCTGCCGGGCTGATCTTCCTGTGGTGCGTTGCGCGGGGCCATCGGCTCCGGCTGCCCCGCGCCACGCATGCCTGGCTGGCCCTGATGGGCCTGCTGAACTTCTTCGTCAGCTACCTGCTCGTCTACTACGCCGAGCAGCGCATCGTCTCGGGGCTCGTGGCGGTTGGCTACTCCGCGATGCCCCTGTTGAACATGGCGCTGTCGCGGCTCTTCTTCAACACACCGATGTCCGGCCGCATCGGCCTCGGCGGCCTGCTCGGCGTCAGCGGCATCGCCCTCATCTTCTGGCCGGAGTTCGCCCGTTTCGCGGCCAGCGCACCGCTGCTGGCGGGCGCCGCCCTCACCGCGCTCGCCGTGCTGACAAGCGGCCTCGCGAACATGGTCGTCACGCGCAACCAGTCGGCCGGCATCGACGGCTGGGCGGCGCTCGCGTACGCGATGGCGTACGGGGCGCTCGGCACCTGGGCCTACGTCGTCCTCACCGGCGACCCGGTGCGCATCGCGTGGAGCGGAGCCTTCGTCGCCGCGCTGTTCTACCTGGCCGCGCTGGGCTCGGCCCTGGCCTTCGGCGCCTACTTCGCGCTGCTGCGCCTGGTCGGACCCGCGCGCGCCGCGTACGTCGGCGTGATGTCGACCATCGTCGCGTTGCTCGTGTCCGCCACGCTCGAGGGCTACGACTGGACCCGGGCCACGGTGATCGGCATCGCGCTCGCGGTGGCCGGAAACGTCCTGGCCCTGCACCGGTCCGTAAAATCCCGCGCATGAAGGTCAACGGCATCCCCTACCGCTCGCTGTGGCCCAGCGCCGACGGCGCGGTCGAGATCATCGACCAGCGCAGCCTGCCGTACACCTTCGCCACGCGCGTGCTGCGTTCCGTCGACGACGTGATCGACGCCATCCGCACGATGGCCGTGCGGGGCGCGCCACTGATCGGCGTGGCCGGTGCCTACGGTCTCGCCCTGGCGATGCGGCGCGACGCGGGAGACTCGCATCTCGCCGACGCCCACCGCCGGCTCAACGCGTCGCGCCCGACGGCCGTGAACCTGCGCTGGGCACTCGAACGCCTGCGCGCCGTTCTGGCGCCCCTGCCGCCGGCCCAGCGCCCGGAGGCGGCCTGGCACGAAGCGGCGCGGATCGCGGACGAGGACGTCGAACTGAATCGCGCGATCGGCGCGCACGGCGCCCGGCTGATCGCGGACGTGCACGCGCGCACCCGCAGCCCGGTGCAGGTGCTGACCCACTGCAACGCCGGCTGGATCGCGACGGTCGACTTCGGCACCGCGCTGTCGGCGATCTACCAGGCACACGACGCCTCGATCCCGGTGCACGTCTGGGTCGACGAGACGCGGCCGCGCAGCCAGGGGCTGCTGACGGCCTGGGAGCTCGCCGCGCACGGCGTGCCGCACACGCTGATCGTCGACAACGCGGGCGGTCACCTGATGCAGCACGGCGACGTCGACCTCGTGCTGGTCGGCGCGGATCGCGTGAGCGCCCGCGGCGATGTGGCGAACAAGATCGGCACCTACCTCAAGGCACTCGCCGCGAACGACAATGGCGTGCCCTTCTACGCGGCCGTGCCGTCGCCGACGATCGACTGGACGATCGACGACGGTTTGTCGGGCATCCCGATCGAGGAGCGCGCCGCGAGCGAGGTGCGTGAAGTCGCGGGCCTCGACCCGCAGCATCGGCGCGCGACGGTGCGCATCGCGAGCGACGACACGCCGGTCTCCAATCCGGCGTTCGACGTCACGCCCGCCCGACTCGTAACCGGGATCATCACCGAGCGCGGCGTGGTCGCGCCGGGCGAGCTCGGCTCGCTCTTCCCCGAGCGGCGGCAGGCGGCATGACCGGACATCGGGACGACAGCCGCGAGCTGCGCGTAGCGGTCATCGCCACGGCTTGCGCGATGAACGAGAGCGGCATCAACGTCAACAAATCCGGCAACGTGTCGGTGCGCTGCGCGCGCGGGACGCGCGCCGGTTTCCTGCTGACGCCGACCGGCGTTCCCTACGATCGCCTCGAGGCCGACGACATCGCGTTCGTCGGCGACGATGGCCGCGCGACCGGGCGCTGCGAACCGTCGTCCGAGTGGCGCTTCCACGCCGCGATCTACGCGTCGCGGCCGGAGCTGGATGCGGTCGTGCATACGCATTCCGCCCATGCAACCGCGCTCGCCTGCCAGGGCCTCGGCATTCCGGCCTTTCATTACATGGTCGCGGTGGCCGGGGGACACGACATCCGCTGCTCCGATTACGCGACCTTCGGGACGCAGGCGCTCGCCGACAATGCGCTCGCCGCCCTGCGGGATCGCAAGGCGTGCCTGCTCGCGCACCACGGCGTCATCGCGTGCGGCGCCTCGCTCGACACCGCGCTGGCGCTTGCCGTGGAGGTGGAAAACCTGGCGCGGACGTACGTGATCGTGCGCGCGCTCGGCGAGCCGCGGCTGCTCGATCACGCTGAAATGGCGCGCGTGCTCGAGCGCTTCAGTACCTACGGACAGGTTCGCCGCACATGAACCACGAAATGCCCGGCCGGAGCACGGCACGCCGATGCCGTGCGGCTATCGTCGCGGCGGTAACTGAATGAAGCACGGACGAAAGCGGGCCGCCAGGTGACACCGCAGGGCGCCTTGAAATCGAGGACAGGCGAGGGCCCGGGCCGCTTCGGCGGCTCGATTCGAGCCACGCTGTGGCCGACGCGCGCCTTTGCCGGCGGGGTGCGCTGGTTCGACGAACTCTACGTCTGGACCGAGGGCGCGGCGCCGACCGTCACGCAACGGGCCCGGATCCAGATCAACGCGCTGCGCGACACCTTCAAGTGGCTCGAGTACGACCTCGTCGAGCAGGTAGGCGTCACCATCTCCTTCGGGACGGTCGAGCGTGCCCTCGACCCGCTGAACGCGCTGTTCGAGCAGAACGTCCTGCTTGCGCACCGAACCTATGTGATGCTGCGCGGCGCCCCGGACCGCCTGCGATCGCGGTATCGCCTGCGCGGGTTCGCGGAGATGCTGCGTGGCCTCGGCTATCACGTGGGATACCGCGTCTCGGCGCCGCGGGTCGGCATGGAACTCCGGGGCGTCGAGCTCGTGCGGCCCGAGTTCGCCAAGGTGCTCGCCACCACGGCCAATCGAGAGGAGGCGTGGATCGACCTCGCTGCCGAGGTCCGTGCCGTGGGGCTCGATACGCAGACCACCATCATCGGCGGCGTCCAGGAAGTCGAGCAGGCAAGGATGGCCGCGCTGGCCGGATTCGAGCTCGGGCAGGGACTCGCCGTCCGCCCTCCGTATCCGCCGCCATCGCTTCCCCACGGATGACCGCTTCCTGACGGCGCCCATTTCCCGGACAATCGCGGTGCGGCGATGGCGCCGCGGCAGCGATGATGGCGAACAGCGAATACCGCCCGGAACTGGGCACCCACCAGGTAGAACTCGATCCCACCGTGGACTCCTTGAGCCGCTTCGGCTCGCGGGTCCGCGCGCTGGTATGGCCGACCCGCTCGCTGGTCGGTTCACAGCGCTGGTTCGACGAGTTGTACGTATGGACGGCGGACTTCGAGCCCGACCGGTCGCTTCGATCGCAGATCCAGCTTGCGGCCATGGAACACGCGTTCTCGATGCTGGAACACGAGCGGGTCGAGCGGATCGCCGTGACGATTTCGTTCGGTTCGATCGAGCGCTCGCTGGAGAGCCTCGCCAAGACGCTGGAAACGCACCGGCTGACGGCCCATCGCCTCTCGGTGCTGTTGCGCGGCTCGATGGAGCGCCTGCGCTGGCCATACCGGGTTCGCGAATTCATCGACCTGCTGCGCAGCTACCAGATCGCGGTCGGCTACCGCTTCGGTGAACCCCGGCCCAGCATGGAAATTTCGGCCATCGATTTCATTGCGCCCGACTTTGCCAAGATGCTCGCCCCGATCAGCGCGCGCGAGGAACTCTGGCAGGAGTTGTCCCGCGAGGTCAGCGCGCTCGGGCTGACGCGTGAAACCTTCGTGCTCGCAGGCATCGAGCGCGAGGAGCAACTCAGGCTCGGCCGCCAGGCCGGGTTCGTGCTCGGCCAGGGCCGGGCACTCAAGAAGCCGTACTTCCCGCCCAGGGTCCTGCGCGCGTCGAAGTAGGCATCGCCGGCCCGTTTCCGCCTGTCCGTTCCCGCTCGCCCGACGGCGATCGAGTGGCGAAACCCGCGAACTGCCGGGTACTTACCTGCCTTGCTCGGAATCAACCCTGCCACTCTGCAATTGGGCCACATCGCCATCGCTTTTCGTCGCTTTGCATACGTTCCTCTGCGTACCGCGTTTGCGTAAGAT
>Ga0209254_10001978_pt1 | contig 18573 bp, 16 predicted proteins | sample FrelakmetDIP11DI_FD_187148 | JGI IMG/M metagenome (GOLD analysis project Ga0209254, IMG submission 187148) | Freshwater lake sediment microbial communities from the University of Notre Dame, USA, for methane emissions studies - DIP11 DI (SPAdes)... | ecosystem: Environmental > Aquatic >...
GCCCATGTCAGTGTCAGCGACGAGTCCGATGTCGCCACGGCCTTCGTGGTCGTCGAGCACCGCACAATCACGCCATGAATCCCAATGCCATCCACGCTCCGGTCGTGCTCGACATCGCCGGCCTTGCGCTCAATGACGATGACCGCCGCCGCTTGTTGCACCCACTCACCGGCGGCCTGATCCTGTTTGCGCGCAACTGGCAGAGTCGCCGTCAGCTAACTGAACTCAATGCCGAAATCAAGGCGCTGCGGCCCGACATGCTGGTCTGCGTTGACCATGAAGGTGGCCGCGTCCAGCGCTTCAAGAGTGACGGCTTCACGCACTTGCCGCCGATGCGCGCCCTGGGCGAGCTGTGGATGCGCGATGCACTCGTCGCCACCGATGCCGCCAGCGCCACGGGCTACGTGCTCGGCGCCGAGCTGCGCGCCTGCGGCGTCGATCTTTCGTTCACGCCGGTGCTCGACCTCGACCACGGCCCGAGTGGTGTCATCGGTGACCGCGCCTTCCACCGCGATGCCCGCGTCGCGACGATGCTGGCCAAGAGCCTCATGCACGGCCTGTTGCGCGCCGGCATGGCCAACTGCGGCAAGCACTTCCCCGGGCACGGCTACGCGCGCGGGGACAGCCATCACGAGCTGCCCGTCGATCCGCGCTCGCTCGCGGCCATCCTGGCCGACGACGCCAAACCCTACGAGTGGCTCTCAACCACCTTGGCCAGCGTGATGCCCGCGCATGTGATCTACCCTGAGGTCGACGCACTGCCAGCCGGTTTTTCGCGCCATTGGCTCGAAGACATCCTGCGTGGCGAGCTGGGTTTCACCGGTGCCATCTTTTCCGACGACCTCAGCATGGAAGGTGCCAAGATCGCTGGCGGCCATCTCGACGCCGCACTGGCGGCGCTGAACGCTGGCTGCGACATGGTGCTGCTGTGCAACCAGTCCCTCGACGGTGGCGTCGCTGTCGACGCCTTGCTCGACGGACTGTTGGCCGCTCAAGACGACGACCGCTGGCAAGCCCAAGCAGACAGCGAGCAGCGCCGGCTGGACCTGCTGCCGCAGAGCGCACCGCTACCCTGGGACGAGTTGATGCACCAGGGCGCCTACCAGCACGCGCTCGAACGCTTGCCCTGAGCCAACGGGCGGCTGAGCCGCCCGTTGATTCGCTACTTGCGCCGTTCAGGTCAGGGTGCTGGCGGCGGCGTGTTGTCGAACGGCAGCCGGACTTGCGACAGATCCTTGTTCGTCTCCACCAACACGAGCGGGCCGTCGTCCAGCACCGCGCGCGGCTTGGGTTGGCGCACCACGGCGGCGGGTTTCGGTTCGCTGGCCATCGCATCCTGCACCGCACGAATCTTGGTCGCGTCGGAGTTGACCCACTGCAACCCGGCGTCGCTGGCGATGGCCGCCAGCGTGTCGGTCGGCAGGCGGTAGGGCGCGGCGACTGGCACGGGTACTGCAGGCGCCGCGGCTGGCGCGGCTGGCGCCGTGGCGACAGCGACAGGCGCGAGCGCGATGATCGGCCCTGCTACCGGCGCTGCTCGCGGCGCGGTTACCGGTGCGGCCATCGCTACTGGCGTCGGTGCCACTTCGGCGTCGAACCGGCGCGGTTCTGCGGACCTGTCGTCGGCAGCCCTCGGCGCGTCGGCCACCACCGATTCGGCGGCAATCGGCGCCGAGTCCACGGCTTGTTCGCCACCCTGGGTCTCTTCAACCATGGCGCTCACCTCATCGGCGGCGCCTTCGTCGCGGCCGCGACCGCGACCACCGCGTCGACGGCGGCGGCGGGTGGCGTCGGCACCGGCCGCGTCGGTCGCAGCGTCGGTCGTCGGACCCGGCATCGTCTCGGCGAATGGCTGCGCCGCCGGCACCGCCTCGTCGGTCATCGGCGCCGGGCGTGGTTCGCGTTCGGCGCGCGGCCCGCGACGGCCTTCGTTGCGCTCATTGCGCGGCGTGCGGGCCTCGGTGGCTGGCGCGGCTTCGGCTGTCATGGCCTCGGTGTTGGCCGGGCGAGCGTCGCGGCGACCGGCGTCGCGATCGCGGGCTGCGTCGCCGCGGCCCTCGCCACGGCCTTCGCCGCGCTGACCACTCCGGCGGCCGTCTCGGCCACCTTCACGGCCACCTTCACGACCACCTTCACGCGGCCCATCACGGCGTCCATCGCGCCGGCCGCGACCTTCTCCGCCTCGTTCACCGCGTTCGCCACGGCCCTCGCGTTTGCCTTGGGCTGTTGGTGAGGCGCCTGTCGCCGGGGCAGTGGTGGCGGCAACTCGCGTGCTGGCAGGCGCGGCTTCATCACCGCCGCCGAACAACTTCTTGACCCAGCCGAAGAATCCGCCACCGGCGGGCTGCCGCTGGGCCGCAACCATCGGCGCTGGCGTCGGCGCGGCGATCGGAGCGACCACGGGAGCCGGCTTGGGCACCACGATCGGTGCGGGCGTCTCGGGCAGGATGCCCTTGATCACGGGCTCCTGCTTGGCCTTGGCCTTTTCACGGCGGGTGATGCCGACTTCGTCGTCCGGCTCCTCGATCATGGTGTAGCTGGCTTGCAGGTTCTCCAGCCGTGGGTCGTCGTGGCGCAGGCGCTCCAACTTGTAGTTCGGCGTCTCGAGGTGCTTGTTTGGCACCAGCAGCACGGTCACGCGCTGCTTGAGTTCGATCTTCGTGATCTCGGTGCGCTTCTCGTTGAGCAGGAACGAGACCACATCCACCGGCACCTGGGCATGCACCGCGGCCGTGTTGTCCTTCAGCGCCTCCTCCTGGATGATGCGCAGGATCTGCAGTGCGCTCGATTCGGTGTCACGGATGTGGCCGGTGCCATTGCAGCGCGGGCAGGTGATGTGGTTGCCTTCGCTCAGCGCCGGGCGCAGGCGTTGGCGCGAGAGTTCGAGCAGGCCGAACTTGCTGATCGACGAGAACTGCACGCGGGCGCGGTCGCTGCGCAGCGCGTCGCGCAGGCGTTGCTCGACTTCGCGGCGATTCTTCGACTCTTCCATGTCGATGAAGTCGACGACGATCAGGCCACCGAGGTCGCGCAGGCGCATCTGGCGCGCGATCTCGTCAGCCGCTTCGAGGTTGGTGCGTGTCGCGGTTTCCTCGATGTCGCCGCCGCGCGTGGCGCGTGCCGAGTTCACGTCGACCGAGACCAGGGCCTCGGTGTGGTCGATCACGATTGCACCGCCGGCCGGCAGGTTGACGGTGCGCGAGAACGCCGTCTCGATCTGGTGCTCGATCTGGAAGCGGCTGAACAGGGCTGCGTCGTCACGGTAGCGCTTCACGCGATTGGCCGTTTCCGGCATCACGTGGTTCATGAACTGCTGGGCCTGCTCGAAGATGTCGTCGGTGTCGATCAGGATCTCGCCGATGTCGGCAGTGAAGTAGTCGCGGATCGCACGGATCACCAGTGACGATTCCTGGTAGATCAGGAACGCGCCCTTGCCGGCCTTGGAAGCGCCGTCGATGGCCTCCCACAGCTTGAGCATGTAGTTCAGGTCCCACTGCAGTTCGGGCGCGGTGCGGCCGATGCCGGCGGTGCGGGCGATCAGGCTCATGCCCTTGGGATACTCGAGCTGGTCGAGGTTTTCCTTCAGCTCTTCGCGCTCTTCACCCTCGATGCGCCGGCTGACGCCGCCACCGCGCGGGTTGTTGGGCATCAGCACCAGGTAGCGCCCGGCCAGTGAGACGAAGGTCGTCAGCGCCGCGCCCTTGTTGCCGCGCTCTTCCTTTTCCACCTGGACCAGCAGTTCCTGGCCGTTGGAAATCACGTCCTGGATGCGCGCTTCACGCACGCTGGCGCCTTCCTTGAAGTAGTTCTTCGAGATTTCCTTGAACGGCAGGAAGCCGTGGCGCTCTTCGCCGTAATCGATGAAGCAGGCTTCGAGCGAGGGCTCGACGCGGGTAACGACGGCCTTGTAGATGTTGCCCTTGCGCTGTTCGCGGCCCTCGATCTCGGTCTCGAAATCGAGCAGTTTCTGGCCATCGACAATGGCCAGGCGACGCTCTTCGGGCTGCGTCGCATTGATCAGCATGCGCTTCATTTCTCGTGCACTCCTCAACAGCCGACACGGTGGTCGGCGACATCACACCGATGCACGAGAAACACGAGGGAACCGAAAGGAATCGCCCTGGACTGCGGCGACGCGACCTCGCTCGAAAGCGCGATCAGCGTCGGGGCAGCGTTGGCGCGTGCGTGGCAGCCGGGGCGGGCCTTGCACGGCGATCAGCACGGCCCGGCGCAGCCCTACACACACCGGCAAGAGGCCGGGGCAGGGCAGCGGGGAGGGGCAGGGCGGAAGGCAGTCGCATGATCCGTTGGCTGGACGCGGGTGTCGGGCTGGCGCGCTTTGTTGCTCGCGCAGTGCCCGCCACCTGAAACCTTTTTCTTGTATCCCGGCGGCTTCATGGGCCACGCAGGAACGGGGTTCTGGTTCGGATTCTCTGCCGCTCGGCGCTTGGTGGGCTGCCGGGTCACTGTGGGACCGGGCCCGCCCTGCGGCGCGAAGCGTTGCATCACCTCCACGGTATCTCGTTGGTGCCCGCTAAACTCCTAGCGAATCAAGCACTTACGGCGACAACGTGGTCCAAGGCATTATAGGGGGCAAAGCGGCGCCTGCCGCCACGGCCCCACAGGTGCGGCGGCTGGTCGTCGATGAAGGCAGCGAAGGCCAGCGCCTGGACAATTTCCTGCTGCGCATCCTCAAGGGCGTGCCCAAGACCCACGTTTACCGCGTGATCCGCTCGGGCGAGGTGCGCGTCAACAAGGGCCGCGCCGGGGCCGATACGCGGCTGGCCCTGGGCGACGAAGTGCGGGTGCCGCCCGTGCGCGTGGCCGAACCGGCCGCAGCCGGCACGCCCGCACCCGCCCGCGAATTCGAAGTGTTGTTCGAGGACGAACAGCTGCTCGCCATCGACAAGCCGGCTGGCGTGGCGGTGCACGGCGGCTCGGGCGTCGCCTTCGGCGTGATCGAGCAGTTGCGCCGTGCCCGGCCGGAAGCGAAGTTCCTCGAACTCGTGCACCGTCTGGACAAGGAAACCTCGGGCGTCTTGCTGCTGGCCAAGAAGCGCAGCGCGCTGACCGCCTTGCAAGACCAGTTTCGCAACCGGGACACCGACAAGCGTTACGCGGCCTTGGTGATCGGCACCTGGCCCGCCAACAAGAAGGTCATCGACGTGGCGCTGCACAAGACCCTAGATGCCCAGGGCGAGCGCCATGTGCGCCCGGTGGCCGCCGACCATGCCGATGGCCGGCGCTCGATCACCCTGGTCAAGGTGGCGAAGACCTTCCCGGCCTTTAGCCTGCTCGACGTGACCTTGAAGACTGGTCGTACGCACCAGATCCGCGTCCACCTGGCCAACGAAGGGCACCCGATCGTCGGCGACCCGAAGTACGGCGATTTCGTGCTCAACCGCCAGATGGCCCGCGGCGAGCACCGTTTCGCCCGCATGTTCCTGCACGCCAGACAACTGGCCTTCGAGCACCCGGCCAGCGGCGAGCGCATCACCCTCGGCGCACCGCTGCCGGCCGAGTGCGAGACACTGCTGGCCCACCTATGACGACTCCGCGCCGATTCGACCTGATCGTCTTCGACTGGGACGGCACCCTGTTCGACTCCACGGCGCTGATCGTGCGCTGCATCCAGAACGCCTGCAGGGACATCGGCGCTGGCGTGCCGAGCGACGCCGACGCAGCCTATGTCATCGGCCTGGGCCTGCAAGACGCGCTGCGCCACGCCGTGCCCGGCCTGGACGCCGCGCGCTACCCTGAACTGGGCCTGCGCTACCGCCACCACTACTTCGCGAGCCAGCACGAGCTGTCGATGTTTCCCGGCACACTGGAAATGCTGCAGGCGCTGAAGGCCCGCCACCACTGGCTCGCGGTGGCCACCGGCAAGGGCCGTCGCGGCCTGGACGAAGCGCTGGCTCACGCGCAACTCAAGAGCCTGTTCGATGGCACCCGCACTGCTGACGAGACCGCCTCGAAGCCCGACCCGCGCATGCTCAACGAGTTGATGCGCGAGTTCGGCACCGAGCCCGAACGCACCTTGATGATCGGTGACACCACGCATGACCTGCAACTGGCCAGGAACGCCGGCACACCGCGCGTGGCCGTGAGCTACGGCGCGCATGACCACGAAGCGTTCGGCGGCTTCGAACCGCTGGCGATCGCCCACTCCACGCGCGAATTGCACGACTGGCTGCTGCAACATGCCTAGCACCGACGCGCAGCGCGCCGACGCACAAGCCTTGTGCAGCGCTGACGAGCTGCTCGAGCGCGGCGGCGCGGTCGGCTTCGATGTGCTGTTGTGGCGCCAACCCGCGCGCGGCTTCGCGCTGCGCTTTGACGGCCGCGTGGTGGCCTTCGTCAATCGGTGTGCCCATGTGCCGACCGAAATGGACTGGCAGCCCGGCGCGTTTCTTGACGCCGACAAGCGTCACATCGTCTGCTCGATTCACGGCGCGACCTACGAACCCGCCAGCGGTCGCTGTCTCGGCGGCCCATGTGACCGCGGCCGCCTGATGGCCATCGAGGTGAGCGAACGTGACGGGCAGGTGTATTGGTATCCTTCCCGCGACATCAGGCCGCTTGCCTTCGACGAAGACGGCGGCGCAGCCAACGAACTGCCGAGCACGACACCATGAACCCCACCAACGAGCCCCCATTTCAGGCCACCAAGCCGCCGCTGCCAACGCCGCAGGCTGCCGCGCCGGTGGTGCCCACGCGCCCGGCCTACGAGGCAGCAATCGAACAAGTGGCACGTGCCATGCTCCATGAGCGCCGGATCGAGCAGCGTTGGCGGATCTTCTTTCGCCTGGCTTGGCTGGGCCTGGTGTTGGCCGTCGTGTGGGCGGTGTTCGTCGCGCGCAACCATGTCAGCGCCGCAAGTGGCCCGCACACCGCGCTGATCGAGGTGCGCGGTGAGATTGCCGCCGATGGCGAGGCCAGCGCCGAGGGCCTGGTGGCCGCCTTGAAGAGCGCGTTCGAAGACAAGGGGGCGCAGGCCGTCGTCCTGCGCATCAACTCGCCCGGCGGCAGCCCGGTGCAGGCCGGCATCATCAACGACGAGATCCGGCGCTTGAAGGTGCTGCACAAGAAGAAGGTCTATGCCGTCGTCGAGGAAATGTGCGCCTCCGGGGCCTACTACATTGCCGTGGCCACCGATGAAATCTACGTCGACAAGGCCAGCCTGGTCGGGTCGATCGGTGTGCTGATGGACGGCTTCGGCTTTGTCGGCGCGATGGAAAAACTTGGTGTCGAGCGCCGCCTGCTCACGGCCGGCGCCAACAAGGGCATGCTCGACCCGTTTTCGCCGCAAGATGCCAAGCAGACAGCGTTCGCCAAGGCCATGATCGACCAGATCCACCAACAGTTCATCAAGGTCGTCAAGGACGGCCGTGGTGCGCGCCTGAAGGAAACGCCGGAAACATTTTCCGGCCTGTTCTGGAACGGCGAAGAGGCCATGCGACAGGGCCTCGTGGACAAGATCGGCAGCCTCGACTACGTTGCCCGCGAGGTCATCAAGGCCGAGGAAATCATCGACTACACGCCCACGGAGAACGTCGCCGAGCGCCTGGCCAGGCGCTTCGGCGCCTCGATCGGCCATGGGGCGGTCAAGGCGCTGCGAGAACTGTCGCCATTGCGCTGATGGCGGACCCGACTGACGACCTGGCGCCGCTGCTGGCCCAGCGGCTCGCGGTGGCGCCGCAGTACCTGATGCCCAAGCAGGCGATGACAGCCTTTGCAGGGGTCGTCGCCAACTGGCGCGGCGGCGCCAGCACCACGGCGATCATTCGCCGCTTCGTGGCCAAGTACGGGGTGAACATGGCCGAGGCTGCCGAGCCCGACATCGCACGCTATGCCAGTTTCAACGACTTTTTCACCCGCGCGCTGGCACCCGGCGCCAGGCCGCTCGCCAGCAGCGAGCTGGTCAGCCCCGTCGACGGCGCGATCAGCCAGTTCGGCGCCATCGTTGGCGAGCAGATCTTCCAGGCCAAGGGCCACCACTACAGCACCACGGCGCTGCTCGGCGGTGACGCGGCGCTCGCCGCCCCCTTCAAAGGCGGCCACTTCGCCACGCTCTACCTGAGCCCGAAGGACTACCACCGCATCCACATGCCATGCGCCGGCAAGTTGACGCGCATGATTCATGTGCCTGGCGAGCTGTTCTCCGTCAACCCGACGACAGCGCGCGGCGTGCCCGGCCTGTTCGCGCGCAACGAGCGCGTCGTTTGCGTCTTCGACGGTGACAGTGGCGAGAACGGTGAAGCAGGCCGCGGCCGCAGCCTGTGGGCGCTGGTCCTCGTCGGCGCGACCATCGTCGGCAGCATGGCAACAGCCTGGCACGGCGTCGTCAACCCGCCGCGCCCTGGCAAGGTGCGCGAGTGGCGCTACGCCGACCGCGAAGTCCGCCTCGCGCAAGGTGAAGAGATGGGTCGCTTCCTGCTCGGCTCGACGGTGGTGCTGCTGTTCCCGCCGGGGCCGCTGAAGTTCAACCCGGCGTGGGAGCCGGGTGGCGCAATTCGGATGGGCGAGGCAATGGCCTCACGGCTGGGCTGAGTGTTCGCGCCTGCGTCGGAGCAAACCGTCCATCACAAGGGCGGAATCCGCAGCAACTGCCCGGGGTAGATCTTGTCCGGGTGCTTGAGCATCGGCTTGTTGGCTTCGAAGATCACCGGGTACTTGTTGGCGTCGCCGTAGAAGGCTTTGGCGATCTTCGACAGGTTGTCGCCGCTGACCACGGTATGCCACTGCGACTCGGGCTCGGGCGTCTGGACGACCAGCATGTCGTTCACGGCGGTCACGCCGTGCACGTTGCCGCAGCACAGCAGGACCTTCTCCTTGGTCGCCTGGTCGGGAACGGTGCCGGCCACGGTGACCGTGGCACTGGGCGCATCGAAGCCGACATCCAGGCCGCCGATCGACAGGCCCTGTGTTTCGATGTACTTGGCAATGGCGGTGCCGGCGGCGGCGCTCAACGCAGCCACGGCCTCGGGCGTCGGTGAAGCCTGCACGGCGGCTTGCGCGGCCTTGGCTTCGCCGCTGCCGAAGAGTTTTTCGCCAGCGTCCTTGATGAACGACATCAGACCCATGGGGGCTCCTTGAGGTTGAGTGGGGGAGGTCAATGGTAGCGGGTGTGCCCCCATGCCAGTGTGACGGCGGCTGTCGCAGAATGTTCATGGGCGCAGCCCATGCCGCGCCGGAGTTGATACCATGAATCGACAAGCCGCAGCCTCGTCTGGCCTGCAACCGCACCAGCTCGTGCGCCGCACGGTGGCCCTGGTGCTGGCCGGTGGCCGCGGGTCGCGCCTCAAGCAATTGACCGACAAGCGCGCCAAGCCGGCAGTGTATTTCGGCGGCAAGTTCCGCATCGTCGATTTCGCGCTGTCGAACTGCGTCAACTCCGGCATCCGGCGTATCGGCGTCGTCACGCAGTACAAGAGCCACTCGCTGTTGCGCCACATCCAGCGCGGCTGGAGCTTCCTGCGCGCCGAGATGAACGAAACGGTCGATCTGCTGCCGGCGCAACAGCGTCTCGATGAGGAGCACTGGTACCGCGGGACGGCCGATGCGGTGTTCCAGAACCTGGACATCATCCAGTCTTCGCACCCCGAGTACATCGTCGTGCTGGCCGGCGACCACGTGTACAAGATGGACTACTCGCTGATGCTCGAAGACCACGCCGCGCACGGTGTGGCCTGCACCGTCGGCTGCATCGAGGTGCCGCGCGCGGAGGCCAGTGCCTTCGGTGTGATGGCGGTCGATGCCGCGCGCAAGATCACGAGCTTTCTCGAAAAGCCAGCCGATCCGCCGCCGATGCCCGGCAATGAGCAGGTGTCGCTGGCCAGCATGGGCATCTACGTCTTCAATGCCGAGTACCTGTACAAGGTTCTCGAGGAAGACCTCGCGAATCCGGCGTCGAGCCACGACTTCGGCAAGGACGTGATCCCGCGCATCGTGGCAGAAGGTCGCGCACTGGCCCACCCCTTCGGCATGAGCTGCATCGCCAACCCGAACGGCTCGCCGCCGTACTGGCGCGACGTCGGCACGATCGACGCCTTCTGGTCGGCCAACCTCGACCTGGCGTCGATCAACCCCGAGCTCGACATCTACGACACCGAGTGGCCGATCTGGACCCACCAGCGCCAGCTGCCGCCGGCCAAGTTCATTCCCAACCAGGATGGTTCGCATGGCATTGCTGTCAACACAGTCGTCTCCGGTGGCTGCATCGTCAGCGGTTCTCACATCACCAGCGCAGTGTTCTTCTCCAACGTGCGCGTTCACTCGTACTGCACCATCGACCAGGCCGTGGTGCTGCCTGGCGTGACGATCGAGCGCAACTGCCGCTTGCACAAGGTCGTGCTCGATCGCGGTTGCAAGCTGCCTGCGGGCCTGGTGGTCGGCGAAGACGCCGCCGCCGATGCCGCGCGCTTCGAGCGCACCGAGGGCGGCGTGGTCCTGATCACCCGCGAAATGTTGGCCAAGTTGTGAAGCCTGCAGCGGCGACGCGGCGCAAGGCGGCGGCGTTGCGCGTGCTGCACGTCGGCGCCGAGATCTTCCCCCTGCTCAAGACGGGTGGGTTGGCCGACGTCCTTGGCGCCCTGCCTGGGGCGCTGCGCCGTGCGGGGGTCGACGCGCGCGTGCTGTTGCCGGCGTTCCCGGCGCTGCGCACGTCACTGCGTGGCGTGCGCGAGGTGGCCAAGCTCAGGACGCCTTCGGGGGGTGCGCCGGCTCAGTTGCTGGCAGGTCACTTCGAGGCGCCGGCACTGGCCGGCGTACCGATCTACCTGCTCCGTCACGACGCGTTGTTCGGCCGCCCTGGCAACCCCTACAGCGACGAGAAGGGCGCCGCCTACCCCGACAACCACACCCGATTCGCGTTGCTCGGGCTGGCGGCTGCGCGCGTGGCTGAAGGCGCCGACCCCGATTGGCTGCCGCAGGTGGTGCATGGCCACGACTGGCATGCCGGCCTGGCACCGGCGTACCTGGCGTTTTCGCGTGCTGCCGGTGCGAGCCGTGCGGCCAGCGTGTTCACGGTCCACAACCTGGCCTATCAGGGCAACTTCGCGCCCTCGGTGTTTGGCGGCCTGGGCCTGCCGGCGGCGGCATACACCCTGCACGGCGTGGAGTTCCACGGCCAGGTGTCGTTCATGAAGGCCGCATTGCACTACGCCGACCGCATCACCACGGTCAGCCCGACCTATGCGCGCGAGATCCAGGGCGCCGAGCTCGGTTGCGGACTCGACGGCCTGCTGCGCCAGCGCAGCCAGGTGCTGTCAGGCATCTTGAACGGTGTTGACGAGCAGGTCTGGAATCCGGCCGACGACGCTGCGATAGTGCACACCTACAGCGCTGGGCACATGGCCGGCAAGGCCGCCTGCAAGGCCGCGTTGCAGCGTGAGTGCGGGCTGACGGTGCAGGGCGACGCACCGCTGTTCGCCGTGGTCAGCCGCCTGACGGAGCAGAAGGGCCTGCACCTCGTGGCCGAGACGGTGCCAGAGATCGTGAGCCGCGGCGGGCAGTTGCTGGTGCTGGGCAACGGCGAGCCGGCGCTCGAAGCGGCGTTCACCCAGGCGGCCCAGGCGCAGCCGCAACAGGTGGCACTGCGCCAGGGCCTGGACGAGGCACTGGCTCACCGCATCTTCGCCGGCAGTGACGTGACCCTCGTACCGTCGCGCTTCGAGCCCTGCGGCCTGACGCAGCTCTACGCGCTGAAGTACGGCAGCCTGCCGCTGGTGCGCCGCACCGGCGGGCTGGCCGACACGGTGACCGACTGCTCACTCGAAGAGCTGGCCGACGAACGTGCCACCGGCTTCGTCTTCGAAGGCTTCGATGCCCGTGATCTCACACTCGCCCTGCGCCGTGCGTTTGCGCTATGGGCGCGGCCGCGCGACTGGCGCACGGTGCGCAGCCGTGCAATGGCGCAGCGCTTCGGCTGGGACACGGCGGCCGCGAGCTATCTCGCACTCTATCGCGGCGTGGTCAGTGCTTGAGCTCGAAGCGCTGGCCGCGAAACGACAGCACGGTCGCCTTCAGGCCGATCTGTTCGACCACCAAACCGTCAGCCGGGCGGTCGCCCTCGCGGAAGACCTGGCCGCCGAGGATCACCATGCGGCTGGCGGCGCTCGTCGAGTACACCGAGCCGCCGACGACGAGCGTCGGCAGTTGGGCGCGCACGTCGGCTGGCAGCTCGGCGAGCGTGGGCACGCGGGCTGCGGTCGGTGACGACGCGGCAGCGACGGTTGGCGCTGGCGGCGCTGTCTTCGCTTTGGGCAACGGCGGTGGCACTGCGGCGCGCGGCAGCGTTGGTGCGGCTGCGACGGGCAACGTCGGCGCTGCGGGCAAGTTGGTGGCAGGAGGCGCCGGCAGCATCGTCGGTGCGGCGGCAGGTGTCGTGGCTGTGGCGGCCGCCGGTGGCAGATCGGGTGTACTGGGCCTTGGGGTTGGTTCCGGCAGCGGCGGCATCGCTGTCGGCGCCGCGCTGAACCACCACCAGGCGACCGTTGACAGCAGCAACACCGCCGCAGTCATCGCCACAACGCGCCCGCCGGGGCCACTGGCGGCCCGTCGGCCTGCGCCGGCTTCAGGCTGGGCATACAAGTCGGGCACTGCAGCGGCTTCGCGTGCGCGCGCGGCGTCGGCCTTTTTCAGTGCATCAAGGATGTACGACATCAGCGCCCCGCCGCCAATCGTGGCTCGCTGCGTCCCCCGTTGGCGCCCGGCATCGTCGCCGCGGACGCAGATGCCGAGGCGGCTGGCGCCGGGGTGGGGGCTGCGTTCGCTGCAGCAGAGGCCTTCGGGGCCGCGGTCGATGCCGCCTGCGCTGCGCGGGTTGCCGGCTCTGCGCGATCGCGTGTCAACCAAAGCGCGGCGCCGGTCGCCAGGGCCGCGCCGGTGGCCGCACCGATGGCCCAGGGCGCGATACGGCGCAGGGCCTGCACACGCTCGTCGGGCCCGAAGACTTCCGCCGCCGCCTTGTCGACGATGTCGTGATCGACACGTGCCACACCGTCGGCATAGGCGCCGAGCAGAGCGCGATCAGCGAGCAGGTTGATTCGTCGCGGCACGCCGCGCGAGCGCTGGTGGATGCGGCGCATGGCTCGCTTGGAAAACGGGTTCGCGGTGGCCAGGCCAGCGACACCCAGGCGGTGCCGCAGGTACTGCGCCGTTTCGCTTTCCGTGAGGGCGCCGAGGTGGTAGCGCGCGATCACGCGCTGCGCCAGTTGTTCGAGTTCGGGGCGGGCCAGCATGCCGCGCAACTCGGGTTGGCCGATGAGCACGATCTGCAGCAGCTTGCGCTGGTTGGTCTCCAGGTTGGTCAGCAGGCGCAGTTGTTCGAGCACGCCGGCCGAGAGGTTCTGCGCCTCGTCGATGATCAGCACATTGTTCAGGCCGATGGCGTGCGTCTTCAGCAGGTACTCGTTCAACGGATCGAGGTAGTCCTTGACCGTCGGGTGGCCAGCGCGCTCGTGCTTGTAGGGCACATGGAACTCATCGCACACGGTCTTCAGCAACTCCAGTGCCGTCAGCTTGGGGTTGAAGATGTAGGCCACCGTGCAGCGCTTGGGAATCTGCTCGAGCAGGCAACGGCAAACCGTGGTCTTGCCGGCGCCGATCTCACCGGTGAGCAGCACGAAGCCACCGCCCGCACCCTTGACGCCGTACAGCAGGTGCGCCAGCGCCTCGCGGTGGCGCTCGCTCATGAAGAGGTAGCGCGGGTCCGGGGCGATCGAGAACGGCTCGTGCTTGAGGCCGAAGAAGGACGCGTACATGGTGGCGCGGAGAATACCGCGCGGCGGCGATCAGGCCGGCGCCGGCTCCAGCAGGCCGCGCGTCTCGATGAAGCGCACCACCGCGGCCAGACCATCGTTGCTGCGCAGATTGGTCATCACGTACGGCCGCGTGCTGGCGTGCAGCGGCCGCATGCGCCTGGTATCGGCTTCCATCACCGCCAGGTCGGCACCGACGTGCGGCGCGAGGTCGGTCTTGTTGATCACCAGCAGGTCGCTCTTGGTGATGCCGGGGCCGCCCTTGCGCGGGATCTTTTCGCCGCCGGCCACATCGATGACATACAGCGTCAGGTCAGACAACTCGGGGCTGAAGGTGGCGGCCAGGTTGTCGCCGCCGGACTCGATGAAGACGATGTCGGCATCGGGAAACTTCTCCAACATGCGGTCCACCGCTTCGAGGTTGATGCTAGCGTCTTCGCGAATCGCGGTGTGCGGGCAGCCGCCCGTCTCGACGCCCATGATGCGTTCGGCATCCAGCGCACCGGCCACCGTGAGCAGACGCTGGTCTTCCTTGGTGTAGATGTCGTTGGTGACGACCACCAGGTCCCAGCGCTCGCGCATCGCCTTGCACAGTTTTTCTACCAGGGTCGTCTTGCCCGAGCCGACCGGGCCGCCGACGCCCACGCGCAGCGGCGGCAGCTTCTTGGTGCGGTTGGCGATGTGATGCAACGCAGTCATGGTGCTCCCTTGGCGCTACGCGCCGCCCCTCCGAGAGGCAGTTTCGATCTTGGGGCGGCCCGGCGATCTCATGAGCGGAACAGCCTCGAGTATTGGGTTTCGTGTTGGGCAGACAGGATGGCGAGCATCGGCGTGAAGGCCTGGCGTTCCCCATCGGGCAAGGTCAGCGCGCCATCGACGACGGCCGGCAGCGCGGCCGCCAACGCAGCGAGGATGCGCTGGCCCCCGCTCTGGCCGAGCGACATGGCCTTCAGCGCGGCCTGCACCATGTTCTCGGCCCAGCCGAAGCCGAAGGCCAGCAGCGCATCGCGTGGCTCGGCACCACTTTGCGCGGCGGCGAGCGCGAAGGCGATCGGCCACGTGGGGGCGGGCGACAGTTGTGCGAGTGTCGCGACACTCGCATCGTCGGGCGCACGTTGGCGCAGCCACTCGAGCATCGAGCGGCCCATCTGCTCGGCCTGGCGCCGCAGCTCGCTGGTTTCGCGGGTGGCGAGCATCCATTGGTTGAGCGCGCCAATGCGCGGCGCGTCGCGTGCGGTCCACGCAGCGATGGCCTGTGCCAGCAGCGGCAACTCGCTGCGGCCGAGGCCGAGCTGCAATTGGTCGAGCAGCCACGCCGACGCACTGGCCTCATCGCGCACGGCGCCGGTTTCGATCGCCGACTCCAGGCCTTCGGAATAGCTGAAGCCACCGACGGGCAGGGCTGGCGATGCCAGCCAAAGCAGTTGCAGCAGCGCAGGCGCAGAGGGTTTCATCGGGGGTGGCGGCGGGCGGGGCGATTGGCGGTGGCGCTGCGCAGTGTGACAGCACCGCCGCGTGCGGCGGTCTGCTAGCGTGGGCGCCGCTTGCCGCTTCAGGAGACATCGCCATGACCCACGTGACCCTGTTTGCGAAGGCCAGCGCTGCGCTGCTGCTGGCCCTGAGCTCGCTGCTCGCCGCTGCCGCCGAATTCCCTGCGCCGAAAGAGGGCGTCTGGATCGCGCGCGATTTCAAGTTCGCCAGCGGCGAAGTGATGCCCGAACTGCGCCTGGGCTACACCACGGTGGGCGCGCCAAGTGGTGAGCCGGTGCTGGTCCTGCACGGCACGACGGGCTCGGCGGCCGGCATGTTGAGCCCGGCCTTTGCCGGCGAGTTGTTCGGCGCCGGCCAGCCGCTCGACGCGACCAAGTACTTCGTCATCCTGCCCGATTCGATCGGCCACGGCCGCTCGTCCAAGCCTTCCGATGGCCAACGCGCCAAGTTCCCGCGCTACAACTACGACGACATGGTGCAGGCGCAGTACCGCCTCCTGACGGAACACCTCGGCATCAAGCACCTGCGCCTGGTGATGGGCAATTCGATGGGCGGCATGGAGACCTGGATCTGGGGTGTCACCTACCCCGACTTCATGGACGCGCTGGCGCCGATGGCCTCACAACCGACCGAGATGTCCAGCCGCAACTGGATGATGCGCCGCCTGATCATCGATGCGATCCGCAACGACCCCGAGTGGAAGGGCGGCGACTACACGACGCAGCCGCGTTCGGCGCAGTTCGCCAGTGTGTTCTACGGCATCGGCACCAACGGCGGCACCCTGGCCTACCAAAAGGCTGCGCCGACGCGCGAGGCCGCCGACAAGCTGGTCGATGCGCGAATGGCCGCGCCTTTCCGCGGCGACGCCAACGACACCCTCTACCAATGGGACGCCTCGCGCGACTACAACCCCGCGCCCAAGCTCGAACGCATCCAGGCCGCGCTGCTGGCGATCAATGCCGCTGACGACGAGCGCAACCCGCCCGAGACGGGCTTGATGGTGCAGGCGCTGCAACACGTGAAAGGCGGGCGCCTGTTCCTGATCCCCGCCAGTGAGGCCACCACCGGCCACGGCACCACCGGCCAGGCCAAGTTCTACACCCAGGCCTTGCGCGAACTGCTGCAAACGGCGACGCGGCGCTGAGTGCGCTCAGTGGTCGTGACTGTGGCCGTGGCCGTGGTCACGGCCATGATGGGCACCGGCCGCGGTGTCGGCGTGGGCATAGGCGCCGCCCTCAGGCTCGAAGGGCGCGTTGACTTCCGTCACGACCAAGTGCATCGCACGCAGCATGCCGGCCAACACCGGGTCGGGTTCGAGCTGCAATCGATCGGCCTGGACCTCCAATGCGATGTGGCGGTTGCCGAGGTGATAGGCCGCGCGCGGAAGGTCCAAGGCCGTACCGTGTTCACCACACGCCATGACGCGCAGGACGGGTTGTGGCGCGGCCAGCACGCGTACCAGCGAGCCATCTTCGGTGACCAGCACATCGCCGCCGCGCAGCACCTGGCCTCGCGGCATAAAGATGCCGAGGTGGCGGCCACTGCTGTCGATGGTGTCGAAGCGGCTCTTGCTGCGTGTGTCCCAGTCGAGCTCGACGGTGGCGGCGCGGCGCAGCAGCGCGGGCGCGAGGCCGCGCCCTTGGCGGATCAGCTTGTTGATGGACAGCATGCGGCGGTTCGAGGTGGAGGCGGGCTGACAGTGTGCCAGCCGCGCGCTGTGGTGACGCTTCGTCGGTGTCACCCCCATGTCACCTGCCCGACGTGCGGCTGCGCAGCGTTCGCTCCTATGCTCGCCTGGACACAAAGAGCCACACACCCATTCGAGCAGGGACGTCACCATGCAAGCATCAATCTTGGCCGCTCCGGCCGGGCCGTCACCGCTGATGCGCTGGTTGCTGCTGGGCGTGTGCGTGACCGCGTTGGCGGCCTGCAGCCGCAAGGAGCTTCAGGAAGTCGGTAGGACCTATGGCGAGATCCGGAAGACCGAGTACCGCGCGCCAGACAGCGCGTCGCAGCCGGCGACAGCTCATCGACTGGCCGCCGGTGCGCCGCTGACCCTCTCCACCTACACGCCAACAGCTGCCTTTCGCGGCAACCAGGTGGCCGTGGTCGGCGCTGCGCCGAACCCATCGAGCGCCACCACGTCGGCGCTGCTGCTGCGCGAGGACGACTGCAGCCTGACGCTGTACGGCATCAACGCAGCGGTTGGCGTCAGCACCTCCATCACGGCCACCTTGCCGGGCGCCGGCGCCTATCTGCACAAGCTCGCCGGCCTGACGACGACCGCTGGCACCTTCGCCAAGGGCTGCAGCGACCGGCTGATTGGCGTCCACTCGGCGCCGGTCGTCTATCTCGGGCGCGCCGGCAACGGCGACTTGCTCTCGGTCTCGGTCAACGACGCCGGCAAGCTGACGCTGTGGCGCATCAATACGCTGGGCGTCGCGTTGAGCACGACGGCGCTGGTCAGCGACGGTGCGGCGCTGACAGTGGCCGCGGCCGACTTGAATGGCGACGGCATCGCCGATGTCGTGGCGCCCTACATCACGATCAATGGCGTCAGCGGCATCGGCGTATTCCTCAGCCACACTGACGGCAGCTTCGACCCGGTGGTGGTCTATCCCGGCTACCCCACCAACGTGAGCCGCTTCTATGCCAATGTCAGCGTCGAAGACCTGAACGGCGACGGCAAACTCGACATCGTCGCCGTCGGCGGGCCGGCAGACTTCTCGACCGCTCCGACGGTCGTGACCCTGCTTGGCAGCGGCAACGGCGCCTTCGCTGCCGGGACCGCCGCGGCCAAGCCCATCGATACCGGCCCGATCGTGCTGGCCGACTTCAATGGCGACGGCCGCGTCGACCTGCTCAACCGCGGTGGCTCTCTGATGCCTGGCAACGGTGACGGTTCCTTCGGCGCCCCGGTGCAGCGCCTGATGAACGGGTTCATCAGCCATCTCGCCGTGGGCGATTTCAACGGCGACGGCAAGCTCGATGTCGCCGCACGCGCCGCGACCACGATCACGATCTACCTTGGCCGCGGCGACGGCAGCTTCGTCGAGGGCACCAGCTATGCCACGATCAAAGGCGCGGAGTACCTAAACGTCACCGACATCGACGGCGATGGCAACGCCGACATCGTCGTCGGCCTCGCCGGCTTGCGCGTCTATGGCCCGGGCAACGACGCTTCCGCGAACACGCAGTTCTTGATGGGCCGCGGCGACGGCAGCTTTGCAGGTGCGCAGGCCATCGCTGGCATACCGCGCTTCGCGCTGGCCGACTTCAATGGCGACGGTTATCCGGATATGGTCGCCATTGAAGTCGGCCA
>Ga0209254_10001979_pt1 | contig 18571 bp, 18 predicted proteins | sample FrelakmetDIP11DI_FD_187148 | JGI IMG/M metagenome (GOLD analysis project Ga0209254, IMG submission 187148) | Freshwater lake sediment microbial communities from the University of Notre Dame, USA, for methane emissions studies - DIP11 DI (SPAdes)... | ecosystem: Environmental > Aquatic >...
CTACCTGTCCATCGCGGGGGTGGCGGTGGGGGTCATGGCGTTGATCGTGGTCATCGCGGTGATGGCCGGGTTCGAGGCCGACCTCAAGACGCGCATCCTCGGCGGCCAGGCGAATGTGATCCTGCTGCGCTATCAGGGTCCGTTCGACGCCTACCGCGAGGTGATGCAGCGGGTCGACGGGGTGCCGGGGGTGACGGCCTCCACGCCGTTCATCTACAGCCAGGTCATGCTGCGCACGGCCGCCAATACCACCGGCGCCGTGCTGCGGGGGATCGACCCCGCCACGATCGGCGGCGTCCTGAAGACGCTCGAGAACGTAAAGCTGCCCGAAAGCGCTTCCGCCGGAGACCCGGAGCCGAGCGGCAGCTTTCCGGGGATCGTGCTCGGCCGTGAGCTGGCCAAGAATCTGGGCGTCGTTCCGGGGGATACGGTGCACCTCATCTCCCCGCGCGGCATGCTCGCGCCCACCGGGCACGTGCCGGCCATGAAACCCTTCCGGGTCAGCAGCTACTTCGAATCCGGGATGTACGAATTCGACCAGACCTTCGCCTACATCCACCTCCACGACGCCCAGCGCCTGCTGCGCATGGGGGACGCCGTGACGGGAGTGGAGGTGCGGGTCGAGGACATCTACCAGGCGCGCGCGGTGGCCGATGCGATCGTGACGCAGCTCGGCAGCGAGTACTACGCCCGGGACTGGATGCAGATGAACCGCAACCTATTCAAGGCCCTCAAGCTGGAACGGCGCGTGATGTTCATCATTTTGACGCTGATCGTCCTGGTGGCGGCCTTCAACATCGCCAGCTCGCTCATCATGATGGTGATGGGCAAGACCAAGGACATCGCCATCCTCAAGGCCATGGGGGCCACCAACGGCAGCATCCGCAAGATCTTCGTCTTCAACGGCATGGTGATCGGCACCATCGGCACCGGCCTGGGACTGGTGCTCGGCGTGGTTCTGTGCAACCTGCTCCGGCGGTACAACATCCACGAACTGACCGGCGACATCTACTACTTCACGACCCAACTGCCGGTCAAGATGGAGGCGATCGACGTGGCCTGCATCGTGGCGGCGGCGCTGGTGATCTGTTTTCTGGCGACGATCTACCCCGCAAGGCAGGCGGCCAAGCTGAACCCGGTGGAGGCGATCCGCTATGGCTGAAGGGCGGTCTTTTCCGAGCGAAAACCGGCCGGCACCGCAGCGGGACCAGGCCGTCATCGCGGCGCGGGGGCTTTGCAAACGCTTCCGGAACGGGGGGGCAGAGGTCAGTATCCTGCGGAATCTCGACCTGGACCTGCAGCCCGGCGAAACCATCGCCATCATCGGCGCCTCCGGGATCGGGAAGTCCACCCTGCTGCACATTCTCGGCACCCTGGACCGGCCGGACAGCGGCAGCCTGCACTTCAACCGCGAAAGCCTCTTCGACTACCCCGAAGACCGGCTGGCGAAGTTCCGCAACGAATGCATCGGGTTCGTGTTTCAGTTCCATCATCTCCTGCCCGAGTTCAGCGCCCTGGAGAACGCCATGATGCCGGCCCTCATCCAGGGGTGGAGCCAACCGAAGGCGGCCGGGGCGGCCGAACGGATCCTGGTGCGGGTCGGTCTGAGGGACCGCATCGGTTACCGGGTGGGCAAGCTCTCCGGCGGTGAACAGCAGCGCGTGGCGCTGGCGCGGGCGCTGCTGCTCCGGCCTCCCGTGCTGCTGGCCGACGAGCCGACCGGCAATCTCGACCGGGCCAACAGCGAGCAGGTTCACCGGCTGCTGATCGAACTCAACGAAGAAATCGGAATGACGCTGGTGGTGGTCACTCACAACCTGGAACTGGCCGCCCGCATGTCGCGTCGGATGACGCTCGCCGACGGGCGGCTTTCGCCGGTTGCATGACGGGGCGGCCCCTGCGCCGCCGCCGCCGGCAGGGGCTTTGCCGCGGCCACTTCCCGACGACAGGAGTCTGTGCGCATGATATTCTGGAATCGCAACGGTTGGCTGAGCCGGCACCCGGCGTGGCTCGTCCTGATCGGCACTCTCTTGGGCGCCGGCGCGGCCGGCGCCCAGCCGTCGGCGGGGGTTATCGTCATGCCGTTCACAGTGCACGCCCCCTCGGAACTGGCCTATCTCCGGGACGAGATCCCCGCCGCCATGCGGCAGCAGTTCGAGGAGGAGGGCGCCAACGCCCGCATTCTGGACCCCGAAACCGCCGCGGCCTGGGCCAAGACCGGCGAAGGGGATGCGGACGTGGCGCGGCTGGCCATGCAGACCGGCGCCGATTTCGTAGTGCGCGGCAGCCTCACCTGGATCGGCCAGAACTTCAGCCTGGACGCCCGCCTGCTGCCTTCCGCCGGCGACCGGCCCGTCAAGGTCTTTTCGGCCGTGGGGCAGGGGGTCGAAAACCTGCCCGGCACCGTGAAAAAGGTGGCGCGCGACATGGGGCTCACGATTTTCAGGCGCCAGCAGGTAGCCGAAGTCGACATCCAGGGCAACCAGCGGATTGAAACCGATGCCATTCGACGGGTGATCAAGAGCCGGGCGGGAGATGTGTTCCTGGCCAAGAACGCTGCCGATGACTTGAAGGCCGTCTACGCCATGGGCTATTTCGACGACGTCGAGATCCTGTCCGAGTCCCGGGCGGACGGAATTGCGCTGATCTTCAAGGTGACCGAAAAGCCGACCGTCCGGTCGATCCAGCTGGCCGGCAACGTGGTCTTCGACGAGGAGGACCTCCGCAAGAGCCTCACGCTCAAGAAGGGCTCGATCCTGAACGCCTATACGGTGCGCAACGACGTGCGGCGGATCGAGGAGATGTACAAGGAGAAGAACTATCACAACGTCGCCGTCAGCTACCAGATCAAGCCTCAGCCAAACAATCAAGCCGACGTGGAGTACAAGATCGACGAGGGCAGCAAGATCCTCATCAAGAAAATCCTTTTCGTCGGCAACGCAGCCTTCACCGAACGGCAGTTGAAGAAGGAAATCGCCACTTCCGAAAAGAACATCCTGTCCTGGTTTACCTCCGCCGGCGATCTGAACCAGGAAATCCTGAACCAGGACTCCGCCCGGCTGACGGCCTTCTACCACAACAACGGGTACATCCGGGCGCGGGTCGGCGACCCTCAGGTGGAATTCGAGGAGGACGGCATCACCATCACCTTCAAGGTCAGCGAGGGACCGCGGTTCAAGGTCGGCAAGGTGGACATCAGCGGCGATCTCATCCTGCCTAAAGAAGAGCTGATGAAAAAGATCAAGATCGCCAAAGAGCCCTTCTATAACCGCGAGACCCTGCGCAACGACGTGCTCGCCATCACCGACGTCTACACCGGCGAGGGATATGCCTACGCCGACGTCTCCCCCAAGGTGGACCAGGACAACGAAAAGCTCCTCGCCAACATCACCTTTCAGGTCGACCGGGGCAAGCAGGTGTACTTCGAGCGCATCCAGATCAGCGGCAATACCAAGACCCGGGACAAGGTGATCCGCCGCGAGCTGCGGGTCTACGAGGAGGAGCTATACGGCGGCCAGCGGCTCAAGCGCGGCATCCGCAACCTCAACCGGCTCGACTACTTTCAGAACGTCAAAGTCGACACCTCCAAGGGCAGCGCCGACGACCGCATGAAGATGAACGTCGAGGTGACCGAGAAGAACACGGGCTCCTTCAGTTTCGGCGCGGGCTACGGCAGCGAGGAGAAAGCCTTCGTCACCGCTTCGGTCTCCGAGCGCAACCTGTTCGGCCGCGGCCAGACGCTCGGTCTGCGCGGCCAGCTGGGCTCCAAGACTCAGAAGTACGTCCTGAGCTTTACGGAGCCCTGGCTTTTTGATATACCGCTCTCGGCGGGGGTCGAAGCTTACAAGTGGGATTACGAGTTCGACGAGTACGACAAGGACAGCATCGGCGGGAAACTCAAGTTCAGCTACCCGCTCTACGACTACATCAGGGGATTTGCGACCTACACTTTCGATTTTACCGATATCCGCAACGTGGATGAAGACGCGGCCAGATCGATCCAACTCGACGAGGGCCGGCACACCAAGAGCAGCATCACCCTGATGCCCCGCTACGATTCCCGCGACAGCCTGTTCAATGCCAAAGAAGGGTCGATCCACAGCATCGAGTACGAATTTGCCGGAATCGGCGGGGATGTCGGCTTCAACAAGGTCGTCGCCGATACCGGATGGTACTTCCCCCTGGTGTGGAAGCTGGTGGGCGTGGCCCATGGCCGGGCGGGGTACGTGAACAAGCTTCCGAACTGGGACCTGCCGGATTACGAGAAATTTTATCTCGGCGGGATCAACACCCTGCGGGGCTTCGACCGGGACGATCTGGCTCCCAAGGAGGACGGTTCGCCGGTCGGCGGGGAAAAATTCGTCCAGGGCAACTTTGAGATCAAGTTCCCGCTGGTCGAGGAGGCCGGGATCTACGGAATCCTGTTTCTGGACACCGGGGCCGTCTTCGGCCAGGATGAAAGCTGGGACTTCAACAAGATGAGGGAGAGCGCCGGTCCGGAAATCCGCTGGCTGTCGCCGATCGGACCGATCCGCCTGGCTTACGGCTGGGTGCTCGATCCGAAGAGCGGCGATTCCAGCGGCGGGGGGTTTGAGTTCTCGATGGCCTCCGCGTTCTGATCCGGCCATGCAGTGCCGGGGCCGCGCCCTTCGGGCGCCCCTGGCGGATCAGCGTTTGAACCCGAATGCGATGGTTAAAATCAAATCAGAAAGGATGCTGAAATGCGGTTCGTAACAGCCTTGACCGCCGTGGCGGTCGTCGTTCTCACTGTGGCGGGAGGCGGCCGGGCGATCGGCGCCGACGCCCCCAAAATCGGCGTTGTCAACCTGCAGACCGTGCTGGAGACCTCCGTCGCCGGAAAAGCCGCCCAAAGCGAGATCAAGGGCCAGAAGGACAAGCTGGAAGCGGATCTCAAGCAGAAGGGCAACGAGCTTCAGGAACTCGAGAAGCGCCTGCAGCGCGAAGCCACGGTGATGAGCAAGGAGGCGCGCGAGGGCAAGGAGCGCGAACTCCGGATCAAGGCCAGCGACCTTCAGGCCCTGCAGAAGAAATACCGCACCGATCTGCAGGATCTCGAGCGCAAATACATGGGGCAGCTGCAGAAGGACATCAGCGATCTGGTGACGGAAATCGCGAAGAAGGAAGGCTATGTTCTGATCATCAGCACGATCGGCGTGCTCTATTCTCAACAGGGCATGGACATCACCGCCCGGCTGATCCAGGACCTGAATGCCAAATCCGGCAAGAAGGCTGGGCAATAAGCGCTCGCGCCGTCGGCGACGCCCCGCCGGCCGCCCGGGCGCTCAGGCTTCCAACGCGCGCAACACGGAGGATCTCCGATGAGCACCACGCTCGACATCATGGCCATCATGCGGCGGCTGCCGCATCGCTACCCGTTTCTCCTCATCGACCGGATCATCAGCCTGGTGCCGGGCGAGTCCATCACCGCGCTTAAGAACGTCACCATGAACGAACCGTTTTTTCAGGGGCATTTCCCCTCCCAGCCGGTCATGCCGGGGGTTTTGATCGTGGAGGCCATGGCCCAGGCCGGCGGAGTTCTGGCGAGCGAGAGCCGGGGGCCGGAGTCTTCGGCCGCGATCATTTATTTCATGGGGATGGATCAGGTGCGTTTTCGGCGGCCGGTGGTGCCCGGGGACCAGCTCGTGCTGGAGGCGCGGGTGCTCAAGATGCGGTCGAAAGTCGCCAAGATGGCCGGCCGTGCCCTGGTCGGCGACACCCTGGTGGCCGAAGCCGAGCTGATGGCCTCCTTCGGCGAAGCCGCTGCGCCCGCTTGAGCGGGGCGTACGGCGACTGTCAGGAAATCGAGCGCAGCACTGAGACAAACTTCCAGTAAATAGGAGTGTTTAATGACGATCAATCCGGAATTATTGGAAATTCTGGCATGTCCCAAATGCAAGGAGAGCGTTCGACTAACCCCTGCGCAAGACGGCCTGGTCTGCGACCGCTGCCGGCTGGTGTACGAGATCCGCGACGATATCCCCATCATGTTGATCGAAGAAGCCCAGCCATTGGCGAATAGCTGATCCTGCGTGCCGCCGGGCTGCGCATGAGCACCCCCCATCCGCCTTTGCCCGCCAAGCTGGTTGCCGGCCTGCTGCTGGCCCGCAGGGAACGCTTCGCCTCCCTGGCGGTAGAACTGGCGGCCGCATTCGGGCGCATCGACCTTGTGAGCGCGTGGATGCCATTCGACTATACGGAATACTACTCGGAGGAAATGGGCACCGGACTGTTCCGGCGCATGCTCGCGTTTCAGCCGCTCGTGGTTCCGGAGCGCCTTCCGGAAATCAAGCTTGCCACCAACGCGATCGAGCAGGCCTGCGCGCAGGACGGGCGGCGGACCGTCAACATCGACCCCGGCATTCTGTCGCTCGAACGGTTCGTTCTGGCCACCGGGAAAAACTTCACCCATCGGATCTACCTCGGGCAGGGCATCTACGCCGACCTGACGTTGATCTATCACCGCGGAGGCTTTCAAATGCTGCCCTGGACCTACCCCGACTACGCCGATGCGCCGCTGCAGCGGTTTCTGCTCGCCGTGCGCGCCAAATATGCTCGCGACCTCCAGGCGCGGGGCCCTGCGTCCATAAGCGGAGGTTCGCGATGATTAAAAGCATGACCGGGTATGCTTCCGCGGCCGCAGCGGAAGGCAGTGGGTCCCTCGCCGTTGAAATCCGAACTTACAACAGCCGCCACCTGGACATCGTGCTGCGGCTGCCGCCGGGCTACATCGACCTGGAAGAGCAGGCCCGGGCGTTGATCGGCGCCCGCCTGATCCGGGGCCGCGTGGAGGCACGGATTCAGATCGAAGACGCCGCGGCCGCCGTCGGCTCCGTGGAGGCCGACCTCGCCCGCGCGCGCGCGGTGCGGACCGCGCTGGAGCTCGTCAAAGCCGAACTGGGGCTGCCCGATCCGGTCCAGCTGGAGCAGGTCCTGGCCGCCGGAGGCATCCTCAAGACGGTCCAGCCGGAAGCCGACCTGGCGGCCGCGCGGGCGCTGCTCGAAAAGGTGCTGACCGAGGCCCTCGAGGGTCTCGACGGCATGCGTGCGACCGAAGGCCGGGCGCTGGCCTCGGATCTCGGCCTGCGGCTGACCGCGGTCGAGACGGCCTTGGGCGAGATATCCCGGCTGGCGGAGGGCCTGCCCGCCGCCTTCCACGACCGGCTGCGGGAGCGCCTGGCGGCCTTGACTCAGGGGCGGGTCGAGATGGACCCGGCGCGGATCGCCCAGGAGGCCGCCCTGCTGGCGGACCGCTGCGACATCTCGGAGGAGATCGTGCGGGCCCGAAGCCACCTGCAGCAGTTCCGGACGATCATGGACGCGGCCGAAGCGGGAGGCCGCAAGCTGAACTTCCTGCTGCAGGAGCTCAACCGCGAGTTCACCACCATGGGCTCCAAGATCGGCAGCGCCGCGGCGGCCCATCAGATCGTTGCGGTGAAGACCGAGCTGGAAAAAATCCGGGAACAGATTCAGAACGTGGAGTGACGTCTACCCGCCGCCGGCGCAGTCCCTGACCGGCAGGGCGACCGGCGATTGCCGTGGGAGGATCCATGGACCAGGCCCTGCTAAACATCGGGTTCGGGAGTACGGTGGTTTCGGAGCGCGTGGTGGCGATTGTTTCCCCGAACTCCTCGCCGATGAAACGCCTGAAGGACGAGGCGCGCGAGGACCGGCGACTGATCGATGCCACCTATGGCCGCCGAACCCGATCCATCATTATTCTGGACAGCAACCATGTCGTGCTTTCCGCCGTTCAGGCGGAAACGATCTCGCAGCGCTTTGCGGTGCTCAAGGACGGCGGCGAGCCTGCGGTCGCACGGCAGGAGCCATAGGACGGCGGTGCAGCGCTTGCCTCCGGATCTGCCATGGATGCGATCGGCCCGATGACACCGCCCCGTGAGACGCCTGCGCCGCCGCGGCCGGTGCAGGCCGGGCATCTGTTCATCCTTTCGGCACCCTCCGGCGCCGGCAAGACCACCCTGCGGCAGGCGGCCCTGGCCCGTTTTCCCGATCTCAGCTATTCGGTCTCCTGCACCACCCGTTTGCCCCGCGCGGGCGAACAGAACGGCCGCGATTACGTCTTTCTCACGGCCGACGAGTTCGAGGCCGGCATCCGCGAGGGGCGCTGGGCGGAGTGGGCCCGGGTCCACGGCCACTATTACGGCACCTCCGCACGCTTTCTGGAGCAGGAGCGGGCCGCGGGCCGCGACGTGCTGCTGGACATCGACGTGCAGGGAGCGCAGCAGATCTGCCGCCGCTTTCCCGACAGCGTCACCATCTTCATCCTGCCACCGTCGCTGGCGGTGCTGGAGCAGCGGCTGCGGGCACGCGGAACGGACCGCCCGGAGGCCATCGAGCTGCGGCTGCGCAACGCCCGGCAGGAAATGGAGCAGAGCGGCACGTATCGGCATCTCATCGTCAACGATGATCTGAACACGGCCATCGATGAGCTGGTGGCCATCTTGAATGCGTATCGCGGTACCGGTGAAAACTGAAATCCTCTGCGGCTTCCACGCGGTGAAGGAGGCTCTGGCGGCCGGCCGTCGCCATCCGGTGGAACTCTATGTCGAGCGCGAGCACGGCGAATCGGCACGGGTGAAAAGCCTCCGGGAGTCGGCCGGCGCGCGCGGGGTGGCGGTTCGAACGCTGACCTCCGCCCAGATGGCCGCTCTGGCGGGGGCGGCGGCCGCGCAGCCGGCGGTCGCTTTGCGGGCATCCGCCTATCCCCTGGCCGAGCTGGCCGACATCATGGATCCGGCCGCGGCCGGCACGGAACCGGTTCTCGCCCTGGACTGCATCCTGGACCCCCACAATCTGGGCGCGATCGTGCGCTCCGCGCTCTGCGCCGGGGTCGCCGCGGTGGTGATACCGAAGGATCGCGCCGCGCCGCCGACGCCGGCCGTTTCCAAGATTTCCGCCGGTGCCCTCGAGCACGTCCGCCTGGTCCAGGTGACCAACCTGGCGCGCACGCTGGAGCATCTGAAATCCTGCGGCCGGTGGGTGGCGGGACTGGATCGCGCCGCTCCCCGCAGCGTTTTCGAGACTGACCTGACCATGCCGCTGGTGCTGGTGATCGGCGGCGAAGCGCGCGGCATGCGGGCGCTCGTCCGCAAGACCTGCGACCTGATGGTGTCGATCCCGCAGTCCGGGGCGATCGACTCGTTGAACGCCGCGGCCGCCGCCGTGGTCACGCTTTACGAGATCCGGCGCCAGCGCGGGGTCGACCGCGCGGCGCCGCGGACCAATCCGCGCAGCACCGATGGATGAAATGGGCGAATCCGGCATATCGCTTCGCCGCACCCATGGGCTTGGGCGGCAGCGGCGGGCGTCCGCCGCGCTGGCGGCGTTTCGCGCCGCCGTCTTTCCGGCACGGTGCCTGCAGTGCCGCCGGCTGCTGCCGGTCGGGCCGGCCACAAACCGGGCGCCGGAAGCGGCCAAAGCGCCAGGGAGCCTGCTGCAGCCCTATTTCTGCAGCCAGTGCCTGTCGGCCGTGACGCCGGTGGAGCCTCCGCTTTGTCCGCGCTGCGGGGTCATGTTCAAGAGCCGGGAGGGTGCGGATCATCTCTGCGGCCGATGCCTGGAGCGGGCGCCGGCATTTCGCATGGCCCGGACCGCCTTTGCCTACGACCGCTCGCTGGTGGATGTCATCCATTGCTTCAAGTATAAGGGGAAGACTCGCCTGGCCCGGCCGCTGGGGATCCTGCTGGGGAGCACGTTCCGCCGGTACTGGGGCCACGAGCCGGTCGACCTGATCCTGCCCGTGCCGCTGCACCGCCGGCGCCTGCGGCGGCGGGGGTTCAACCAGTCGGAACTCCTGCTGCGGGAATGGGAGCGCGCCCCGCACGCGGCGGGGGTGCCGCCGATCGCCACCGGCGTCCTGGTCCGCACGGCCGCGACCGCCGCTCAGGCCGGACTCAGCCGGAGTGAGCGCGAGGTCAATATCCGCGGGGCGTTTGTCGTCGAGCGTCCCGAGCGGGTCAGCGGCCGTCACGTGGTGCTGGTGGACGACGTCATCACCACCGGAGCGACGGTCGGCGAATGCGCCCGCGCGCTCCTGGCCGGCGGCGCGGCCCGGGTGGATGTGCTGGCCCTGGCGCGGGTGAACTGATGATAGCCGGCAGATGAAGGGGGCCGACGGTTGTGATTTTCAGAAGAGAGCATGGGGCCGCCTACTGCCAGTTCGAGCTCCTGAGCGCCTGCAGCGATGTGCGCCACGCGATTTTTTTCAGGACGCACGGCTTCAGCGATGCGCCCTTCGACCGGCTGAACATCAGCTACGCGGTCGGGGACGATGCGCAGCGGGTGGCCCGCAACCGGCGCCTGGTGGCGGGCGCCTTGGAGGCCGACGAACTGGTTTTCGTTCGCCAGGTCCACGGCCATCACGTGCAGGTCATCGACGATTCGCCCGCCGGCGACGGCGGGGCCCTGCCGGAGGCCGATGCCATGCTCACGGACCGGGGGGGGAAATTCCTGGTGGTCCAAGTGGCCGATTGCCAGCCGATCCTGATGCACGACCCCGTCCGCCGCGTCGTCGCCAATGTGCATTGCGGCTGGCGCGGCAGCCTGGCCGATGTGGCCGGCCGCACGGTGACGGCGCTGCGGCAGCGGTTCGGCTGCGCGCCTCAGGATCTCCTCGTCGGGATCGGCCCCTCGTTGGGACCCTGCTGCGCCGAGTTCGTCAACTTCCGGACGGAGATCCCCAGCCGACTCTGGGGCTACCGCCGGGATACGGTCAGGTTCGATTTCTGGGCCATGACCCGCGATCAGCTCGTCGCCGCCGGTGTGCGTGCGGAGCACATCGAGATCAGCGGGCTCTGCACCCGCTGCGACGCCGAGCGGTTCTTCTCCTATCGCACCCATAAACGCACGGGACGGTTCCCGGCGGTGATCGGACTGAAACCATGATCCAGACCCTTGCCACGGTGCTGCACAACACCCGCCTGACCGGGGCCTACGGCCGCATCGGGCTGGCCTGCGGGAGCGCGTTCGCGCGATCGCACCCCGGCCAGTTCGTGATGCTGGGCTTTCCGGACAGTCTGCAGCCGCTGCTGCGGCGGCCTTTCTCCATTCACCGGAGGATCGACGACGATGGGTCGCGGAGCGGGATCGAGCTGCTGTACAAGGTGGTGGGGCCGGCGACGCGGCGGCTCGCTCAGGCGGCGGTGGGGGAACCCGTCAGCCTGCTCGGGCCGCTGGGCAGCGCCTTCACCCCGCCGCCGGGAGCCCGCCGCCTCTACCTGGCGGCGGGCGGAGTGGGCGTCGCGCCGCTGGTCTTTCTCGCCGAAGAGCTGCATCGGCGGCAGCACCCGGCGCCGGAATGCCGCCTGTTCCTGGGCGGGCGCAGCCGTGAAGACCTCCTGTGCGCCGAGGACTTCGAGCGTCTCGGCATCGCCGTGGTCCCGACCACCGACGACGGCAGCTGCGGGGAGCAGTGCTTCGTGACGACGCCGCTCGAAGAAGCCATCCGCCAGGCGCCCCCCGACCTGGTGCTGGCCTGCGGGCCGCGCGAGATGCTCGCCTGTGTCGCGGGCATCGTGCGCCGGCATCGCGTCGGCTGCCAGCTCAGCATCGAGACGATGATGGCCTGCGGGATGGGTGCCTGTCTCGGCTGCGCGGTTGAAAGCCGTCAGGACCCGAGCCGTTACCTGCACACCTGCCTGGATGGGCCGGTGTTCGACGCCGACGAGATTCTATTCTAAATCCTCCGCTTTTCTTATTTTTTTCCAAATCCGCGCCTGCGGATTTGGAGAAAAATAGCGTTGACTTGCCATAGGCGATATGTTAGGTGCAGTCGTTCCATTCAGGCGGAGATTCGCCGCAGAGGCTTCATGCGCATGAAGCGCGAGACCAGAAGGGCCTGGCGGGAGCTGGCATATTACAGCAGCCTTGGTTTTTCGGTGGCCCTATCGATCGTCATCGGACTGGTCGCGGGGGTCTATGCGGATCGACGGTTCGACAGCTCGCCGTGGGGGCTGCTGATCGGCCTGGTTCTGGGCATCGCTGCCGGTTTTCGCAACATCGGGCATGCGATCCGCAAGAGCCGCAATCTCTAGACCGCATGCGAACCGATGGATAGGTGGCGGCGCCGTGCAGATTCAACAACGCATATTGAGCTTCGTCACCCGCGCCAACTGGGTGCTGCTGGCCGGGGCGACCGCGGCGGGGGCGGCGCTGGCCGCCCCGGATTTCGCGCTGGGGATCCTCTGCGGGGGACTGATCGTCACGGTCAATTTCTACCTGCTGGCGAGGACCCTGCGCCGGGCGCTGACGCCGCCGCATCTGGCGTCACACAACGCGGTGATCGCCAAGTATTACCTGCGCTTTCTGGCGAGCGCCTTCATTATTTTTCTGCTGATCGCCGGAGGCGTGGTGAATCCGTTGGGGCTTGTCATCGGCCTTTCAGTTGTGGTTGTAAGCATCATCCTAGCGACCATTCGTGAAGCGAAAAAAATCATCTTTAAGGAGGCGGTCTAAGGATGGAACACCCCTATCTGTTTCTGCCTAAGATTTTCGAGCTCTTCGGTCTGGGTCATTTCGCGAGTGCCTATCCCCACGTCGTTTACTCCTGGCTCGTTCTCCTGGTATTGATCGTCCTGGCCTATATCGGCGGCCGGAAGATCAGCATGGTTCCCGGCAAGGCCCAGAACTTCTTCGAAGTGGTCGTCTCGGGCATGGAGGAGTTCATGGTGGATGTGACCGGGGAGGAGGGCCGGTGGTTCTTCCCGCTGGTGGGCACCATCTTCCTCTACATCGTCACCTGCAACCTGATCGGGCTCATCCCGGGGTTTTTCCCGCCGACCGCCAGCATCAACACCACGCTGTCCTGTGCGCTGGTGTCCTTCACCTTCACGCACTTCATCGGGCTCAAGTACCACGGCGCGAAATACATCAAGCACTTTCTGGGGCCCATCTGGTGGATGATCCCCATTATTTTACCGATCGAGCTGATCGGCCATCTGGCGCGCATCATGTCGCTCTCCTTCCGTCTTTTCGGCAACATGATGGGGCATGAACTGGTCCTCATGATCCTTTTCATGCTGGCGGGCGCCTTCTTCGCCCCGCTGCCGATCATGGCGATGGGAATTTTCGTGTCCTTTGTCCAGGCCTTCGTGTTCTTCTTGCTGTCGGTCATGTATTTCAGCGGCGCCATGGAGCATGCCCACTGATCCCGTCAGGGTCGGTGTATCGGCGCTTGAGGCGCTCATCCAGGGAGCTTGGGAAGAAGCCCATTACATACCAACCCACTAAAGGAGGAAGGAAAACGTATGGAAGCCAAAGCATTGGAGTTCTTCATCGCCTGTGTCACTGCCGCCGGATTTGGAATCGCGATCGCCGCCTTCGGCTGCGGCATTGCACAGGGGCTCGGCCTGCGGTCCGCGGTCGAGGGCATCGCCCGGAATCCGGAGTCCTCGGGTAAGGTCACCGTGACCATGCTGATCGGTCTGGCCCTGATCGAGTCGCTTTGTATTTACGCGCTGGTCGTCGCCCTGATCCTGATCTTTGCGCACCCTCAGGCCACGGCCATTGCCAAGCTGTTCATGAAGTAACTCCCCTTTCAGCTGCAAACAAAAGCCCGCGGGGTCAGCCTCCGCGGGCTTTTGTATTTGTGGCCGCGGCCAACGCGCTTATTCCGCTGTCGGCCCTCCGGCGGCCCCCCGGGCCTTCCCGGTCCCCAGCACCGGCTTGAGAAACTGCCCGGTCCAGGAGCGCGGGTTGGCGGCGAGGGCCTCGGGGGTGCCGCATCCCACGAGTTCGCCGCCGTCCTCCCCGGCTCCGGGGCCCAGATCGACCAGGTAATCGGCCGTCTTGATCACGTCCAGGTGGTGCTCGATCACGACCACCGTGTTGCCGGCGTCGACGAGCTGGTTCAGAACGGCGAGCAGGCGGCGGATATCTTCCGGATGCAGGCCCGTGGTCGGCTCGTCCAGCACGTAGAGAGTGCGGCCGGTGCCCTTCCGGCTGAGCTCGCGTGCAAGCTTGACGCGCTGGGCTTCGCCGCCGGAAAGGGTCGTGGCCGCCTGCCCGATTGCGGCGTACCCGAGCCCTACTTCGGAGAGCGTCTGCAGCTTTTCGCGGATGGGGCCGATGCGGCCGAAGAACTCGAGGCCTTGGTCCACGGTCATGTCGAGCACATCGGCGATGGAAAGGCCCTTGTAGCGGACTTCCAGGGTTTCGCGATTGTAGCGCCGCCCCGCGCACAGGTCGCAGGGGACGTAGACGTCCGGCAGGAAATGCATCTCGATCCGCAGGGTGCCGTCGCCCTGGCAGGCTTCGCAACGCCCGCCCTTGACGTTAAAGCTGAAGCGTCCGGCCTTGAAGCCGCGCATGCGGGCTTCGGGCGTGCGCGCGAACAGGTCGCGGATGAAGCTGAAGAGGCCGGTGTAGGTGCCGGGATTGGAGCGCGGCGTGCGTCCGATGGGGGATTGGTCGATCTGGATCACCTGGCTGAGGTGCTCGATGCCGCTCAGCCGCCGGTGCCTGCCGGCGGCGGGCCGCGAGCGGTAGAGCTGCTGGCAGGCGGCCGGGTAAAGGGTTTCGCACACGAGGGTGGATTTCCCCGACCCCGATACCCCCGTCACGCCGATCAGGCAGCCCAGCGGGAACTCCACCGTGACGCCTTTGAGGTTGTTCTGCGCGGCGCCTTCGATGACGAGCCGGGCGCCGGTGCCCGGGCGGCGGCGGCGCGGCACTTCGATGGCCGTGCGTCCCGAGAGGTATCGGCCGGTCAGCGAGGCGGAGTGCTGCATGAGCGCTGCGGGCGGGCCGGCGAAGACCACATGGCCGCCGTGCGGGCCGGCCCCCGGCCCCATGTCGACGATGCAGTCGGCCGCCCGGATGGTGTCCGCGTCGTGTTCGACGACCAACACGGTGTTGCCCAGGTCGCGCAGGCGCAGCAGGGTGTCCAGCAGGCGGCGGTGGTCGTGCGGGTGAAGACCGATGCTGGGCTCGTCCAGCACATAGAGCACGCCGGTCAGCTTGGAGCCGATCTGCGTGGCCAGGCGGATTCTCTGGCTCTCGCCGCCGGAGAGGGTCTGGGCCGGGCGGTCCAGGGTGAGATAGGCAAGCCCGACGTCTTCCAGAAACCCGAGACGATCCGCGATTTCCGCCAGCAGCCGATGGGCGATCCGCAGGCGCTGGCCGTCGAGGGTGATGCCCCTGCAGAAGCGCCGCGCCTGGGCGATGGTCATGGCGCTCAGCTCGGCGATGTTGACCCCCTGCAGGGTGACGGCGCGGCTGACCGGATTGAGCTTGGCTCCGCCGCACCCGGGGCAGGGGTTGAAGGTCATGAAACGCTTGATGCCCTCGCGGACCGCCTCGGAATCCGTTTCGCGGTAGCGCCGCTCCAGATTGGGGATGACGCCCTCGAAGGGCCGCCGGTAGCGTACGCGCGTGGACCCGCGCTCGAACACATAGGTGATGGGTTCATCCCCCGAGCCCTGCAGGAGCACCCGCTGAAAGGCCGCGGGCAGGTCGGCGAACGGCGTGTAGATGCTGGTTCCGTAGTGGGCGGTCAACGCTTCCAGGAAATCCATGAACGTCGCGCTGGTGCGCTGCTCCCACGCGGCCACCGCGCCCTCCCGCAGGGAGAGGTGCGGATGCGGGACGATCCGCTCGGGGTCGAACTCCGTCGTCGATCCCAGGCCGCCGCACTTCGCGCAGGCGCCATGGGGGGAGTTGAACGAAAAGCTGGCCGGGGTGAGCTCCGGGTGGCGGATGCCGCAGGCGGGGCAGGCCGACGCCTCGTTGAATCGAAGAGGCTCCCCGTCGACGACATCCACCAGGAGATGACCGTTGCCGCGTGCGAGCGCCAGTTCCAGCGAATCGCCGAGCCGGTTCCTGACGGGCGGCTTGACGACCAGGCGGTCCACCACCACCTCGATGCTCCGGGACTGGCGGGCGGGCTGTGCTCCCAACTCGTCGAGGTCCAGGACGACCCCGTCGATCCGGACCCGGGCGAAGCCCTCTTTCTTGAGCTGCTTGAGCAGCCCGGCGCGGGGTGCCTTCCCGCCGCCGCTCAGCGGCGCCATGATGAGGATGCGCGTGCCCTCGGGCAGCGCCATGACCCGATCGACCATCTGGTCGATGGTCCAGGCGGTGATCGGCCGGCCGCAACGCGGGCAGTGCGCCTCCCCGGCGCGGGCGTAGAGCAGCCGCAGGTAGTCGTGGATTTCGGTGACCGTTCCGACCGTCGAGCGCGGGTTGTGGCTGGCCGTTTTCTGCTCGATCGCGATGGCCGGCGACAGCCCCTCGATCAAGTCCACATCCGGTTTTTCGAGGCGCTCGAGGAACTGCCGGGCATAGGCGGAGAGCGATTCGACATAACGCCGCTGACCCTCGGCGTAGAGGGTGTCGAAAGCCAGGGTGGACTTTCCTGATCCGGAAAGCCCGGTGATGACGGTCAGCCGGTTGCGGGGGATCTCCAGATCGATGTTCTTGAGATTGTGCTGGCGCGCTCCGCGGATGATGATCGCTTCGTTGGGTGTCATCGCTCCAGATGCCTCAACCGTCCGGAAGTCGACCTTCGGGACCATTCGGAAATATTGAAAAAATCGTCTGTAACTCTCTCAAACCCGCTAAAATCAAGCATCTGACCGGATGCGGCCCCTGCCATCCCTTGCCCCGTCACGCTTTCGCAGCCCGGTCTCGGCGCAAACCCTGACACGATCTGGCCCGGCAGCGGCCTGCAGTAAAATAACATCATAAATCAAAATGGTTATTGCATAAAACAAAAATTGTAGCAAGTTTTCGGCCAAGTCCCGCGATCGCGGTGCGGATCGTTGGGAGGGCGTGCGGGCGATGCCGCCGGCGCGGCGGCGGGCGTGTCGCAGAATGCCGTACAGGGCCCCACTTAATTTGAAAATAATAGATAATGCGAGAAATAGTTAGATTTTCGAAGATGTCTCGCTTTCAGGGTGCCCCTCGAAAGAGGTGGATTCCCCGAAATTGTTTGAAATCCTAACAATTCCCGAGAAGGTTCCCGTTCGGCCATGATCCGCTCCGTCCCCGAAATTAAATCATGATAACAACCAGATATAAATTGTTGATAACCGTGGCCCGGGGGCCGGCAAACGCCCTAAATTCAGGTTTGACTTTACCGGTGCCATTGCTTAAAAAGCTGCCCCATGATCGTGAAGCAGCACACGACGCGTGGGCTCTCCGCCACTGCCTGACTCCTCTCGGCACGCCCGGGGCAACCGGCCAAACAACACTCGACGGCACTGCACATTCGATGGACAAAGCGTGGAAAGACATCAGGGTAAGTCTCAAGCGGCGCATCCCGGCGCATAGCTTTCGAATGTGGGTCGAGCCGCTCGAGCTGCACCGTGACGACAACGACAACTGGGTGATCACCTGCCCCAACGCCTTTTCCCGGAAACGGGTCCAGGACCATTTCGGGGCATTGATCGAAGCCGAACTGCGGCGGGTGCTGGGGGATGCCGACGCCAGCATCAGCTATCACGTGGCCGGCCGTCGCAACGGTCAGCGGCTCGACCCCGAAACCCACCTGCAGCTGCCGCTGCCCAGCGAAACCATCCGTCCGCACAACGGCCGTCTGCTGCGCCGGGACTTTACCTTCGATCATTTCGTCGTGGGGGCCGGCAACGACTTTGCGTATTCGGCCTCGCTTGCGCTTGCGACCCAGCGCGAAAGCCGTCAATCGGCCCTGTTTCTGCTGGCCGGAACCGGTCTTGGAAAAAGCCATCTGTCGCAGGCGATCGGGCACCACATCCTTGACCAGGCACCGGATGAACGGGTCTATTACATGACCGCCGAAGATTTCAGCAACGAGATGGTGCAGGCCTTTCGTCACGACGCGATCGACAAATTCAAGACCAAGTACCGACAGCACTGCGACGTCCTGCTGATCGAGGACGTGCACTACCTGAGCGGGAAGGAGCGAACTCAGATCGAGCTGGCGATGACCCTGGACTCGCTCTACGAGGCCGGCAAGCGCATCATTTTTTCCAGCAGCTGCCTGCCGTCGGACATTCCCAAGCTGCACGACAAGCTGCGCTCGCGGTTTTCATGCGGACTGATCTCGGCCATCGAGCCGCCGAACTACCGTACCCGGGTGCGCATTCTGCAGAAGAAGGCGAGCCTGCACGATTACCGCCTGCCGGAGCCGGTGATCAGCTACCTGGCCGCGGAGCTGGTGGGGGACGTGCGCCAGCTTGAAAGCGGATTGAACGGCGTGGCCGCCAAGTCGTCGCTCCTGGGGGTTCCGGTCGACCTCCCCCTGGCCGAGAGCGTCGTCAAGCACATCGTCAGCCAGCGCAAGAAAATCACGCTGGAGGTGATCAAGGCGCTCGTCTGCAAATATTACAGCGTCTCTCTTGCGGACCTGATGTCGCGCTCGCGCAAGCAGAACTTCGTGCGGCCGCGCCAGATGGCGATATACCTGGCGCGCCGCTTCACCGACGCTCCCCTTCAAGCCATCGGCAAGACCTTCAACCGCTACCACGCGACGGCCCTGCACTCGATTCATTGCATCGAGAAAGGGCTCAAGTCGGACAGCGCCATCCGGCAGCAAGTCGAGTTCTTCCGGCAGAAG
>Ga0209254_10001980_pt1 | contig 18571 bp, 16 predicted proteins | sample FrelakmetDIP11DI_FD_187148 | JGI IMG/M metagenome (GOLD analysis project Ga0209254, IMG submission 187148) | Freshwater lake sediment microbial communities from the University of Notre Dame, USA, for methane emissions studies - DIP11 DI (SPAdes)... | ecosystem: Environmental > Aquatic >...
GCGATTGAAGGTCGAGAAGAACTTCTCCTGTTCCGAACCGATGCGCAGGAGCAGGCTCTGCGCCTCGACCCGGTTCGCGCGCCGCACGAAGTTCTCGTAGGTCGGGAACCCGATCATCACCAGCAGGGCGATGATTGCGACCACCGTCATCAGCTCGATGAGGGTGAACCCCAGCGCCAATCGTTTCATCGTATGGGCATCCATTGGCGGGTTGGCCTAGTCCTCGGGCGTGATATCACGCCACGAGCGACGACGCCACACGGTCTGCGGGATCTGGATGCCCGGGAAGTCCACCAAGGTCCCCACGCCGCCGCCTGCGCCGACCAGTACCGCCGGCGACCCCTCGGCCACCGTGCTGTCGACCGACGAGCCGACTGCCGTGGTCGAGTCGCCGGCACCGATGACTCCGTCGTCGTTGCTGTCGAAGAGCGCCCCGAACTGGGCGCTGGTCCCCGACGCGGCATTGAGCACGTACACGTTGCCGCGCAAGCCCGGCAGGCACGGATCATCGCCGTTGGGGATGATGGTCGAGACGATCGCCAGGCCGAGGGAGAACAGCGCACCGGCCGAGGTCACGTCGCGCTCGCCCTGATCGAGGAAGTCGATGTACCAGCCGCCCGCGGAGGTCGGCACGTCGTTGTCGGTCACCTGGAAGATCGAAGTCGTGCCCGTCACCGTCCGCGTCAGGGTCTGCTCGATCAGGTCGCTGCGGGCCTTGGTCGCGCCCTGCTCGCGCACCGCGTACAACGACTGGGTCGGCAGGCCGATGTTGGTCCGGTCGATCGGTTCGAGGTACTTGCCGGTACCAAAGAGCGCAAGCAGTCCGCCGGTGGCCGGATCAGCGAACAGGCGCGGCGCCGAGGTGATCGGTTGCTCGAAGTCGGTCGCCGGCTGGAATACCTTGCGCACGGTCCAGTTGGACGCGACCGGATCGCTCAGGTCGAAGCGCCACAGGTTGCCGTTGAGATCGCCGGCCACCGCGAACTCGTCGATGAAGTCGTCGTCGTAGTCGCCCATGGTCGGCGTGGTGAGGCCCTTCGATCCCGGCAGGTTGAACTCGCGGATCAGGGTGCCGGTCTCGATATCGATCACGAACAGCGAGGATGTCCCGTCGCCGACGACGCCATCCGCCACCTCGTTGTTGTAGGCGCCGGGCAAGACCACCACCCAGCGCCCGTTGTCGCCGCCGAAGTTGAGCGCGATTCGCGAAATGTTGGGGCGACCGAAGGTGTAGCCCAGTTGCGCCGCGGACGCCTCGGTCGGGTGGTCGTCGGAGAACTCCCACAGCACGACGTTGGCCGCATCGGCCTCGGTGATGTCGGGGTCGGTGATGTCCAGCGCGAAGATGCCCTGCCCGCCGCGACGCAACCCGCCGACCAGCACCGTGCGCCAGCGATCGCCGATGAACACGTCGCGCACCACCGGCGTCGTGTCGACGAAGGGCGTGTACTCGAAGTTGGGATTGGTCAACGCGCTCAGCGACGGCGCGACCTCGCGCGGGACGTAGGCCCAACGCTCCTCGCCGGTACCGAGCGAACCCGTGAAGCCGGAACCCGCATCGAAGGCGTGCATCATGCCGTCGTTGCCGCCGACGAAGATCAGGCGGTCGCGCGTGCGGTAGTCGCTGCGGAACCTGGAATACTTGGCGTCGGGATCGAGATCCGCCGCGTCGCGCTCCGGCGAACCGACCGGGAAATTGATGTCGGTGTAGCCGGCGGACGGCGCCGCCACCACGACCGCGCCCGAATTGACCACCGCACCCAGCAGCTTGGAACGGATGCGGAATGAGCCGCCCTGATCGACTTCATCGCCCTGGTAACCGCGAACATATTCGACACGGCGTTCGCCCAGGCCATCGTCGTCGACGAGTCCGGTCGCTGGATCGTCGTTGAGCGCTGCCTGGTAGTCGGCCGGCAGCGCCGACCAGCGGAACGCAACGCCGCCGCCCGTCGCGGCGCTGGAGGTCAGGATCTGGCGCGGATTGCCGACCAGATCGCGTGCCATCAGGACTGCGCCCGCCTCCCACTCCGCCGGCAGGACCAGGGTGCCGGTGTCCTCTTCGACGGTGTAGGCATTGACCTCGCCCGACCAGTCGCCGGAGTCGAATCCGGTACGGAAGGCCAGGGTGCTGGTCGAGATGATGCCGGAGGTCACGGTCGCCGCGGATGCCGTGCCACGCCGCACGATGACCGAACCAAGGGTATCGCTGAGCGAATCGACCAGTTCCTGCGGATCGTTGGCGCTGAAGTAGCCGCCACGGCTGACCACGCCGGCGCGCCACAGATCGTCGACGCCGGTCGGGTTGAGGTTGATCAGGCCGGGCCACCGCACGCCACTGACGGTACTGGTGCGCAAACTGACGTAGTCGGTGGGAAACGCGCGCACGCCAGCCACGCCCAGGCCGACGGTGAAATTCACCATGTGCTGCCAGTTTGCCGGGTCGTTGGCCGGGTTCCAGAAGATTTCCGGGTTGCTGTACGGCACGGCCGGAGTCGCGACGGCCGGACCTGTCACCCCGGTGGTCCGATCCGGGACGTAACGCGGGACATTGTTCTGCAGATCCGTGCGCAGATCGGTCGCCCAATAGGCGAAGGCGATATCCGCCAGGGACGGCGCGCAGGCCCCACCACAGTTGGTGCCGGGGGCGTTGGCCGCCCAGACGATCGCGCTCTCCGGCTGGGTATTGCCGGCGGTGTAGACCGTTCCATCAGGCAGGGTCGATCCGGTCGCGGGCCGCGCCGGCGCCGTCGCCGGAATGACCGGATTGGTGGTTTCGTTGGTATAGCCGTCGGTCACATGGATATGGAAGTTCTGGCGGCAGGTCAACTCGCGATCGAGCGGCGGCGGTTCGTAGTAGGGATTGCGCAGGTCGGTGAGCCCCGGACTACCGGACTGGAACAGGCGGGCAGCACGCAACATGGCCGCGCGATTCGGCGTCGAGCCGGACGCTGGGGAGCGATACAGCCACTGGAAAAAGGCATTGCGGCCGGCACCGGCGAAGGGCACCATCGGATCGGTCCCGACCACCAGCTGCTTGGCAAAGAGGTTCTGCCACGCCACCCGCATGTTCTCGTCCTGGACGCCGAACACGCGCGTCAGCGCGGTGCGGGCCATCAGGGCGCGCGTCCGGTAGTAGGAGTACCAGTTGGCGAAGTTGGTCTGCTCGGCGGCACTTTGCGTGGTCACGTCGACCGGGGTGTAGGTCGAGCCATCGTAGGTGTAATAGAACGCTCGCGAGAATCGCGTGGCGGCCGTCCCCGTACCCGTACCCGTGGCGAATGGCAGGGGCCAGTTGCCGCCGGTGCAGGTCGCCGCGTACCCGACCTGCGTGCCCGTTGCGGTGCCGGCCCTCGTATTGAAGAACCTCGAGGGAAAATAGCGCGTCGCCAGGTTGACAGTCGACGTGCCTGCCGCCGCGGTGACAATGGCCGCGGGCTGGCCCTCGTAGCCGTCACGCCACGCGGCGTTGAAGTTGGAATCCGGGAACGGCGTGCCGTCGGACCTCAGCGGCGGCGAATAGCGGATGTTCGGGTTGTAGTAGAGGCGGTTGTAGCCCGAGTAGTACCAGCGCGGCTGGCAGTAGTTTCCGGAAATGGCGTCCGGCATCGAGGCTTCGGTCATCGATCCCGAGTCGTCGAGCGTCACGATCAGGTTGGGATCGACCGCCGAATTGAGGAACAACGGCGCCTTGGGCAGGTTCAACGGCGCCGCGATCGCCGGCGAGATGCCGGCGAGCAGCGTGGCGCCCACCGTGGCGGCGATCAGGACCGAAGACTGGAAACGCGTGCGCTTGTTCACGGGATTCATCCTTTTGCGCGACCGGCGTACGAGGTCTCGACGGTGCGGGTGACCGTGTCGAGGCCACCAGTACTCTTCGCGGTGACCCGATACATCCGGATATCGGAATTGCCGGCCGGCGAACCGCCGCCCGAGCCTTCATAGTTTTCCTTGCCGGTCGAGCCACCTTCGCCCTGCGGCCCGGCGCCCGGCGGACGGACGCGGCCCAGGTCCTCGATCGCGAACTCCGGCTGCGCGGCGAGTGCCGCGGTGGCCATCGCGGAGGTATCGGTGAAGTCGTGGATCGCGCTGTCGAACTGGGTGCTCGCGGTAGACCCGCCGTCGAGCGCGCGGTCGCTGCGGTAGGAGGCGATCTGGCCCATCATGTGCACGCCCTGGCTGGCGATGTCATCGCCAACCAGCACCGCGCCGTTGCTGGTCAGGTAATAGTCGAAGATCGAACGTTCCGCCTGGCGCGCGGCGCTCTCGGCGCCATTGCGTGCCAGGGAATAGTTGCGCAAGCCGCCCGCCATGCGCTCCTGGGTGATGCTCTGGCGCATCGCCACGGTGGCGACCAGGGTCATCAGGACCAGGAACAGGAGCCCGACCACCAGGGTGGCGCCGCGCTGGCGCAGCGGCACGGCAAGCCCCGGACGACGGAGTTCGACAGCGGCAATGGCGATCTGGCAGTGCATTCGATCCGGACTCAGTAGTTGTAGCCGCGCAGCGAAACCAGCATGCGCATCTCGCGCCGCAGCATCCGCCCCGGCGCGAGGCCGTTGCGCAGGGTGCCCAGCGTGTAGGGGTTTTCGTAGGCGCCGGTCACGTTGGCGTTGCCGTTGTTGAGGAACGAGTAGCGGAACTCCTCGTCGCCGCTCACGGTCACGTCGGCCACGGTGTTCATCAGCATCAGCACTTCGACGCTCTTGACCGCTCGCCATCCACACGCAGCTTCGACCGGCTGCACCTGCGGCGCCGCCAGGTCCCACGGCACCGGCGGGCACTCGGCGGCGGTCAGTGCATCCACTTCCGTGGCGGTCAGATAGCTGGTGCGCCCGAGGTTGTCTTCCACCCCATAGAGGAAATCGAGGCGTTCGACGCCCTCGACCAGTTCCTGGGTGGTGGCAGTGTTGCCGGCTCCGGATTTGGTGCGGCGGACCAGCGAGCTGATCCGGCGCGATGCGTCGTTCGGGTCGGTCTTCAGGCGCAGGTAGTACGTGACCGTGACGAGGTCGCGCTGCAGATTGAAGACCCGCGCGTCGCCCAGCAAGTCGGGTCGCGCCATCATGTCGTCGCCGTCGCCGCCGAAATTGCCGGCGAACTGGATGGTGTCGGCATCGACCGTGGTGATGCGCGCGATCTCGGCGTTGGAGCAATCGGTCACCAGGGCCGCGTCCTCGGTCCCGAGGAAGCCCAGCGCGGTCAACTGCGCGGCGTTCATGTCGATCTGCACCGGTGCGCCATCGCCCGCGACGAAACCGGTCACGTTGGTGACCCGGGCGCCCTCGCCCAGCAGGGTGCGCAGGGTCAGGACGTCGGCGCCGCGACCGCGGCTGCCGTTTGCGGTCCCCATTGCCGGCAGGGCAGCGGAGAACCGGTCGGAGCCGCGGTTGGCAAGATTGACAGCCGGCACACAGGTGCTGGCGCCGCACTCGCTGCCGAACATCATGAAGCTGGTGCTGAGGAAATAGTTGGCGGTCTGTCCGGTGGGGCCGAGCCGGTAGTTGGCCGCCGACGCATCGAAGTGGCTGATCGGCGAGCGGCCCTTGTCCTGGTAGGTGCCACCGCCCGGCGGCAGGATCGACGCCGCCACGTTGAAAGTCGAGCAGTGCTGCATAGATGCCGCGCGCAGGTCGCGCGCAATGCGCTGCATGGCGAAGCGCCCGTTCTCCTGCAGCCGCGCCATTCCGTTCTGGGTCCGGTTGACCACGCCGACCGTGTCCATGATCGATACCAGGCCCAGCATGATGACCAGCGACAGCGCCACGGCGACCATCAACTCGACCAGGGTGAATCCCTGGCTGCGCCGGGCGCCGGGTGCGCCGATCCGGGCGTGAAGGACAGGTTTCGAACTCATGGCTGGACGATCCACTGGAAGGTCTGCGCGACCACGCCGGTGGCGGTCTCGGTGTTCTCGTTCCAGTTCACCGTGATCGTGCAGAGGCCGTCGTAGATCGGCACGGTGCGCAATTGCGACGCAGTCGGAATGGTCGCTCCCGCACGCGGCGCGCACTCCACCGTACCTTCGCCGGCCGGAAGCAACTGGCCCAGCAACTGGCCCCAGGCATACATGTCACGTGCCGCGACCTGGGCCGGCGTGCAAGGCGACGCGCTGTCGCAGGCGACTCCGGGAACGGCGGTCGCCACGTTCACGGTGTCGTTGTAGTCGTCGTTCCAGATCGCAACGACGTTGGCGCGCATGCGGTCGAGCACGGTCTCTGCGGCGAAGGTCGCCTGCGTGTGCAGCATCCCGACGTGGTTGCTCCGCACCGCCGACGCCATCAGCAGGCCCAGCCCGAGCAGGCCGATGCTGAAGATCACGATCGAGACCATCAACTCGAGCAGCGTGAAGCCGCCTGCGCGACGCGCGCGGCCGTGAGGTACCTGGCATTGGCGTTCCATCAGCATCCCACCTGGGCAGCAGCCGAAACATCCCTGCGCGCTTCCGCGCGGCCGGTCGCGGAAATCGCGATCCAGCGCGACTTGGCCTCGTTGTCGTCGGGCCGGCAGAACGCGACCTCGGCGTCGTTGGCATCGGACGGCACGGTACGGGCGCCAGTGGCATCGAACGCGGTGCGATCGAAGGCCGTACCGGAGCCATCGACGGCATCGATCGTGAAGTCCTGCTGGACAGCGCCATGCTGGCGCAGCACCTCGTCGGCATCGAGCACGTCGCCATCGCCGTTGAGGTCGACACGGACGTTCCAGCCGGTTTCCCAGTCCCCGCCCTCGGCGGACACCTCGACCGTGCGGCCCAGCTTCACCGACTCCATCCGCGCGAACGAGAGGTCGGCGAGCAGGTCATTGGTCTGGGCGGTGGTGCGGTAGTTGACGATGAATTCGTTGAAGCTGGGGATACCCACGGCCAGCAGGATCGCCAGCACGGCGAGCGTGGCCATCAGCTCGACGAGCGAGAATCCCCGCGCATCTGCCGGCGGACGTTGGGACCTGCGGGTCATAGCGGTCACTCGGGCCTGGGCCACCTTGGACTGTGACCGGATTCTGCGGCAGGCCCGCCCCCCCCGGTAGGGGCTTTTCACCCAGCGGCGGCTTGCGGTACGAAACCTCGGACGAGTGGAGCCGGGCCCCACCGCCGGCGCCGGATCAGCGGTCGATGACCCGGTAGCAGGGCCGGTATTCGCTGCCCGGCAGCTTCATGCGCTGCTGGGCCACGAACGAGCCCAGCAGTTCGTCGAGCGCGCGCATGATCGAGGGCTCGCCGCGGATTTCGAACGGCCCGCGCTGCTCGATCGCGCGCAAGCCCTCCTCCTTGACGTTGCCCGCGACGATGCCCGAGAAGGCCCGTCGCAGATGCGCCGCGAGGTGATGTGGCGCCTGGCCCAGGCGCAGGTCGAGCGCGGCCATGTTTTCGTGGGTGGGCGCGAAGGGCTGCTGCAGGGCATGGTCGATGGTCAGGCCCCAGTTGAAGAAGAACGCGTCCTGCGAGGCGACCCGGTACTCGCGCACCTGCTCGATGCCCTTGCGCACGGCACGCGCGACCTGCTGCGGATTGTCGACCAGGATCTGGTAGCGGCTTGCGACCGCGTCGCCCAGCGCGAGGCGCAGGAAGGCGTCGATGCGCTCGAAATACTCGGCCGACTCGCGCGGGCCGGTCAGGATCAGCGGGAAGGGCTGCGGCGCGTTGTCCGGGTGGAGCAGGATGCCCAGCAGGTACAGGATCTCCTCGGCCGTGCCCACGCCGCCCGGGAACACCACGATCGCGTGCGAGACGCGCACGAAGGCCTCGAGCCGCTTCTCGATGTCCGGCATGATCACCAGGTGGTTGACCGCCGGATTGGGCGACTCGGCCGCGATGATGCCCGGTTCGGTGATGCCGATGTAGCGGTTGTTCTTGCGCCGCTGCTTGGCGTGGCCGATGATCGCGCCCTTCATCGGGCCCTTCATCGCGCCCGGTCCGCAACCGGTGCAGATGTCGAGGCCGCGCAGGCCCAGCTCGTAACCCACGCGCTTGGTGTAGTCGTATTCGAAGCGCCCGATCGAGTGCCCGCCCCAGCACACCGCCAGGTTGGGTTCGATATGCGACTTCAGCACGCGCGCATTGCGCAGGATCTCGAACACCGCGTTGGTGATGCCCTCGGAGTGCTCGAGCTGGAAGCGGCCCTCGCGGACCTGGGTCGCGACGTAGACGATGTCGCGCACCACCGCGAACAGCTGTTCGTTGATGCCGCGGATGATGTGGCCGTCGACGAAGGCCTGCGCCGGAGCGTTGACCAGCTCCAGCTTGACCCCGCGATCGCGCTGCTGCACGCGGATGTCGAAATCGGGGAAGCGCTCGAGCATCGCGCGCGGGTCGTCGTTGGTCATGCCGCCGGACAGCACCGCCAGGGCGCAACGCCGCAGCATCTGGTGCAGGCCGCCCTGGGTTGCGTCGCGCAGGCGCGACACCTCCTGGCGCGAGAGCACGTCGAGTCCGCTGACCGGCGCGATGCGCGCATTGTGGGTACCGCGGGATCGAGCCTTGGCTTCCATGTTCTGGCTGCTCCGTTCGGGATACGCGGTATTCAGCCGCGCACCGGCATTTCATCGACCGGGATGCCGCCGCTCAGCAGGCGCGCGTCGATCCCGCGTTCGCACAACAGCCAGGCCGCGGCGGCGCTGCGCCGGCCGCTGTCGCAATAGACCACGTGAACGCGCGCCGGGTCGAGTTCGGCCGCGCGCTCGCGCAACTGCGCCAGCGGCAGGTTGATGCTGTCGGGCAGGCGACCGCCGCGCCACTCGTCGGCCAGGCGCACGTCGAGCAGCACCGCGTCGGTCGGCACGTCCTCGGGCGCGATCTCGGTCAGGAGCGGCGCCCGCAGGAGACGCGCGAAGTCCGCGCCGTCCAGGCGCATGAGCCGGCTGGGCACCAGGGCGCGGACGGTGGCGTTGCGCGGCTCGCCCGAGAGCAGCGATTCCTCGCCGAAGGCGCGACCGACGCCGATCCGCGCGACTGCCTGCGGTGAATCGCCGGCCGCGCGCCGCAGCACCTCGCATTCGCCATGGGTGACGATGTAGTACGAATCGCCCGCCTCGCCTTCGCGCACCACGTCCGCGCCCGGCGCGGCCTCCACCGGCCGCAACGCGGCGAAGACCTGGGCGATGTGGGCCGGCGGGATGCGCTGGAAGGCCTCGCCCTGCAGCAGCCCGGTCATCCAGTCGCCTTCGGTACCGCCATCGCCGTCGCCCAGTTCGACCACTTCCACCGGACTGGCTTGCGACCAGGTCAGGACCAGGTCGAGCTTCTCGCGATCGATGAAGACCACTTCGGCGGCCTCGGTGCAGGTCGCCGTGGCGGCGCGCCGTGGCGAGCGCGAGATCGCCTGGCGCGCGAGCTCGGACCCCCCGCGCACGACGGTGGTGCCGCGCTCGCTGACCAGCTCCACGGTGCCACGCACGAGGTAGATCGCCGTGGCGGCGCTGTCGCCGCGGCCGAAGATCACCTGGCCTGGCTGGTAGCTGCCGCCGCGCGCGCCGCGCGCGATCTCGCCCAGGTCGGAGGGGCTGAGCGCGGACAGCGGGACGAAGCGGCGTAGGAGGGTGGCGTTGACCATCGTGGATGCGCCAGGCGCGTGGCGCGGACGGGTGGCAGGGATATCCGACGCCTACGAATGCCAGATCGGGGCCAGCGGGTCAAGGAATGGTCATGGCCCAAACGCGAACGGCCGGCTTGCGCCGGCCGTCCACGTGCCTGCCGCGGAACCCGCTCAGAACTCGAAGCGGAAACCGAGTTGCAGGGCCCAACGCGACTGGCCTTCGCCGTCCTCGCGCTGCAAGCCAGGATTGTTGAGCGTCCCGCCCGCCGCCTCGTTGACGAAGTTCGAGACGTCGTAGACGTAGCGACTGCCGTTCACGCCGGCGAAGCGCGCGACCTGGAGCTGATACGGGAACGGCGCCTGGTCGATATGGCCCCACTCGTCGTTCAGCAGGTTGCTGATATTGAGGATGTCGAGGAAGATCTCGCCCCGAGTCTCGCGGAACAACGGGATCTCCTGCGAAATTCGCACGTCGAACTGGTGCACCCAGGGCGAAGTCACGGCATTGCGCTTGGCCACCGAGCCGCGATTCGAATCGAGGTAGCCGTTCGCCTCGATATAGGCGTCGAAGGCCTCGCGATCGGCCTGGGTCGACGTGGTGGTGAAGTCGACGCCACCCACGGTCGGGATGAAGAACAGGTCATTGCCGTTGATACGGTCGCCGTTGGCATCGCCCAGGAAGGCGAAGCTGTACGGGCGTCCCTCGCGCCCTTCGTAGAACACCGAGAACGTGGTCGGTGCATCCTCGAAGAAGCGCCAGCGGTAGCTGAAGAGGCCGGTCCAGCGCTCCTGGATCTCGTAGTTGGAGGTCGAGACCTCCTCCTCGTTCGGGTTGAAGATGATGCGACCGTTCCAGTTCGAGATCGCGCGGCTTGAGGTGCCCGGATTGGCGTCGTTCGACTCCGAGTAGGTATAGCCGACCTTGGCGAACCAGTTGTCCAGCCACGGCTTCTCGATGCTCAGGGTCAGGTTCTCGGCATCGCCGGCATCGGTGTTGCGCAGCAGCAGCACGTCGTTGAAGCGGCTGTCGTTGTTGGCGCGGCTACGCACCTGGGCGCCGATCGGGCCGTTCTGGTTGAAGCTGGCCGGATTGGTGTTCGACCAGAAGCTCTGGCGGCCGTCCGGCAGCGTGGTCACCGCGTTGCCCAGGTTGAGGTGCTCGTAGAACACGCCCTTGTTGGTCTGCGACACCAGGTACTCGACGCCAGCGATCAGCTCATACCACGGCAGGGTGTGCTCGAAGGCGATGTTCCAGCGCCAGACGCTCGGCTGGTCGAAGCCCGGATCGAGCGCATCCACGTCCTGCGCCGGACTGGCGCCCGCGGCCTCGGGCGGGATGAAGTTCGGATCGGCCGACACGCCGGTGCCGCCGTTGGTGTCCTGCACGACCTGGATCAGGGTGCCGGTATTGGTGAAGTTGTTCGACAACCACACTGCCGGCGGCGAGCCCTGGAACAGGCCGGCGCCACCGCGCAACTGCGTCGGGCGCTCGGTGTCGAAGCTGTAGTTGAAGCCCACGCGCGGCTGCACCAGCTCGTTGCCGTCGACGGTCTCGTTGTTGTTGAAACCGTACTTGGTCACGAACAGGGGATTGAGCACCGGCTCGTCGGGCACCTCGGTGGTGTCGATGCGAATGCCGAACAGCAGGTTGAGCTGCGAGGTCAGGGCCCAGGTGTCCTGGAGGAACAGACCGGTGTTCTCGTAGGTCCAGTCGGCCGCGGCGTCATTGATGTCGCCCGAGGCCGAACGCCGCAGCACGTACTGGGCGTAGCGGGCGGCGGCGAAATCGGCAGTCGAGTTGAAGGTATAGCGGCCGAGCGACGATTCCAGGAACAGGTTGAAGATGTCGTTCTTCTCGTAGTCGGCGCCGAAGCGCAGCGTGTGATCGCCGGCGAAGTAGTCGCCAGCCCAATACGCCGTGGTGGTATCGACGCCGAGGATGTTGGCGTGGCGGAACTGTTCGGTACCAAAGCGCACCGCGGCGCCACTGCCGGCCACAGTCACGTTGACCTGCGGCGCGACCGAGAAGACCGTCGGCTCGGAGTCGTACTCGGAGTAGGAGATGTTGAACTCGGACGAGAACGCGTCGGTCCAGTTGCTGTAGAGGCCGCCGGCGAATGACTCGAAGGTGACGTTGTCTTCGTAGAAATGGTCGGTCAGCGCGGCAACCGTGCGCGAGATGCCGGGCGTACGCAGGACCGAGCCCTCGGTCTTGTTGTAGCGGACCCAGGCGCGCTGGTCGTCGGTGATGTTCCAGTCGAGCTTGGCAAAGTACTTGTCGTCGGTGTTGTCGACCCCGGAAATCGAGGTCGCGCCCGGATCCCAGCCGTAGCCGCGCGCGATGGTGGCGACCTCGTCGACCTGGGCCTGGGTCAGGTTGATGATGTTGCTGCAACTGCCGGCATCGCGCAGGCAGAAGTCGGGCGAGGGCGAGCTGCGCTCGAAGCGCTCGTAGCCGGCGAAGAAGAACAGGCGGTCGGCGATGATGGGTCCGCCGATGTAGCCGCCGGCAGCCCATTCGTCCTCGAAGCCGCGGAACTCGTTGCCGTTCTCGTCGTCGCCGACCATGTCGTTGTTGCGGAATACGCCGTAGACCGCACCCTCGAACTCGTTACCGCCGGACTTGGTGACGGCGTTGATATTGGCGCCGACGAAATCCGACTGGGTCACGTCGTAGTTCGAGATGCCGATGCTGAATTCCTGGATCCAGTCGATCGAGACCGGCTGGCTGGCGTTGGTCACCGTCGGCAGTCCGCTGTCGTTGAGGCCGAACTGGTCGTTGGTCGGCACGCCGTCGATGCGGATGTTGTTGTAGCGGTTGTTCTGGCCGGCGGCCGAGAGGCCGCCGCGGGTCTTGTCGATCTGGACGATGCGCGGATCGAAGCGCACGTAGTCGTCGAGAGAGCGCTTGATCGAGGGGAAGCGTTCGATCTGGGCGCGGGTGATCGTGGTCGTGGCGCCCATGTTGTTGGGATCGAACACGTTCGTGCCGACCACCGCGGTTACGGTGATGGCTTCGAGTTCGGCAGTGCGCGCGACCACTTCCAGGTTGACGCTGGTCAGCTCGTCCAGGCGCAGGAACACGTCGGTCTGGGTCTTGTCCGCCATGCCCTCGGCGACCACGCGCACGGTGAAGGGTCCGCCGACGCGCAGGCCGCGCGTGCCATAGCGGCCATTGGCATCGGTGGTGATCACCGTGCGGGTGCCCGAGGCCACGTGCAGCACCTCGACGGCGGCGTTGGGGACCGCCTGGCCGTCGGCGGTGGTGACTTGACCGGAGATGCCGGCGGACGTGCCTTGCGCGTAAACCGGCGCCGCGGCGCCGAGCGCAAGGGCGATCGCGAGTACGAGTCTGGACCTGGAGCACTTGCTCATGTTTTTCGCCTTGGTTCCTGAGGTTTCATCCCGGGCTCCGCCCTGCGCGGCCCCCATTGCTGCACGCCCTGCCCCACAGCGGCGAGCCATCCCGCCATGCCGCGGCTGCGATGGTCGCGTCCAGTCGTCAGGCGAAGCGAGGATTAACAGGAGTTTAACAGCATCGAATGACACTTTTGTATCCGGTCCGCGACCCGAAACAATGCCCCGGCTACCCGCCCCGACCCAGGTAAACGCCCACGCCGTCGAGCAGCATCTGGACCGACATCGCGACCAGCAGCATGCCCATCAGCCGCTCCAGCGCCGACAGCATGCGGGCGCCCAGCAGCCGGTAGAGCAGCGTGGACGACATCAGGATCACCGCGGTGCCCAGCCAGGCCGCCAGCAGGGCCAGCGACCAGTCGGCATTGCGGTCCGGGCTGTTGTGGCCGAGCAACAACAAGGCCGCCATGGTCGAGGGGCCGGCGATCCCCGGGATCGCCATCGGCACGATGAAGGGCTCGCCATCGGGCGATTCGCCGAAGAGGCCCTCGGGCACCGGGAAGATCATCCGCAAACCGATCAGGAACAGGATGATGCCGCCGGCGATCGTGACCGACTCCTGGCGCAGGTTGAGCAGCTCCAGCGCATGGTTGCCGCCCCACAGGAACGCGAACAGGGTCGCCAGCGCGATCAGCAGCTCGCGCGCCATGACCAGGCGCTGGCGGCGCGGCGGCAAGTCCTTGAGCAGGGCCAGGAACAAGGGGATGTTCCCCAAGGGGTCCATGATCAGGAACAGGGTCAACGCGGCCGACATCGTGTCCATGCGATCAGCCTCCGGCGAGATCCAGCGTACGGTTGCGCAACCGGGCCGCCGCGGGCGCGAACAACCAGGCGCAGGCGCTGGCGGTCGCATCGGGCGTCGCCACCGTGGCCGGGTCCTCGGCGAACCAGGCCCTGGCCCGCAGCGGAGTGCGCAAGGGGCCCGGCGCCACCGCGTGGATGCGCAAGGGGCCGGACTCGAACTCCTGCGCCAACGATTCGACCATTCCCTCGAGGCCGCGCTTGGCCGCGGCATACGGGCCCCAGAATGCCCGCGCCGGTTGCGCCACCGGATCGAGCACGTAGACCAGGGCGGCATCCGTTGCCCGTTGCAGCAATGGCAGGCACGCGCGCGTGAGCAGCGCGACCGCGACCAGGTTCACGTGCAAGCTGCGCACCCACTCCAGCGGCTCGACCTGTCCGAACGGCACCAGGCCGCCGAACTGCGCGGCGGCGTGCAGCACGCCGTCGAGGCGGCCGCAGTCGCGCGCAATGGCCTCGACTGCCTGATCGTAGTCGGCCGGCGTCGCGCCCTCGAGGTCGAGCGGATAGATCGCCGGTGTCGGCGCGCCCGCGGCCACCAGCGCGTCATAGACGACTTCGAGCTTCGCCACGCGACGTCCCAACAGGACCACGGTAGCGCCGGCGGCGCCCAGCGCCAGGGCGGTGGGACGGCCCAGGCCGCCGGTGGCGCCCGACACCAGCACGACCCGATCGCCGAGTTCGCCCGGGCGCAAAGCCGCCCCCACTGGCAAACCGACCCGGTCCATCGTCAGGCGCGCTGCGCCTCGGCGACCATGCTGCGCAGCTCGCCCTTGGCGTGCAGCTCCAGCGTGATGTCGCTACCACCGATCAGCTCGCCATTGATGTAGAGCTGGGGAAAGGTCGGCCAGTTGGCGTAGCGCGGCAGGTTGGCGCGCAGTTCGGCGTCCTCCAGCACGTTGACCGGGTGGAAGCCGGCGCCGGCCTCGTTCAGCGCCTGCACCGCGCTGCTGGAGAAGCCGCACATCGGGAACTGGGGGGTCCCCTTCATGAACAATACGATGGGGTGCGACTCGACCGTCGCCTTGATGCGGGACATGACGTCCATGGGAATCCTCGGAGGTGGCGGCGACCACGCGGCCGCGACGCGCAGACGCGTAGTGTAGCGGACACGCGCGGGACCGATTCCCTCGCGCGGCCGGCGCGCTTAGACTGGCCGACCCATTCGCCAGCCAGCCCCAGGGAGCCACGCCATGGCCTTCGAACTGCCCCCGTTGCCGTATCCGCGCGACGCGCTCGCGCCGCACATCTCGGCCGAAACCCTCGACTTCCACCACGGCAAGCACCACCAGACCTACGTCACCAACCTCAACAACCTGGCCAAGGGCACCGAGTTCGAGGCCATGTCGCTCGAGGATGTGGTGCGCAAGTCGCAAGGCGGCATGTTCAACAATGCGGCGCAGATCTGGAACCACACCTTCTACTGGAACTCGCTTTCGCCCAAGGGCGGCGGCGAACCGGCCGGCAAGCTGGCCGAGGCGATCAGGAAGTCCTTCGGTTCGTTGCAGGAGTTCAAGGACAAGTTCAGCCAGGCCGCGATCGGCACCTTCGGCTCAGGCTGGGCCTGGCTGGTGCAGCGCCCTGACGGCACCCTGGGCATCGTCAGCACCTCGAATGCCGCGACCCCGCTGACCGGCGCCGACCGCCCCTTGCTGACCTGCGACGTGTGGGAGCACGCGTACTACATCGACTACCGCAATGCGCGCGCCAAGTACGTCGAGTCGTTCTGGAACCTGGCGAACTGGGAGTTCGCTGCGGCGCAGATGGCGTAGGCATCGCCTCTTTGGGAGCGGCTAGCGGCCCAACGCCGCCAGCACCGGCGCCACCTGCGCCTCGCGCTGCAGCGCGCGGCCCAGGCGTTCGAGCGTCGCCGCCACCTGGCGCGAATCAGGCGCGCAGATCGTCGCGTGCCCGACCTTGCGGCCGGCGCGCGGGGACTTGCCGTAGTCGTGCCAATGCGCGTCGGCCTCGGCCAGCACCGGATCGCGTGCGGGCAGTTCGCCGACCCAGTTGAGCATCACCGCGGTGCCGCGCGCCGAGGTGTCGCCCAGCGGCATGCCCAGCACCGCGCGCAGGTGGTTCTCGAACTGGCTCACGCCGGCGCCCTCGATGGTCCAGTGTCCGGAGTTGTGCACCCGCGGCGCCATCTCGTTGGCCAGCAGGCGGCCCTCGCGCACGAACAGCTCGAGCGCGAACACGCCGACGTAATCGAGCTCGGTGGCGAGCTGGCGCGCGAACTCGAACGCGCGCGGCGCGATCGTGTCGCTGCGCGGGGCTGGCGCCAAACTCGCCGAGAGGATGCCCTCGGCATGCCAGTTCTGGGTCAGCGGCCAGGTACGGAACTCGCCGTTGCGGCCGCGCACGGCGACCACGGAGACTTCGCGCTCGAAGGGCACGAAGGCCTCGAGGATCAGCGGCGGGCCGCCCAGCGCGCGCCAGGCCGGCTCGACATCGGCCGCGGCGCGCAGGCGGAACTGGCCCTTGCCGTCGTAGCCCAGGCGGCGCGTCTTGAGGATCGCGGGGCACCCGATGCGCAACACGGCCTGTTCCAGTTCGGCCCGGCTATCGACCGGCTCGAAGGCCGGCGTATCCATGCCCAGCGCGCGGAACAGCTGTTTTTCCGCGAGGCGGTCCTGCGCCAGCGCCAGCGCACGCGGGTTCGGGAAGACCTTGACCCGCTCGGCCAGCCATTGCGCGGTCTGCGCCGGCACGTTCTCGAAGTCGAAGGTCGCGACCTCGACCTCGCGCGCGAATCCGGCCAGCGCGTCGAGGTCGGTGTAGTCCGCCAGCAGCAGCGGCGCGACCTGGCTGGCGCAGGCGTCGGCAACGCTGTCGACCACGCGAAAGCGCAGGCCCAGTGGTGCGCCCGCCAACGCCAGCATGCGGGCGAGCTGCCCGCCGCCGAGGATTCCGACGGTGGTCACGGCGGCGTGCTCACGGTTGCGGGGTCATGCGGAAGGGGTCAATGCGACGCGATCACGGCAGGCGCGGATCGGGCTTGGCCAGCACGCGCTCGGTCTGCGAGCGGCGAAAATCCGCCAGCGCGCGCGCCACCTGCGGATCGTCGGCGGCCAGCATGGCGGCGGCGAACAGCGCGGCGTTCATCGCGCCCGCCCCGCCGATGGCAAAGGTCGCGACCGGCACGCCGCCAGGCATCTGCACGATCGACAGCAACGAGTCGAGCCCGTTGAGCGCCTTGGACTGCACCGGCACGCCCAGCACCGGGACCGCGGTCATCGCCGCCAGCATGCCCGGCAGGTGGGCCGCACCGCCGGCGCCAGCGATGATCGCGCGCAATCCGCGCGGCGCGGCGCCATCGGCGTATTCGAACAGCAGCCCGGGCGTGCGGTGCGCGGACACCACCCGCACTTCATGCGCGATGCCCAGCATGTCGAGCGTGTCGGACGCGGGCTTGAGCGTCTCCCAGTCCGAACGCGACCCCATCACCACGCCGACGCGCGGTGCCGCTGCCTGGGCTGTGGACATGGCCGGTGTTCCCCGAAAACGCTATGGTAACGGCATCCCGCCCGTCTCCACGATGCCCCATGGCCGTCGATCGCCGCCTGCTCGAAATCCTGTGCTGCCCGGTAAGCAAGGTGCCGGTCGTTCCGCTCGCGCGCAACCGGCTGGCCGAGCTCAACCGCCGCATCGAGGCCGGCGCGGTGCAGACCGTGCGCGGCGTCGCCGTCACCACGCCACTGGCCGAAGGCCTGATCACCACCGATGGCAAGGTGATCTACCGCATCGACGATGGCATCCCGGTGATGTTGCCCGACGAGGCCATCGGCACCACGCAGTTGCACGACTTCCCCGGCTGAGCGTGCCCACGGGTACGCGGCGGACGGATGCGGTCGCGGACGCGGGACTGTCCCCCGGCCGCTTCGCGCCGCCCCTGTCCGCGATTGCGGACGACGTCCGTCGTGCGCTGGCCGAGGACCTGGGCAGCGGCGACGTCACCGCCGCGCTCGTGCCCGAACGCGCGGCATGCGCCACCATCGTCGCCAGGGAAGCCGCCGTGCTCTGCGGCGCGCCCTGGGCCGAGGCCTGCTTCCGCGCCCTCGATCCCGCGGCGCAGCTCGATTGGCGCCGCGCCGACGGCGACCCCACGGACGCGGGCGATACGGTGTGCCGGATCCGCTGCGCGGCGCGCGCGCTGCTCAGCGCCGAGCGCAGCGCGCTCAATTTCCTCCAGACCCTGTCCGGCACCGCGACCACGACCGCGGCCTACGTGGCTGCGGTGGCCGGCACCGGCGTCACCCTGCTCGACACGCGCAAGACCGTGCCCGGCCTGCGCCTCGCGCAGAAATACGCCGTGCGCTGCGGCGGCGGCAGCAACCAGCGCATGGGCCTCCACGACGCGATCCTGGTCAAGGAGAACCACATCGCCGCGGCCGGCTCGATCGCGGCCGCGGTGGCGGCGGCGCGCCGCCTGGCGCCCGGGCTGCTGCTCGAAGTCGAGGTCGAGGACCTGGACGAACTGGCGCAGGCACTGGCCGCCGAGGTCGATCGCGTGCTGCTCGACGATTTCGCCAACGACACCTTGCGTGAAGCCGTGCGCATCGCCGCGGGCCGCTGTCCGCTCGAGGTCTCGGGCGGCGTGGATCTCGCGCGGGTGCGCGCGATCGCCGAAACCGGGATCGACTACATCTCGATCGGCGCGCTGACCAAGCACGTGCGCGCGATCGACTTTTCGCTGCGCGTCGAGCCCACGCCCACCGTGCCGAATCCCCTGTAGGAGCGCATCTCATGCGCGACCGAGGCCTATCGCGCGCAGAGCGCGCTCCTACAAGGCCGGCTCTGTAGGAGCGCGCTCTGCGCGCGAT
>Ga0209254_10001981_pt1 | contig 18565 bp, 16 predicted proteins | sample FrelakmetDIP11DI_FD_187148 | JGI IMG/M metagenome (GOLD analysis project Ga0209254, IMG submission 187148) | Freshwater lake sediment microbial communities from the University of Notre Dame, USA, for methane emissions studies - DIP11 DI (SPAdes)... | ecosystem: Environmental > Aquatic >...
ACAGGGTAGTCATGAACCTGCCATGCAACGTGAAGTATTCTACTATAATAAAACCCACACAATAATAACGGAATTTAGCTGTTTATAATGAAAGAACATAGAATTTATTTATGGTTGCAGCATACGAACTACCAAGGAACCTTTTTGGCCTGCTCCCGATTTCTGGAACCGACCATGGATGTTATTAGATGACAGCTGTTGACGAGATAAAAGCACGCATCAATATCGTCGATCTGGTCTCGGAAACCGTGAAACTGCGGAGAGCAGGCAAGAACTACAGCGGTTTCTGTCCATTTCACACGAATACACGCACACCAGCATTCGCTGTATTTCCAGAATCTGGTACATGGCGCTGCTTTGGACAATGCAATGAAGGCGGCGATATTTTTGGATTTGTGATGAAAAAAGAGGGTTGGGATTTTCACCAGGCACTTGAAGAATTGGCTTTAAGGGCAGGTATTATCCTGGAACCACTTACTCCCGAAAAAGTTGCCCTGGAAGAAGAAGAGAGTCGATTACTCTCATTACTGGAAGAGACGGCAACCTATTTTCACCATCATCTTGTAAGCAACCCGTCCGGGAAGAGAGCGTTGGAGTATTTAGAAAAAAGGGGGCTTGAAACAAAAACAATCGAAACGTTTGGTCTGGGCTATGCACTGAACTCATGGGATGCACTCCTGCAGCATTTCACTTCCAGGGGTTACAGTGTGGATGAACTTAATCAGGCTGGATTAATTACTGAAAGAAGCGATGAAAGTGGATTTTATGACCGTTTTCGAAACCGGATCATGTTCCCGATCCGGGATGGACGCGGCCGGATGGCAGGATTTGGAGCACGAATTCTGGATCCTGAGGACATTCCAAAATTCTTAAATTCTCCGCAAACGATTCTGTTTGATAAAAGCCGCCTGCTATATGGGCTTGATCTGGCGCGTAAAATGATCCGAAGTCAAGACCAGGTGGTGATTGTTGAGGGATATCTGGATGTTATCCTGCTTCACCAGGCTGGTTTTAACAACTCTGTTTCACCCATGGGAACAGCGTTGACAGAAGATCAACTTCAACAACTTAAACATCTCACCCGGAAAATTGTTCTTGCCCTTGACGCTGATGCTGCCGGAGAAAAAGCAACGATGCGTGGGCTGGAGGTTGCCCGTCAGGCTCTTGACAGGTCCAGTGAAATCAGTTTCGATGCGGGAGGCTTGTTAAAGCAAGAAGCCCGTCTCGATGCAGACTTGCGGGTGACAACCCTTCCTGATGGGATGGACCCGGATGAGGTCGTTCTCCGGGATCCCGAGGAATGGAAAAAGATATTAAGTGCTGCCAAGCCAATTGTCATGCATGTGATGCAGACACTGGCAGCCGATAAGGATCTTAATGATCCCAAAGAGAAAATTAAAATTGCTGAACAGGTGCTCCCGCTGATAGAAGATTTACCCAATCCAATTGAACGGGATGCTTACCGGCAGCAGTTGTCGAGATTGCTGCGAATTGATGAGCGCAGTCTGGTTTCTTTTGCAATGAATTCGTTAGCTGCAAATAAAAGGATATCCGGGCGAAAGCGTTCCCCGCAGATAGCTGCCCGGATATCCGGATTAAGTGCACAAGCCCAGCGAACTTTAACGCTGGAAAAACATATTCTTCAACTGTTATTCTATAAACCTGAAAGTTTACACTTATTAAACAGGAATTTACAGAAGGCAGGAATGGAGCGGTTAAACCAGAAGGATCTGGAATTTTCCAAGCACCAGGTAATGCTGGGTTTAATGCAGGATGCTTTAGAACAGGATGAACTGGATGCCCGCCAGTACATTTTGGAAAAGCATCCGGTTGAAATTGCTGATTTTGTCCAGGAATTAATTCGTCCCACCCAATTTGAGAATAGAGTTGCTGTAAGATTAAATGAAGACTTATATCGATCGGCTATTTCTTTGCGGTTGATCCATATTGGGGAAGCCCTCGAACAAATACGATTTGTTCAGGAAGAGTCCCAGGATGGAGGGGAGTATAAAATAAACCCGGAAATTGAAGAGACATTTATCTTCTATACCAGAAAACGAGATCTGTTCGATAAAGCGCTGCGTCAACCGCTGCAAAATGATTAATTTTTGAACTATGGTATATTTAAGATCATGCCGATAAAAACCACCGGTCAAGAAACCGTCACGATGACCAAGACGCGGAAGACAGCAGCATCGAATCAGGATACGCCGAAAACCCAAGACTTAAAACCTGGACATCCTTCCGGTAATACATCCCCCAAAAGACCAACCAGGAAACCGAGACTGCAGAATCCGGAGCTGCTGGACACTGAAGATGGGGGTACAAATTCGCAGGCATCCATGGTTGATGAGAATGGGGATTGGCTTCTAGAAGATGTGCCACTGGAAGACTCTCTTGAGATCCTGGTCAATCCAACCCTGGCTGTTGAGCTTTCGGAAGACCCGGTCCGGCTTTATTTGAAAGAAATCGGTCAAATCGATTTACTTGATGCAGATAGTGAATTCCGGCTGGCAGCACGCATCGCTGCCGATTCCCATATCCATAACCTGGCCAGCCAAAATAAATTCAAATTGGATGACCCCGAGTACTACCAGACCCTCTTTTCCCTTATTGCCCAAGATTTGGGTATTTCATGGGAACAATTTTTGCTGGATTTAAGACAATATTCTGCGGATGACTCCCCGCCGGATTTAAGCCTCATTCTTGCCGAGGGACAAATGCTTCGGCGGAACTGGTATTTTGATGAACCATCCTATCTGCGTTCTTACCTTGACAATGGAAAATGGGGTAAAGATAAACGGTGGGATATACTGGTACGACAGGTATTCAGAGTTTTTCTAGATTTTTATTTACTGCCTACCCTAACATCCGAAAAAATTCTTAAATATACTCAAAAGAAAAACACCCTTCCAACCCTCGCCCAGATTAAGAAATACATCCAATCAGAAAAAGACCTGTCCACGGAAATGAGGGGTATCAGCTGGCGGTCCGAGGAAGCAAACCAGACCCTCATTCGGACTAACCTGCGCCTGGTTGTCAGCATAGCGAAACGTTTCCTCGGCAGAGGTATATCTTTTTTGGATTTGATTCAGGAAGGGAATCTGGGATTATTAAGAGCTGTCTCCAAGTTTGACCCCACACGCGGATTTAAGTTCAGCACCTATGCCACCTGGTGGATCCGCCAGTCAATAAGCCGCTATATAGCGGAGCAGGCTCGAACAATCCGAATTCCCGTGCATCTTTTTGAAGCAATCACACGCTTGCTACGGGTGCAACGATCCATGGTGCAAAAACTGGGACGGGAGGCTACGAATGAGGAGCTTGCCCTGGAAGCCGGGATATTATCCGAAGAGGATACAGCCGCAATCAAGAAAGCTAAATTAAATCAACAACCGCTGGATGCTGAGCTGGAACGGCGGTGGTCCTGGGCGACAGCAAAAGTTCAACGCGTTTTACAATCTGCAGAGGAACCTGTATCCCTCGAGAGACCAGTTGGGGATGAAGACAGCAGCCAACTTGGGGATTTTATTGAAGATTATGATGCACTGGCACCTATGGATGCTGCAGCCAGGGAAATGCTGCGTGAACAGGTACAGAATGCACTGGCAGCCCTGTCTGAAAGGGAGCGCCAGGTTTTGGAACTGCGTTTTGGTTTAATTGATGGGAAAGATCATACGCTTGAAGAAGTGAGCCGTTATTTTAATGTAACCCGTGAACGCATCCGCCAGATTGAAGCCAAGGCTTTGCGTAAACTTCGCCATCCCTCCCGCAGCCGGCACCTGAAGGAATACCTGAGTTGATCTACAATTATTAATTTGGGGAACAACCAGTAAACTTTTGCCATCATCGCCTATCCCATGATGGAAGAGCTGTAAATTATCTGGAATTGTCCCTGTCCAACCGGGGGAATGGATCGTGAATATACTTCAAGGGATTCAAAGCACCTGCGTTTGTGAAAATTTTCTCCCACTTACAACCTATGATATACTTATTTCAAGCAAATTAGATCATCTATGTTAGGATATTGAATGCTACAAGAATATCTTCCCTTGTTGATTATTATTCTTCTGGCGATCCTGATTGCTTTTATCGCCATTGGCCTCGGCATGCTGTTTGGTCCACGCCGTCCAACAGCCAAAAAATCCCAACCTTACGAATCCGGTATGATACCATACGGCCAGGGAACACGCCGTATGAATGTGCGTTATTACCTGATTGCGGTTTTATTCATCTTATTTGATATCGAGGTGGTTTTCCTGCTTCCCTGGGCGGTAGTATTCCGCGACCTGGGGATGACAGAGTTGGTGGCTATGTTGATCTTCCTGGGTATTTTAGAGGTAGCACATTTGTATGCCTGGAAGAAAGGAGCCCTGGAATGGGAATAGAGCAAAAGGCTGGCGATATGGGGATCATTACGACCACCCTTGAACAGGTAGTTGGTTTTGCTAGAACGAATTCAATGTGGCCGGTTTTATTTGGCCTTGCATGCTGTGCACTCGAGATGATGGCAGCACAGGCTGCAAATTATGACCTCAGTCGTTTTGGAATGGAATTGAATCGGGCAAGCCCGCGCCAGTCTGATCTTATGATTGTAGCAGGCAGGGTAAGCCAAAAGATGGCACCGGTTCTCCGACATCTTTATGATCAAATGCCCGATCCTAAATGGGTGATTGCAATGGGGGATTGTGCTTCTTGCGGGGGGATTTTCAATAACTATGCAATAGTCCAGGGGGTGGATGAGGTTGTCCCGGTAGATATTTATGTGGCGGGCTGCCCTCCCCGACCGGAGGGATTGATCCACGGAATTATTACCTTACATGAAAAAGTAAAACAAGAAAAGCTGACCCGTTGGTCATAAAGAACATCTGAAATTTTCCAACTGAAAGTGAAGAACTGGATGGATGACTGGTATAAACCCATAACAGATGTAATGCAGGATGTTTATAAAATTCACGTAGAGGTTTTCAGAGATGAGGTAACCCTCACCGTCCCTGCAGAAAACATTGTTGAAGTGGTAAAAACCCTAAAACTTGTAAATGATTACAGGATGTTGGTGAATCTCACAGCAGTGGATTACTGGCCCCAAGAGACACCACGTTTCCATGTGGTATACCACTTACGAAATATACAACAGAATACGATCCTCTGCCTGAGAGTTTCGCTGGATGGAAATGCACCGATCCTGCCTACTTTGGAACGGGTATTCCCAAACGCCAACTGGTTCGAACGTGAGGTGTGGGATTTGTTTGGCATTCTTTTTGAGGGAAATTCGGATATGCGCCGGATTGTAATGCCTCATGATTGGGTGGGGCATCCCTTACGAAAAGACTATCCCCTCGGTTACGAAGAAGTCCAGTTCTCCTTCAACTTTGATGAAATAGAATTGAAGAAGCCATATGCAAAAGAGTAACCCGGATTGAATTGTTTTGGAGTGATGCATGTCAGATATTAGAGAAGTAACAATTCCCGAATTGGCACATTTGCTCTCACCCCGCGCTTTATCCGGGGAAACCATGCTGCTTAACATGGGTCCCCAGCATCCCAGTACACACGGCGTGTTGAGATTGTTATTAGAACTGGATGGGGAGATTGTTATTAACTGTATTCCAGATATTGGTTTTTTACATACCGGCGTAGAGAAAAATATGGAAAGCAAGACCTATGAAAAAGCCGAGGTGATGACCGATCGACTGGATTATACAAACCCGATAGGCAACAACCTGGTTTATTGCATGGCTGTTGAGAAATTGGCTGAATTGGATGTCCCTCCCCGTGCACAGGTACTGCGGGTAATCCTGGCTGAACTGACCCGTATTGCATCGCATCTGATCTGGGTTGGAACATCAGCGCTTGATCTTGCGGCGATGTCCCTGTTTCTCTATACAATGCGTGATCGTGAGATGATCCTGGATATGTTTGAAATGTGTTCCGGTCAGAGGATGATGACAACCTATGTCCGACCGGGCGGTCTTTGGAGGGATGTTCCCCGGGAATTTGAGGAATACCTCAAGCAATTCCTGGCGGTTATTCCTGGCAGGATTGATGAGTATGAGGATTTTCTTGGAAAAAATCCCCTATTCCTGGACCGGACAAAAGGGATAGGCGTTATAAATGCTGAGGAGTGCATGGAATGGGGCATAAGCGGCCCAATTCTGCGGGCGGCCGGGGTTGCATATGATATCCGCAAAGCATACCCGTACAGCGGTTACGATCAATATGATTTCGATATCCCCACTTTTCCTGCCGGGGATGTCCATGACCGATTCAAGGTACGTATGGAGGAAATTCGTCAATCTGTACGAATCGTACGCCAGGCATTTCATCATTTACCCTTTGGTCCGGTTCGCAGTAATAACCGAAAATATGTTCCGCCGCCCCGATCTGAAATTGGAACAAGTATGGAAGCCTTAATCCATCACTTTAAGATTTGGACGGAGGGATTTTCTCCGCCAAAGGGTTCGGTATATGCAAGTACAGAATCGCCGCGGGGCGAGTTATCCGTTTACCTGGAGAGTGATGGCGGTCCAAAACCGTACCGGGTGAAATACCGGACACCTTCATTTGTGAATTTACAAATTATGCCATTCTTAACCAAAGGCCACTTTGTAGCAGATGTGGTCGGGATTATTGGCAGTATTGATGTTGTTTTAGGAGATGCGGATCGGTGAACCAGTTAGCAGAAAATTATTGGGAAGAAATTCAAGAAATACTAAAGCGATACCCTCCAGACCAAAAACGATCAGCAGTGATGCCGCTGCTTTTCCTTGCACAGCGGAAAAAAAACTTTGTCAATGACCAATCCATCCGGGAAATCTCCGATATTTTGCAGGTTTCTCCAACTGATGTGGCTTCAATCGCGGGATTTTATTCTCTTTTCCACCAGGAACCAGGTGGGCATTACCGTATCCAGGTTTGCACTGATTTACCCTGCGCTTTGAGGGGGGCAGACGGTTTCTTAAAAGCCCTATCTGAATACCTCTCTATTGAGGTTGGAGGGACAACCTCCGATGGGCTTTTTTCGCTGGAGGAGGTTAAGTGCCTGGCAGCCTGTGACCACGCACCAATGTTCCAGCTTCAAGGAAAAGGGACAATCCGTTACCATCAGGAACAAACCATAGAAACGGCAAAAACAATTATTGAAGGAATCCGGCAAAGCGCATCCTTGAATATGGAGGGTGAGCTCTCATGACAGACTACCTGTTGTTGCGGCATAGAAATATTGAACATCTTGACCAGCTGGATGTTTACCTTCAAAATGGAGGATTTTCGGCTTTCAAGAGTGCAATTACCAATATGCAGCCGTCCGATATCCTGAAAGTTGTTAAGGAATCCGGTCTGCGTGGGAGAGGGGGTGCCGGTTTTCCCACCGGGGTTAAGTGGGGATTCCTGCCAAACAATCTCTGGCCGCACTACGTTGTTGCCAATGCTGATGAATCTGAACCGGGGACCTTCAAAGACCGGGAAATATTAGAAAAGAATCCATTTCAATTTATAGAAGGTTTAATGCTGGCATCGTTCGCTGTCCAGGCGAAAACCGCTTACGTTTATTTGCGCGGGGAGTTCTGGCAGATTGCCAACATTCTGCAAAACAAACTGGCTGAGCTGGAGCAGGCAGGTTTTCTGGGAGATCACCTCTTCGGGACAGAATATTCTTTAAATATCTATACCCATCTCGGGGCAGGGGCGTATATTTGTGGAGAGGAAACCGCTTTATTGGAGTCCCTCGAGGGAAAACTAGGCCAGCCAAGATTAAGGCCCCCCTTTCCAGCAGTTGCTGGATTATATTCCAGACCGACTGTAATCAATAATGTTGAGACTTTAACCAACGTTCCATTAATTGTCCAACATGGAGCACAATGGTTTTATGGGTTTGGAACGGAAAAAAGCCCGGGTGTAAAGATTTTTTCACTCTCCGGGTGTATAAATAATCCCGGCAATTATGAATTACCCCTTGGGACCCCTTTTCGTGAATTGATTTTTGGGCTTGGAGGTGGTGTTCCGAAGGGGCACAAGATTAAAGCCATCATGCCAGCCGGCGCTTCTTCCAGCCTGGTAGTTGCAGATAAGAAAGCCCTGGATACTCCAATGGATTATGAATCCTGTATGCAAATACTGGGAACTCCCCTTGGATCTGCTTCCGTGATTGTAATTGATGATTCTATCAACATGGCGAACCTGGTGAATAAAACCACGCATTTCTTCAAGCATGAATCCTGTGGAAAATGCACACCTTGCCGTGAGGGCACTTACTGGATGGCAAAAATTACAGACCGCATTGTTAGAGGGGCGGCAACGGATGATGATGTAAACCTTTTACAGGCAGTAACTTCTCAAATTGAAGGGAAATGCCTGTGTGCTTTAGGAGAATTTTCAATAATGGCTGTCCAATCCGCAATATTAAAATACCGTCCGGATTTTGATAAGTTATTAGCGGAACGGATTAGCGAATTGGAAACCCCGGCTCTCAAGTTTGAACAGCCTGTTGTATAGATCAAGGAGATTCTTTTATGGGTAAAATGGTCACCCTGACAATTGACAACCAGCCTGTTACTGTCCCGGATGGAATGAACGTCGTAGACGCGGCAAAAAGCGCAGGTATAAACATACCAGTTTTTTGCCATCATCCCAAATTGAAGCCGGCAGGCATGTGCCGGGTGTGCCTGGTTGAAATTGGAAGACCAGAAATTGACAGCGCCACAAAACAGTTCATCCTGAAGGATGATGGATCTCCAAAAGTTCGGTTTTTTCCAAAACTGGAAACAGCCTGTACAACGCCAGTTTCGGAAGGCATGGCGGTGATAACCGAATCGGAAAAGGTTGCCAAAGCCCGGAGGGAAATATTGGAATTACTCCTGACTTCACACCCGCTGGATTGTCCTGTTTGCGACAAGGGCGGGGAATGTCCTTTACAAAATCTTACCATGCAGTATGGTCCACCACAGAGCCGTTTTCTCTTTGATGAGAAAATTAAATTAGCCAAAAATTATCCGCTGGGTGAGTTAATTTTTTTGGATCGGGAACGATGCATACAATGCGGTCGTTGTGTCCGTTTCCAGAATGAAATTGTCAATGATCCAGTGATTGCCTTATCGCAACGCGGTCGTTCGCTGCAAATCATTACCAATTCCGAACCTGGATTTGATTCGATTTTTTCCGGGAATACAACCGATATTTGCCCGGTTGGGGCATTAACCACGGCTGACTTTCGCTTTGGGGCGCGCCCGTGGGAACTTAAGCCGGCGCCATCCATCTGCAATCACTGTCCGGTTGGTTGTAATATTACATTCAATATCAGGCGTGAAGCAATGAACGGCGGCAAATGGACCATAAAAAGGGTAATGCCGCGTCAAAATGAGCCGGTAAATGAGATTTGGACCTGTGATAAAGGCCGCCTTGTGTACCAATATCTTGAAAGTGACCAGCGGCTGACCAGCCCATTAATCCGTAAAAACGGGAAACTTGAGGAAGCCAGCTGGCAAGAAGCGATTGACCTGATTACAGAGAAGATCATTGTGGTAGGATACGATATTGCCGCTCTGGCAAGCGGCCGACTTTCCAATGAAGACCTATACAATTTGAAGGAATTGGTGCATTCCCGGGGAGGGCAGACAATTTTATACACTCACATGGCAGGGGGAGATCAAAGTGCCCGGATGGGGGTGGGTGAGGGCACAGACTTTTCCACCCTGGGGCCTGAGACAGCAATTTTGGTAATCGCCTGCGACTTACATCAAGAAGCCCCGATTTGGTGGCTGCGCCTCAAGAATGCTGCCCGGAATGGCGTAAAATTAATTGTTGCCAATCCAAGGCCAACCCGCCTGGATGAATTTGCCACCCATATCGTGCGCTACCAATATGGCCAGGAGGCAGCAGTTCTCTCCGCATTTGAACCGGGTGGCAAAGGATTTCTGGCAGAGGTCAACGAACTGACAGCACGTGAGTTTGCTGATGCAACCAATGCCATCCTGTTTTTTGGAAGTGAAGGCATTGGATTACTTCACTCCGAAGCATTGGCCCAAGCAGGGTCAAATTTGTTATATAAAACCGGGCATTGGGGAAAACCCAATAATGGTTTAATTGGCATATGGCCTCACGGGAATACCCAAGGAGCATGGGATATGGGTTTTAAACCCTGTATGGACATGCCCGATCTTATATGCAAGACAAGAATGATGTATATTGCCGGAGCAGACCCATGCGGCGATGATCCGAAACTGGCTGAAGAAATCAAATCAATCGATTTTATCGTGGTGCAGGATTTATTTTTAACCACAACCGCTGAAATTGCAGATGTTGTACTACCCGTGCTTCCGTATACAGAAAGGGAAGGGACCTATACCAGCGGTGATCGCAGGGTGCAACGTTTTTACCCTGTTCTACCACCCCGAAAAAATATTTATGCTGATTTCAGTATTGCTGCAAAAATTGGCCGTCCGGTGGGGCTGGAGCTGGAAGAAAACGCTGCAGCGCTAGTTTTTTCAAGAATTGCCAGTACATATCCTGGTTATGATCGATTGACTTACCAAACTTTAGCTGAAGTGCAGGAGCAATGGCCAATAATTGGCAGGGGCGACCTGTATTATGGAGGTACATCTTACGATAATCATCAAGGAACTGGCTGCCGACTTAAAAACGAGATCATTTTCGGAGAGCTTTTTGAGCCAACAGAATTACATTTACCCGATCCAATTCAGATACCGGGTGGCACATTACTTGTTGTTCCGGTGACAAAATTGTTTGACAATGGAAATTTAATGCAGTTTAATAGCTTGCTCGAGAAGAGGAAATGGGGGGCTGAATTACTCATGCACCCCGACTTAGCCGAAAACTATGGTTTACAGGCAGGGGAAGTGGTATTTCTGGATTTGGAAAAAGGTGAACCGTACCCTGCAGTCATTAAAACGGACGGAGATTTACCAAGCGGTGCTGCTTTACTGCCACGCAGCTGCGGAATCCCCCTATCCGGGCCACGCGCAGTAAAACTTGTAAAAATGGCGGAAAAAGACTGATTCGATTTACCAATTAGATGGGAGATTGAGGTCAATTAATGGATTCTGGATTGATTATTGAGTGGATTGTAAAATCCTTGATCCTTGTCCTGGGATTAACAGCAGGCTTTGCATATACAACGCTGTATGAACGGAAGGTCCTTGCACGGATGCAGCTCAGGATTGGTCCCAACCGGGCAGGGCCACTTGGTTTTTTACAGCCTGTGGCGGATGGAATCAAACTCATTTTTAAAGAAGAATTTACCCCGGGAAGCGCCGATAAGCTGCTTTTTTTCATCGCTCCGGTGATTACGGTGATCCCTGCAATGATAGTCCTGGCTGTTGTACCGTGGGGTGAATCGGTAAAAATTTTTGGAAAAGAATTTACCCTCTACCTTACTGATATCAATGTGGGGGTATTGTGGATACTTTCAGTGACCTCAATTTCTGTCTATGGTATTACCATTGCCGGATGGGCATCCAATAATAAATATGCATTGCTGGGTGGTTTGCGTTCTACAGCACAAATGATCAGTTATGAACTGGCATTAGGGACGGCATATATTGGTGCGGTTTTATGGGCTGGCTCGTTGAGTATTTTGGATATCGTGAATGCCCAGCAGCCGATCTGGTTCATTGTATTTCAACCTGCAGGATTCATCATTTATTTTATTGCCAGTCTTGCGGAAGTAAACCGAAGCCCATTTGATATGCCGGAGGCTGAGCAGGAATTAACTGCCGGGTTCCACGCGGAGTACTCCGGTATGAAATTCGCCCTGTTTTTTATGGCTGAGTATATCAAGGTTGTGGCAGTTTCTGTCATCGGAGCTTCCCTATTCCTGGGAGGATTTCGTGGACCCTTTATTGATACTTACCCCTGGCTTGGTCCAATCTACCTTTTTGGAAAAACGATTATCTGGGTTTTTGTCATCATCTGGATTCGGGCTACATTACCAAGGATACGTTATGACAGGCTGATGGCTCTGGGGTGGAAGGTGCTCTTCCCGATCGGTTTGCTTAATATAATCATGACTGCGGTAATGCTTAAATTGGTTGGAGGATAGCGGATGCTTGGAAGCCTTCTAACAACACTTAAGGCGATGTTTGAAAAATCGGCAACGATCAGTTATCCGGAAGTGAAGCGACCGGTCAGAGCCAGATTTAAAGGACGGCATGTTCTGATGCGCTATGAAAATGGCCTGGAGAAATGTATCGGCTGTTCCCTTTGCGCAGCAGCCTGTCCGGCTGATGCAATATTTGTGGAATCAGCAGAGAACACAGATGAGGAGCGGTATTCTCCGGGTGAACGCTTTGCACGCACCTATGAAATAAATATGCTGCGATGTATTTTTTGCGGTTTTTGTGAGGATGCCTGTCCAACGGAAGCGATCGTATTGGGTGATAATTATGAGCTGTCATTTACTGACCGGGCTGGGTCAATTTATATAAAAGACATGTTGTTAGAACCTGTGTCTCCTGGAGGAGAACCAACTCCACAAAAAACTGATCCGGGAGTATTTATCCGATCGGTCCCTCATATGAAGGATCCAATGGACTAGGGGGCGAGGAGATGGTATCGATGCAGATTATCCTGTTTAGTTTTCTAGCAATTCTGATTATTGTGTCGGCATTCGGAATGCTTTTCAGTAAGAACGCAATTTACTCTGCCATCTTTCTGGTGATGAATTTCGTAATTGTTGCTATTTTATATCTCACTCTGGGAGCTCCTTTCATCGCCTTTACACAAATCACTGTATACGCCGGGGCGATAATGGTGCTCTTTCTGTTCATAATTATGCTGCTGGGAGCTGAGCGTTTACCTGAAGCAGAAGTCCTCCGTTTCCATCGAATATTTGCAATTTTAGGTGCGCTGTTGTTCATTGGCGCTACAGGTTTCTTATTATTCTGGCTGAGTGGCAGTTGGGATGCTCTGCCATCACCAACCTCTGAGTTCGCCAGTCCGGAAGTTATTGGGATAACCCTTTTTTCAGAATATTTACTGCCTTTCCTAATAATTGCATTCATTCTACTGGCTGCAGCAGTTGGAGCGATTTTGTTGACCAGAGGGAATAATACTCCCCAAATAGAAAGCATCCAAAATGATGAGGAATAATTTTCCGGTGAATAAACGGTCTGCTGCAGATCCGGGCAATCATGAGGCCTAATTTAATAATGGAGAGTTCACCATGCCTTTAAGTTTTTATCTTGGTTTATCGTTAATCATGTTTGTCCTGGGCGCATTAGGAGTTTTATTGCGACATAATGCCATCGTAATTTTTATGTCCCTTGAACTTATGTTTAATGCCGCCAATCTTGCCTTTATTGCCTTTTCTGCATACCACCAAGTTGTAACCGGCCAGTTGTTTGTATTTTTTGTCATGGCGGTGGCTGCCAGTGAGGTGGCTGTGGGTCTGGCGTTGATTGTGGTAATTTTCCGGACAAAACGTACGATTAATATTGACCAGTTAAATACTCTGAAGGGATAATCCTGTGGTGAGATGGTTTGCAAAGCCACATAATTACTTGGAGCAATGCTATGAGCATAAATGATGCAGCCGCCACTAATCCGATCTACCAGCTGGTACCCTGGATTATCTTGCTCCCGGCTATCGGTGTCTTGTTTAATATGCTGCTTGGGAATTTTTTATCGGAATTAATTGTCGGACTGGTGGCTTGCCTGGCATCTGCATCCTCATTTGTGGTTTCTGTTCTCATGGCTAATGCCCTGGCAAATGATCCTCAAGCGGTCCGGGTGCATCTAATGGATTGGATTTCAGTGGGAAACTTAAATGTGGATTGGAATTTCAGGGTGGACACACTTTCTGTCCTGATGATGCTGGTTGTGAGCGGGGTCGGTACCTTGATACATATTTATGCAACCGGATACATGCATCACGATGTAAGGCATCAGGGAGATCGCAGGAGATATACGCGCTTTTTTGTTTTCTTCAATCTCTTCATTGTTGCCATGATGGTGTTAGTCTCTGCCGATAATTACTTGATGCTTTTTGTGGGGTGGGAAGGTGTTGGCCTTTGTTCCTATTTATTGATCGGATTCTGGTTTGAAAAAGGGGAACAAGGATTGGGAAATGCCAAGGCGGCTAAGAAGGCATTTGTTGTTAATCGTGTGGGTGATTTCGGGCTGCTGTTAGCCTTGTTTTTCATCTTCTGGTGGTTTGGAAGTTTTGATTTTGATGTTGTTATGAACAATGCAGCGGATGCTGATCCGATAGTTTTAACAGCGATCACCTTGTTTATGCTGCTGGGTGTAACAGGTAAATCGGCCCAGCTCCCACTACACGTGTGGCTGCCGGATGCGATGGCTGGTCCAACACCCGTTTCGGCTTTGATCCATGCTGCCACGATGGTAACAGCCGGGGTCTACCTGATTGCCCGCTCCGCGGCGCTTTACATGTCCATTCCGCAGGTTCAATCCATTGTGATTGTGATTGGGGCTGCAACGGCCCTGTTTGCGGCGATGATTGCTGTCGGTCAAAATGATATCAAGAAAGTTCTGGCGTATTCTACCATCAGTCAGCTAGGGTTCATGATCGTAGCGGTCGGGCTTGGGGCATTCTCTGCCGGGATGTTCCACCTGGTTACCCATGCGTTTTTCAAAGCGCTGCTATTCCTGGCTGCGGGCTCAGTGATTTTAGGGATGAAGAGCGGTTCTGCCCATGATCACCAACCAGAAGCTAACCATTCCGATACGATTGATCCACAGGATATGCGCAATATGGGTGGACTTAGAAAGCAGATGCCGGTTACCTTCTGGGTATATCTCATTGGCGGGCTATCTCTGGCCGGGATACCTCCCCTGGCAGGTTTCTTTTCCAAAGATGAGATATTGTCTGCTGCCGGGAGCAGGTCAACCTTATTGTTGGGAGTACTTCTGGCTGCCACATTCCTCACCGCATTCTATATTGCCAGGCAGGTATTGTTGGTATTTTTCGGCACGCCGCGCAGCGAGGATGCCTCCCAGGCAAAGGAATCTTCCCTGATTATTACTTTCCCTCTGATTATTTTAGCGATCCTCTCTGTTGTTGCCGGGATATTAAACTCACCAGGAAACCACACCCTCGATGACTGGCTGGAAAGCAGCATCCCCCAAAACCTGACAGTTGAATTTATGCTGCCCATTGCCATAATTTCCTTGTTTATCATACTGACTGGTTTATTGTTGGGTTGGACAATGTATGGACGCAAATCAGAACCTTCTTCGTCTACTGTCGATCCGCTTTCCGGTATGCTTGGGTCTCTTTATGGAGGATTGAAGCATGCATGGTGGGTTGATGAACTTTATCACGCAGTTTTTGTACGACCGTACCAAATACTGGCGCGGTTCTTAGCCCAGACGATTGACCTTGCCTTATTGGATGGGATAATAAATGGATTGGCTCAGTTTATCGGTAAATCGTCACGCTTTTTCGCCCGCTTGCAAAATGGTTATGTGCGTACTTATGTTCTTACCCTTTTTGTGGGCATGACACTGATCGTTACCTACCTGGTCTTTCAATGAAATTTTATTAAGGACTGATTATGAATTGGTTAATTCCCCCTCTGGTTCTGGTGACCTTCTTCCCTTTGATAGGTTTTTGTATCATTTTCTTTATACCGAAGAACCAGGTTGGTGCCATTCGCTGGACTGCGTTATCCACAACCATCATCAATTTTGGATTGGCGATCTGGCTATTATCCATGTTTGACAAAACCACAACCCAGCCTCAACTGGCAGTGAATATCCCGTGGGTAAACCTGGCTGGAACACCGGTTCAATTTTTCCTGGCAATTGATGGATTAGGATTGATGATGGTTTTGTTAACCACATTTCTTGCTCCGCTGATCATCCTCTCTACCTGGAACGTAATTCTGGAACGGGTAAAAGAATTCATGCTTTCCTTCCTGCTGCTGGAAACCAGCCTGTTGGGTGTGTTCCTGGCATTCGATCTGGTAGTCTTCTTTATATTTTGGGAGTTTGTTCTCCTGCCGATGTATTTCATGATTGGAATATTTGGTGGGGAGCGCAGGTTGTACGCAACACTAAAATTTTTCCTGTTTACCATGGCAGGATCGGTCATGCTGATGCTGGCTATCCTCTATTTGGGCTGGCAAGGGGGTTCTTACGCGATTCCGGACTTAATCAATGCCCGCAGCACATTTGCTGGTGCTGAAACCTGGCTATTCCTGGCGTTTGCCCTGGCTTTTGCCGTCAAGGCACCTATCTGGCCGCTGCATACCTGGTTACCGGATACATACACCGAAGCCCCGACCGCTGGCTCTGCGATCCTGGCGGGAGTCCTGGCAAAAATGGGGACGTATGGTTTGCTGCGTTTCAACCTTTCTCTTTTTCCACAGGCAACTATTCAATTTGCTCCGTGGATGGCAGGTTTGGCAGTCATCGGAATTATTTATGGTGCAGCCGTGGCTTTTGCGCAGCGAGATATAAAACGATTACTTGCCTATTCCTCCATCAGCCACCTCGGTTTTATAGTTTTAGGAATTTTTGCGCTCAACCAACAGGGGATTTCAGGCAGTATCCTGCAAATGGTTAATCACGGATTGACGACGGGAGCACTGTTTTTAATATTTGGAATGTTGATTGAGAGACGGCACAGCCGCGAACTGGCATCTTATGGAGGGCTTTGGAAATTGATGCCAACCTTTGGCAGCCTGACGCTTATTATTACCCTTTCATCCATGGCACTGCCTGGTTTAAATAGTTTTATAGGGGAATTTAATATTCTGCTGGGAGCTTTTGGATCACAAACTCTTGCATCTACCTGGTTTGGCATTATTGCCGCCGTGGGGGTGATTCTGACGGCGATATACCTGCTATTTATGTTTGAAAAAATATTTTTAGGCCCAATAGGGGACATGGAAAATAATCCAATGCCGGATATTCACCTGCGCGAATTGACCATATTAATACCGATATTAGTACTGGTTTTATGGATAGGTATTTACCCCAAACCGTTTTTTGAAATCATTAATCCAACTGTTGAAGGCATGCTGGCATACTTGCAATCGACATCCGTGGCGTTACATTAAGGAGCTGAGCCAATGACTGGTAATGATTTGAAAGCAATCCTACCCCTTGTTGCTCTGCTTGCCTGGACGGTTGTTTTACTTTTAATCGATTTGTGGATACCTAATCACCGGAAAGGCATCACTGCCTGGTTGGCGGCATTGGGTCTTATTGTTGCAACAGGATTATCCCTTCTCCCTTACCAGAGTTCTGAACCTATTTTGGGAGGCATGATAGTAGTTGACGGATTTGCGAGATTTCTAAGCGTTTTATTTTTATCAGGCGGAATAGCAGGCATAATCCTGGCGAAGGATTATCTGAAGCGGATGCAAATTGAACGAGGCGAGTATTATCCATTACTGCTGTTTTCTGTCTGCGGGATGATACTCATGGGATATGCCAACAACCTGCTGGTAATCTTCCTGGCGTTGGAACTGCTATCTATTCCTTTATACCTTTTATCCGGTTTTTTCTATTATCGGGCAGCATCCCAGGAATCGGCTCTTAAGTATTTTTTGATGGGAACATTTGCATCGGCGATTATCCTATTTGGTACGGCGATGGTTTTTGGGGCTGCAGGTTCCTTAAATTTACCCAATATCGTGTCTGCTGTTACCTCCGGGGAAGTCAATATTGAATTATTCATCCTTGGGGCAGGCCTCCTGCTGGTTGGATTTGGTTTTAAAGTGGGAATCGTCCCATTTCATATGTGGATTCCGGATGTCTACCAGGGTGCTCCCTCATCTGTAACGGGGTTCATGTCATTTGGCGCCAAGGCTGCTGGTTTGGCAGCATTGATGCGTGTGTTCATTGTTATCTTTCCCAGCATTTCTGAAAACCTCGTCCCGGTCTTATGGGTGCTAGCCGGCTTAACAATGATTATAGGAAATCTGCTTGCAGTTTCACAAAATAACTTAAAACGTTTGATGGCTTATTCCAGTATTGCCCATTCCGGTTACCTGCTAATGGCATTTGTCTCTTACAACCAGAAGGCGGTGTTGAGTGATTCAATCGCCTCCATGCTCTTCTATCTGGTTGCGTATGCAATTGCCACTTTTGGAGTCTGGGCTGTTATCATTGCCATGGAGAGGACCGATGGAAATGGGCTTGAAATGGACGATTATGCCGGATTGGGAACCAAGCATCCCTGGCTGGCTGTACCCATGGCCATATTCATGTTTTCCTTCACCGGGATACCGATGACACTTGGATTCTGGGGAAAGTTATATCTTTTCCGTACTGCGATTGAAGGCGGTTTCGTTTCCCTGGCCGTAATTGGTGTGATAGCGTCCGTGATATCGGCTTATTTTTACCTTAAGGTCATTTTGACCATGTTTATGCGCAGTGGTACGCCAATTGTGAGGAAAGAGATTTGGTTGAATTTCCTGGCAATCGGTGCGGCTTTTGCCCTGGTAATCCTCAGCCTGATGCCAAATTCCCTCTTTAATCTGGTTTTGCAGGCTTCCATTAATCTCCAGTAAAATTAGAGGAATACTGCGTTTCAACTGGATATTAATTAATCCACCAAGCTTCCAATCCCCATTTCATA